>Ga0154001_1000605_pt1 | contig 11420 bp, 5 predicted proteins | sample TSNJ085MetaG_FD_104699 | JGI IMG/M metagenome (GOLD analysis project Ga0154001, IMG submission 104699) | Attine ant fungus gardens microbial communities from New Jersey, USA - TSNJ085 MetaG | ecosystem: Host-associated > Fungi > Mycelium > Unclassified | place: USA: New Jersey, Wharton State...
ACGGCGACAACCGGACACATATGCGCGACGTGGTGGACATCATCGAGAAAGAACTGGCGCCGATGCTGATTGGCGAGGACGTTTTTGCCGTCGAGCGCCTCTGGCAAAAAATGTTCAAGGCGGCCGAATGGAATCGCGACCGCAAGCTGGTCATGGAAGCGATTGCCTGCATGGACAGCGCGATCTGGGACCTTCTCGGTAAGGCCGCGGGCGTCAATGTATGCCGATTACTCGGAGGCTATCGCCAGGCGTTGCCGCTTATCTGCATCGGCGGCTACTACGAGGAAGGCAAGACGCTCCGGGATCTTGGCGACGAAATGGAGCGGCTTCGCGAAGCCGGACTGGCCGGATGCAAGGTCAAGGTCGGTGGCCTGTCCGCCGAGGAAGACGCCAAACGGGTGGAAGCCGCGCGCAAGGGCGGCGGCGACGAGTTCTGGATCGCGGTCGACGCGAATCGCGGCTGGCCTGTTTCCGAAGCGGTCAAGTTCGCCCGCCTCGTCGAGCAATACAACATCGCGTGGTTCGAGGAGCCGTGTCTTTGGTACGACGACGCCAGCATGATGGCCGAAGTGCGCCGAAGAACGTCGATTCCGATCGACGCGGGACAGAGCGAAATGAGCGCTAGCGGCGTACGGCGGCTGATCGACGCAGGCGCCGTCGACATCATCAACTTCGATGCCTCCGAAGCCGGCGGGATCACGGAATGGCGTCGCGCAGCGGCACTTGCCCAACTCCACGGCCTGCGCGTGGGGCATCACGAAGAATCACAGATCGCGATGCAAATGATCGCATCGATTCCACACGGTGTTTGCGTCGAATGCTTCGAGGCCGACCGCGACCCGATCTGGGCCGGTCTCATTGCCAACCGTCCCAATCCGGTCAACGGCACGATTGCCATTCCGCAAGAACCAGGATTCGGACTCCAGCTGGACTGGGAGATGGTCAAGCGCTACCGGGTGAATTAGCAACCGCCGCTGGCGGCTTCAATAAAGAAAAATACGGGATCGTCTCTCTGCGATTTTTATCTTATTGAGGAAGAGCCGGGTCATGCAAGGAGGAGACGTGGACGTGCTATCGGAACAAACGGAAATTGATGCATCGACCAAAGTAGCGCGCCGGGTCATTTTCGCACTCAGCCTCGCGACCGTTGCAGAAGGGGTGTTTATCGGCGGAATTCTGCCGGTTATTCCCGCCATCGTGCACAGATACCAGATCACCTCCGGAGAGGCGTTCTGGCTGAATGCGGTGTATCTGCTGGCAGTCGGCGTGACGTGTCCGGCACTCAGCCGTTTAGGGGACATTCACGGCCACAAGAAGCTGACCGTTCTGACGATCATCGTCAGTATCATCGGCATCGCGCTCGATGTGGTGGCGCCGAATTTCGGCGTCTTTCTGGTCGGACGTTTCCTGCTTGGATTCTGCCCGGCGATTACGCCGCTGGCGATCGGTATCTTTCGCAACACCCTGAAGGAAGAGGCGGCGCTCTACGGGATAGGCGCGCTCGCCGCGGCCATGACGGTGGGCCACGCAATCGGGCCGGTTCTCGCCGGCTATGTGCTTGGCAGCACGTCGGGCATCGGCTGGGTGTTTGCGAGCTGGATTGCGTTGCTGGGTCCGGCAGCGATCGCCATCGTCTTTCTTGTGCCGACCTCTTCTCTTCCCGACACGCGCCGTACCATGGATTGGCTGGGCGCCATCATGTTGGGCGTCGGCGTTGCCGCGATCCTGTTCGCATTCGCCTATGCGCCCAAGTCGGGATGGGGGAACATCTTCGTGCTCGGCGCCATTATCCCGGGCATTGCCCTATTGATCGTCTGGTACGCGTATGAGAAACGCACGGAGTTTCCTCTCGTCGATCTGCGTATGCTGAATAACCCGAATGCACGGCCATACTATGTGTCGAGTTTTCTTTGGGGAATCGCGTATTACGGATCGCAGACGACCGTGGTGCTTTTTCTCGTTGCCTCGCATGAGAAACTCGGATTTGGCTTCTCCGTCTCCGTCCTGACACTCGGCTGGCTTCTTCTTCCGCAGTACCTGGTCACCATAATCGGTGCGCTAGGTGTTGCCAGAATCGTTCGGTCGTTGGGTGGGTACAAGGTCTGCGGGCTGATCGGCGGCACGACGCTGGACCTCGGCTTCGCCGGTATGATCGTTGCGAACCACGTACTCTGGCAGTTCATGTTCTTCAGCATGATGACGGGCTTTGGCTCCGGCCTGTTGCAAACGACGCTGTCCGGTCGGGTCAGCCAGGTGTGTCTGCCCGAGGAGCGGGGCATCTCGGCGGGTATGTATCAAACCCTGAAGAACATCGGCGGAGCCATGGCAAGTGCTTTCGGTTCGGCGATTTTCGCGGCATTTCTGATCGACGGAACGAAGATCGCTTCGGAGCGCGCTTACATCATTGTTTTTTGCGGCTGCCTGCTTGTGTCGATCTGTATCGTGGCTGCGCTGCTAACCGAACGTTCTGACTATCAATCATAAATTCGGCGATGCCGGTATCTTGTCCGTCATCGCGAACCCGTCGACACTGGCGAACCATTAAGACAAAGGCGCACTCCGCGATCCGGCAATGGATCTCTCCATTCGGTCTTTCCCGGAATGGTTGAAGCGACCCGCGCGAGAGCCCGTCACATTCAATGAACGCTGATAAGAAGTGACTGGACGCTCATGCCGGGAATGGCAGGGATGCATCGGCATGCAATGGTCACCACGATATAGCTGGCGTTCTGCTTGCAGTACCAGTTTGTCTCCTTACAAACTTTAACGGGCGACTAAGGGAAAGGGAGTATTGAAACGTTATCTCGGATCACCTCTTATAATGAGGCCCGCAGATAAGTCACAACAGAGAAAACTCCATGTCCGACCAACAGGAACCACGCCGTCGCTTTTTGCGGCAGGTGCTGGCCGTCGTACCCGCCGCGACGGTCGCTTCAGGTGCAACTTTTACTCAAAGTGCCTGCAGCAGTAACGCGACACCCGCCACCGAGAACACCGCAGAGTACCAGCCTACTTACTTCACCGCGGCAGAATGGAAATTTTTGCATGCTGCGGTGGACCGGCTGATTCCCGACGATGAACATGGCCCAGGTGCCGTGAAGGCCGGTGTGCCCGAGTACATCGATCGCCAGATGGAAATGCCGTATGGCCACGGCAAGCTCTGGTACATGCAAGGGCCTTTTCATCCCGATGCCGTGCCCGAAATGGGCTATCAGATCAATCTCGCGCCGCGCGACGTCTATCGTCATGGCATCGCGGCCTGCGACGAGTACTGCGTGAAGCAGCACGGCGGCAAGACCTTTGCTGAACTCGACGTGGCGACGCGCGAAGCGGTGCTTCAGGATATGGAGCACGGCAAACTCGCGTTTGAAACTGTTCCTGCACGCACGTTCTTTTCATTCCTGCTCGGCAATACCAAGGAAGGTTTCCTCTCCGACCCGATCTACGGCGGCAATAAGGATATGGCCGGCTGGAAGATGGTCGGTTTCCCGGGCGCGCGCGCGGATTTCATGGATTGGATCGATCAGCCGGGTGCGAAGTATCCGTATGGTCCGGTATCGATTAACGGCAGGCGGGGGTAAGCAGTGGCAATCAGGAAGAACAAGGTCGATTGCGTGATCGTAGGTTTCGGCTGGACCGGCGCGATTCTCGCGCAGGAACTTACGGACGCGGGACTCGACGTGGTCGCGCTCGAGCGCGGCGCGATGCGCGATACGCCAACCGATGCGAACTATCCGAAAGTGATCGACGAGCTCAAGTATGGCGTGCGCGGCGCGTTGTTCCAGGATCTGTCGTCGGAAACGGTGACCATTCGCCACGGCGTGGATGATCTCGCGGTGCCGTACCGTCAACACGGCTCGTTTCTGCTCGGTAACGGCGTGGGCGGCGCGGGCTTTCACTGGAACGGCATGCATTACCGGATGCTGCCTGAAGAACTGCAATTGCGTACGCGTTATGAAGAGCGCTACGGCAAGAAGTTCATTCCGGAAGGCATGCAGGTTCAGGATTTCGGCGTGACCTATGACGAGATGGAGCCGTTCTTCGATTTTGCGGAGAAGGTATTCGGCACGTCCGGCAAGGCCGGTAATCTCAACGGCAACATCCAGGCCGGCGGTAATCCGCTCGAAGGCAGCCGTCGCAACGATTTCCCCACGCCGCCGCTGAAGAACGGCCTCGGCGCGTCGCTGTTCGAAAAGGCCGCGCGCGAAGTGGGCTTCCATCCGTATCCCGCGCCTGCGGCGAATGCGTCGACCCCGTACACGAATCCGTACGGTGTGCGTCTTGGACCGTGCAACTTCTGCGGCTTCTGCGAAGACTTCGGCTGCTATATGTACTCGAAGGCATCGCCCCAAACGACCATTTTGCCGGTGCTGCTCAAGAAGCCTAACTTCGAGCTTCGCGCGAACTCGTATGTCACGAAAGTCATGCTTTCGCCCGACAGGAAGCGCGCGACGGGGGTCACCTATATCGATGCGCAAGGCCGCGAAGTCGAACAGCCCGCGGACATGGTCATCGTCGCCGCATTCCAGATGCACAACGTGCGCCTGCTGCTGCTCTCGGGCATCGGCAAACCCTACGATCCGAAGACCGGCGAGGGGGTAGTGGGGCGCAACTACGCCTATCAGATGAACGGTGGCATCAACGTGCTGCTGCCGAAGGGCACGCAACTCAATCCGTTTATCGGCAGCGGCGCGGGCGGCGTGGGCATGGACGACTTCAATGGCGACCAGTTCGACCACGGTCCGCTCGGCTTTGTCGGCGGCGCGAGCGTTCGTCATATCCGCACGGGCGGCCGTCCAATCAAGCAGGCGGCGACCGTGCCCGGCACGCCGACCTGGGGCAGCGGCTGGAAGGCCGGTATTTCCGACGCTTACCAGCGCTATATGAGCATCGGTATTTCGGGTTCGGTGATGCCGTATCGCGACGCTTATCTCGATCTCGATCCGACCTATCGGGACGCTCACGGTCTGCCGCTTCTGCGCATGACGTTCGACTGGCACGACAACGAATACGCCATGCTCGGCTATATCGGCACGCGCATGGAAGAAGTTGCGAAGGCGATGAACCCGGAGAAGTACTTCCGCGCGATCCGCAAGAAGGGGCAGCGCTACGACACGCGCGTGTACCAGTCCACGCATACCACCGGCGGCGCGGTGATGGGCAGCTCGCCGGCGACGAGCGTCGTGAACAAGTATCTGCAAAGCTGGGATGTGCCGAACGTGTTCGTGATGGGCGCTTCCGCGTTCCCGCAGAACATGGGCTACAACCCGACCGGTATCGTCGCGGCCCTCGCGTTTCACTCGGCCAAGGCCATTCGCGAGCAATACCTGAAGAACCCGGCTCCGCTGGTCCAGGCATAAGGGAGACGGCAAGCATCATGAGAAAAATTACGTTTGCCATCGCTTCTGCTGTCGTCTTTTCGGCTGCGAGCGCCGGCGTCTTCGCACAATCATCCGCGACGGCATCTCCATCCGCATCGGCCGATACGGACGCGCAGCTGATTCAAAAGGGCCGCTACCTCGCGGCCGTGGGCGACTGCATTGCCTGCCACACGGCAAAGGGCGGCAAGCCGTTCGCGGGCGGCCTTGGCATTGCATCGCCGATCGGCACGATCTACTCGACCAACATCACGCCCGACAAGTCGACCGGCATCGGCAACTACACCTTCGATGACTTCGACCGCGCCGTGCGCCACGGCATCGCGAAGGACGGTTCGACGCTGTATCCCGCCATGCCGTACGTTTCGTATGCGAAGGTCAAGCCCTCGGACGTGAAGGCGCTCTACGCGTATTTCATGCATGGCGTCGAGCCGGTTTCGCAAGGCAACCGCGCGTCCGATATTCCGTGGCCGCTGTCGATGCGCTGGCCGCTGCGCTTCTGGCGCATGGCGTTCGCACCGGAAGCCGTCAGCGACGACAGCCCGCTGCCGAACGACCCGATCGCGCGCGGCCGCTACCTCGTGGAAGGCCTCGCGCACTGCAGCGCATGTCATACGCCCCGCGGCTACGGCCTCGAGGAGAAGTCGCTGACCGATGACGGCAAGCTGTTTCTCTCCGGGGGCGTGGTCGATGGCTACCTCGCGAAGAATCTGCGTGGCGACCGCAAGGACGGTTTGGGCAACTGGAGCGCAGCCGATATCGTTGCGTTCCTGAAGAGCGGCCGCACGGCGCACTCGGCGGCGTTTGGCGGCATGGCGGATGTCGTGCAGGACAGCACACAGCATCTGGGCGACCAGGATCTCGCCGCCATTGCCGCTTACCTCAAGACGCTGGCTCCCGTCGACGCATCCGGCAGCACGCTCTCGCCCGATGCAACCGCGGCAAATGCACTGCGCGCCGGCACGGACCATAGCAACGGCGCGCTGACCTTCGTGGACAACTGCGCGGCGTGCCACCGCACGAGCGGCAGCGGTTACGAGAGCACGTTCCCGACGTTGGCGCTTTCGACGGTCGTGAACACGGACGATCCGACTTCGCTGATTCATATCGTGCTGCAAGGCGGCGAGATGCCGTGGACCAAGGCCGGCCCCACGCACTACGCGATGCCGGGGTTCGCCACGCGGTTGACGGATCGCGACGTAGCGGACGTGCTGACTTTCGTGCGATCCAGTTGGGGCAACCATGCTTCGCCCGTGACGTCCGAGCAGGTCGCCAAGGTGCGCAAGTCGTCCGGGTCTGCTTCTCAGCCTGCACGCGCTGAAAATCCGTAGCGTTTGGCGTTCGCGCTTGCGTGTGGGGTTTATTGGCAGGGTAGCTGGTGTTCTGTTTCGTTGTTGACCGATCTATGCTCGCTTGGCATGTTGAGGTCAACGGAACGGGACACCAGTTGCTTTAGACGATTTGAGAAGGCTCGTGCGGTAAGGTTGGTGCGTTGGAGTGGGATGGTGAGCCTAGCAGGGCTCGGGCAATCCTGTCAGGGGCGGTTGCGGGTGTCTGACTAATAGAAGTTGGGCCAGGGAATAACGCCGCGATACATTCACATTTACCCGTATTGGCCCGAAAACCGTTCTTCCAGCGATCGACGTAACTCCCCTACACCTGTTCCACCCGCCGGCGAGTCGATATCGCGGAAGCCGTCGAAATCACCAGATCCGCAAATCGCTTCTCATCGCAAACGCAGATTTCGAGCCAAATAACATCGATCAGCTTCCTTGATCTGAAGGCGGGAGGGGCTTGATAAACTGCGGTGATTGTCGACGATTCCTTCGTCGATGCCGCACGACTGCTTCCGACAAAGTGAGCGGAACAAGTACAGTCGGCCAGGAATGGTCATGGCGTTCTTTTCGTGGGATGTCAGTTCTTGGCTCGAGGGCGGCCGGTGAGGTCCGATCGGCGAACAACTGTATTCGTAGGAATGTTGACCTCTGCTCGCCACTCCGCCGAGTCGTTGGGCATCGCAAAATTTGGCGTGGCCTACGGACGGATTTTCATCGAGGCGGGCATCCAATCGCTATGTGCGAAGACCCCCCGATTTCGTCACCGATGTATTTCTGTTTCATGCAGATGCGATTCGCATAAATTCACTGGATATATCGCGATTGAGGCGATCGTATCGCAAGATCTAAAATCGGATGATTATGCTGTCGAATTATAATGGGAGCCATATTGCGAAAGCACGTCAGCAGCCCGCGCACACAGGGAAGGCAAATCCATGAACCCAACTGATCTGCTCCAGATCATCCGTGATGGACTGGTCCAGCAGGATCGTCTGATCAAGGCGGATATTCCTACGCTGCCGGACAACGCGCTCGTGCCGCGTCGTGCAGTGACGTATTCAGAAATCGGTCGCGATTTTAGTGTAACGGTCGATATGGTATCAACCGCCGGCGACATCGAGCTCAAGACGCTCATCGCGAAACCGATGACGTTGTGGATTCAGCAATCGGACAAATCATATCTCCCCATCAACGGATACATCCACACTGCGCGCAGACTTGGCGCCGATGGCAGTTACAGTGGCTATCAGGTCACTTATGCATCGTGGATGCATTTTCTGCGTTTTCGCAGTGATATGCGTTACTGGCAGGACAGGAGTGCGGACGCCATTATTACCGATGTATTCAACATGCATCCGCAGGCGCAGGGACAATTCCAGTTCTCGATTCAAAACCCATTGCTCCAGCGTTCGTACTGCCGTCAGAGCGAAACCGACTGGAACTTTGTCCAGCGCCTGATGGAGGAAGAGGGTCTGTTCGGCTTCTGGCGCCAGACAGAAGACGGCAAATCCCATATATTTGTTGTGACGGACAACATTTACGCCCTTGACGAAGTGGCAACAAATCCGATTCCATTCTCGCGATCGGGAACCGGCAGTGAAGCCGATGCGTTCACGCAATGGTCTGGCATGCGGACGCTACAGAGCACCGTCCACACTACGCGTACTTTCGACTATAAGGCTCCGTCTTCGGTTGCGAATCCCAAAGGCACCACTCTGCCGACGATGTCTGGTCAAGGCGATCTCCCAGAACAAGCGGAGATATACGAATACACGGGCGCCTATACGTATCAGGCTCAAGACCGGGGGGAGCATCTTTCGAAGATGCATCTGGAAGAATGGGAATCGCGGGCCAAGCGATTTTTCGCCGCGGGAAGCGTAAGAGCAATCGACGCCGGGCGGCGCTTCGTTTTGAGCAATCACCCCGAGCATGATCGCGATCAGGCGAGCCAGCGTGAGTTTGCGACAATCCACGTACGCCGGTATATCGAGAACAATCTCCCGGCGTCGACACACGAAGCAACTTTTCCCCATTGTCTCCAGAAAGAACTGGCGCTCGCGAAAACTGAGTACACCAGCAATGCTGCTGCCAGCGTCACGCATCCGGATGGTTCGACTGGCTTCTACATTGTTGAGGTAGAAGCCCAGCGCGTAACCGTTCCATATCGCAGTCCGTTCGAACACAAAAAACCGTCGATGCACTTGGAGACGGCAATCGTTGTCGGCCCTCAGGGTGAGGAGGTCTATACGGACGAACTGAACCGCGTAAAGGTCCTGTTCATCTGGGATCGCCAGAACAGTGGAGATGCGAGCGCTTCCTGCTGGGTCCGTGTTGCACAGTCCGATACAGGCGGGGGTTACGGAAGCGTCCACGTACCCCGCATCGGCGAAGAAGTACTGATTGGCTACGTAGGCGGAGATTGTGACAAGCCAGTTGTCTTGCACCGCGTCTACAACGGAAATGTTCAGCCGCAGTGGCACGGTAACGGCATTTTGTCGGGCTTTCGTTCGAAGGAGTACTCAGGCTCCGGTTATAACGAAATGGTGCTTGATGATGCAACGGGACAGAATCGGGCGAAACTATTCAGCAGTTCGAGCAACAGCCTGTTGCACCTCGGGTATCTGGTCAATCAGAGCGGTAACACCCGGGGTTCGTATCTGGGATCGGGCTTCGACCTAAGAACCGATTCTTACGGCGCGCTGAGAGCAAACAAGGGGCTGCATGTCACTACGCACAGCACGTCCACCGGAAGCCAGCCGTTTGATACATCGAGCACGCAGCAACAGCTATCACGAGCCGAAAGCGTAACGAAAGGCCTTTCCGATGCGGCCAAACAACGAAAGGCCGAAGATCTGCAAGCAGAGGTTGACTCGCTTCGTCAATACTCGGCAGCCGCAAAGCACACCGTATCGGGCGAGTCGTCAGGCGGAAAGACGGCTGGAGGCGGAACCGGTAGCGCGGGTGCACTTCAAGAGCCATTGATCCTGCTAAGCAGCCCTGCGGGTGTTGGCATCTCCTCCGAGAAGTCCACGCGTATTACTACTGATCAGCATCTAAATCTGGTAAGTGGACAAAATACGCACATTGCTTCCGGGAAGTCTCTGATCGCCAGTGTTGCTGAAAAGATCAGTCTGTTTGTCCAGAATGCGGGCATGAAACTCTTCGCCGCCCAAGGGAAAGTCGAAATACAGGCGCAAAGCGACGGGATGGATTTGATCGCGGAGAAGCAATTGCGTGTAACGAGCGCGGATCAAGATGTGCTAATTGCAGCAAGCAAAAAAGTGGTGGTGACCAGTGGTGGTGCCAGCATCACAATTGAAAGTGGCAACGTAGAGATTGTCTGTCCGGGAAAATTCACGGTCAAGGCGGCTTCGCATTCGTTCGAGGGCCCCGCGAGCGTTGATACTCCTCTTCCTGCACTTCCCCAAGGCAATCTGAAGATCAGCAATATCTATAACCTGTCTCGATAACAACGATGATTATCAGCCCCCCTTTCCTGCCCACAGGTGTCAACAACGGGCACGGTCCGGATGACGATGATGATCCGATGATGACTGCTGTGAATGAATTCGAGCTCGCGCACGGCGTCTACCCAATTGCGTTTGACCGGCGTTGGCATACGGGTATCCATCTGATGCCTGCAAACAAAGGCGACCCGGTACGTGCGATTGCTGACGGAGAAGTCGTTGCCTATCGCATTTCGCAGAAAGCCATCGATGGCGGTTCGGGTGCGCTTGATAGCAACACTGGTTTCGTACTTCTGAAGCATCGCACTGAGACGGGTGATGGACGGTCGATCACCTTTTACTCGCTTTATATGCATCTATTAGACTTGGACAGCTATGCCGATGCTGGAGCGACCTCTGTTCTCCAAAGCTTGCCCGGTTTTCTCCAGAGTGCCACGCCCGACGAAGGGGCGGCTGGCAATAGCTCATTGAAGGTGTACCGGAAAGATGTCCTCGGCGTACCAGGCGCTTGTCATGGCCAGCGGCATATTCATTTCGAAATATTTATGTTGCAGAATGATTTCAAGGACTATTTCCGAAATACAAAGCTGGGCAATGCGCAGCCCACGACAGCAGTAGGAAATGACTGCTGGGGGCACACTTATTTTGTTATCCCCGCAGGCCAGAATTTCAAGAAATTGCCCGATGGTGCCAATCCAACGACTCACACTCTGAACACGATCAAGTTTGTACCGTTGCAAGATGGAACCAATGACACACCTCTGCACGTTGAAGCTTACTTCCATAGAGGAAACAGATACGTCAAAACGTGGAGCGTTGCTCAAGATGGCACGCGCACGCTGCTCACGTCGCAGTCCGTCGAGGAAAATTCCTTCGAATACGGAATGATTCACCGCGCAATCAAGTTGTACGATAACAATCCCAATAACGGCTACGAACAGCTACGTTTCGGTCGGATTCTGTCCGATGATCCGACTCCGCCGGTTGCTGCTACCGACACGTCGACGACCAGTTCGACCGAGTCGCTGGGCAGTACCGCACAATTGACCAACCAGTTGTACGCAGGTTCGACATGGATGCGTATTGCGTTTTCGCAAGATAGGGAAGGGTACATCGACATCAATCCGAGCAATATCGTCAAGTTGTCGGACGCAGATTTCTCTTTCGTCGCCGGCTGGCAGAAAATCAGTGAAGAAACTTCGCCGTATAGCGATGACGGCATGTGTGACGTCGATCAA
>Ga0154001_1000613_pt1 | contig 11374 bp, 12 predicted proteins | sample TSNJ085MetaG_FD_104699 | JGI IMG/M metagenome (GOLD analysis project Ga0154001, IMG submission 104699) | Attine ant fungus gardens microbial communities from New Jersey, USA - TSNJ085 MetaG | ecosystem: Host-associated > Fungi > Mycelium > Unclassified | place: USA: New Jersey, Wharton State...
GAAACGGCTGGCAAGTTGCATGATTGACTCCTGACAAAATGAAATGGCTGTTCAAAAACATCACCGGATTCCGAGCTTCGGAGCCCGCTTTTCGGGTTGTCCGGTGGCTTGAGCGCAGGGGACTGGGCTGTCCCGTTGCCTCCGTCTTTCCTGAGTTCATCGCCCGCGACGGTCAGGAGCGCGCGGGCCGGGGTTGTCAAGGAAAGACGCGGCCGGGGTGGGGCGGCCCGCAGCGCAGCGAGGACACGGCCGGACGCGCCTTGACGGCCCCGGCCCGTGGGCTACAGTCGCGGGAGAGGTGATGAACGAGGGAAGACGGCGAAGGCGGCAACGGCCGCAGCCGGCGCTGGCTCCGGGCAAGCGAAGCGCGCAGGCCCGGAGCGAGGAACCGGGCCGGAGGGGTCAGGGATGGAAGCCGAAAGGGCGAGACGCCGTAGGCGGCTCGATGCGTAGCACGAGAGCCCGACCCTGCCTCATGGAATGGGGCAGGGGGACCCTGAAGTCAGGAAGCAGTCGTAGCGCTTCAATCGGCGAGTGTGATCGATGAAGTGGCCTCGCGCGTGGGCGATCACCATTTGGGTTCGAGCGTAAGAATGTGGCCTTCATACGTGCCGTCGTCCTTGGGGGCGATACGCACATGGATTTTCGACAGAAACCTGGCCGGTGTTGCAAGCCACTTCAGCACCGCCAGTTTTTCGTCTCCGCCAGGGATATCATTCCCAGTGTCTTGTGCCGTCAGAAGATCCTGCAACATGCCGGCGGCAAGATCAGGCACACTCAGCAGGTCGTCAAGATAACCCTTCTCCGCAAACGATTTTCCGAACCCGAGAACGTCGAAGCCGTGCGTCATGTACATTGCACCGATGCTGCCGAACAGTTTTTGCGTGTGGGCAAATGACCGGTCTTTGGCATCTTCGTTGATCTGGTCTGTGTCGCTGTACCAGAGCAGACGCTGTTGGTCATGCGTCATCGCCGCCGCGAATACCGCGAGAATATGCAGCACGCGGAGGACTTTCTCGCCGACGTGGCCAGTCCATTTTCCGAAGCCACCCTCTTCGAGCTGCCTGGCAATCGATGCATGGGCCTCACTTTTTGTCATGCCGAAGACCGAACCGATCTTCTTGTCGATCGCCACGGTGACGACTGCGCCGTGGATGAGGGTATCGATCAGTTCGAGGTATTCGGGCAGAGCGCGGCTCCGCGGCCCGTATTTGAGATCCTTGTATTTAAATTCGCTGTAGGGATCGTGAATCTTGTGCTTCTGTCGCAGAGCGTGCATATGCGCCTGGAAAGGGCCATTCTTGTCCAGCGCAACGAAGAGGAAGGAATACGTGCTGTAGCGCGCATCGCCATGCTCGCCGCCGTAATCGGACATGACCGCGATCTTGTTGTCGTCGGAAAAGTCCGGGAGCGCGGGGATCGACTCGAGCACTCCGGCCAGCACGTGACAGAAGTAGTGGTGCTCGGGCTTGATGCCCGGCAGCCTGAAAGGGCCATGTTTGCGGATCTTTGGGTGCAATGGCCCGACGGCGATGAGCTTGGCTCGGATGTGTGCTCTAAAGGCCCGATCGATCAGTACCTTGAGAGTCTTCTGCTTGAATGGGGGTTCTGTTCCACCCGGGAAGCCAGATGAATGCATCAGATACATGCCTGAAGTCTGAGTCAGGGTTGCTCAAGTAGTAAAGCGAGGTCGAGGACTTTCCACGCGAGGCGTCCATTGATGCGGACGGGGCGGATAGGTCCATTCTCCAGGCATGCCCATTTTCGCAGCGTTTGAGGCTGCCGGTTGAGAACATGGGCAGCTTCGTTGGTGGAGAGCGCGTCCCGGCCCTTTGCCAGGGTGGCAAGACCGGTGGGAATAGTAAGGGGCATCATGAACCTCGCTGCGCATATCAGTCGACGTGAGCCGAACGCCGATGACAGCGAGGCTGCATAAAGCAAAGCCCGCTCAGTGGCGGGCTTGATATGTTCTTCGAGCATGCGCGGAACGCCGTATCGGAGCCCATCTCGCAGAGGCCTCGGTAGGCTTTCGCCTTGAACCGGATCAGGTTGTTCAATCAAACAATAGCACAATGTGCGCTCAAGGATAAGTAGCGCTCCATATCGCTCGCCGATGATGTGGCAAATGCTGGCAATTCATGATCACGTCGTGCGGAGCAGCTTGCCGATTCGATTCTGGAGTGTCGTCGCCAGTCGGAGTTCGGCGCAACGGGCCTCGTAGCGCTTCTTTTCAATGTCGCTGGCATCTGCCTTGATGTCGTGAGGTTTCAGATCTTCCGTCACTCTGTCCCATGCAGCGCGGAGTGTGGTTGGATCGGGATGGGTGGCGAACAGCGTACTGACAGCGCGGGTTAAAACCTGAAGCTCAACGCGCATCTCTTCGAAGGAAGGTTCGTATGATTTCGACATGGCCTGGTTCTCGATTCTTCCGGGTTGCGTCCATTATCTGGCCGTATGTGCGAATGTAGCAGCGATAGATATTAAAGGTTGACGTTGACGACATGCTCCCCTGGCACGCATGCGACGTTCGCGTCAGCTTGCGAGGCTCAACGCGTGCTCAGGGTACGGACCATGAGTTCTGCCCATTTCAGCACGTCAAACACGAGCGGCTTCATGATCGGCTTTGTGCCGTGGACGTCGCCCATTTTGGAGCGCAGCGTCTGCATCACGAACGCACCGTTGTTCAACGAATCCTTAAAATTCTTCGCGAGCATCGTCGCCTCCTTGTCATCCCACCCGAGTTCCAGCAGGGCGGGTTCCAGACGGAAGACAGTGGCGATCGCCCGGTTGCAGCCTTCCTGGAATGAGGGCCTCCGGGCATCTTGCTGCAGTCCGTAAGCCGAGTAGACGTCGGACACGGCCATATCGACCGCTCCGCACGCAGCAGAGATCGCGCCTCCGAGATCGCCATCCCGAAAGCGTTGTGCGGCCTTGACCAGATCGGTTCGCGGACCCTCGGGCAGGATCGCGAGTTCGTTCGGATCGAACAGCTGCAGAGGTATCAGATGATTGTCGACCAAGCCCCATCCGTGGCGCGCCAATTGGTCGGCCATCTGGTCTGTCAGCTGGGGTCTGCGCATAAGAAGCTCCTCCGCAACCCGTACAACGAATCGGCGCTGCTCGCCATCCTCCATCCTGCCAAGCAGCCCCTCGACAGCGGACATCAGCTGCTCTTTGGTTGCGCCGTTCGTTTGACGTTGCTGGAGCGGTGCGAGCGGGATCATGTCGAGACCTGCCAACCCCACGACGGTCTTTATGTCTGCGAACGACAACTGCAGAAAATTCGCCCGCACTGTGCCCCATGCGGCTGTAATCGTTGCCATTGTGCTGTTCCTCTCTGTTCGCCGGTCTTGGTCGATCACGACGCGAAGTACTATGCGTCCTCGGCGGCCCGTTCCCGAATGGTCTGCTCGGCAGTCAGCGTGCGCGGTGCTGGAGTGGCGCGCGGCACCTCGAACTGGTTACGATAACGCTCAGCGAGTTTTAGTGCATTGTCGCCAAGCCGCCATGCATTGTAATGGACCACCTCAAGCCCTTCCTCGTGGCCCGCGGCATGCCAATCCCGGCATGTTTCATCGACGTGATTCTGGGCTGCCGTGATATCGCGCTGCAGGTCACGATAGGCCGATTCGAGCTTGAGAGACGTCGTGTCGTCACCCGTCATGTTGAAGCCGGTGAGTGAAGGCAGGTGAAATGTTAGGCCGTCTTCGCGCTCGGTACGTGAGCGCTTCACGCGCTCGTTCTCGACTACGAGTGCCTCACACCTGTGCGCGAAGGTTTCGAGGCGGGCAGCGTTCTTGCGCGCGGCGCGCACACGCCCAGCTCGACGAGCTTCGGCATCGTCCTTGAGCTGCCGCAGGTCACGAGTGGCACGCGCCAGCTTCAGGCGCATTTGGAACCACGTACCAGCAGCGCCGGCGATTGTGCCAATCAAACCGGCGCCGGCAGCAATCCAGCCATTTACAGCGCTCAACCAGGTCGGCAACATCGAATTCTCCGTTTGTATCTTGTTTCGGGACGGCTTGCGGGTGATTCTCAAAAATCCGGTCGTCGACGTTGACTGACCAAAGATGTCGTGAATGATCGCCAGAAATGATCCTACCCCTGGTTCGTGTTTGTTAACACGACACTCCCGGTCTGAGAAACTGTATGCGAACTGTTCGATTGGTTACGTCGTCTCGTCCGTGTCGTCCCGATAGGGCGCCTCGATAGTCTCCGATTCACGTTTGTTCAGAGTCGAATTTGGGGGAATTGGTAGGCGCCGCCTCGCTCGCATGGTTATCCGATCGATTTTTGCGAGGGGATGCCCGCGGAAATGCTCGTCATAGCTTTTCTTCAGCGCCGTGTTATTTGTACTCTTCACGGCGTTTTCCACGTCTTGCTCTTCAAGAACTTTCAGTTTGATATTGCGAATTTTCCGAATTTCGGCGTCAACCATGGCTTTCGCTTCAGCTGAAAGCCTGCCACTCGTCCAAAATTCGAACTCGAGATTGCACTTGCGCCAGTAATGGTCAAATTCAGCGATACTGCGAATGAAGGGAATGCGGTTCTTGAGCCAGCGTTGGACCATGTCGTCTGGGACGGCGCCCCCAGGCTTGTAACCCTTGCATTCGATGAATCGAACCGATTGGTTCATGTGATAGACCAATACATCGACCTCGGCACTCTTGCCTTCGGGATCTCGCAGGATCTCGTTCAGCCGGACGCTTGTATACGGGCTGTTGAGTCGCACGATCTCGGCCACCAGGTATTCAAACAGCGTACCGCGGAGATTGTTTGCAGCTCCTTCGATATGGCTCAGCCGCCTGAAGACCTCGTCAACCTTTTCCAGCGTTTCCGCGTTCGGATAGACTTCTTTGAGGATATCCGCAAGGTTCGTCAAGGCCTTGGCCACTTCTGTGCCGAACAGCGTCTCGGTGGTAGCCGGCACAACCCCGTTCTCTTTTGCCAATGCGAGTGCGTCCGGCTGATAGCCGTCGGCCACAAAAAACTGCAGGCATCGTCCAACCTTCTGCATGGTGCGCAGGGTGGTGCACTTGTTGATGAACGGCCGCAGTTCGTCGGCCGAGACATTGACGCCCAGAAGCACATCACAAACAAGAAAACCAGCTTTCGCCTTGCCGTCGTTCCATTGCAATAGCGGACCAAGATACGAAGGAGCAGAAAAGTCCCAATTGAACGTTCCCACCTGCGGTTGCTTGTCGCCCTGGTCGCGAATGGCCACCTTGTTGTAGCTGACAAGTCCGAGGTTTCGGGCCCAGTCCTTGATGGCGAACAACAATAATTCTTCCGTGCGCAGACGAGCCCGCATTGTGGCTATTTCGAATGGCTGGGCTGCTACTTTGTGCGGAAGTTCGACGCACTCCCCAATACCGGGAACATCGAAGATCTGGACCAGATTCGCGTCCTTCAGACGTTTAAGGACGGCGGAGGCCGATACGTGGCGTTTCTGCGCAATTGGTGCACCGCATGCGATCGCAAAGTGAGCTACCGGCATAACGCCCCCTCGTGCCAACAAGGCAGCCAGACCGCCGCCATACGAAATGGTGTGTTTGAGCAGGCACTGGACGAGCGTCTCCCAAAACCGTTGGGACGCGTAGTCAGACTGGAGATAGACAAAGCGGGCGCCGCGGGGGAACGTCAGGTGCGCCAGCTTCTTGATCGTCGTGGATCGCGACACTCTCTGGCGCGCAGCTGCTGCCGTGAGCTTGTGTTCTCCGATCAAGGCCGCGACCAGGTCCGAGCTGATACACGGGCCCATGTTCTGCAGGACGTTCACGACAAGGTCGGTCATCGGTTCCCCCAAATGTCACACTGCGCTATTTATAACGTATAAATACGTAGCCGGTCTCCGATTTTCGGTTTTCGGCAGACGCCCATGCTGGGCGCCTCATTCCGCACGGTAATCGCGGGAAGACAGAGATGCTCTGTCACAGAGTGGATTCCGATGTTGTATTTGTGGGCCTGACGGACCTATCCAGTTTGGCTCAGTGGCCGCTTGCGCGAGGGTGAGCAAACGGTGGAGAAGGGGGATCTGTAGCCGCGATCATGCTCGTCTCGTTGACCAAATCTGGCAATGGCCGCAAGAAAGTAGGATCGAGGGAGGTGTATCCGGCCATGCAAGGCTGCGGGCGAGCTAGGTGCTAGGTGGGAAGTGCGATGTCGTCGCTATCTCCCGTCGTGACCTTCCCCGGCTACGTTGGTGATGTCCGGACGAACAGGTTGGTATGCCGGGTCTCTGGTTCGGCTTTCAGCCCGCTTCCGAGGAGCAGGATGCTGCAATCGTCTTTCGGATGTCCGGTATCGTCTGTTTCTCGGTAGCGATAGCCGTCCGTAGCCAGCACCCACGATCCAGAAGCGTTCGCGGGTATTACCCGGACGTCCGGTTTCTGGAACCGTCTCGCATTCAGCGTTCGCGTGACGATGTGCCGTTTCGATGCGTCCGCATTGATGCCCAGCTCTCCCAGTGCATTGACCAGCGTGTGGGTTGGGGTTAGCCACTCGACGTTTCCATCGGGAGATTGGATGCCCAGCGTGCAATCTCCACAGAAAAAGACGTAGGCCTCCCGCGCTTCGCGCGGAAGCAGGAGAGCAATATACGAGGCCTTCTCCGTGAAGAATCGCTCGGTACGCAGATGCCTTTGCGCATCGTGAAGCGCTGAAAGTACCGCCGTTGCCGATGGCTGTTCAGGGCTCATACGGTCGAGGACCTTTGCGATCCAGCAGGCATTGAACGGGATTCCACGTTCGCCTCGAGGCGAAGCATCCACGACGACAGAAAAAGTATAGCTCTCGGATTCGAAGATGCCGCAGGCGTCCCGGTTTTCGGTGCAGGTCGTCCCCTGGTCGCTATACCACTGCCACTGGGCAGGGATTCGGTCGTTCATGTGAGCGTTGCGAACGAGACAATGACATCTACGCGCTTGCTGATCACTTCTTCCCGTGCTACGTCCCCATTGCTTGCTGCGGCGATTGCGTATTCGAAGTCCCGGTGCTTTTGTAGTGTGCCCAACTGTGAGCTGATGTATGTGCGCATTTCGGAATCCGCTTGCAATATCTCATCGGCAATTTCGGGGCGACCATCGATCAGGGTCAAAATATCTTCTACGTCGTGGCTGTCCAGTGGGTCGTTGTTTCCGCGCGAGAGATAGGCCGCGAGCTTCGTGGCGACGAAGTGCGCGGGCCGGACAATCTTGACTGTCACGTCTTCGCCAATATCATGGAGTTCGGCGCTTTCAAGTGCATCCCGGTACCATGTATTCCCGAACTTCAGGATGTCCGCGTCGTCGGGCATGAAATCGACACGTAGGCTTTCCAGGAACATCGCGCAGATCGGCGCATCATTGTCTAGTTGTTCGCGGAAGCCTTTTTCGCGTAGTCGCTCTTTCAGTTGCTCCCAGTGTGCATAGCTCAAGACATGCACGATGAGGTCAACGTCATCCGTATGCCTGACCTGTTGCCTCGTGTAGAGATCAGTCAGCATAAGGGCCGTCGTGCAGCCGCCAACGAATGCTATGTCCTGGCAGAGTTCCGGTCCCATTGCTTTCGCGACAGCCCGAATCATCGTGATGTGATCGTCGATGGTAGCCATGTCAGAAATTCAGGAGTTCGTGTAGCTGGGCTGTGGCGAGCTTGCGTTCACGGGGTTGACCCAGCCGGATCGAATCCACTATCGCAAGTAGTTTATAGAGCGTTTCGTCGTTACGGATGGCGGTCGTGACGGTTTTGTATAGTGGCTCCACCGCGAGACCAAGGGTATCGCCATGCGGGTCGGGCCAGACCGGAGAATGCTCCCCGGCGCTCCGGAGTATGCCCTTAAAAATGGGCGCTGTGAGTCCGGTCGGAATACCTCGCGCCAGACCAAGCGTTTGCGCGGGGAATACGAACCTCACGCCATAGGAAAGAAATTCTTCAAGTCCTCGCCGGTTAACGACCGGGCCGCCGCCATGCCGCTGCGGTTTGGCGAGGCCGCTGGCGTAGCAGCGCCCAAGTGCGTTGCTCACTTCGGATTTGCTGATGCCGATGGCACCGGATAAGCCACGCACACTATAGGGATCAAATTCGAGATTTAGTCGGAACGGGCGTGCACTGCCGGCATCCTCTTCGAAATCCTCGGTCGAGGCGATTTCAGCGGTGCTGTCTTCGGGCGGCTCGCCAAGCGCGTTAGGCGAGGCATGAGCTTGCCGCTCTAGTGCCACGAGCTTGAGGAGAAGCACTATGTCTTGACCTTTCATCACATACCCAAGGAATTCGTCCACGGTCCCTGGACAATGGACGAATTCTTTCCTGCCTCGCTAATGCTGTCAACATGTTTGGCGAAAAATTGTTGTGGCCCCGATATGGTGTCCACTGTCCATGGTTTATGGACGTGGCGACTGCGGCAATTCGAAGTTGTCAATACTAGCGCTTTACTTTGTGATCTCGCGGCGAGCTGGCAGCGGCCGATAACCGTGACATAAGGTATATTCTCTCAATCTCTCAATCTCTCAAGACGAGGTAGATGTGACGAAGTCAAGATTGCAGCCTCTTCTTGACCCGGCTAAGGGCCAGAGCGCCGTGGCGACGCGGGCGAGGACGGCCGTCAAACTCAAGGACGCCGCGGCCATAAGGTCTACGGAGGCGCCCAAGGTTCGTCAGATTCACAAGGAGGGCGAGGTCAACATTTCGGCCTATTTCCCGGCGGAGGTGAAAGCGTCGCTGCGCATGGTTCAGGCGAAGACAGGGAACAATGTCAAGGATTGCCTGGCTGAGGCGTTACGCGATCTGTTCACGAAGCACAACGTACCCGTCTCAGTAGAGCTCGGAAAAGGTCGCTGATATGGCCGAGATAAAGGAAGGGTTGCCGATCACGCCTGCGGTAGTGCAGTGGGCGCGTGAGCGTGCCGGCTACTCGATGGACGATGCAGTCCGTCACTTCAAGAAGATTGCGGCCTGGGAAGCGGGGGAGGCGCTGCCGACCTATGTCCAGTTGGAGCAGATGGCTGACCGCTTCAAGATCCCCGTCGCTGTCTTCTTCTTCCCCAAGCCGCCCGCCGTGGCTCCGATCGAGCAGTCATTCCGCACCCTTACGGCAGCGGACTTCGCCGCGATCCCGCGCACGGTCCGTTTGTTTCTGCGGCGTGGCCAAGCGATGCAACTCAACGTATCCGAGCTAAACGACTCGAAGAACCCTGCCGGACGTGTGATCTCGCGCGACCTCAAGCCATCGCCGAATACGTCCCTTGACAAAATCGCCGCCCAGGTTCGCGATTATCTCGGCGTCAGTATCGACGAGCAAATCAGCTGGAAGAATGTTGACGAAGCCTTGGAGAAGTGGCGCGAAGTGTTCGCTACCAAAGCGGGCGTGTACGTCTTTAAGGACGCGTTTCGCGCGCCCAACTATTTCGGGTTCTGCCTTTACGACGACGAGTTCCCGGTCATCTACATCAACAATAGTTCGGCGAAGTCGCGGCAGATTTTTACTCTGTTCCACGAACTGGGTCACTTGCTCTTTCATACAAGCGGTATTGACATCCTCGACGACGATTTCATCGACCACCTGGGCGGCGATGAGAGGAAGATCGAGATCATCTGCAACGGCTTGGCCGCCCGCGTGTTGGTGCCCGATGACGTCTTCGACGAGATGATTAAGGGCGCCGAGATTGGCCGGCCGCTTGCAACGCAGCTCGCAAGTCGCTTCAGCGTGAGCCGCGAAGTGATCTATCGAAAGTTTCTCGACCGCGGCCTGATCGGCGCCGACGAGTACAGTGCGGCGGCGAATGAGTGGGCAAAGCAGATGAAGCCCAAGGATGCCGAGTCTTCGGGCAACTATTACAACAGCCAGCGCGCTTACCTGGGCCAGCGTTACATCGATTTGGCTTTTACCAGGTACTACCAGCACCGCTTTGACCGCGGACAGCTCGCCGAGTATCTAAACCTTAAGCCGAAGAATTTGCCTACCTTCGCAGAGAAATTCGCGGGGGGCGGTCTCTAATGTACGTACTCGACACCAACGTCATCTCGAACCTGCACAAGAATTACTACCGTAAGCGCTTTGTCTCCCTGTGGAAGGAGTTTGACCAACTCGTCGCCGACGGCAAGATCACCTCGACACGCGAGGCCTATCACGAGCTTCAAGATGGCACGCCAGGTGCAGATACCGAATGGGCAAAGGCCAATGAGAAGCTCTTCGCGATTCCCGACGCGAAGGAGGGGGGATTCGTCGGCCAGATTTATTCGGTGGCGCACTTCCAGGCCAACATCGAAAAGCAAAAGCTCTTTAAGGGTGGCCGCAACGCTGACGCGTTCATCGTGGCACGCGCTCATGCTATTGGTGGCACCGTGGTGACGATGGAACGGCTCAAGCCGAACGCTGTCAAGGTGCCCAACATCTGCGAGTACTTCAAGATTCCATACCTCGACCTTGAAGGCTTCATGGAGAGCGAGGGTTGGGAATTCTGAGCAGCCACGACCGAAGTCGCTGGCATCGCTCCGATCAAGGCAGGGCATGCCAATTCCGCCAATGTCTTACCGAACGAGCGGCTGCGCAGCCGAGAAGCCGACTTCATCGAGTCCCTTGCACAGCTGGACTGTACCGCCTCGTAAGTAATTGCGTAGCGGGCTGTCTTTGCAACTGCAGATGCCGGATTTGGCGATGGGCCTCGTAACCGTATTGCCGTCGCTGTTGATGAAATCCGGTTACATGGTGGTTACATGGCTGCAGAAACGAGAAAGGGGTTACACGCGAAATCGCTGTAACCCCTTGAATTGCTTGGTGCCGGAAAGAGGAATCGAACCCCCGACCTTCGCATTACGAATGCGCTGCTCTACCGTCTGAGCTATTCCGGCATCAGGAGAAGCGAGATTATAGGGATTACTTTGGTGCTTTGGCAAGCCCCTCGGCGCATTTTTTTATTTCGAGATCACTTTTTCGCTTCGAGGTGATAGCGGGTCACGCGATCGACCTCGTTCTTCGAACCGAGGAACACCGCGACGCGCTCATGCAGGCTCTTCGGCTGAATGTCGAGGATGCGCTTTTCGCCATTGGTCGCGGCGCCGCCGGCTTGCTCGACGATGAACGCCATCGGATTCGCTTCGTACATCAGACGCAATTTGCCCGGCTTGTCCGGCGTGCGCTTGTCGGCCGGGTACATGAAGACGCCGCCGCGATTGAGGATACGATGCACGTCGGCGACCATCGATGCGATCCAGCGCATGTTGAAGTCGGCCTGGCGCGAACCTTCCTTGCCGGCCTTCAGTTCGCCGATGTACTGCTGAACCGGCGGATACCAGTGACGCTCGTTCGAGGCGTTAATCGCGTACTCGCGCGTTTCGACCGGAATGCGCATGTCGCTTTGCGTGAGCACCCACGAGCCGAGTTCGCGATCGAGCGTGA
>Ga0154001_1000614_pt1 | contig 11374 bp, 6 predicted proteins | sample TSNJ085MetaG_FD_104699 | JGI IMG/M metagenome (GOLD analysis project Ga0154001, IMG submission 104699) | Attine ant fungus gardens microbial communities from New Jersey, USA - TSNJ085 MetaG | ecosystem: Host-associated > Fungi > Mycelium > Unclassified | place: USA: New Jersey, Wharton State...
ACCGGCGATGTCGAGAATGTCGTAGCCGCGATAGTGGAGGTCATTGCCGGTCTTGCCGACCGTGCACAGCGCGGTATTGCCCGCGGTCACGCCCGACAGCGCGACGGATTTCTTCGGTTTGAATGCGCCCGCGTTCGGCGTGCTGTTGTCTGCTTCGCTCATCGATTGTCTCCAGATACGGGTGGGGCGTTGGACTTGGAACCGTGGACCGCAGCTTCAAACGCAAAGAATGGGCCAGCCCCTGCCCGGCTCGCCAGGTGCCGGCTAAGTGCCTGATTTAACGGGCGACTGCCGCCACCGACCGCGTACGGCTCATCGTATTTCATTTCAGAAATGAAATGCTAATTTCAAATCAGCAATGAATGCTCGCATAATAGGTACTTTAGGCACTCCCACTCTCCCGCGAGCCGACCGCCTTGAGCACGCCACTTTACGAACCGGCGCAGCGCCCGCGCATCTGGGCGCTCTCCATCAGCCGCCTGCGCGACCTGTTCTTCGAGATCGCCGGCGAATACGTCGAGCGCGCGGATCTGCGCATCGTCTCGCACGGCTTCGAGGACGCGGTGCGCGAGATCGAAGGCGCGGGCGCCGCGCGGCCCGACGTCGTGATCGCGGGCGGCTCGAACGGCGCGTATCTGAAGACGCGCGTGTCGGTGCCGGTCGTGCGGATCAACGCGACCGGCTTCGACGTGATGCATGCGCTCGCGCGCGCGCGTCGCGAGGGCAAGCGTGTCGCGCTCGTCACGCACGGCGACACGCCCGACGAAGTGCGCCGCTTCATGGCCGCCTACACGCTCGACGTGACGTTCGCGTCGTATCAATCGGCGCAGGACGCGGAAAGCGTCGTGCTCGACCTCAGCGATCGCGGCATCGACGTCGTGGTCGGCCCCGGCCTCGTCACCGATCTGGCCGCGAACGCGGGCATGGGTGCGGTGTTTCTCTATTCGCGCGCCTCGATACGCGCCGGCTTCGCGACCGCGCTCGAAGTCGCACAGGCGACGCGCCGCGAAACCGTGCGCCGCCAGCGGCTCGACACGCTGCTGCAACATCTGCGCGACGGCGTCGTCGCGCTCGACGCGCAAGGCCGCGTCGAGGTGATGAACCAGCGGCTGGCCGGCGTGCTCGGCATCGATCCCGCGAAGGCGGTCGGGCGCACGCTGCTCGAACTCGCGCCCGACCTCGCCGGCAGCCTGCCCGATGCGGACGGCGACAGCTTCTGCACCGTGCGCGGCGCGAGCTACGTCGTGCATCGCGGACCGCTCGCGAGCAATAGCGCGGCAGGCGGCACCGTACTCACGTTTCAGGAATCGCGCGCGCTCGAGCGGCTCGACCGCACGCTGCGCTCGCGCCAGCGCGTGCCGCAGTTCACCGCGCGCTACCGGCTCGACGATATCGTCGGCGTGTCCGAGCCGATCCAGCGCGTGCGCGCGCTCGTCGCGCGTTATGCGAAGTCGGACGCAACCGTGCTGATTCTCGGCGAGAGCGGCACCGGCAAGGAAATGGTCGCGCAGAGCATGCATCAACTGAGCGCGCGGCGCGACTTCGCGTTCGTCGCGATCAATTGCGGCGCGTTTCCCGAAGCGCTGCTCGAAAGCGAGCTGTTCGGCTACGAGGAAGGGGCGTTTACGGGGGCGCGCAAGGGCGGCAAGGCGGGGCTCATCGAGGTCGCGCATCGCGGCACCCTGTTTCTCGACGAGATCGGCGAGATGCCGTTGTCGCTGCAAAGCCGCCTGCTGCGCGTGCTGCAGGAGCGCGAGGTGGTGCGGCTCGGCTCGACGGAGCCGGTGCGCGTCGATATTCGCGTCATCGCGGCGACGCATCGCGCGCTGACCGAAAGCGTCGCGAACGGCAGTTTTCGCGCGGACCTGTACTACCGGCTCAATATCCTCAGCATCGCGCTGCCGCCGCTGCGCGAACGGCCCGGCGATTTACTGCCGCTCGCGGCCGAACTGCTGCGCCAGGCCGCCGCGCGCGAACCGAGGCTGGCGGCGCGCGTGCCTGACGCGGAGACCGCCGCGCGCATGCTCGCGGGACTCGGCGCGACATTGCGGCGCTATGGGTGGCCGGGTAATGTGCGCGAATTGCAGAATGTGATCGAGCGGATTGCGGTGGAGCTTGCGGATGCGGGTGCCTGTGCGTATGCAGAAAGCGATGCTGATTTCGCGGCAGGCAGCGGTGCGAACGCAAATACGAGTGCGAACGCCCTGCCGAAAGACTCGGCCATCGTTACGCGCGAGATGTTGCGTTCGGTCGCACCGGAAATCGTCGAACCCGTCGCGCGCGCGAAGCCCGCCGTGCTGACGCTGCGCGAACGCAGCCGTCATGTCGAAGCCGATGAAATCCGCGCGGCGCTCGCGGCGCATGGCGGTGATCGCGATGCGGTGTGTGCGGCGCTCGGCATCAGCAAGACGACGTTGTGGCGCAGGCTGAATGCGGCGGGTCGTTAGGCAAGGTATCGACGGTGCGCACGTTGAAACCGCTGTGCGGATGACAACGCTTGCCCGCTAATTCGATCTGCTCTGCCGATAGGTGCAAAGCCTTGTCTAGTAGCCTTTTTATTTCGGGTATGTGGCCGGAAACATCGCTGTAGCCGAGCGCGTCGGTCTCTGCCGCCAAATCATCTCTTCGAAGAAAAATACATAAATCAGCGTTGCAGACAACCTGCTCGCCGCTTCAGAGCGAAGGAGAATCTACCACCGTTAATCGACACGAAGATTCGATTTCTCGACAGGCGCGAGCACGAAATTACCGGCGGTGATCTACGAGCAACACGATTTATTAGCGAAACATTGGATTCAATTGAAGTCGAGCCACGCGAAGATCGATAGATAGCTCTGTTCGTCGCACATAGCGTGACAATGGCAATGCTGCGACTGCTCTAACTATTGTTTTGCAGTCAAAATATGCCCCGCCTCAGCGAGGCCCTACACAGCACAGCAACGCAGCAACACAACAAGCGTCATACCGCAAAGCCCCCTAAAACCCCGCCTCCCTCTGCAAAATCGCCACAACATAGCGCACACCGCGCCCGATAAAACTCTCGCGCCCCGCTCCCAACTGCACCGTCCCGCTCACCTCGCGCCCGATCGCCGGCACACCATCGCACGCATCGAAGCGCACCTGCCACGTCGCCTGCAACGGCACCAGCTGATGCGTCTTCGCATCGTACTCGGCCGGAATCGGCCCGCCATAGGTACTCGCAACCGAAGGCTGATCGAGCGTCGCCACGTTGACCTTGTCGATCGCCTCGATACGGCACGCGCGACGCGGCAGCTCCGCGACGTTCGCCACGAACACCGCGCGCTGCCCCGCCCTCAGGCGCGCCACGTCGCTCTCGCCGACAAACGCAAAACCCTTCACGCCAGTCGGCGCGATCAGATCGAACAAGCGCTCGCCGCGCGGCAGCCACATGCCCGCGGCCAGCGCATCGCCGGCAATCTGCACTTGGCCGTCGAACGGCGCGCGGATCGTCAGTTGCGCGATCTGCGCCTGCAAGCCCGTCACCGTCTCGCGCGCGGCGTCCCAACGGCGCGCGAGCGCCGTGCCCTGGCGTTGCAAGCGCTCGTCGAACGGTTGCTGTTCGACTTCCCAGCGCAATTGCGCTTCGTCGGCCTGCGCGGCCTTCAGCCGATAGTCGAGATCGGGCGACACCAGCACCGCGAGCGTCTCGCCCGCATGCACGAACTGGCCGTCGCGCGCGGGCGGCGGCTCGGCGGCGAGGTAGCCGGGTCCGACCGCGTAGAGTCCCTGCGCGCGTTGCGGCCCGAGCACTGCGGGCGCGCTCACGCCCGCGTGCCACGGCACCGCGAAAAAGATCAGCAGCGCCGCGCCGAGCAGAACACTCCTGCGCGTCTCGCGCCGCCAGCGCAATTCGTCGCGCCGCTGCCAGCTCGCGGCGGCCTCGCGCCAGATCGGCCGCACGATGAACCAGCCGAATTCGACAAAGAACAGCAGCATGCCGAGCAGCTTGAAAAACGCGTGATAGACGACGAGCGCAATCGACATGAACACGACGAGCCGGTACAGCCATGTCGCAAACGAAAAGCCGATCAGAAAGCGCCGCCGCGCGGCCGAACACGGCTCGGGCTGCGGATCGCCGAGGCCGAACAGCCCTTCGCGCAGCCACCAGCGGCCGAGCGCGAACGCGCGGTCGTGCAGGTTCGGCATGTCGAGCCAGTCCGACAGCAGGAAGTAGCCGTCGAAGCGCATGAACGGACTCGCGTTGATCGCGAGCGTCGCGATCCAGGTCGTGGTCGCGAGCAGGAACGCGCCGGCGCGCAGCGGTCCGTCGGGCAGCACGCTCCACGCCAGTGTCGCGAACGCGGCGAGCGCGATTTCGCTCAGCATGCCGGCCGCGCCGATCCACAAGCGGTTCTTGCGCTCGGGCACTTTCCACGCTTCGGTCGTATCGGTGTAGAGCACGGGCAGCATCACGAGCAGCGCGACGCCCATCGTCGGCACGCGGCAGCCGTGACGCTGCGCGGTAAACGCATGGCCGAATTCGTGCAGCACCTTCGCGCAGCCGAGCGCGATGCCGACGCCGATCAGGCCGCGCCAGTCGGCGTAACCGTGGAACGTGTGCAGGAATTCGTCCCAGCGGCGCGAGGCGAGAAACAGCCCGGCCAGCGCGCACACCGCCACCACGCACCAGAACGCGGGCCGGTACGCGAACCCGGCGAAGCGCGCGGCGCGGCGCAGAAACGGCATCGGGTGCCAGAGCGGAATGCGGATCATCAGATAGTGCTTGAGCAGCCACATCGCCCGCGTCGTGCGATGCGCGTCGGCGTGCTGTTGCAGGCGCGCGGTGTCGGCGGCGCTCGCGGCGATCAGCAGATTCTGCTGACGCAGCATGCGCACGAGCAGGTCGAGATCGTCGGATGTGACGGTAAGCGTCGTGTCGCGGTTCACGCTCTCGACAATCGCGCGCGGATCGTCGAGCGGCCAGCGCGACAGCAGTTCGAACGCGGGCCAGCCGAGCTGGAAAAAGCGGTTCGCCGCGGGATCGTGCAGCATCCAGGTCGGCGCGCCCTCGGGGGTCGCGGCGCCTCGTGTGAGCGTCAGTTCCTGACGCAGTTGCGGAAGTCGGGCCATGATGCGATGAATTGACGCTGTCGAACGGGCGCGCCGCGCCTCACCAGCCGAGCCACTGACGCGCGAGCGTCAACGGGCGGCGCAGCACGTAGTAGATCGCCGGCACCCACGGGCCGCGAATGCGCGCGGTGCCCATCGCGCCGAGCGGCGCATTGGCGTCGGCCGTGACGAAGCTCGCGCGCACGCGGTACGCGAGCACGCCGTCGGGCGTCGGCTCCGCGCGGTACGCGATCGAGTCGATGTGTGCCTCGTAGCTCGACAGCGGCGAACTCTTCGGATACAACGTGAGCGTCGCGCCCGGCTTCACGTCGATGTTGTCGGCAACCGGCAGCCACGCGGTCAGCTCAACGCGCGCAGGGTCGGCCAGCAGCAGGATCTTTTCGCCGACCGCGACCGCCTTGCCGGTCCATTCGTTCGGATCGCTGAACACTGCCACCCCCGCGCGCTCGGCGTTCACCTTCACGCGCGCCAGCTGCTGCGCGGTGTAGTCGAGCTGCACCTGGCTCTGGTCGAGCTTGCCTTTGCGCTCGGCCATGTCGAGCCGCGTGCGGTCGTCGGTGACGGCAAGCTGCGCGGTCTGGCGGAACTCTTCCTGCTCGGCGTCGAAGTCCTTGCGCGCGAGCGCGTAGCGCGATTGCAGCGCGGTCGCGTCGAGGCCGAGCAGCGGCGTGCCGCGCTGCACCGGCTGATTCGGCTTCACGTAGAGACGGTCGATCACGCCGTCGAGCGGCGCGCGCACGACGAACGGATCTTTCGGCGTGACCTCGGCGGGCGCGAGCACGGTGAGGCGCAACGGAATCACGCAGGCCACCGCGAGCCCGATCAGCACGCGGCGCTGCTGACGGCCGGGCCGCAGCACGGCGCGCGCGCGTTCGAGCCACGAGGCGCGCGGCGCGAACGCCTCGAAGGCATGCGCCCAAACCTGGCCCAGTTCGGTGAGCAGCGCGCAGTCGGTCGCGCTCCAGGCTGCTTCGCGTGCGAACACGACGCCGCCGAGCGCATGCCCCGCGCGGTCGGTGAGCGGCAGCCACGCACCGTGTGCGGGCCACCATGCGGACCAGTCGCTCGCGACGTGCGGCGCGTCCGCTTCGAGATCGGCGGCCGTGAACGTACGCACCTGCGCGCGCGCCGGCAGCACCGGCGCGACGTGGCCTTCGACGCGCGCCGCGCGCGAGCGCCTTGCACAGCGCGTTGAGCCACTGCACGTAAGGCGCGTTCGGATCGCTTTGCGGCAAGCCCGAGACCGCCGCCACCGTGCCGGGCGCGCTGCCGCGCCACCAGGCCGACTGCCGGTACGGCACCAGCGAAAGCGTTTCGTTGACGATCGTAAAGCCGAGCGCCGCCTCGCTGTGAGCGGCCCGCGCGCGCGCCGCGAGCTGCCACAGCAACGCAAGCTGCTGGCCGTCGATGCGGACCTGCTGCGCCGCCTCTTTCGGCATGCCTGATTCGCTCATGGCCTCACCGCGCCGCGAAAGTGGCCCAGCCGCTCATGCCGGGCAGCAGTTCGGGCGCGCTGCCGGTCAGCGCGCCCGTCACGTCGACGGTCTGCGTGACCGGATCGACGCGCGCGCCGATGCGCGCGACCTTCGCCGGATAGCTCCTGCCGACTTCGTCGACCTGCACGTTCAGCGCATGACCGGGCTTGAGCCATAGCAGCCACTTCGACGGCACGATCATCTTCAGTTCGAGATGGCTCGTATCGACGATCGTCAGGAGCGGCTTGCCGGCTTCGGCGAACTGCTGCGGCGCGGCGCTGCGCTTCGACACGCGGCCGTCGAACGGCGCCGCGATCGTGCATTTGTGCACGGTCGCCTGCATGTACGCGACGTCGGCCGCGCTCGCCTTCTGCTTCGCCGCGGCCTGCTGCACCTCGAGTTCGCCGACCGAATGCAGCGCGACGAGCTTCTGGTTCACGCTGAGCAATTCGCGCGCGCCGTCGGCGTCGGCCTGCGCCTTGCGCAATTGCGCGCTGTAGAGCGAGCAGTCGAGCGACACGAGCGTCTGCCCGGCGCGAAACGCGTCGCCGTCGCGAAACGGCAGCGAGGCGATCTTCGCCGAGATTTCGCTCGATATGTCGACCTGATCGCGCGACACCAGTTGGATGCGGATCTTGCCGTCGGGCGAATCTTGCGGCACGGGTTGGGCAGCGGCTCCTGCTGCTGCCGTGGACATCGTTGCGGCCCCCGACTGCATCCCACCCGCCGCCGAACGCACCGGCGCAGTCGCAGTCGCGTTCGGCGACGCAACAGCCTGCGCCGCCCACCCCGCCTGCGCCGTCATCAGTAAAGCAATACCGCTGCCTGCACACACCTTCAACCACGGTTTCATTGCGGCTGTGCTCCCGCTGCGAGCGCTGCCGCCGCCGTTTTCGTCGGCCCCGGCTGCGCGGCCGCGACCGTGCTGCCCGCGTGACCGAGCGCGTCCCAGTGCTTCTGCTCCGCGCCGATCGATTGCGTCAGCGACGCGAGATCGTGACCGCGCACCGCGTCCGGCACCGGATCGAGCCCGAGCGTCGCGAGCATCTGCCCATACGCGCTTTCGAGTTCGCCGTAGCTTTGATAAAGGCGCAGTTCCGACATCATCGCGCTCGTCGCCACGCGAATCTCTTCGAGCTTGCCTTGCGCGTTGGCCTGCGTCGCGTTGTGGGTGTGTTCGAGAATCTGCTGGTCGACGTCGTTCATCTGCCTGAACAGATCGAACTGGCGCTGCTTCGCCGAGAGTTCGCTGCGCGCGACGTGCACCTGCGTGAGCACCGCCATGCTGAGCGCCATGCGCTGCGTCTTCGCAACTTCGAGTTGCGCGTCGGCGGTGCCGCGAATCGTCTTGACGTTGAGCAGATTCAGCAGGTTCCAGCTGATGCTGATACCGGCCGCGCGCCACGCGTTGTAGACGAGAAAGCTGTTGCTGTCGTAATGGCCGCCCAGTTCGAGTTCGATGCCCGGCAGCAGCTTCGCCATCGCCTTGTGCGTTTCGTTGACGCTGATGCGCTCGTTATAGCTCGCCTCGACCAGTTCGGGACGGCGCTGCAACGCGGTGTCTTCCATCTGCGGCATCGGCATGTCGAAGTCCGGCACCGGAAAGTCCTCGCTCGCGGCGAGCGTGTAGTCCTTGCCCGGTTCGAGGTTCATCAGCGCGGCAAGGCGCGGCTTCGCTTCCTCGAGCTGGTCGCGCACCGCTTCGAGCTGACGCATCAGATCGAGCAGCGAGTGCTGGTAGTTGAGCGTATCGATCGGTGCGCGCAGACCCTGCTTCTGCGCCGCGCGCGAATCGTCGAGCGCGGCGCGCGCCGCATCGAGCAGCGGGCCGATGCGATCGTGCAGCCGCTGCGCGCCGAGCGCCTGCCAGTACGCCTCGCGCACCTGCTGCATCATCAGCTGCACGACCTTGCGGCGGCGCTGTTCGAGCACGAGCACGTGATCGGCCTGCTCCTTCGCCTCGTAATAGCTGACGCCGAAGTCGAGCAGGTTCCACGACAGGTTCAGGTCCGCGGTGCGCGAGTTCTGATCGGTCGAGAACGACGGAATCAGCGACTCCTCCTGCGTGTACAGACCTTCCGACGACGACGCGAGCGGATGGTTGCGGTTCGTATAGCCGGCCTGCGCGGTGAGCTTCGGCAACAGATCGAAGTTCGACAGATCGAGTTGCTTCTGCGCGAGCGCTTCTTCCATCATCTTCAGACGATGGTCGAGGTTGTAGCGGATCGCGCGCGCCATCGCCTCGTCGAGCGTGATCGGGCCGCTCACCGGCTGCTGGCTCGCGAACATCGACGTGCGATCGGCCTGGGCCGTCTGCACGCGTTCGGCGTCGGTAAACGGCACGGGTTTGACCGCGCAGCCGGACAGCCACAACACGGCGGCCGACAGCGCAATGAGCGTGGGACGCGGTGCGCGCACCGCAAGCGACAAGGATTTCACGTCGGCTGATCTCTTATGGAAAAAGTGGAAAGCGGAACAGGAATGCGAGGAAAAGAGGCTCATGCGCGCGGCTCCAGCGAATGCGTCGCGCGGTTGTCGACGGCTTCGGCATGCGCGACCTTTGCGCCGGCTACGCCCGCGCGCGTGACATGCAAGGCCGCGTGCGCGCTCGCGAACTGCGCGCTCAGCGAAGGCTTCGCGGGCGGCAGCGCGGCATGCGGCGGCGCGCTTTTCACCGGCTTCGGCGCGGGCGCGTGCGGGGCCTGACGGTGCGCCGCGTCGAGCGACACGACCACTTCGCGATGCGTCACGCGGCCGAACGCGTCGCGCACGGCCAGCGTCACGCGCACTTCGTGCACGCCGGCGGGCGGCACGCCGGAGAGTTCACCGCGCGCCGCGTCATAGTGGAGCCATGACGGCAGCGGTTCGCCATCGGCGAGCGTGATGCTCACGTCGTTGGCGATGCTGGTTGCGCGCGTGTCCGGCGAGTTCGGCAGAAGCGCGGCCGTCAGCAGCGCAAACGAGCCGTCCGCGTGACGCTGCGGATGCACGTCGAGCGACGCCAGCACCTGCAGGCTCGCGGTTTCGTCGCCGAGGTCGGGCGGCGCGATCGAATCGAGCGGACTCACGTGCGTGTCGCCGAGCGAGCTGTTGTGCTGGTCGTCCTGCGTAAACGTGCGAGTCGGCGGCAGCACGATCGTGCCGAGTTCGGCCGCCGGCTTCAGCGCTTCGAGCACGATCAGCGGATTCGACACGCCGTCGCTATAGCCGGTGGTGCCGCTGACGATCAGCGGATTCGTGCGCGACGGATTGAAGACCGGCGGCGCGACGATCGTGGGCGTCGCCAGCGGCTCGCCCTTGTGCTCCGGCAGGATCGGCGTGCCGGACGGCTGCGTCGTGGCGACGACCTGCACCGTGCGCGTCGCGGGCGCGCTCGACGCGACGCCGTCGCTGATCGCGAAGGCGATCGTGCGGCTGCTGCCGGTGCTCTCGAACTGCGTGTCGCGATACGAGACCGCGGCGAACGCGGCCTGCCATTGCGCGAGCGTCGCCGTGCCGCTCGCCGAGGTGAGCCTGAGCACGCCGCTCGCGGCATCGTAGGCGGCGCTGATGTCGCCGGTCGCCGTGCCGCCGCTCGTGAACGCGAGCACGTCGTGCTGCGGATCGAACGCCCCGCTGAACGATACGGTGGCCGAGGTCGGCGGCGTCGGGTTGCGGTCGGTCAGCGTGATGCCGTCGCCGACCGCAAGCGCGTCGGCGGCATTGCCGTTGGCGGTATAGCTCAGCGTGACGCCGCCGCCATCGACGATCAGCGTCTGATGCGTGGCCGTCACGCCGACTGCGCGCGCGAGTGCGATGCTCGCCTTGGTGCCGTCGTTGACTGTGAAGCTGATCGTGCGCGTCGCGGTGTTGGGCGTGATCGCGGTGTCGGTGTAGGTGATCGAGCGCAACGCCGTTTGCCATTGTGCGAGCGTGGCGCTCGCGCCGGTCGAGGTCAGTGTCAACACACCGGTCGCAGCGTTGTAGCTCGCGGCGATGTTGCCCATCGTCGCGCCGTCGTTCGTGAACGCCAGCACGTCTTCGCCTGCGTGGAAGCCCGTGCCGATCGTGACAGTCGCCGAGGCCAGCGTCGTGTTGTCGCGATCGCTGAGCGCGATGTTGCTGTCGATCGCGACTGGCTTCGACGCGGCGTTGTCGCCTGCCACGAACGATACGCTGCCCGTGCTGGTGGTCGAGATAAGCGGCGTCTGGTCGGTATCGGCCACCGTCACCGTGCGCGACAGCGCCGTGCTGGTTTTGATTCCGTCGTTGACCGCGAAGCTGATCGTGCGTGTCGCGGTATTCGGCGTGATCGCCGTATCGGTGTAGGTGATCGAGCGCAGCGCGGCCTGCCACTGCGCGAGCGTCGCGTTCGCGCTGGACGAAGTCAACGTCAACACACCGGTCGCGGCGTCGTAGCTCGCGGCGATGTTACCCATCGTCGCGCCATCGTTCGTGAACGACAGGACATCTTCACCAGCATGGAAACCCGAACCGATCGCGACCGTCGCCGAGGCGAGCGTCGTGTTGTCGAGATCGCTGACCGCGATGCCGCCATCGACCACGACCGGTGTCGACGCCACGTTATCGCCCGCCACGAACGCTGCACTGCCCGTGCTGCTCGTCTACAGCACCGGCGTCTGGTCCGTATCGGTCACCGTCACGTCGCGCGACAGCGCCGTGCTGGTTTCGATCCCGTCGTTGACCGCGAAGCTGATCGTGCGCATCGCGGTATTCGGCGTGATCGCCGTATCGGTGTAGGTGATCGAGCGCAGCGCGGCCTGCCACTGCGCGAGCGTCGCGTTCGCGCTGGACGAAGTCAACGTCAA
>Ga0154001_1000620_pt1 | contig 11279 bp, 7 predicted proteins | sample TSNJ085MetaG_FD_104699 | JGI IMG/M metagenome (GOLD analysis project Ga0154001, IMG submission 104699) | Attine ant fungus gardens microbial communities from New Jersey, USA - TSNJ085 MetaG | ecosystem: Host-associated > Fungi > Mycelium > Unclassified | place: USA: New Jersey, Wharton State...
CGATTTTGCCGTGGACCTGCGCTATCGCGGCCAGGAGCACAGCATCACGGTTCCGCTCGCCGGGCCCGATGCGCTGTCGCATACGAACACCGCGATGCGCGAGCGCTTCGACGAACTGCACGATCAGCGCTATGGGCATTCGGCGGCGGGCGAGATCATCGAGGTCGTCAATCTGCGGCTCACCGCGACCGTGTCGCGCGGCGACGCCATCGATAGTTTCATCAGCGCGCCGTTCGAAGCCGAAGCCGCGCGCGAAGAGCAGGTGCGCGAGGTGATCTTCGACGATCCCGAGCGTCCGCTCACGGCGCGCATTCTGTGGCGCCCGGCGCTCGCGCCCGGCTTCACGGTGGAAGGACCAGCCGTGATCGAGGAGCCGCATTCGACCACCGTCATCTTCCCCGGCGACGTCGCCCGCATCACCGAACACGGACACATGGTCGTGTCCATCAAACTGCCCGAAGGAAATCAGCCATGAAGACCCAGCAAACCTCTCAAGCGGTTGCCGCGGCGCGTCGTCCCGCCGTGGACCCGATCACGCTGGAAGTGGTCGGCAATTCCCTGATCGCCTACGCCGAGGAAATGGCGCTCGCGCTGTGCAAGTCCGCGTACAACATGATGATTTACGAGGTGCGCGACTTCTGCTGCGGGCTCATCGATACCGAAGGCCGGATGATCTGCCAGAACGAAGGCGGCCTGCCGATCTTTCTCGCGGACCTCGGGATCGCCGTCAAGGACGGTATCGACCGCTTCGGCCTGGACGGCTTCGCGCCCGGCGACGTGATCATCATGAATCACGCCGGCGTGTGCGGCCAGCATCTGAACAACGTCGTCGTGTACACGCCGTGCTTCTTCGAAGGCAAGGTGGTGGCGTTCGCGGCCAACCGCGCGCACTGGGCCGACGTGGGCGGCCTGCGCACGGGCTTCGGCAACGTGCAGACCTACGAGATTTTCCACGAGGGCATCCAGATGCGCTCGATCAAGATCTACGAGGCCGGCCGCCGCAACGAAGGCGTGTGGCAGATGATTTCCGACAACATCCGCTTTCCCGAGGCGTCGCTCGGCGACCTGCGTGCGCAGATCGCGGCCTGCCAGCTCGGCGGCCGCCGGCTTGCCGAACTCTATGGGCGCTACACGGTGCAGACCGTGAGCGATTGCATCGAGGCCTCGTGGGACCAGGCGGAAGCCGAGGCGCGCGCGGTGGTGGCGAGCATTCCCGACGGCGTCTATACCGCCGAATCGCGGCTCGACAGCGACGGGCGCCGGCTCGACGTGCCGCTGCGCGTGAAGGTCACCGTGATCGTGGACGGCTCGAATCTCACCATCGACTATTCCGGCATGAACGAGCAGGTGCCGGGGCCGCTCAACTCCGGCTACTCGGGCGGCCTGTCGGCGGCGCGCGTCGCGTTCAAATGCATCACGATGCCGCACGCGCCCGTCAACGAGGGCTGCTTCCGCGCGCTCACGCTGATTTCGCCGGAAGGCACCATGCTCAACGCGCGCCCGCCCGCGGCGCTCGGCCTGTGGAGCATCGCCTTGCCGACCGTGATCGACACGCTGCTGCGCGCGCTCTCGCAAGCGCTGCCCGACTTCGTGCCGGCCGCTCACAAGGGCGACATGGGCGGCTGCTCCTTCTACGGGCAGCGCGAGGAAAACGGCGAGCGCTACGTGCTGATGAATATTTTCGGCGGCGGCTGGGGCGGGCGCGCGAAGGAAGACGGCGCATCGGCCTCGGTGTCGATCTGTCAGGGCGACGTGCGCAACACGCCGGTGGAGCTGCAGGAAATCCGCTATCCGTTCCTCGTCGAATGCCACCAGCTGCGCGAGGACAGCGGCGGCGCGGGCGAGCATCGCGGCGGTCTGGGTGTCGTGCTGCGCTACAAGGCGCTGCAAAAGAGTACCGTCAACGTCAACCTCGAACGCATCATCGAACCGCCGTGGGGCGCGAAGGGCGGCAATCCGGGCGCGAGCAACGCGGCCATGATCCGGCGCCACGACGGCGCGGAACGCTCGGTGACGAAGGAAAGCAATATCGCGCTGGCCGCCGGCGACACGATCACGTTCTGGACCGCGGGCGGCGGCGGTTACGGCGAGGCACGCGAGCGCGCGCGCGAGCGTATCGAGGACGATCTGCAAAAGGGCTATGTGAGCGTGGCGGGGGCGTTGCGCGACTACGGCGTGCGGCTCGACGAAGAGGAGGCGACACCATGAGCGCGCAACTTCATCAGGAGCGTTCGGGCCGTCTGCGGCGCGCGATGGCCGACGCCGGGCTCGATCTGCTGGTGGTGCCGGGCGACGCGTGGCACAGCGACTATCTGCGTTACGCGCTCGACCTTACGCCGATGGAAGGCGAGGCCATCGCCTGCATCGAACGCGACGGCGCCGCGCGGGTGTTCGTCGCCAGCCACGCCGAGGCCGCGCGGTTCGCCGCCGAGCAGCCCGCGGTGCAGGTGTCGTGCTCGGCCGATCCGCTCGCGCAAGCCGAAGCCTGGATTGCCGCGCGCGGCGCGGCGCAGGCCGCGCTGGTGGCACCCGGCGTGGCGCCCACGCGTCTTGCCCGGGGGCCACTGGGCGCGGGCATGACGGCGGCCACCGCGTGGTTCGACCGGCTGATGGTCAGGAAGAGCGCGGCGGAAGCCGATGCGGTGGCGCGCGCCACCGCGCTGGCCGACGCCGGTTACGCGGTGTTCCGGGACGCGGCGCGCGTGGGTTGCAGCGAATACGAACTGATCGCCGAAGTCGAAGCGTGGTTCCGCAGCCAGGGATGCCCCGAGAACTTCGTGATTCTCGGCACGGGCGGTCGCGAAGTGCGCGGCATGCATCCGCCCGGCGACAGGCGCATCGCGGCGGGCGATCTCGTGACCACCGAACTTACGCCGTGCGTCGACGGCTACTACGCGCAGATCTGCCGCACGCTCGTGGTCGGCGAGCCGACCGACACGCAGCTGCGCGCCTATGCGGTCTACCGGGAGGCGCTCGAAGCGGGGATCGCGGCGGTGCGACCCGGCGCGACGCACGGCGACGTGGCGCGAGCGCAGAACGACGTGTTCCGCCGCCACGGTCTCGGGGACTACGTGACGTCGGCGTATACGCGGGTGCGCGGCCACGGCGTGGGCCTTTTCGTCGACGGGCCGCACGTGCTGGAAAACGTCGAACTCGTGCTCGAGCCCGATATGACGCTGATCGTGCACCCCAACACGTATCACCCCGAGGCCGGCTATATGGTGCTCGGCGATACGGTGCGCGTGACGGCGAGCGGCTGCGACGTTCTCACGGGAACGACGCGCGATCTCATCAGTGTGCCGGCCTGACCGCCTGCGTAAAAGGAGTCCTGACTATGCGTCGAGGTTTGATCAGCTGGTCGCGGGAGGAAGTCCCGCAAGCGATACTGGAAGCCCGCGTGGCGCGGTTGCAGCAGGCGATGCGCGAGGCGCGCCTGGATGCGGTGCTGGCCTATACGTCGTTCGCGCAGCCCGCGCCCGTGCAGTGGCTCACGCACTTCGTGCCGTACTGGAGCGAGGCGCTCGCGGTGGTGTTGCCGCACGGCGCGCCGATGCTGCTCGCCGCGCTGACGCCGCGCGTGCATCCGTGGATTCGCGAGGTTTCGCATCTGGGCGAGGTCGTGTCGGCGCCGCGTCTTGGCGAGAAGACAGGGGAGTTTCTGCGCGAGCAGGGACTCGGAGATCGTGCCGATAGCAAGGCGCGCATCGGCGTGATTGGTCTGGATGGGCTGCCGTGGTCCGTGGGCGAGCCGCTCGTGAAGGCATTCGGTGAAGACAGTCTCGTCGACGCCAGTGCGCTCTACGCGCAATTGCGGCAGACCGCGGATCGCGCCGAACTCGATCTCGCGAAACGTGCCACGGCGATCGGCGAGGCCGCGCTGCTCGCGATCCCGGCCGGCGCGACGCGTGCCGCCGAGGTGCTGGCGGCGATCGAAGCGTCGGCACGCCGCGCGGGCGCGGAAGAAGTGCTGTTGCGGATCGCGCCGGATTTCACGCGCAACGCCACGCTCTCGCGCATGGAGGGCGACGCGCCGCTCGGCGAACGCTACGCGGTGGAGCTGTCGGTGGCCTACAAGGGTAGCTGGGTGCGGGTGAACCGCTGCGTCGCGTCGGGTGGCGAGCCGTTGTCGTGGCAAACCTCGAGCCGCTGGCTGACGGATGCCGCTGCGTCGCTCTCCGTCGCGCAGGCGGCGCCGCGCTTCGCCGACGTGCCGGGCGGCGGCGCGCTGAACGCGTGGACGCTCGAGACCAGCGTGGGCGTGTATCCGCTGTCGGTCGTGGCCGCGCATGACCGGCCACCGGTCGCGGCGTTGTCCGCCGGCGGCCTCGCGGTGCTCTCGGTCGAACTCGCGTTGCCGGACGGCCCGTGGCGCGGCAGCGTGCCGCTCGCGGTCGCCGCCGACGGCCGCGAGAGCATCTCGCTCGCCTCATGAGCGGCACGCCTGTGTCCACGTTCATCGAGGAACTCGCCGGGTTCGCGGCGTCGGCGTCGAGCGAGCCGTATCGCGAGGCGATCGGCCTGCAACTCGCCGATTCGGCCATTGCTTTGCTCGCGGGCGCGGCGAGCGCGGAAGGCCAGGCCGTGCGGCGCTTCGTCGCCGATACCGACGGCGGGCCGCTCGCCGCCTGCGCGAGCCTTGCCGCGACGATGCGGCTGACCGAAGTCGATGACATTCACCGGTCCAGCGCCGTCACGCCGAGCGCGATCGTGCTGCCCGCGGCGCTGACGCTGCGTATGTCGTTCGCGCGGGAGGCTGCGCCGTCGCGCTTTGCCGATGCACTGTTCGTCGGCGAGGAACTGTCGATTCGCCTTGCGCTCGCGCTGGGCGGCGTGTCGTTGCTCACGCGTGGCGGATGGCCGAGCTACATGGTGGCGCCGTTCGGCGCGGCGGCGACGGCGGGCCGGCTGCTCGGCCTGACGCCGGAGCGGATGCGTCATGCGCTCGCGCTGGCGGCGGCGCAAACGCCGCCGCCGATCGGCCGTGCCACGGGACAGCGTCCGGGCCGCTGGCTGCTGTTCGGCCAGGCGGTCCGTGCCGGTTGCGTCGCGGCGTTGGCGGCGGCCGACGGCATCGACGGCGACGTCGCTCTGCTCAACGATGCGTGGCTCGGGCGCATCGGCGGCGAAGCGGCGAATGCTGCGTGGCTGGCGCGCAAAGACAGCGATGCGCCCGCGCGCGAGTCGATCAGCGTCAAGCCTCACTGCGCGGCCAAGCAGGCGTTGGCGGCGGTGCACGGTTTGCAGGCGCTGCTTGCCGATGGCCTCGATCCCGCAGCGATCGAAGCGGTAGAGGTGCGTGTGCCGTCCGCCTACGCGGCGATGCTCGATCGCGAGCCGCCCGAGGCCGGCCGGCTCGCGAGCCTCGTCAGCGTGCGCGGGCAGCTCGCGCTCACGGCGTTGCAGCCGGCGTCGCTCGACGACGTCGCGCGCGACGGCTTGCGATGGACGGCCGATCTCGCCGACTTTGCGGCGCGTGTGCGAGTGACGGCCGACCCGTCGCTCGACGGCCTGTACCCCGCCAAATGGCCGGCACGCGTGAGTGTGCGGGCGGGTGCGAGCACGCACGAGCTTACCGTTGCAGACAGCGCCGGCGATCCGGCCCTGCGTTTCGGCATGGGCGAACTCGCCGGCAAGGCGACGCGGATGCTCGGCGCGCATCCGGCGGCGGACCTCGTCGACACGGCCCGGCGCGCCGCGACGGAGCCTGCGCAACTCGATGCGCTATGCGCGCGGTTTTGGCATGATCTGCCGGGCTCATAGTGTTCGGGCTATAGAGACATAGTGCAATGGCCGCTTGCTTCGGCCGGAACCGATTCGCTAACGTGTTCGCGTCCGCCGCGGCCTGCTTGCGCGGGCCGGATCGCGGTCACCGTCATCACGACATAAAGACAATGGAGACAACAGCATGAACGAAACGACGACGCTCAACGTCGGGACGTTACTGGGCAATCAGCCGCTGCGGTGGCTGCATATCCTGATCGTTGCGCTGCTGGCGGCGACGATGGTCGTCGACGGCTATGACATCTTCATGGTGGGGCTGATTCTGCCCGCGCTTTCGCACGGGCTGAACGTACATCCGGCCGCGCTGACCCAGGTCTTCGTCCTTCAGCAACTGGCGCTATTGATCGGCACGCTGGTTTCCGGCCCGATGCTGGACCGCTTCGGCAGACGGCGCGTGCTGCTCGTCGCCATGCCCGTGTTTGCCGTGCTGACGATCGCCACCTCGCAGGTTCGCAGCGTGCTGGAACTCGACGTCATGCGCTTCGCGGCGGCGCTGTTCTTCAGTGCCGTGATTCCCGCCGCCATTACGCTCGCCAACGAGTTCGCGCCCGCGAAGTATCGCTCGGCGGCGGTTTCGGTGGTGTTTTGCGGCTATGCGGGCGGCAACCTCATCGGCGCGAGCGTGCAGGCGTGGATACTGCCGTTCGGCTGGCAGGCGGCGTTCTGGGTGGGCGGCCTGCTGCCGCTCGTGCTGGCGGGCTGCCTGTGGCTATGGCTGCCCGAGTCGCTGCAATTCCTGGCGATGCGCGACCCCGCGAACCCGGCGATCGGCAACACGCTGCGCCGCCTCGATCCCGCGTTCGTGGCGGCGCCCGGGCAACGCTATGCCGTGCACGACAAGCATCAGCGCGTGTACAAGCTTTCGCCGAAGGTGTTGTTCACGAACGGCCGTGCGGCCGTTACGCTGCTGCTCTGGGGGGCTTACCTCGCGACCGGCATCTTCAGCTACATCAACAACTCGTGGACCACGACGCTGCTGCACCTCACGCGTCACATGCCCATGGCGCACATCGCAGGACTGCTTGCCGTCAGCGCGATTGCGGGCGTGATCGGCACGGCGAGCAGCGGCTTCGTGATGGACCGCTTCGGCGCGGCGCGCGTGTTGCCGAGCTATCTGACGGCGTCCGCGCTGATCGTCGCGGTCATTGCGACCATGGACGTGTATTCGCAATGGGCACCGTTCGCGTTCGCGGCGCTCGGCTTTCTGTACAACAGCAGTTGGGGCGCGCTGAATGCCTTTTGCGCGACGATCTCTCCCGCTGAGATGCGCGCGACCAGCGTGGCGTGGGCGCATGGCGCTTCCAAGGTGGCGGGCATGATCGGTCCGGCGATCGGCGGCGCGATGGTCCGGGCGCAATGGGACTTCACGCCGATCTTTCTCGTGGCCGCCGCGTTCGAACTCCTGTCGGCGTGCGCGGTATTGCTGCTCGTGACCCGTCGCAAGGCAGCGCCGGTTCCGCTGCGCGCGTGAGGGTTGCCATGGGGTGATCGGAAGCGTTGATCGCGATAACCCTGATCTGGCTTGTGCGCCGCATTCCGCGCACATAGGATGGTCGGCCGACATTGCCATGTCATCGAATCGCGACAACGTGTGCCACCGCCCCATGACGACTTCACACCCGCCCGTACCGGAATACGATCTGGAACATTTCATTGCCACGGGGCAATCGCTTGCGATCGGCGCGCAGGGTGCGCCTGCGCTCGCCACGCCGCTCCAGCGCACGCTCATGTACGACACCGGTATCCGGGCGCTCGGCAAGCAGCCTCAAGCATTGGTCGATGCGTTCGAAGCGGAAGTCGAAACCTGTCTGTCCGGATTTGCCCATTGGCTTGGCCGTCTGCGGCCGGTGAGCCGGCCGGCGCATCGGACTATCGTCAGTGCGGTCGGCGTGGGCGGCGAAGAAATCGCCAACCTGCAACGCGACACGCCGCCCTATCGCGACATCGTCGAGCAGGTACGGTGGGCGCGCGCGGAAGCGCAGCGCCGCGGACTGACCTACCGTGTATCGGCGCTCGCGCTGATGCAGGGTGAAGCCGACGCGTTGCTCGGTACGGGCCTCGTGGGGTATCGCGCTCAGGTCGCCTTGCTGCAACGCACGCTCGAAGCGGACCTGCAAGCGGTGACCGGCGTGACCCGTCCGATTCCGATGTTTCTCTATCAGACCGCCAGCCATGGGCGCTATGTGGGAACCGCTCTGCATCCCTCGGTTGAAATTCCGCTCGCGCATTGGCAGGAAGCACGCGACAACCCGAACCTGCATCTCGTGGCGCCCATGTACCCGTTCCCGTATGCGGACGGGCTGCATCTGACCAATCACGGCTATCGCTGGTACGGGCACTATCTGGCAAAAAGCATCGCCCATTGGCTGACGACGGGCGAGAAATGGCGGCCGCTCGAGCCGACGCGTGCACGGCAACGGGACAGCGTTCGCGTTGGCGTCGACTTTCACGTGCCGGTGCCGCCGCTGCGCTTCGATACGTCGCTGGTCCGGCAACTCGACGACGGGATGAACGGCTTCGAACTGTATGACCAGACGGGCCGCGTCCCGATCTCGCACACGCGGATCGTCGATGGGACACAGGTCGAACTGGTTGCTGCTCGTGCGCTGAGTGGTGCCGTAATGGTCGGCTATGGCCTGACGCCGGTCAATCAGATGAACTGCGATGACACGGGGCGGTTTCTCGCCTGGAACGCGGGGCCGGCCTCGGGTGTGCGCGGTACGCTGTGCGATTCGGATCGATCGGCAAGCGATCTGAGCGACATGCACGGCAATCGCTATGCGCTTGCGAACTATTGCGTGATTTTCCGCTTGCCTTGCGATTAAGCATGTGCGGCGGGTGGTCCGCGGCACAGCCATGACGTGATCGCCGCGTGATCGTCGAACCCCGGCGTCGAACCCCGGCGTCCGGCCATGCCGGGCACCGGGCGCATGCCGTCAGGTGCCCGGCATGCCTCGACGTTGCAGTGCTTAGAAGCGGTGGCGAATACCGAACGTGGTGGCGAACTGGCGATCATTCGACGACGCCGTCAGCCCGTCGATCGCCGCCACCGCGCTCTTGCCGGTCGTATCCTGGCCGCTCGCGTGCTGATAGATGGCGACGAGATAAAGATCGGTGCGCTTGGACAGCGCATAGTCGGCGGCCAGATTGACCTGGTTATAGGTCGCGTTCTCCAGCGCGCCCACCGACGAACGGTTCGTCAGCGCGTATGAGGCGCCGAGCTGGAATGCCGGCGTAAGGTGGTACGACGCGGAAATTTCGCCGATATTGAAGATGCTTTCCCCGCTCAGGTGCTGCGGATTCAGGCCATTGCCCGGCTCATGGCCGAGATCCTGATATCGAACATTGCTATAGGCGCCTTTGAGCGTCACGCTGCCGAAGTTATACAGCGCACCGGCCACGATCCCCTGCATGAGCCCCGCCGAAGCGAGACCGCTGATCACCGGACTGGACATGTTCAGGGAACTGGCGGACGTTGCCGTCGCGCTGCTCGGCTTGTCGCCCCAGTACGAATAGTTCGGATCGCGCTGATTCATATAGCCGACGCCGGCCGCGAAGCCGCCGTGCCGGTAGACGGATGCGAAGCTATAGATCTGATTCTGCGTGAAATTGCCGGCCACGCCGCCGAGGCTGTAGAACGCGCTGAACGTCAGGCCATGAAAGTCCGGCGAATTGTATTTGATCGAGTTGTTCGTGCGATTGGTGCCGCCGAGGTTATCGAGGTCGGCCGGGTGAGCGCCGAAGGGGCCGGCCCATTCCGTGACTTCGCCGTTGCCCGCGGCGCCGGCCGACGTGAACTGGGCGAGGCTGACGGTGACGGGGTCGTACTGGCGGCCGAGCAGCAGTGCGCCGTATTGATCGTTGTGCAAGCCAACCCAGGCGGCACGGCCGAACAGGTCGCCGCCCTGGCCCAATGCACCGTTGTTGACGGTATAACCGCTCTCGAGCTTGAAGAGTACCTGCAGACCGCCGCCCAGGTCTTCCGTGCCGGTCATCCCCCAGCGCGAGCCCTGAAGATTGCCGGACGTCATCTCGAACTGCCGCTTGCCGCCCGCATTGCTGTTGATGACGAACCCGCTATCGATCAAGCCATAGAGCGTTACCGAACTCTGTGCAAAGGCACTGCCGCTTAAGGTCGCACCGATCAATGCGGAAAGTAGGGTCTTTTTCATTGCGATTTTTCTCAAGTTTAATATGGACTATCGTCGTGGTGATTCAGGAATGCCTTGATTGATTCGTATGGCTAAGTAATGACCGTCGTGAGGCGGCCGTTGCGAGGCGCGAGCATGCCAGGTCCGCATGAACGCAGGTTAAGGGGGGGCCGGGCACGCTGGATTCCCGGTCGGGGAATCGGAATGAGCGCGGGTGTGTCCGGCGCAGGACGCTACGCCATGCGGCGTTTCCTGCTTAGGAACGTTGCGGCGAGACAGGCGAAAGGCAGCCGGTCGGATTGCCTCTCGTCAAAAACGCGGTCCGGTTTGATAATCCCGCACGATTCACGGAGCAGTCCATTGCGAACCTGCGTACCTGTTTGGGGCGATCCATGAAGATCGCTTTCGCAATTCGTCCGACGAGATGAACCATGACGTTGTCAGCCTCCAAGATGACAGCCTGTTCTGAGCGATGGTTCTGTCGGTTCGCTCATCCGGCTTTGTATTGGGATGGAGTCTGCCACGCCATATTGGCGATAACGATTGCTTTTGGAGATCGCGATAGGCCTGATCGTCCGCCTGGCGAGCCGCTATCGCGGCGCGCGGGGAGGGTGGGTGCGAACGCGGAGTGCCGCGGCCGTCGAGCGGATCGGGACCTCGGATGGCGCGGATCGATGTGCTACGATCGCACGTCCTCCCTTCAGTGGCGCTCTTCGGTTGAACAGGCTTCCGTATGACGTTGAATCAGCTTCGGGTCTTTTGCACGGTATTCGATCAAGGTGGATTTCGCGCGGCCTCACGCTCTCTCGACATCTCGCAGAGCACGCTGACTCAGTCCATCCAGAGTCTTGAAACCGAACTCGGCGTTACGCTGCTCAGCCGCTCGCATCAGGGCGTTAGCCTGACTCCGCATGGAGAGCGTTTGCTGGCGCGCGCCCGGGCGATCATCAGCGACTGCGATCGCGTTTCCGAAGATATGCAGCAGTTGAGCGGGGAACCGACCGGCACGATCTCGCTCGGCATGACATCGGAGCCGCTCGGGGAAGTGCTGCTGCCGGTGCTCAAGCGATTCATGGCGAGCTACCCGCGTGTACGCGTGCATGTTTCGAGCGGATCGTCATTGCAATTGCTCGAACGGATTCGCGACGGCCGGCTCGATTTCGCGATCTTCCCCATCTCGCCGCAGGTCACCGATGCTGACATGAACATCGAGCGTCTTTACGAATCGACGGCCGGTATCATCGCGCGCAAAGGGCATCCGAAGGCATCCGCAACGTCGATCCGGGAACTGGCTAACTGCGAATGGATTGGCTTGCTGACGCGCAATATCATCGGCGGAGCCGAGAG
>Ga0154001_1000623_pt1 | contig 11252 bp, 9 predicted proteins | sample TSNJ085MetaG_FD_104699 | JGI IMG/M metagenome (GOLD analysis project Ga0154001, IMG submission 104699) | Attine ant fungus gardens microbial communities from New Jersey, USA - TSNJ085 MetaG | ecosystem: Host-associated > Fungi > Mycelium > Unclassified | place: USA: New Jersey, Wharton State...
CACGCGGCCTTGCGGCCACGTGACTCGCGCCTGATTGCACCCCCGGCGTCTTAATCCGAGAACAGCGTATTGAGCGCGTTGGCCGTTTCGCTGTCCACCGTATTCCACGTGACCGATTCCGCCTCGAAGATGTAGTGCGTCGTGTATTTGCCGAGGCGCGCCAGTATTTCCTCCTGAATCAGTTCCGGCGCGACCGCCAGTTTCAGATACCACGCGGTCGACGACAGGCGCGTCTGAAACGCACCGTATTCGGCCAGCAGGTGGTCGAATGCATCAGCATCCTGATCGCGACAGACGATGACCAGATTTCCCTTCATGCGAATCTCCCGTTAGAGCAGTAGCGACAATTCCAAGATCAGGATCGATGATACCTGCTTCGCTGCGAGAGGCTCGGAGATGGCGTCGACGGATGCGCCTGCTTACCAGGCGTTGACCGCCGTGCGCGTGGGCGGCGCGGTATCGTCGGGCGGCAGCGCCTCGGTGCGGTCGCGGCCGCCGGTCTTGGCCGCGTAGAGCGCGGTGTCGGCGCGGCTCATGAGGCGCTCGGGCAGATCGTCCGGCGACAATTCCGTGATGCCGATGCTCACGCTCAGGCTGACCGAGGGCGGCAGCTTCGGCGACGGCGCGGCCTTCAGCGCGAGGCGCAGACGCTCGACCACTTCGCGGCCGCCGGCAAGACCGGTGGCCGGCAGCAGCAGGCCGAACTCCTCGCCGCCGAGCCGGCCGATGGCGTCCGAGCCGCGCAGCTCGGTGCGGCAGGTATCGACGAAATGTTCGAGCGCGCGGTCGCCGGCCGCGTGGCCGAAGCGGTCGTTGATCTGCTTGAAGTGGTCGAGATCGGCGATCGCCATGCACAGCGGCTCGCGGCCCGCCTGCGCGCGGTCGATCTCGCGGCGCAGCAGGTCGAGGAAGTAGCGCCGCGACAACGCGCCTGTCAGCGCATCGTGACGCGCCTCGGCCGACAGCAGCGTATTGGCCGATTGCAGCTGCTTCGCGAGATCGCGCGTCGCACGATGGTGGCGCCGCTCGCGCACGTAGGACACGGTAATCACCCACGCGAGCGCGACGGTGCCGGCCAGCGTCAGAAACACCAGCAGATGATCGCGCTTGTGATTGCGCAGCAACTCGGGCCACGCCGCGAGCGGATCGACCAGATGCGCGGACAGCCCCGAATTCAGGCCGCTGCGGTTCTGATACAGCGCCGGCGCCGGCTGTTCGCTCATGCCGAAGAACTGCGCGGCCGCGGCCGCCGGGACCCACGGCGCCTGCTCGCGCAACTGCGTGTCGACGCGGATGCGCATCTCGGGAAACGTCTCGCGCCGATAGATGATGCGCCGCTCGGCGGGGCTCATCTGCGTGATGCGCGAGCTCGGCATCGCGCGGCCTTCGAGCGCGCTGTCGTGCGCCATGATGATGACGCCGTTGTCGTCGGTGACGAAGGTGCCCGCGTGCGCTACCCAGTGACGCAGCCGCGCGATGCCGACCTTCGCGACCACCACGCCGACCAGCAAGCCGTCCGAGTAGACCGGCGCGGCGATGAAGATGCCCGGCTCGCCGCTCGCGCGGCCCACGCCGTAGGCTTCCGAAAACGCGCCGAGCAGCGCGTTGGTCATATAGCTGCGTGTGCGCATGTCCACGCCGACGAGCGACGGCTGGATGCCGGCCGGATTCGAGATCGTGGCGCTCGACGCCACGCAGATGCCGTTCGTGTTGACGATCCAGATCTGGTCGAGCCCGGAGAAGCCCTGCGCGTCATGCAGGAACTGGCTGACCGCCGCCATCTGCGGATTGCCGAGCAGCGCGGCGCGCAGGGCGGGTTCCGCCATCCCCTCGTTCACGGCATAATTCTGCGATTGCACGAGGGCGCGCTGGACTACGTCCATTTCGGCCATGGTCGCGGGGATGGCGCGGGACATCGCGAGGTCGCTGGCAATCACCTCGGCCATGTTGTCGACGATCGACGTGGACATTTGCCGCTGGCTGTGCAGAGCCGCATCCAGTTCCTGCTGTACCATCCGGTCCGCGACCATGCCAGCCACGAACCAGCAAACCAGTACGATCAGCGCGAAGCTGACCGGTCCGGCTATCTGGCGCAAGGTTGTCCTGTTCATCGACCCTCTGATCCGTCTGTCTGTGACATGCAACTTGCTCATTCGCGGCAACGCGCGGGTGCGGTCTGCGGCCCTTGCGTCGGCACCTGGCCGGGGCTGCTCGCCCGCCTTGCGGCCGATGCCCTGGTGGGTCCTATGGTCGATGTGTTTGCCGCTGGTCTGCCGCCGTGTTTGAAACGGCTGACGATTCAAACCCGGCGCGAACACGGCGGCCCGGCAAGAATCGTTTGAAAACAGGTGCGTCGTTTCCTGATTCTAACCGTCATGAGGCCCGGCGCCATCCTTATTGCAGGGATGCGCACTGCATGGATCGGGCCGGTCAGGTTCATAACGGCAGGCGCCTCGTTTTCTTGATGGCTGCATCGGTCTCGCAGGCGGATTCGTCAGGATTCCCGATACGCTGCGATTACCGTGTATGTCGTTTGCGCGCCACGCCTTGCGATAAGGTGCGCGCGCGGATCTGCCATCGCGCAGCGCGGCGAGGTACAGTGCGGCGCGCTGCCGATATGGCGCAAACAGGGGCGGTTGTAAGGCCCCGGTAACCCTGTCTCGCAATTTGCGGGGAAAGGTTGTATCTGAAACATAGGATGGTGTAGTGTCGTGCCGTCCAAAATGAGGAAAGCCCGCCGGCCTTCGGGCGGCGTCCGCGGCGACAGGTATCCGTGTGATGGTTGTGCTCGCGGGCGGCTCGTTCGCGAACATGTCCGTTGCCGGACCACGTGTCTTCAACGCTAACGATTTACCACGCACGCGCGTTTTGCCATGCCCGATTTCCACTTTCCGGACCGATCTGTTGACCGCCGCGTTCAAGTCGCGACCTCCTTCGAGCGATCGCATGCCTGTTTCGAAAGAGGGGGCATCTAATGGATTTCAGCTTTGACCTCAAACGCACCGCCAATGCGTCGGCATGGCGCGTGCTGCCCAACCGCTGGGACTTCGTCGCGTTTCCGCTGATCATCTGTCTGATCGCGATGGCGTCGATCGGCTTTCACGAGACGCTCGCGCCGATGTCGACGCTGAAGACCCAGGCGATCTCGCTCGATCCGTCGAACCTGCCCGAGTACGCGATGCGCACCACGCTGCGCATGCTCGCGGCGATGGTGGCCTCGCTGATCTTCACGCTCATTTACGGCACGCTGGCCGCCAAGAGCCGCCGCGCCGGCCTCGTGCTCGTGCCGATTCTCGACATCCTGCAGTCGGTGCCGGTGCTCGGCTACATTTCGTTTACGGTCACGTTCTTTCTCGCGCTATTTCCGGGCCGCGTGCTCGGCGCCGAGTTGGCCGCGATCTTCGCGATCTTCACGAGCCAGGCGTGGAACATGACGTTCAGCTTCTATCAGTCGCTGCGCACGGTGCCGCGCGATCTCGACGAAGTTTCGCGCGGCTTTCATCTGACTTCGTGGCAGCGTTTCTGGAAGCTCGAAGTGCCGTTCTCGATGCCGGGCCTCATCTGGAACATGATGATGTCGATGTCGGGCGGCTGGTTCTTCGTGGTCGCTTCCGAAGCGATTACGGTCGGCAACAACACGATTACGCTGCCGGGCATCGGCGCCTATCTGGCGCAGGCGATCAGCGACAAGAACCTGCACGCGATCGGCTGGGTGATTCTCGCGATGACGGTCGTGATCCTCGCGTACGACCAGTTCCTGTTCCGTCCGCTCGTCGCGTGGGCCGACAAGTTCCGCATGGAAAACACCAGCTCGGGCGACGCGCCCGAATCGTGGCTGCTCGACCTGATTCGCCGCACGCACCTGATTCACCGGCTGCTCGTGCCGCTCGGCTGGCTGTTCGCGCACGCCGCGCGCATGCGTTTCCAGCTGCCGGCGTTCAGCGCGCCGCGCTTTCATATTCCGCAGAGCGAGAAGAACTCGAAGGTCGGCGACATCGTGTGGGCGGCGCTGGTGCTGATCGCCACCGCCTACGTGGTGTATCGCGTGTTTCTCTACGTGCGCACCGGCGTCACGCTCGACGAGATCGGCCATGTGCTCGTGCTCGGGCTCATCACGCTGCTGCGCGTCGTGGTGCTGATCGCGATCGCCTCGGTCATCTGGGTGCCGATCGGCGTGCTGATCGGCCTGCGCCCGGCGCTCGCGGAAAAGATCCAGCCGCTCGCGCAGTTTCTCGCCGCGTTTCCGGCGAACCTGCTGTTCCCGGTGTTCGTGATCGTGATCGTGCGTTTCCATCTGAACCCGGATATCTGGCTCTCGCCGCTGATCGTGCTCGGCACGCAGTGGTATATCCTGTTCAACGTGATCGCCGGCGCGAGCTCGTACCCGAACGACTATCGCGAGGCGGCCAAAAATTTCCATATCCGCGGCTGGCAGTGGTGGCGTCAGGCGATGCTGCCGGGCATTTTCCCGTACTACGTGACGGGCGCGATCACCGCGTCGGGCGGCGCGTGGAACGCGAGCATCGTGGCCGAGTTCGTGCAGTGGGGCGATACGAAGGTCGCGGCGCACGGGCTCGGCGCGTATATCGCGCAGACCACCGCGGCGGGCGATTATCCGAAGATCATCGTGGGCATCGCCGTGATGTCGCTGTTCGTCACGTTGTTCAACCGTCTGCTGTGGCGTCCGATGTACGCGTACGCCGAAGGCAAGCTGCGGCTCGATTGAGCGTCCCCGAACCTGTCGCTGCGCGCCGGGCCCTCGTGGGCGGCCAGCCAGACCCGAGGGGCGGCGCGGCGTTTTGATAAGAGAAATGAAGGCATAACGCGATGCAAAATCCTAAAGCTGCTATGACCGCCGCGCCGATCCAGACACCGCCGAAGCCCCCGCGTCTCGGCGACGAAATCCTGCGCGTCAAGGACGTGTGCCGCGGTTTCAACAAGACGCAGGGCGAGCTGCTCGTGCTCGACGATGCGAATCTGTCGCTGTGCGAAGGCGAGATCGTCGGGCTGCTGGGCCGCTCGGGCTCGGGCAAGTCGACGCTCCTGCGCATCATCGCCGGCCTGATCGAGCCGACCGGCGGCGAAGTCACCTATATGGGCAAGCCGCTCCAAGGCCCGGCGAAGGGTGTCGCGATGGTGTTCCAGACCTTCGCGCTGTTCCCGTGGCTGACCGTGCTGCAGAACGTGGAGGCGGGTCTCGAGGCGCAGGGCGTGGCCGCCAGCGAGCGCCGCACGCGCGCGCTCGCGGCGATCGACCTGATCGGTCTCGACGGCTTCGAGAACGCGTATCCGCGCGAGCTGTCGGGCGGCATGCGCCAGCGCGTCGGCTTCGCGCGGGCGCTGGTGGTCGATCCGACGCTGCTGCTGATGGACGAGCCGTTCTCCGCGCTCGACGTGCTGACCGCCGAAACGCTGCGTACCGACCTGCTCGATCTGTGGACGCAGGGCCGCATGCCGATCAAGGCGGTGCTGATCGTCACGCACAACATCGAGGAAGCGGTGTTCATGTGCGACCGCATTCTCGTGCTGTCGTCGAACCCGGGCCGCGTGATCGCCGAGATCAAGGTGCCGTTCAAGCATCCGCGCAACCGTCTGGACCCGGCGTTCCGCAAGCTGGTCGACGACATCTACGCGAAGATGACCGCGCGCCAGACCGACGAGCAGACCAAGAAGGGGCTCGAACTGCATAGCTGGCTGCCGCATGTGTCGACCAACCTGATGGCCGGTCTGATCGAAACGCTGGCCGCCGCGCCGTACCACGGCCGCGCGGACATGCCGGAAATCGCGCGCTCGCTGCATCTCGAGGTCGACGATCTGTTTCCGATCGCCGAAGTGCTGCAACACCTCGGTTTCGCCGACGTGCGCGAAGGCGATATTTTCCTCACGCCGCCCGCGCGCGTGTTCTCCGAGTTCGGCACGCAGGAACGGAAGATGATGTTCGCCGAGCATCTGCTGCGGCACGTGCCGCTCGCCGCGCGAATCAAGAAGGTGTTGAACGAGCGGCCGGGGCATCGCGCGCCGCGCGTGCGCTTCGAGCAGGAGCTGGAAGACTTTCTGTCGGATAGCGCCGCCGAGGAAACGCTCGATGCGGTCATCAACTGGGGCCGTTACGGCGAGATTTTCTCGTACAACGACCAGACCGAAATTTTCAGCCTGGAAGACGTGGAGTCGTAAAGCGCGGAATTTTGTGCGCGCGATTCGGCCGGCAGATTTGGCTTGCAGGTTCAGCCGGCAGGAAGCGATTCGAACGATAGGCTCGCTTGACCAAGCGGCGGGGCGGATTGAATCGACTGCGCCGCTCTTTGCCACCAACCAGATGGTCGGCCTGACGGAAACGGCCCGCCCGGCATAGCCGGGCGGGCCGTTTCTGCTTATTGCAGCGTGCCCCAGCGTGCGACCGCCGGCTCGGCCGAGGCCCACTTCCAGCCCTTGTCCTGATGGCAGGCGCTCGCCGTGAACCACATTTCCGGCGCGTTCGGACCGTCGCCGTCCTGCACCGAGAATACGAACTCCTTGCAGAGCGCGAGCGCCGAACTGAAGGCGCGCGTCACGCGCACCTCACCGTGGCCGTTCTCGATCGGCAGCGTATGCTTGACCGACCACGGCCGCGTTTCGCCGACCGGCATCGCGCCCGCCAGCGCCGCGATCAGGTCCTGCTGGTCCTGGTGCATGTTGCGCATATAACGGGCGACGACTTCATCGGTCGCGGCCTGCACGGCGACGCCGACGCCGAGCGCAACGGCCGGATTGCTCGTGACGATCCCCGACGCGACACCCGCCGCGGCACCGCTTGCCGCGCCGATCGAGCCGCAGCCGCTCGAGAGCAGGCTCGCGGCCACGCACAGCACGCCGGCCGCGATGTGGCGCAGGCGGTTGCCGGCCAGCGTCAGCGTGCCTGGGGGCGTGGCGGTGCCGGTAGCGCGAGGGGCTGGATCAGACGTGGCTTCGAGCGAAGCATGACGACGTACCTGACGCACGGGATGCGCGGCCCGAAACGGCAACCGGAGCCGGAGCGCAAACCAGGCTGGCCGGCGCCTCGCAGCCTTGAGCGAAAGCCTCGTCATTGCAGCGAGCCCCAGCGCTCGGTAGCCGGTTCGGCCGAGGCCCAGCGCCAGTTGCTGCCGTCACGGCAGATCGACGCGATATAAAACGCACTGCTCGCGGGCACATTCTGGGTCGCGTTCTGATCGACGGAGAAGACGATTTCCTTGCAGTCGAGCGGACCGGTGCTGATCAGGCGGCTGACTGTCACGCGGCCGTGTTCGTCGTCTTCGATCGGGAAGGAGTGCGTGATGCTCCAGGGGGCCACCGCGCCGACGTCGAGCGGTCCTGCCGCGGTTGCGATGCTGTTCTGGGTGTTTCTGTGGACCACGCGCTCCGAGTACTGCACTCCGGCACGCGCCGCGGCCACCGCGCCGAGACCGATGCCGGTCGCGACCGCCGCATTGCTGGTGACCTTCGCCGCGACCGCTGCACCCCCGATACCGGCGCCCGCCACCGCGCCTTCCGAGTACAGCGAGCTGCAACCACTCAATGTCGATGAGACCGCCAGCGCGAGCGCGACAAGCGCTGTTGCGTGAGGGCGCTTGCGCGCGGCAGCGGATTTCGCGTTGCCGGCCCACACCATGTTCTTTTGCATTTCTTTTGTCCCTGCTCGTACAGGTGTCGTCGCTCACGCGCCAGGCAGCATGTGAACGAGCGGCACGTCGTTCCTGTCGTTCCCGTCGTCCCAATACGCAGCGGAATTGTGCAGGATGATATTTGTAATGGGCAGTGGGAAAATGCAAGAAATTGCAAAACATCGTGCATGGCACGGCGTTTTCTGTTTTTTCTTCGGGGTTTGCCGGCGAATTGTATTGGCGTATTGGCGTTTGGGCGGATTCGCTCATCGGCGCGCGAGGCGGCTCGCACCATGCGGCGAAGCTATACGCGCGAACTTCGGCATCCCGGTGCGAATGGGCATCGTGCCCGGCAACGAATCGCGGCGCGAACAGCGGATTTACCACCGGCACATGTATTCGATGCCCGCCATCAATGCCCGTTATCGACGCACCGCCTCGCTACTGCTCGGCCTCCTCTTCGCCGTTCTCGTCGCCGTATGCGCTCAGGCGGTTGTACAGCGTTTTCAGGCTCACGCCGAGCGCTTTCGCCGCGCGCCGCTTGTCGCCGCCGCAATACTTGAGCGTGCCGAGAATGATCTGCTTTTGCGCATCGGCGAGCGGCGTGCCGATCCACACGCTCATCGCATCGCCCTGCGTGACCGCTTTCTTGACCCGCGATGCGAGATGCGGATGCGGCAGCTCGACCGTCTTCTCCGCGAGAATGAACGCGCGATACACGGCGTTCTTCAGTTCGCGCACATTGCCCGGCCACGACCAGGCGCGCAGCGTTTCGATCGAACGCTTGCTGAAGCTCTTGCCGGTGCTTTCCTGTTGATTCAGCTGCGCGAGGAAATACTGCGCGAGCAGTTCGCGGTCGTTTTCGCGCTCGCGCAGCGGCGGCGCGCGCAGCGGAAAAACCGCGAGCCGGTACATGAGGTCTTCGCGCAAGCCGTTTTCCTTCACGGCCACGGCGGGATCGCGATTGGTCGCGGCGATCACGCGCACGTTGCCGCTAATCAGCTCGTTGCCGCCGACACGATAGAACGTGCCCGTCTCGAGCGCGCGCAGCAGTTTGACCTGGCGCACCGGCGCCATTTCGGTGATCTCGTCGAGAAACAGGGTGCCGCCGTTCGCGTGTTCGAAGTAGCCGATGCGGCCCTGGACCGCGCCGGTGAAGCTGCCTTTCTCGTGGCCGAACAGTTCGGCTTCGATCAGTTCATCGGGAATCGCGCCGCAGTTCACGGCGACGAACGCGGCGTCCTTGCGGCTGCTGCGCTCATGGATCGTGCGGGCGATCAGCTCCTTGCCGGTGCCCGATTCGCCGATGATCAGCGCGGTCGCGTCGGTATCGGCGACGCGCTCTATCTGCTCGTAGAGATCGAGCATCACCGGCGACGAGCCGTATAGCAGCCCGTACGATTTCAGTCCCGCGACGCCGTCCGCGACGCGCTGCTTCGCTTGTGACGAAGCATGGCCGCCGGCGGAGACGGTGGGCGAGTCCAGATCGATTGACGCCATAAAGAAGGGGAGTCCTGTGCAAATGAAGTTCGTCTTGCGGCGCGCAGGCCTTGAGATGCGAGAGACCGTACAGCCACTATCCCACAAAAGTCGATTTAACCACTTCGGTACGGTTTCCGGCAATCGACGCGGCCGCGCGAGAAATATTGCCGCGCACAATCGGTCGAAACTGCCCGAATGCCGCATTTGAGCGCGATTAAAGCGGCAAATTTGCCGGGCATACGCTTTGCGCCATGGATTGGTTCATCGACTCGCGGGAGCTTCGTGTGGCTTGAGTGGCACGCAGAAGAGGGAACGAAGCGCGTGAACGGTGCCATCGCCGGGTTCCGCGATCGGCGCGCGCGTGCCGCGATCGGCGTCACCAAACTCATACGAATGACGAACCGGACGAGACCAAACAAGGAGTGAACGATGACCGACACGACGCAACAACTTGCACTCGGCAGCCAGAAGATCGTCGAGGATTTACGGGTGCTGCTGAGAGACTCGGAAGAAATGCTGCGGCTTGCCGGCAACGTGCCGGGCGAGGGCGTCGACGCGTTGCGCGAGCGGCTCGGCACGCATGTCGAGCCGCTGCAGTCGGCGCTCGGCGATGCGCAGCGCAACGTGCATCGGCGCTATCGCGGGGCGGCCGTCCGCACCGAACGCTATGTGCGCCACCACCCACGGCGTGCGATCGCGCTCGCGGCGGGCAGCGGTTTCCTGCTCGGCGCGCTGGTTGCGCGTTAGCCGTGGCGTGAAGGCGCATCGGCTCGCGGCATCCGCATGCCCGGCACTCTTCCCACTACGACCAAGGAGTTCACCATGGCACGACCCACGATTGGCATCTTCGGCGCACTGATGGCGCTGGGCGGTTTCCTCGCGATTCGCTATGTGCAGAACCGACGCGCGGGCCAGTTTGCCGCCGCTCGCGACCTGAGCCGCTGGGAAAACGAGGGCGGCGCGGTGGCAACGCCGCGCACCCTGGTGAGCGAGGCGGCGGTGACGTCGGGCGCGCACGGTACGAATGGCACGAACGGTTCGGGTCAGGCGCACGGCGAAGGCGACGCATGGCCGTTTCCGCGCGGCTGAGTTGCGATCGGACCCAGGATCGGACCCGCGATCGAGCCGCACGCGCCTGCCGCGTGCCGCCTGAGCGGGATTGCTGGGCGGCGTCCCGACGGCGTTATTAAACGAATCCTATAAAGCCGTATAATGGGCAAATAGGCAACAATAAAGCGCCAATTCCGCAGGTTTTTCGCGATATTGTTGCGCTTTTATTCGCAGTGGTCGGCCGGACGTGAATTCGGTGTGACTCCAGCGCGGTTCCGGGTCACGCAGCCGGCCTGCCTGGCGGCATGCGATCCGCATGTTTCGCTCCTTTCTTGACCCACGCTTGCAGGCTTTCGAGACGCGATGCCACATGTACTGATTGTCGATGACGACGCAGCTACCCGCGAGGCGCTTTCCGCAATCATGGGGGGAGACGGCCTGACCACCGCCACCGCGGGCGATTTGCGCGAAGCGCGTATTCAACTGGTCCGGCAGATGCCGGACGTCGTATTCACCGACCTGAAGCTGCCTGACGGCAGCGGGGTCGATCTGTTCGAAGACCTCGATCCGCGCTCCGGCGTCGAAGTGATCGTGATTACCGGTCACGCGACCGTGGAGTCGGCGGTCAGCGCGCTCAAGATGGGCGCCGCCGACTACCTCGTGAAGCCGATCAACATGCAGCGCGTGAAGGCGATCCTCTCGCGCCTGCCGCGCGCCGGCGACCTCAAGGCGGAGATCGGCACGCTGCGCGGCGAGTTGCGCCGCATGGGCCGCTTCGGTCTGATGCTCGGCAATTCGCCGGCGATGCAGGAGGTCTACGACCAGATCAGCCGAGTCGCGCCGACGGCGGCCTCGGTCATGCTGGTCGGCGAATCGGGCACCGGCAAGGAGGTCGCCGCGCAGACGCTGCACGAGTTGAGCCTGCGTCGCAAGCATGCGTTTCTCGCGGTCAATTGCGGCGCGATTTCTCCGAACCTGATCGAGTCGGAAATGTTCGGCCACGAGCGCGTCTCGTTCACGGGCGCGGACCGCCAGCACAAGGGTTATGTCGAGCGCGCGAACGGCGGCACGCTGTTCCTCGACGAAACCACCGAGATGCCG
>Ga0154001_1000624_pt1 | contig 11245 bp, 11 predicted proteins | sample TSNJ085MetaG_FD_104699 | JGI IMG/M metagenome (GOLD analysis project Ga0154001, IMG submission 104699) | Attine ant fungus gardens microbial communities from New Jersey, USA - TSNJ085 MetaG | ecosystem: Host-associated > Fungi > Mycelium > Unclassified | place: USA: New Jersey, Wharton State...
AACAAAGGACTGCCCTAAGATGGTTAGGTTATCTCTATTTCAAGAACAATAGCACTCCTATATGTAGAACAATAGGTAGTGATCATGTGGTAGGCTGTTCTGGTGCATAGACCACCACAATTATGTATTTAAGAACTGTATGTCAGAGGATAAACCTCAGACTTAACAACATCTTTTGCTGCTTGTCTAACTTTGCTTTTTTGAATACTTTGATTATCAAATCAAGCAATTACAAATCAGTAAGTGGCCATTTGTGATAGGAAATCTAAGAGTATTATTGAATTATGGAATCTGGAAGATGGCAAGGATCCCCAGTAATTCTTGTATCCTTCTGGAGATCTGGAATCACTATACTTTTCTCCAACTAGTGACTCTTTGATGGCCATATCTTGGGGAGTCAATAACTATCTTTAGAGGCTGGGCATACAAGAAATGGCATCCTTCAGCTATTATTTCCCCTATAACACACATGTTATTCATTTACCCCTTACCAATTACCTATTTATAAAATGATATAGCACAGTAGAGATATGGAATCTCTCTGTGACTGGCTCAAAACTGATCTAGGAGACAAATCCTTCATCTGTATGCAGTATTTGTCTATCATGGGATGGCTATAGACTTTTAGTTAGATGTTATGATGGAAGTGTGAGAATGTGGGAACTGGACCTGGAGAATTTGGTGATGAGTCAGACTGATACTATGGACACTCAAGCTGATGCCGATATACCACAATTTATTGCATTCTCATGATCTAGAAACATAGTTGCTACAAGATTAGAGCAATCTCATATTGATTTCTTGGATATGACTACTGAAGAAGTTGTATTACATATGGATATTGACAAGCAAGACTATGAAGATAACATGGAGATTGCATTTTCCCCTAATGAAGATCAAATAGTGTTTTTATCTGAATCTTTCATCACCATATATGATATAGTACACCCAAATAATCATGTCTCATTCAACCCCTGGCCAGGAAAGCATGTCCAGTTTTGGCAGGTTACCTTCCAAACATGCAACAACCTGGTCATATGCACCTTAGATAATAAGTCAACATTAATGTAAGTTTGACATCAGCAGGATCCTACAGGTTTTGAATATATATATTCTTTAGACATTAAGATCAAAAAACACTCAAAGGCACTCCCAACCTCTGATGGTTTGACCATTGTCATTGTGCCTTGGTATTCCTCTTCCAAATGTTATTCATAGAATCATGACTCCACCCAATTTCATTCTATTGACTTTGACAATCCAGTACATATTTATGAGCCTGAGTACTCAGCCAATGGGAAACTCTTTGTATGCTGGTCTGGATATGATATGCACATCCAAGTCTGGAACACATGAACTGGCTAACTCATTTCCAAGTTTTTAATGTCCAAGGTATATGCAATAGCCCTTTCACCTACTCTGATTGTACATTGCCCTAGCAACAGACTCATTGCTCTTAAGCATAACTCCAAAATAGGTCTCTATAGTATCTATACTGGCTATTTGTATACTAAAATTTTGGATCCAGGAAGTGGAGTCATGGCATTTATATGAGATAGAACAAAGTTGGTATACTGCTCTTCTAACTTTGGCTTGAGAACATGGGACATAGCAGATCTCACAAATGAGCACTGACATTCTGCTTATGAATATGAGCTCATATAGCAAGACATTCAAGATAAATGGGTGGTGGGTGGATACAATGAGCCATTATTTTGGGTCCTAGTTGAGCACAGGAACAATCTATGGGTGTCACTGCCTAGAGTGGTACTTGGTCCACCCAGAAAAAATGCAGCAGCTATGAACCTCTCTAACTTAAGGCTTTGCAGAAAGTAGATAGAATGCATTGACAAGGAGTGGCTGAGAGAAGTCAAGCAAAAGAGAAAGGAAATAGAAAACCTTTTGGAAAAATACATCTTGACCTTAGCTCAAGTACTTGAAGATGTTCAAATAGATAGGTGAATTGGAAAGTAGAACAAGTCCCATGAGTTGCTCTACTTGAATTCTTGCTTATCTCTCTTGAAACATGTTTTTGCTTTGGTGAATCTAATTGTCCAGACTGTTTCCTATACTAAAACCTCTGTCAAAGTAATAAAATAAATTTTTTGCTATCTTTGTTGGAAAGGAAGCAAGATGGATATAGACAAGTGTTCTCAGCAGATAAACAGTGTTGGAGATCAAACAGCTGTCAAAACAAGAGAGATTGTTACTTGTTATCATCTAGTACATGTTTCTATAGATATTGTTGTTAGCAAAGGTCCTTAAATATGCCTGGATTATTCTATATACCTTAGTTCTCATTGTCTTCAAGATACTGAGGTTAGTATGTATAACTATCTATATATCACTCTTGCTCACTGTAACCCAGATTCTATATATATACAGTTCTTGTTATCTTTGAGATACTAAGATTCTATATTCTATTAGGTTATTGGCCCTGCCCTACTGTATTGCTGAAAAGAATAGATCAACATCTCAAAGAACTATATCAAGTACAGTAAATAATATATTACTTGCATCAGTGCCCAAATTGGATATTTTGAGAGTGAACTGGGCTATCTTCTTATTGTGCTTTCAGATGGTAATCCAGGGAAAAGGGCTGTAGGAACACTCTGATAGAACAAGTATTTGTCCAGTATTAACTTCTGTACAAGCAATACCTACCACAGTTACTTCTACCACAACTGCTTCTACTACAACTTTGCCTATGCAAATCTCTCAATCTATTCCAGCCTTTTTATTTATTGGTACCCAGGATAAAATCACTATTTAGGAATGGAACAAGAGCATTGTTTGCTCACTTCTTGGTCAATGGCTACCAGATACTACTCTAGTTCTTATGTTGCCAATATCTATTAGTAGTACAGACTTAGGACTGAAGCTCTGACCCCAACTAGTGATGATTGAAAGAGAAGAACTTGATAGAGTCCTCTATTGGATTTCTACTACTACTTATACAAATATCCCATGGCCCATGTATCTGTTTTCCATGGTTACAAGACTATTACTAATAACTATATAGTTCTTACATAATACTGTCCCATACTATTTATATTTTCCCTACATTGTATTTCTGGAGATTTTCCATCAAGTTAATGAATATATAGGAGATATTTTCCTTCTTTGGAGCCAACTCATAACACAGCCTCCCTTTCAAGGTTTCTTATCCTGAGAAACTTTTCTATTTATTCCAATTTTCTTTCCATCTCTTCTTTCTCTCCCTCTCATACCTTTTCTTTCTCTATCTATATACTAGTTTGGCTATAAACTCTCTTGGTAATTCTTGACTGAATTCCTCCTCTTCTTCTCTCAGTTTCTGTTACCTAATTTCTTCTACCTCCTCTCCATACTCCCTCTCAAACTCTTCAACCAACTCTTTTGTATTTTCTAAATTTTCTCATTCCTCCCATATATCTGCCTCTACTGTATACTTCTTCTATTGAACTAGAAACTTGTCTTTTTCTCATACCTTTCTTTTGCTTAAGATTTTTTCTATCTTATACTCTTCTTTCCTACCTATGACTACTGGCTGTAGTGGTACTACTTTCTGGTCCTCTACTTGTGGTTTATATAACTATACTCTACTTATATTGACTACTGGGTATATTTTAATAGTGTTTGGTAATTCAAGTTTGATTGCATTTGTTAAGACCTTTTTACTTTGTATGGATTCACAAACTATTCCATCAGTTTTTCTGTTCTTCTTTCTTTCATCTGCTACTTCAAATCCTTTGTACTTAGTATTACTAAGTCTCCTTTTTAGTGTTCCTCTCTCTTTCTTCTTCTTCTATCTATATATTGCTTCATTTTCTCCTATACCTTTTTTAGCACTGATTTTGCTTTCTTCTAAATCCTCTTCATTCTTTCTACAAACTCTTTTGCTACTTTGTACCTTCCTTTCCTTCTTCCTTTAAACTCTATTCTTGGATCTTGCCTATAGTTTGCTCTAAAAGGTAAGACCTTTGTTGCTGAGTAGATTTTATTATTATAGACAAATTCTGCTGTTCCTAACCACTCCGGCTATTGCTCCTGCCTATGATTGGTAAATGTACAGAGGTACTGTTCCAATTCTTGGTTTATTCTTTCTATTTGTCTATCTGTTTGTAGATGATAGGCTATTGACAATTTTATCTCAATCCCCAACATCTCATTTAACTCTTTTATTACTCCTACTGCAAACTGAGACCCTCTATCTAGTACAATACTCTCTAGAAGTTTATGAAGTCACTATACTTGGTCTTGGAACAGCCTTGCTAACCCTTCTGCTGATGTTTTTTTTGTATTAGTGATAAAATGGGCTATTTTTGTAAATCAGTTGCATACTACTAATATTACATCATATCTCTGGGCCAGTGGTAACTTGGTGATAAAGTCTGTACTAATATATCTCCATGGTTTTTCTAGGATCATATTTGGTATTAGCTTTCCTACTGGAGCCTTTGCACAATTCTTGTTTCTCTGACATGTATTGCATCTATTCATGTATCTCTCTACTTCCTTTATCATTCCTGACCACCAATAATTTCTTCCTACCAATTCTACTATCTTTCACCTTCCTCCATACTGACTGCTTGAGTTTCTCTACTGCCTTGACTATTTTTTCATCCCCCTCCTATGCTTTCCTTATTTTTTCCTTTAAGTTTTTCTTCTCAATCAACATCTCTTCTCACTGTCTTATTTCTTTTTGTACCCACTCAGGCTTTATCAATGTTCTATCCTCATTGTTGTTCTCCACTCCTTCTTGCTAGTTAAGTCTCCTAGTTAACCTATTTGCCTTTCCCATGTTCTTTCCTGGTACATGCTTAAGTACAAAGTCAAACCTTAATAAGTACAATGTCTATCTGGCTTGTCTGTGGTTTAGCTTTTGACTAGTCATGAAGTACTGCAAGTTCTTATAGTTAGTCTATATTTCAAACTGTACTTTTGCCTTCTCTAAGTAGTGTCTCCATGCTTCCAAACACCTGATTACTACTAGCATTTTTTTGTTATAAATTTCATAGTTTCTTTTGGTGGGATTCATTGACTTAGATATGAATGTTACTGGCCTCTATTTTCCATTCTCACATTTCATCAATAATATCCCTCCTATTGCATAGTTAGATGCATCAGCTTCTACCCATATTTCTCTGTCTGGATCTGGCACTACTAGTACTGGTTCTGATATAAATGCTTTCTTTATGCCCTAGAACACTTCCTCTTACTCTTTTTTCCATCTCTACTTTTTTTCCTTTCTTACTAGTAGATACAAAGGTGCTACTACTCTGGCAAAATCTTTGATAAATTGCCAGTAATAGTTGGCTAACCCTAGAAATTTCTACACTTCTATTATGAGACAACCAAGAAGGAAACTATTTCTTATACATTTATCAACTTGATAGGAAATATCCAAGAATACAACATGTAAAAGATATAAATAGTGTGGAAAGGATTATGTAAGATATAGATAGTTCTTAGTAAGGATCATGTGATTGTGGGAGATAGGTGCACAGACTATCTAATATTTGTATAAGTACCTAAGAAAATCCAACAAGAAACTCTATTGAGTTCTTTCTGAACAACCACTGTGGTTGAGCTCTGAGTCCTCATGACTTCATGCTAATAACTTCTTTCACATTTCAAGGAACTGGCCAGTTCAATACCCCTTCCACCTTTTTCTTCTGCATCTCTACTCCCTTTGGTCCAATTACTACCCCTAAGAACTCTATCTCTTTGACTTTTCACTTGTACTTTTCTAGTTTTACAAATAGGTTGTTTTCTTCCAACCACTTTAATACTTTTTCTACCACCTCATTATATCCCTCCTCTGTCTCTGTTGCTACAATAATATCATTGATGAAGGTTGTGGTGGTTTTTTGGTTGATTATATCTTGGAAGAGGTCATTTATCATAGTTTGGAAAGTGGCAGGAAAGTTAGTAAGTCCAAAGTACATGACTGTAGACTCATATGCTCCTATATGTGTTGTGAAGACTGTCTTCTATTCATCTCCTTTCTTGATTCTGATGTTGTTATACTTCCATCTCAAATCCAACTTTGTAAATACTTTCTTGTTTCCCACTCCATCCAGGATATTGGCAATTAGTGGTAACAGGTAGTTATTCTTTACTGTCTACTAGTTTATATGCCTATAGTCCTGTACTATTTGTTGCTTTCTATCTTTTTTGGCTACAAAATAGACTGGGGATATTTGTGGTGACTTTGATAGTTCAATGCATACACTTTTCCTTTTTTTGGCATGAATTTCTCTTTTAGCTCAATTGCATGATTCCAGGCTTTTTGCACTGGTATTTTCTCTGACTTTGCCTTTCCAAATACTTTCTTCTACCTCTAAAATCTTTTTGGCACTAATTCCCTCACAACTTCTTTATCTGGCCTTTCTTTTCTTCTCACTTGCTTTTTTTCTTTGCTTTCTCTATTTCCTGGTTTTTTCCATGCAGGGATAGACATCTTGTTATTTTTATCTCCCCCTTCTTCCAGTCAATTTTGGGGTTATGTACTACCAGCCATAGCATCTCTAAAATTACCTCTGTTCTCCTCAGGTCACATACATCTATCTTTATTTATTCCATATGCCTTTTGTAATACAAGTTGCATTCTATCTCATGTGTCACCATTTCTCCACTATTGTCTGTTTTATTTATATTTTTGATCTGGATTGGCCTTGCCAATTTTTCCTTCTTAAATCCCCACTTCTTCACAAACTTTTTATTCACAAATAACCCCATTGCTCCACTATCCAACAATGCTTTAACAGATACCTCTTCATGAGTATCTATTTTTTTACTCCCACTTATATCCACATCTCTCTTAGTAGTTTTATTATTTTTCTTACATCTCTTACTTCCTTGATGTTTTAGGTACTTGATCCATTGTTCAATTTTACACATTTCAAAACATTGTACTTATTATGGAAAGGTAGCTGGAAGCCTACTAACCTCCATTCTCTTTTGATGACTTGCTTCCTTAATTGATTCTCCTTCCCTTCCCAACTCCCTGTCTTCTACTTCTATAATCTTGAGCCATATACCCAAATCTCCTGCAGTTGAAACAAATTCTAGATCCACCCCTCTTTCCTCCATCTACTGCCATTGGCCCTGGTCTAGTTTCAGTCCCCCTATACTAATTCCTATTTTGATATCTTTCTCTGAAGTTCTAAACCTCTGCCTTCTACATGATTTGTCCTTCTCTCTCTCCATATAATCCTCCTCTAAATCCTCCTTTTTGCAGTGCATTTTCCAATGGATATACCATGTTCCTCCCTACTATCCTCTCCTTTGTCTTTGATTCCTATCTAACCTCACTGACCTCTCCTACCACTCCTCTATTGAGCTGGGGGAACTTTCTGCCAATTTTCTTCTGAGTTCTTTATTTAACCCTCTTTTGAATTCCTCAATAAGAGACTATCTCTTATACCCACTTCCTCTTGCTATCTTTTTAAACTTCTAGATATACTCATTATACATTCTACTCCCCTGTTCTATTGTTCTCAACTGTTCTACCTTTCTCTTTTCCTTTCCTGTTGATACGGATAAAAGAGAATATAAGAGTGAGGTAACAGATCAGAGAGACAGAATTTCCAAACTGTTTTATAGTTGTGTATAGACAAGTAGGTACAGGAGAGATAAATTAGAAGAGAGAGAGCTTACAAACAATAATGAATAGTCAAAAGCAGAGTAGAAACTAGAGAAATATAGTGTTTTTGGTATTCTCTCAAGCAAGCCCCAGTTGATTGTGGATCTTGGAGATACACATTTGTCTTGCACTGTAACACTACCCTTCTTGAACTAGTCTAGTAGCCTAGCTCGCTGTCAATACAGTAGTACTGCCTAAAACTCCCATGTCCTTGTGTAGGCTCTACTTCAACTGACCATATAGTTAGAAATCTACTCCAAAAATATGTAGCAAATGGTTAAACTCTTAGTCGAGTGAATGCCTAAGTTCTCCTCAAAGTGAAATATTCCCTTGAGGGATGTTTTATATAGACTTTTTATAAAGAAAACAAACAGGAAAACTCAGTCACTCAAAAATAGTAGTAGAGCGATAGAGCGATAGAGGGAGGAAGATGATAGGGGTAACTTGTTGTTAGGCCCCTCTGTACTCCTAGAGTATATATTAGGATTACAAATTATTAAATCAACAATTAAGAAACAAAAGAAACATTCCAACAACCCATTATAGCAGGGAATAGAATGATATAGTAGGATCTCTTTCTGACCATATGGCCATTGCTGTAATATGACTGTTGGGTTGAGCTAACCCTAGGACTAAGTTGTCTTTTATTTGGGATAAACAAAGAGAACTTGACAGAGTTTCTCTTAGATTTGAGCTACTACTTATATCTTTTACACATGGTCTGTGCTACTAACTATAACCTACTAATAATTTAATAGAATCTACTAGAATGTTTCTTGATATGTGACCTGTGTGACATGACTGATCTTGTGACTGATTTGTTACAGAATATGATGGAATATGACAAATGTGAAAGGTCATATAATTCTGATCATGTGACTTCTCTATTGTCTAATTAAAAGAAAAGTAAAGTAAAAATAAAGGATTAAAGAAATAAAAAGTTATTATGGCCAAGATGGCTCATAACACCTAAGTTGATCATTTACAAATTTCTGAACCTCTTTTCTTTCATCTTTTGATAATGGGTAGATCTTTTCTTTCTTAGGCTTGAACATCTCCTTGAGATCTATAGCATGATCCCAGACTTTTCTCATAGACATCCTCTCTGACTCTGCCTTTGTCATGACTTGGCAAAACAGCTAAGTCATTATTTATATTTCTTTTCTTTTCTTTTTCTTTTCTCTTCTCATTTGGACTTACTACACAAGGAAGGAGTATAGGAAAGTGTCACATGATGAATGTCACACATCATGGTCATATGTCAAGGATGTCACATGATGAGTATGGGAAAGTAGTGCACAGACCATGTAGTAGTTGTATAAGTAGTATATAGAATCTAATAGAGACTTTATTAAGTTCTTTTTGTTGACTTGGACCCAGAGTGTGACCAAGTTGTCTCAGGCTAAATTGCTATAACCTTCCCAAATACCTTCCTCCACTTCAGGTATTTTCTTGGAACCATTTCCTAAATTTTCCTATGATCTGCCTCAACCTTCTTTTCTCTTCTCCAATCTTTTTTATTGTCTATCTTACAATTTTTTTTTTCTCTAGAGTAACTACTCATCTTCTTTTCTTTACTTTCTTCTCTTCTTTCAACTTTGTGTTTCTCTCACATAGTGGCAGACATCTTGTTATTTTAACCTCTTCTGTCTTCTAGTTGATTTCTGGATTATAGACTTGTAACCATAGTATGTCCAATATTACATTTGTCTTTCCTGGGTTACATATGTCCATCCTCATTCTTTCAATGTGGTTTTTATAGTACACATTGACTTCCACCTGATATATAATTGTTCCTCCACTGTTGTTTGTACTATCCACATTTTTTACTATCACCAGTCTCTCTAGTTTCTGCAGTCCAAACCTATGTCTTGCTGCCATCTTTTTATCCATGAACATTCCTGTTGCACCACTATCCAAGAGTGCTTTCACTATTACACCTTCATGTGTATCTACCTTTTCTACTCCTATATTCAACCATACTTCTCTCAACATTTTAAATGTCCACCTTATATCTCTCTCTGTACCCTCCTTTTTTGCTGTACTTCTTGGAATTCCTGTCTGCACACTGCTTTGCTACACTTCTCCCTGTATAGGACATACTGCTACTCTCTAATTCCACCATGGCTGTTTCTTTCCAGTCCTATATTCTGGACACAAAATTCTCTTCCTATCCTCCTCTGATATTCTTTCAACTGTATTTTTTCTTCTATACTGACTATACTTTACATTGACTACTCCTTTTTCTTTTGCTGTATTCTCTCTCCATCTCTATGCTTCAAGGCAACTGCTACACCATATATTTCTTAAATGTTTATCAAAAATAAATCCTTGTGTTATGAGATAATTCCCAAAAAGGAAACTATTTCTCACATGTTTATCAACCTTGATGGGAAACATCAAAGAATACAATGTGGAAAAGATATAAATAGTGTGGAAAGGATTATATAAGATATAGATAGTTCTTAGTAATGGTCATGTGATTGTGGAAGACAGGTGCACAGACCAACCAATATTTGTATAAGTACCTAGTGGAATCCAATAGGAAACTCTATTGAGTTCTTTCTAAACAACCACCTTGGTTGAGCCTAAGTCTTTATGACCTTGTACTAACAATCAATCAGGCCAGGCTGGCCAACAAAGCCTTCCAGTCCTTCCAACACTTAACATCTTTATTCCCCTCGAGGGAAGAACTCGATAGAGTTCTCTATTAAATTCTACTAGATACTTATACAAATATTAGTTGGTCTGTATGCCTGTCTCCTGCAATCACATGACTATTACTAAGAACTACCTATATCTTACATAATCCTTCCCATGCTATTTATATCTTTCCTGTATTGTATTCTTTGATATTTCCCATCAAGGTTGATAAATATGTGAAAATAGCTTCTTTCCTGGGAATCATCTTATAATATTAATTCTCTAGGCTATACAATACTAGGCCTTGGGATCAGTGTCTATGGGTCTCCTATATGGCATGGTAGTGATCTAGCTCTGAATGTTCACTCAGAGCTCTTATCAAAATTTTACCACCAGGGTCCAAAAGTCTATGTACCCAGCATCAGAGACCAGGGCTTGAAAACCATCTAAGTAGTCATCCACTGTCTAACTTCCTTGGTGGTAGGATACTCTCTCCAAGATATTAATCCTGTCAGCCTCTGTATTTACTGAAAAGAACTGGATATAGAAGTACTGATTGAAGTCAGCCCAGCTCTGGGTAGGGAAAATTCCAGTGTTTACTTCTTGTCAAAAAAGGTTCTTGGACCATATTATGAGAGCCCCAAGGAGGAAATGATCTTCCATGCATTTAAACACTTAATCCAAAATCTCAAGTCATACAATGAGGTCAAGGTATAAATAGTGTGGGAACTTAGGTAACCAAATCACGTGATAAGGTCAAGTGACCATAGAACATTCTGGAAGAACATGTGATCATAGACTAGTAGTAGTACAGCCATTGTAAAATAGTATAAGTAGTAGTTCAATCCAAGGAAAAACTCCATCAAGTTCTTCTTGAACATCTACCTAGGGTAATCACTAAGAGCATTCACTGCCTATTGATAACATAAGAACTTGATACCCCACTGTTGACCCTGCACCTCATAGCCTCAA
>Ga0154001_1000625_pt1 | contig 11236 bp, 11 predicted proteins | sample TSNJ085MetaG_FD_104699 | JGI IMG/M metagenome (GOLD analysis project Ga0154001, IMG submission 104699) | Attine ant fungus gardens microbial communities from New Jersey, USA - TSNJ085 MetaG | ecosystem: Host-associated > Fungi > Mycelium > Unclassified | place: USA: New Jersey, Wharton State...
ACTCCTATTGATCTACGAATTCAGGTCGCTTCGAGACGATAACGTCAAAGTGTGCAATTGGGCAAAAAAATAGGGTGGGTATCTGTGGAATCAGTTTGATTTTTTCTCACTATATTGTGAATTGCGCGAGTGAATAAGAATGGGCCATGCGGTGGAAAGAGCCGGGTGGAAACGATGGAATGGGAGAAAGCGCGGGACAGCAGCGGTAATGGTTTCTCACTGCTTTTCATTGCGTCTTTTCGTTGCATTTGTGCAACGGAGATTCGCGTGACATATGTCGCATGCGGCTGTCGGTTTGCAATCGGTACGCGCGAATCGCGGCACGAGTCATTCCCCGTATGGCAATTACCGCGTAATTCGCTTTCTGGTTTTTTCGCGGCCATTCATTGCGCGATCAATTGCGGCAAATGACTTGCGGTTAATGACTTGTGGCAAATCGTGCCGATCGTGATCGATCGGAAAAGCCCATGCTGAGGTCACCGATTGCAATACGCGAATTTCCAATGGCGCTCGGGCGCCGACATGTTTTTCCGTTCGTCTACGCACGGCATATCGTCTATGCGCCGCATATGACGCAACAGCCGCTTTGTCCGTGAACTCAATTTCCCGGCGAAACGAGCAGCGACACCGGCACGCCGTGACATGCCACTTCCGCGAGAACCGTCGCACCGAGTGCCGCGCCCGATTTCGCGCTTGCCGCGAGCGCGGTCGTGTCCTTGTCGATGCGCAGAATGTTGATCGGCCACGATGGCCGCGACAGCCGTTCGTGCGCCAAAGCGCCGACCCACAGCGGCGCGGCCGAGGTGCCGTTGTCGACCGCATAGCCGCTCGGCCAGAAGCGCAGCACGTAGCGTTCCTCGCGCGACTCGCCCGGCCGCATGAACACCAGCGACGACGGCACGCCGTTGTCGAGCTTCGGCAAGACCGGCAGCGCCACCGCCGCGACGTCGGGCGAGGCAAGCGAGAGCAGGCTGCGCGCCGATATGTCGGTGCCCTCGATCCAGCCCTGCGCGCGCAGCCGGTCGCGTATCGTGGCGGGCTCCGACACCCATTGCAGCGTGAACGGCTCCTTGCGGTCGCCACCCATGTCGGAGCGAAAACAGGGTAGCCGCTTCCATTCGGACATCCGCCATGCCGCCTCGGTGAGCCGCACGGGCGGCGGCCGCGGCGTGCTGTCGGGCGGCGTGGGCGCCTCGACGCCGAGTTGCGCGGCCACACTGAACGCCACGACCGCGAGCATGACGAGCGGCATCAAGCGGCGTTGCGGCGGCGGCTGCGGATGCCGCCAGATCGCCGTCAGCGCGACGATCGCGACCCAGCCGCAGGCGAGCGCCGCGCCGCCGATCGCATCCGACACCCAGTAGCGGCCGAAGTACACGCCCGCGAACGCGACGACGATCACGGCGAGCGTGCTCGCGCCCGCGACCAGCACGCCCTCGATCTTGCCGACCCGGCGCGCGAGCAGAAACGCGAGAAAGCCGTAGACGATCACCGTCGCCGCGACGTGATTGCTCGGAAACACGTAGTGGCTCGTCATCAGTTCGTTGGGCGGCGCGCGGCGCATCGCCAGTTGCAGGCCGAGAATCAGCAGCTGCGAAAACGCGACCGCCGCGAGCCAGTAGCCGATCGTGCGCCAGCGCCGCTCCCATAGCATCCACAGCGTGACCGTGACGATCAGCGCGCTCAGCGTGATGCCGCTGCCGAGCGTCGCGAGATGGGCCAGCACCGTGTCGCCCCAGGGCGTGCGCACCGATTGCAGGAAGCGATAGACCGACAGATCGACGGTGGTCAGCGGATCGCCGCTGACGACATCGCCAAGGACACCGAAGAAAAGCACGCCGGCCACGAGCACGAGCAGCGAGGTCACGACGATGCTGGTCGCGTCCGGCGCATCGGGATCGAGCATGCGGCGCGCGGCGCGGCCGAGCGGCCCGGGATGGCGGCAGGCCCAGTTGCCGAGATGGCGGCCCGCCGCGCTCGACCACGCGTTCGCGTGCGAGACGAGAAAGCTCGCGCCGCGAAAGCTGAGCCAGACGATGCATACGAGCATCGCGATGATGACGACGAGCCGGAACGACACCGCGCCGGCGAGCAGCACCGACGCGCCGAACACGACGCCCGGCAGGATATGCGCCGGCGCCCACAGCAGCGCCGAGAGCACGTTGATCGCGTAGAAGCGCAGCGGGCTCATGTCCATCATGCCGGCGACGACCGGCACGATCGCGCGCAACGGGCCGATGAAGCGCGCGAGCACGACGCTTTTCGAGCCCTGTTTGAGAAAGAAGCGCTGGCCCGCGACAAGCAGCTCGGGGTGCCGGCTCAGCGGCCACATCTGGGCGATGTGCTCCTTGTAGCGGCTGCCGAGCCAGAAGCTCATGCCGTCGCCGGCGACCGCGCCGAGGATCGCCCAGACGAACACCCAGGCGAGGCTCAGCGCGCCGGTGCCCGTTAGCGCGCCGGCGAGGAACATCGCGGTGCTGCCGGGGACGAACGTGCCGATCACGGCGATCGCTTCGAGAAAAGCCGCCAGGAACACGACCGCGAGCATCCACGCCGAGTGGCCGGCAAGCAGATGCAAAAGGTGGATGTAGGCGTGCTCCATCGTGCTGCGTCGTGCTCCCGCGCGTGCGCGCTCGGCCGGTCTGCTGTTACGACCGATCATAACGCGCGCGGGCACGCTCCGTGCGGGTGCAGCGCCGCTGCACGCGTTGGGCGGCGGGCTCAGAATAGGAGGGGAGCGCGCGGCGCTATCGGCGTCGTGCCGTGGGGTCGATGAAATCGAAGCCAGGGGTGACTCATGAGAAGCGGAACAGGTGGGATCGCGCGAGCGGTGATGGTTGCGGTGGTGCTGATGGCGGGAACCGCGGAGGTGGGGTGGGCCCAGCAGTTGGGCAACCCGGGCGGCGGCGCGCAATCCGGCGAATCGGGCGGGAGCAGCGGCACGGGGCACGGCGCGGCCGGCATGGGCCTCGGCACGGGTGTCGGCGGCGGCCCGGCGCCGGGCGTGGGAACGTCGCCGGGCACGGCGTACGGCACCGGTTCAGCCGGCGCCGGCCCCGTGCTCAACGACATGCGCGCCAACGGCACGGCCCTCTATATGAACCCCGATCCACGCGCGCCGAACGTGAGCGGCAGGGCGGCGCCGCTCAGATAGCGTCGCGCGGGGCGCCGGGCCGGCTGGCTCCGGCTCAACGATTGCCGTCGAGCAGATCGCCGAGCATTTCGTCGAAGGCGGCTTGCGCGTCTTCGAGTTCCTGCAAGGCGGCGTCGAACGTTTGCAGGGCAAACTGCGAGGGTTTGCCGGCGCCGGCCGGCGGGAATTGTGTCTGCAGCGACGCAAACGCCGTCTGCACCCGCTTTGTCGCGGTCAGCACGCGTTCCATCGCGGCGGTTTCTTCGGCTCGCGCCTTGTCGTGATCCATGAAAACTCCGGTTCGTCGGGTTGCATCGGAGCGGCTCGCGCCGCTTCGCAAGAGGGCTTCAAAGGCGTGACTATGCCACGTTCGCGTTGATGAAAGCGGCATCAGGAAAGCGGCAGGCCGCCATACGGCTTCACCTCGCGCAACGATAACGACGACTCCACCGAGGTCACACCCGGCAGACTGCGCAACTCGTCGCGCATGAACGCGCCGTAGTCGTCGAGATCGCGCGCGACGACCTGCAGGATGTAATCGGCGCTGCCCGACACGTTGTGGCACGACAGGATGCGCGGGATCGCCTGCACCTCGCGCTCGAAGCGCGTCGCGGTCGCGCGGTCGTGCACCGCGAAGCGCACGTAGACGAACGCGACCACGCCAAGGCCGAGCGCGGCGCGCGACAGCATCGCGCGGTAATGATCGATATAGCCGTCGTTTTCGAGGCGTTTCAGACGCCGCGCGCACGGCGTTTCGCTGAGGCCGACCGTTTCGGCGAGCCGCGCATTCGGCATGCGGCCGTCGTTTTGCAGCGCGGCGAGGATGGCGCGGTCGGTTTTGTCGAGATCGGCGGCGGGCATGGTTTCGGAGTATCGGCGAGGGGTGGGGGAAAGCTCGGTAAAGTGAACAAATATTAGCGCATTCCGCTTCAAATGAAGGTTTGGGATTGGCAATTCGCCAGCAAACACTCTGCCGCCGATAGCAAGATAGAGCCTCTAAAAACAAGGAGGCTTCCATGATTTCCGCTCACCTGCTGGCCGTGTATATCGCGGCGTTGTTCGTCGTTTATGCGGTGCCCGGGCCGGACATGGCGCTGATTCTGCAAACCAGCATCGCGCGCGGCGTGCGCAGCGGCTTCGCGGCGGCGGCCGGGCTCGGACTTTCGCGCGCCACGCACGTGACGCTCTCGGCATGCGGGATGGCCGCGCTGTTGCGCAACGCGCCGTGGCTGTACGACGCGGTGCGCTACGTCGGCGCGGTTTATCTTGCGTGGGTCGGGATTCAGATTTTCCGCTCGCCGGGCTTCGCTCTGCCCGACGAGGGGCGTGCTGCCGTGGCGTCCAATGCCGCTGCGGCGCGTCCGTTGCGGACCGCGTTCATCAAAGGCTTGCTGACGAATCTGCTGAACCCGAAGGCGCTGCTGTTCTGTTCGGTCCTGCTGCCGCAATTCGTACGGCCGGAGGCGGGGCCGGTCGCGCTGCAGATGATCGAACTCGGCGTCGTGCTGCTCGTGACCGGCGCATGCTTCGACGCGCTATATGCGACCGGCGCCGCGCGCATCGCCAGCTGGATGCGCGCTCATCCGCTCGCGCAGACCTTGCAGCGCTGGACGTTCTCGGCTGCGCTGATCGGATTTGCGCTGCGGCTTTCGCTCGATTGAGGCGGTGTCGCGAGGGCGGCGGGGCAGCGAAGCGAAGACGCCGATGCCCCGCGGCGCCGTTCACTGTCGCTCACTTCTTCAGCTTGCGCTCGCGCCGCGGCTGGTCCTCGATAATCTTCCTGCGATGCTTGTCCTTCATCTTCTTCCAGGTTTTGCATTCGTCGCGTGTGCGCATGCAGCCGATGCAAAAGCCGGTTTTGTCGTCGAACTTGCAGATGTCGATGCAGGGTGACTCGATGCTCATAACCGATAGCCGTCAGGGTTGAGGTAGCGCGACTGTCGCATGCGCCATGTTCGCGGCGCCAAGTGATTGTGTTAATAAAGCCGATAGCGGCGCGGGCCGTCTTACTTGCCCGCGCTTCACGGATACCCCGCCGCGCCGCGCGCGGCGACACAATGGCTTGCTTCCCTTCATCGATGAAAACCTTCCTGCTGTATGTCGTGACCGCCGTCGCCGAAATTCTCGGCTGCTATCTGCCGTGGCGCTGGCTCAAGGAGGACGGCTCCGCGTGGCTGTTGCTGCCCGGGGCGCTGAGCCTCGCGCTGTTCGCATGGCTGCTGACGCTGCACGGCACCGCCGCGGGCCGCGTGTATGCGGCTTACGGCGGTGTCTACGTGACGGTGGCGATTGCGTGGCTGTGGGGCGTGGACAAGGTGCGGCCCACGCTCTGGGATGCGGCGGGCGTCGCGCTGACGCTCGCCGGCATGGCGGTGATTGCGTTCCAGCCGCGCATCCACGCATAGCGCCTCGCTGCATAGGGCGCCGGCGCGCGGCGCGGCTTGGCTGGGGGTGGCCTCGCGCCGGTCCGCTGCTGCTCCGATGCCGACCGGCTTCAGGCGGGGACCCGGCGGCCCGCCTCCTTATTGCATCGTACCCAGATAATCGAGCTTGCCGAGTTCGACGCCGTTGTGGCGCAAGATGTCGTACGCGGTCGTCACGTGGAAATAGAAGTTCGGCAGCACGAAGCCGAACAGATACGACATGCCCGTGAATTCGAGCGGGCCCACCCGCATTTTCAGCGTGATGGCGCGCGTTTCGGAACCGTCGATCTGCGCGGCGTTGAACTCCTTCAGATAATCGATCGTCTTTTGAAGGCGGGCCTGCAATTCGTCGAACGTCTGCTCCACGTCTTCGAATTTCGGCGGCTCGACGCCGGCCAGCCGCGCGGCGCAACCCTTCGCGGTGTCGCTCACGATATAGACCTGACGCACGAGCGGCAGCATGTCCGGCGCGAGTCGGGCGTTCGTGAACACCGAGGGCTCGATCTGCTTCGCGGCCGCGTGCGCCTCGGCTTTGCCGAGGATGGCTTGCAGGTTCGTGAGACCGCGAATCAGCACAGGCAATGATGCTTGATACATCGAAATTGACATGGGTTCCTCTGATTTTCTCGATCGTGCGCGCGGGCCGGCGCGCGAGGCAACAATGAAGCGGCTGGAATGCCGCTGAAGCATCATAGCGCGCCGCACGTGCGATGCACATTAGCCATTCGGCCAACTGCCGCGCGCGCCGGAACTGTGCTCGAATGCCCGGGTCGGACGGTTGAACGAAGTCCTCGAACAGCAACTTGCCGCCGCGGCGTGAAACGAGGCCAGGCGGCAAGGCGGCGCGCGCGCAGGCGCGTGGCGTGCTGAGGTGCAACCGGGCCGTGCGCGCACCGTGCGGGCCCGCCACGCTAACAGGAGAGTCGACACCATGGTCAACAGGCACCCATTGCCGGGCAGCGAGCGCACGGTCGAGCAAGGCGTAAAGGTCGTCGGGCAATGCGATCCGACGGAGCGGATCGAGGTTTTCGTGATGCTGCGCCGCCGGCAGCAGGCGCAGTTCGATGCGCTGATGAGCCGGATCGAGGCCGGCGACCCGAGCGTCAAACCGCTTTCGCGTGAAGCGCTCGCGCAAGACTACGGCGCCGCGCCGGACGATATCGCGAAGGTCGGGGCGTTCGCGGCCGCGCATGGTCTGACGGTTGTGCGTGAGGACCCGGCGGCGCGTCTCGTCCTGCTGGGCGGCACGATCGCGCAGTTCCAGAGCGCGTTCGAGGTCGCACTCGCGCATTATCAGCATCACACGGCCGGGCAGTTTCGCGGCCGCACCGGCACGATCAGCGTGCCGGACGATCTGCACGGCGTCGTCGAGGCGGTGCTCGGGCTCGACAACCGGCCACAGGCGCGGCCGCACTTCCGCATCCGGCCGCCGTTCGTGCCGGCGCGCGCGCATCAGGCGTCGTTCACGCCGCTGCAGCTCGCCTCGCTCTACCAGTTTCCACAAGGCGATGGCGACGGCCAGTGTGTCGGCATCATCGAACTCGGCGGCGGCTATAACACGTCCGATCTCACGGCGTATTTTTCGAGCCTCGGCGTGGCCTCGCCCAACGTGACAGCGGTCGGCGTCGATCAAGGCGGCAATCGGCCGAGCGGCGACCCGAACGGGCCCGACGGAGAGGTCACGCTCGACATCGAGATCGTCGGCGCGATCGTGCCGCGCTCGACCATCGCCGTGTACTTCACGCAGAACAGCGACGCCGGTTTTATCGACGCGGTGAGCCGCGCGGTGCACGACACGGCCAATAAGCCCTCGGTGATTTCGATCAGTTGGGGTGCGCCCGAGTCGGTCTGGACCAGCCAGTCGATGCAGGCGTTCAACAGCGTGCTGCAGTCGGCGGCGGCGCTCGGCGTGACGATCTGCGCGGCGTCGGGCGACAGCGGTTCGAGCGATGGCTCGGGCGGCGGCGATCAGGTCGACTTCCCTGCATCGAGCCCGTACGTGCTCGCGTGCGGCGGCACGCAGCTCACCGCGTCGGGCTCGTCGATCACGCGCGAGGTGGTGTGGAACGACGGCGAACAGGGCGGCGCGAGCGGCGGCGGAGTGAGCCAGGCGTTTGCGGTGCCGGTGTGGCAGAAGGGCTTGTCGGTGACGTCGCCGGGCGGCGGCAGCGTGGCGCTCGGCGGGCGCGGCGTGCCGGACGTCGCGGGCGATGCGTCGCCCGTCACCGGCTACAGCGTGCTGATCGACGGCACGCAGACGGTGATCGGCGGCACGAGCGCGGTCGCGCCGCTATGGGCGGCGCTGATCGCGCGGATCAACGCGGCGAACGGGCAGCCGGCCGGTTTTGTCAACGCGAAGCTCTACAAGGCGCCGGGCGTCTGCAACGACATCACGCAGGGCAACAACGGCAGCTTCGCGGCATCGGTGGGCTGGGACGCCTGCACGGGACTGGGCAGTCCGATTGGCCAGAAGGTGGCGGCCGCACTATAGTCAACAGGCTGGCGGCGACAGTCGGCAACGGTTCGCGATACGTGGCGGACCGCCGGTAGAGGACGTGAAGCGAGGAAGTGAAGCCGGCAAATGAAGCGGGCAAATGAAGCGCGGAAGTGAAGAAGCGCGGATGTAAACCGAGGATACAAGGCGAATACGCGAAACAAGGACGCGAAACGAAGACGTATGGCGAGGACGTAAAGCGAAGACGCGGCACGTTAAATCGAACCCATGGAGCGATCATGACGAACACAGAGTCTGCTTCCGGTAGTCAGCATCCGTCGCACAACGCATCCACCGAGGCCACGGCGGCTGCGGTCACCACCAGCGAGCCGCACAAGGCCAAGGCCGGCGACCAGCCGTTCTTCGATCCGGTCGCCTACGGGAACGGGCCGGACGATTCGGTGACCGAGACGGCGGAGACCGCCGCGGTTACGCATCACGCGGTGACGATCGGCGGCAGGAAAATCAACTACACGGCGACGGCGGGGCATCTCGTGATCGTCGATCCGAGCAGCTCGCAGCCCGAAGCGCGGATGTTCTACGTCGCGTTCACGCAGGACAACCAGAAGGAAGAAACGCGGCCGGTCACGTTCTTTTATAACGGCGGACCGGGGTCGTCGTCGGTGTTCGTGCTGCTCGGCTCGTTCGCGCCGCGCCGCATCAAAACGTCGATGCCGAGCTTCACGCCGCCCGCGCCGTATGCGATGGAAGACAATCCGGACAGCCTGCTCGACAAAAGCGACCTCGTTTTCATCAATCCGGTCGGCACCGGCTATTCGGCGGCCATCGCGCCGAAGAAGAATCGCGACTTCTGGGGCGTCGATCAGGACGCGGATTCGCTCAAGCAGTTCATCAAGCGCTTTCTGACGAAGAACAACCGCTGGAATTCGCCGAAGTATCTGTTCGGCGAATCGTATGGCACGGCGCGTAGTTGCGTGCTCGCGTATCGCCTGCACGAGGACGGCGTCGATCTGAACGGCATCACGCTGCAATCGTCGATTCTCGACTATACGCAGGCCGGCAATCCGGTCGGCGCGTTGCCCACCGCGGCAGCGGACGCCTGGTATCACCGGAAGCTCGGCGTCGCGCCGCGCCCGACCGATCTCGGCGCGTTTGCCGAAGAGGTCGCGCAGTTCTCGCGCACCGACTATCTGGCCGCGTTGCGCAAGTTTCCGACCACCGATTCCGCGACCGTCGAAAAGCTCAGCGAATACACCGGCATCGACAAGACGACGCTGCTCGCGTGGAGCCTCGACATCGCGGGCTACGACAGCCGCGGCAATTCGCTGTTCCTGACCACGCTGCTCAAGGCGCAAGGTCTCGCGCTCGGCGAATACGACGGCCGCGTGACCGCGATCGAGACCGGCATTGCCGGCAAGATCGATCCGAACTCCGGCGGCAACGATCCGACCATGACCGCCGTGACCGGCGTCTACACGACGATGTGGAACGTGTACCTGAACGAGCAGTTGAAGTACACGTCGAATTCGTCGTTCACCGACCTCAACGACCAGGCGTTCAAGTACTGGGATTTCAGCCATATCGATCCGACCGGCGCGCAGAAGGGCGTCGACCCGAAGGGCAACATCATCCTGTACACGGCGGGCGACCTCGCGGCGGTGATGGCGCTCAATCCCGACCTGAAGGTGCTGTCGGCGAACGGCTTCTTCGACTTCGTGACGCCGTTCTATCAGACCGTGCTCGATCTCCAGCAGATGCCGCTGCTCAGCCAGCAGGTGCGGCAGAACCTGTCGGCGCGGTTCTATCCGTCGGGGCACATGGTCTATCTCGACGGCGGCTCGCGCACCGCGCTGAAGGCCGACCTCGCGCAGATGTACGAACAGACGCTCTCGAATGAACCGGCGCTCGGCCGGATTCGCGCGTTGCAGGCGCGGGTCGCGAAGTAGCGGCGGGGGCTGCCGCAGTGGGGCGTGTCGATTTTCGTCGTTGCTCGCCTCGCGCAGGAACTGCCATGAAACAGGGGCTTCCAGTCGGCTTGGCCGCCTGTTGCCGCGCACGTTAATGGGCTCATGATCCCGGCTCGCGTCGCAGGCGTGTGCCGGGCTTTTGTACCTAAGCATATTGAATATGTTTTAATTGCCCTGCGAATTGAACTACCGCGCGCCTCCGCCGGCGCGCCGACGAATGAATGCAGGTATGGCAGACACGCGTCGCAGCCGTTTTTTCCGCGACGTGACCCGCAGCAACGACGACGCTCGCGCGCCGCTACTCGCGCGCGCGAGCGGTGTTGTCCACCCCGCTCCGAAGGCTCGGCGCGCAGCGCGGCTGGGCGCGAGCTTTATCGTGGCGCTCTGCGCGCTGCATATCGGCGACGCCGCCGCGCAGGGCGGCACGATGCTCGATGAGCGCGTCACGCAGCAATCGATCGGTGAAACGATTTGCCGCGCCGGTTACGCGGATGCGGTCGCGCCGCCTTTCGACGAACTGATGGCGCACAAGGATCGCATGCTGGCCGCGCGCGGCATCGATGCAGACGACGGCGTCGCGTTCGCGCTCGACCGGCGTGTGCCGGTCGTGCTCGGCGGTTCGCCGGACGCGCCGGCCAATCTCGATCTTCGGCCGTGGGCCGGTCCGCAGGGCGAGCGTCGCAAGGCGCGCGCGGCGGTCATGCTCAAGCACTGCGTTTGCACGGGCCAACTGAGTCTCGCGCAGGCGCAGACGGCGATCGTCGGCAACTGGTCGGCGCTTTATTCGGGCTTCGGCCGGGCCTCGTGCGACATGAGCCGGCTCGACGTCGCGGCCGGCGACGCCAACGACGACGCAGGCGAAAACGACAGCGCCGACCGGCGCGGCGAGGCGCACGAACGCGCGCCCTGAGCGCAGGGTTCGAGGCCGCGCGTGCGCGTGGCCGACAGGCCGGATCGGTTTGCATCGTCCGGTTGCGCGCGCTTTCGCGAGAATCCGCCGTGCGCACGTCCATGCGAGTTGCCCGTGCGAGCGACAGTTCGCGGTTCGCTATCCCCAATTTTTCGGAGAAACACCATGACCCATTCCCGTCTCGCCGCCGTGGCGCTCAGCATCGCCGGCCTGTGTGGCAGCGCCGCTGCTCTCGCCGCCGAGCCCGCTCATTGCGCGCGTGCCGACTCGCTCGTGATTCGCGGCGACGTGCCCGCGGCGATCAGCTTCGACGTGTACCGGCAACTGCATCCGCTGAGCGCGCAGCGC
>Ga0154001_1000626_pt1 | contig 11234 bp, 9 predicted proteins | sample TSNJ085MetaG_FD_104699 | JGI IMG/M metagenome (GOLD analysis project Ga0154001, IMG submission 104699) | Attine ant fungus gardens microbial communities from New Jersey, USA - TSNJ085 MetaG | ecosystem: Host-associated > Fungi > Mycelium > Unclassified | place: USA: New Jersey, Wharton State...
ACGCTGCACGACCCGGTGCGCTGGAAGTATCCGGCGATCGGCAACTATCTGTTAAACGGTGCGTTACCCGCCCGCAGGGGGACGCTGTGAGCAAAAAAATCCTGCTTAACGCCTTCAATATGAACTGCGTCGGGCATATCCATCACGGCATGTGGACCCATCCGCTTGACCGCTCCACCGAGTTTAACGACTTACGCTACTGGCTGGACCTGGCGCGTACCCTGGAGCGCGGCCTGTTTGACGGGCTGTTTATTGCCGATATCCTCGGCGTGTATGACGTCTATCAGCAGGGGATTACGCTGACCGCCAGCGAGTCGGTGCAGCTGCCGGTTAACGATCCGCTGATGCTGGTGTCGGCGATGGCCAGCGTCACCGAGCACCTCGGCTTCGGGCTGACCGCCAACCTGAGCTACGAGGCGCCATACCCGTTTGCCCGCCGTTTTTCCACCCTCGACCATCTCACTAATGGCCGCGTGGGCTGGAACATTGTTACCGGTTATCTCGACAGCGCCGCGCGGGCGATGGGGCAGCCGCAGCTGCTTGGCCACGACGAGCGCTACGACCAGGCGGACGAGTTTCTCGACGTCAGCTACCAGCTGTGGGAGGGCAGCTGGCAAGAGGGTGCAGTGCTCGCCGATCGCCAGCAGCGCCGCTACGCCGATGCGGCAAAAATTCATCCGGTGCGCCATCACGGTAAGTATTACCAGCTGGAGGGTTACCATCTCAGCTCCCCGTCACCGCAGCGCACGCCGCTGCTGTTTCAGGCCGGAAGTTCGGCACGCGGCGTGCAGTTTGCCGCCCGCCACGCGGAGTGTAGCTTTGTTAACGGCAGCACTCCGCAGGCGATGCGCAGCCAGGTGGACACGTTGCGCCGCGCCGCGCGCGATGCCGGGCGTGAACCGGGTGACGTGAAGGTGTTTATGGGCGTGTCGGTGATTGTCGCGCCCACGGAAAAGGAGGCGCAGGAGAAGCATCAGGAATACCTACGCTATGCCAGCCCGGAAGCGGGGATTGCCCACTTCTCCAGCTCTATCGGCATCGATCTCGCCCGCTTCGGGCTGGATGAGCCGATCGACAGCGGCTCCGGGCGCGCCATCGAGTCGGTCAGCAAAACCTTCAGCGGCTGGACACGGCGGCGGCTGCTGGAGCAGCACGCCCTCGGTGGCCGCTATCCGCTGATTGTTGGCAGCCCGTCGCAGGTGGCCGACCAGCTTATTTACTGGCTGGATGAGGCGGATATCGACGGCTTTAACCTGACGCGCATCGTCAATCCGCAGAGCTATATCGATTTCATCGAACTGGTTATACCGGAACTTCAGCAGCGCGGGCGTTATAAAACTGCCTATCAGCCCGGCACGCTGCGCCACAAACTCTTCCACCACGACCGCCTGCCGCTGCGCCATCCGGCCGCCCGCTGGCGTCGCGATCTTTGAACATCTGGGACATAAAAAGGGGTCATCATGAAAATAATTAAAACACTGTTACTGACCGCGCTGCTCAGCGGAAATGCGCTGGCGGCCGATTACAGCGGGCCGCTCAAAGTCGGCACCACCTCGGCCTTCGCACCGCCACTGGAAACCGCCGTGGCAGAGGCAAAGAAACAGGGGCTGGCAGTGGAACTGATTGAGTTCAGCGACTGGACGGCGCCTAACGTCAGCGTCGAAAACGGCGATATCGACGTTAACCTGTTCCAGCATCAGCCGTTTCTTGATAACGCCAATCAGCAGGGTGGATTTCATCTGGTGAAGTACGCCCCGGCGATTATTAATAATGTCGGCCTGTACTCGAAAAAGCACAGCAGCCTCGATCAGATCCCCGACGGCGGCACGGTGGCGATTGCCAATGACCCCATTAACGGCGGGCGCGGCCTGCTGCTGCTGCAAAAGGCGAAGCTGATAACCCTAAAGCCCGGCGCGGGGCTGAAGTCTACCGTTGACGATATTGTGGCTAACCCGAAGCACCTGAAGATTATTGAAGTGGAAGCGGTGCAGCTGTCGCGCTCGCTGGAGGAAGTTGATCTCGCACAGGGCTATCCGCACTATCTGCGCGCCTCCGGCGTGATTGACCCGAATAACGCGCTGTTGTTTGACGGGCTGGAACACCCGGAATATGTGATTCAGTTTGTTATCCGCGACGGGCACCAGGACGATCCGCGCCTGAAGAAGTTTGTTGATATCTATCAGCACTCCCCGGTGGTGCGCGCCAGCCTCGATAAGTTTTACGGCAAGCTCTATCAGCCTGGCTGGCAGCAGTAAGCATGGCGACGATGACGTGGGATGAGCTAACAGAAGCTGATGCCGTAAGCCCGGATGGCTCGACGCATGTGGCGATTCAGGGGTTGGTGAAACGCTATTCCGGCCAGCCGCTGGATGCGCTGCACGATATCAACCTGACGATCCCGCGCGGGGCTATCTACGGTATTATCGGGCGCAGCGGCGCGGGCAAGTCCTCGCTGATCCGCTGTCTTAACCGGCTGGAAACGCCCACGGCGGGGCGCGTGGTGGTGGATGGTGTCGATATTAACCGCCTGACTCAGCGTGAGCTGGTTGAATGGCGGCGCGGCACCGGCATGATATTCCAGCACTTCAACCTGCTGTCGGCGAAAAGCGTGCGTGAGAATATCGAGCTACCGCTGAAGGTGGCGGGCGTTTCTCCACCGCTGCGCAAAAAGCGGGTTGATGAGCTGCTGGCGCTGGTCGGGCTGGAAGAACGCCAGCACGCCTGGCCAGCGCAGCTTTCCGGCGGGCAGAAGCAGCGGGTAGGGATTGCCCGGGCGCTGGTGCATCAGCCGCAGCTGCTGCTGTGCGATGAAGCCACCTCGGCACTTGACCCGGAGACTACCGCCTCGATTCTGGCGTTGCTGCGCGAGATTAATCAGCGGCAGGGCATCACCATCGTGCTTATTACCCATGAGATGAATGTGATCCACGATCTGTGCCACCAGGTGGCGGTACTGGAGCAGGGCAAGGTGATAGAGCAGGGCCCGGTGTGGGCGGTGTATGGCGATCCGCAGCAGCCGACCACCCGCATCCTGCTCAATCCTCAGCATAGCGGTCTGCCGGAAGCGCTGCTGGCGCACCTGCATCGCGCTCCCCAGACGCAGAGTGACCAGCCGCTGCTGCGCCTGAGCTATACCGGTCAGGGGGCGGTGCCGCAGCTCGGGCTACTGGGTGAGGAGGTTATCCTGATCCAGAGTGCGCTGGAGTGGGTGCAGGGCCGACAGATTGGCCATATCGTATTGCAGGCGGCCAGACAGCCGCTGCCGTTTAATCCTGCCAGCATTCCGCAGACGCTGGCTGACCGCGTGGAGGTGCTGGGCTATGTCACTCCAGCTTGAACGTTTATGGCAGGGGCTGCTCGATACGCTGATGATGGTCGGAGCCTCCTCGTTGGCCGCGCTGCTGTTGGGGTTGCCGCTGGCGGTGATATTAGTGATTACCGATCGCAATAATCTCTTCGCCAATCCGCTGCTTAATCGCCTGTTGGGCTGGGTCGTCAACCTGTTCCGCTCGGTGCCATTTCTGATCCTGATGGTTGCGCTGATCCCCTTTACCCGACTGGTGGTGGGTACCTCCTATGGCGTGTGGGCCGCCGTTGTCCCACTGACGCTGGCTGCAACGCCGTTCTTTGCGCGTATTGCCGAGGTGAGCCTGCGCGAGGTGGATAAAGGGTTGGTGGAGGCGGCGCAGGCGATGGGCTTCCATCGGCGGCATATCATCTGGCATGTGCTGCTGGCAGAGGCGCGCCCGGGGATTGTCAGCGGATTTACCATTACGCTGGTCACCATGATTAATGCTTCGGCAATGGCGGGCGCGATTGGTGCGGGCGGGCTGGGGGATATTGCTTACCGCTACGGCTATCAGCGTTTTGACTCGCAGGTGATGCTCACGGTGATAATCGTGCTGGTGGCGCTGGTTACGGTATTACAGCTGTGCGGCGATCGGCTGTCGCGGCATTTAAATCATCGATAATGTGGTACTTTAGTTACAACGTACAGATATAACTATGAGTGTGTCATCTGTAACTACTTCGCTATCATTGAGGCTGCAGGCCGTTCAGGAGGACATTTTTAACGGTGCTACGTCAATCTTCCTGTATCACAGTACTGCAAAAACATCAGAATTCACGTAGCGCGATCTGTTTTATATTTTACTTTATATTCAATAGGATAGGAAGTTACGGAGTGTCGATGACCCTCTTTTGCTTCAAATGGATAAGGAGTGGGGAATAGTGCATAGTCAGACATTTAAGCTGAGGTCGTACCAACATTCTGACCTCGAAGGGGTGATTACGGTGTTTGAACGCGCTGTGTGCGAGACAGCCTCACACGATTATAATCCTGCACAGATTGCAGCCTGGGCACAGGTTGATCGGGAGTCCTGGCAAAAGCGGCTGCTCGACAGTCACTGCTGGGTTGCCAGCATCGAGGATAAGATAGTGGGTTTTGGCAACGTAGAGTTTGATGGTCATCTCGATCTGATGTTCACCCATCCGGAGTATCTGCGCACCGGGGTGGCCAGTGCGCTGTTGGAAAAACTGGAGTACGCCGTTATTGCCATGGCGTTGCCGGAGATATTTACTGAGGCCAGCGTCACGGCTGAGCCATTTTTCAGCAGGCGAGGGTACCAACTGCTCGCAGCACAACAGGTGCAGGTGCGTGGCCAGAACTTTATCAACTACCGCATGAGTAAATCACTGCTTTAGCCGGTCGATGACGACAGGCGCGCGGTGATAACTTCCATGCCGATCTGCTGACCATATGACAGCTCCAGCGTATTGCCATCAGGATCCGCAAAGAAAGCCCAGTAGCCAACCGGTGCAGCAGATTGCTGCGCTGCACGGCGCAAAACGCCTTCCTGCTCAGCCAGTTTGACCTTGGCATCGATCTCCTCGCGGCTACCGCAGGCCACGCCAATATGACCGAAGGGTCCCAGCGGTGTGTCATTACTGATTTCTGACTGCACCAGCACCAGCGCGAACGGCCGCGTCAGGTCAGACAGCCACGCCACTTTTTGTGCTTCAGCAATCCCGGGTTCACGCTGATGAATAATCTGCATGCCTGCGTAACGCTGATAAAATTCGACGCTTTTCGACAGGTCTTTCACCTGTAAAGCCAGATGACTAAATCCAACATCATTGTCTGACATGAGCCGTTCCTGTGGGTGATGAGTGAATGCATCATGACACAGGCAAAAGGTGGCAGTTGATCGTGAGTGCGTTTTACAGGCAACGCTACGTAAATCCTGGCGTGGGAGAGCCCACACAATTTCGTAGAATTCACGTAGCGCTGCCTGAATTGACATCCGTAAGAGCAGGGCAATGAGGCTGGTCAGAAAGCCCTGACGGATTAACTACCTGATATCTTATTTAACATAATATACATTATGCGCACTGATAACGTCAGTCCAGAGCGATAACGTCTTGTTCTAGCAAAGTTAAAATGTCGTACTCCGGTTAGCCTGTTCTTATTCAGGCAGCCAGGATTATCACTATTAGGTTGGTCACCATGTCACCCTGCAACGGCGATCCCGCCGCTGCTTTGGGGAGTTCTTAACCGCCTTGCGGTGATCCAGGCCTTTGATGAAAAAATGCCTGCGACGTCGTGATGCTGCTTCACCACTCGGGCTGACTGAATGTCAGGTGCAGCGACTAAATGACTCGCGAGACAGCCAGGGGCTATCCACCAGTACCCTCGCCTTGCTGTCATCACCGTTAATGATATGCAAAGTACTCAGTCGACCAATTTCGTAATGCGGTAACTGTACCGTAGATAACGGCGGCAAAAACAGGTTGCCAATGCCTACATGATTATCGTAACCAATAACCCCGATATCCTGCGGGATACGAATTCCTTTAGCCAAAAGCGTCTGATACACCATAAATGCGATGCGGTCATTCCCGCAAATCACCGAATCAAACTGAGGTATCCCCTGACGAATATGAGCCATGAGAACGTCGGGAATGTCACGGTAGTGCTCATCGCCAAGCTGCATATAGTAATGATCCAGCGTACCGGGATCGATGCCTGCCTCAAGACAGGCGCGCGCCATTCCCTTTTGGCGACGGGACGTCGCCAGGTGGTTGGCGGGTAAATGCAGACAGATAGGCCGACGATATCCTGCCGCCAACAAGGCTCTAACTGCAGTGTACTGGCCCTTCTCGTCATCGGGTATGTAACAGGCAACGGGCTCGTCTTTATTCTCGCAATTTGCCAGAACACAGGGATGTGTCAGCAGCTTGGGCGGTATGCGTACTTCACGCAGCCCCATGGTAGTGAAAATGATGCCACCGGGCCGATGAGCAAGCAGCAGATCGACAATTTCGTCCGGATTATCATCAGAGAACATGTTAACCACGAAGCTTTTCCAACCGTGTGCGCGCGCGGTCTCCTCGATTGACAGCGTGATTTCGACGGAAAAGGGTGTGGTTACCGTATCCAATGCCAGTACGCCAATCGTCTTGTTTTTAGTCCCCACACTGCGGATCTGTTTTGCCGACAAATCGGGTACGTAGTTCAAATGCAGAATCGCTTCCTGCACGCGTGCAAGGGTCTCGGGCTTTACGCGTTCAGGGTAATTAAGCGCCCGCGAAACTGTCATTAACGATACATTGGCCATTCTGGCCACATCTTTCAAAGACGCCATAACCTTCCATTTTGCGAAAACCCGGATACTTCATTGCGCCGCAAGCGAACAGCCGTAATCAAGTTATCCATAGAGTTGAACCCACTATTCTAAGCTTTGAGCCTGTTATTTTGGGAATTTGGCAAAGAAATTTGATACAGATCTCACAATACCAATGTTAACGTTAACTTTTGTGATTAACATCGGATATTGCCATAAAACTCGGTGCCGGCGTATAATGTTAACGTTACCATGTGCGCATATAAATCGCTATGAGATTGCTCAGATGAAAAAAAAGCCTTCCCGCAGCTATATGCTGCTCAGCGCCCTGCTGTTCTTTTTCTTTGTCACATGGTCTTCGTCCAGCTCCCTTCTTTCTATCTGGCTCCACCAGGAAGTGGGTTTAAAAGCCTCCGAGACGGGTATTATCTTTTCCGTCTTATCAGTATCAGCCCTTTTCGCTCAGGTCTTTTACGGCTTCATTCAGGATCGTCTTGGTCTGCGCAAAAACCTGCTGTGGTTTATGGCCGCCCTGCTGATCCTCTCCGGGCCTGCGTATCTCTTCTTCAGCTATTTGCTCAACCTCAATATTCTGCTGGGAAGTGTTTTTGGTGGCCTGTTTATTGGTCTGACGTTTAATGGCGGTATAGGCGTGCTGGAATCCTATACCGAGCGCGTTGCGCGTCAGAGTACCTTTGAATTTGGACGGGCCCGCATGTGGGGTTCTCTCGGTTGGGCCGTTGCCACGTTTTTCGCCGGACTGCTGTTTAACATTAACCCCAATCTTAATTTCCTGGTGGCGTCATGCTCTGGCCTGGTTTTCTTTTTCATGCTGGCCCGATTAAAAATTGCGGCACCGGCGAGCATGGAAAAACTGGAGATTGGGGCTAAAAAGGTTTCTCTGGAAGATGCTATCCGGCTGCTAACGCTACCGCGTTTCTGGGCACTTATTTTCTTCGTGATTGGAACCTGTATTTACGGTGTATACGACCAGCAATTTCCGGTTTATTTTTCCTCACAGTTTCCTACCTTGCGCGAAGGGAATGCGATGTTTGGTTATTTAAACTCCTTCCAGGTACTTCTGGAAGCGGCAGGCATGTTCTGCGCACCCTGGCTGGTTAACAAAATTGGCGCCAAAAATGGCCTGATATTCGCCGGAATGGTAATGGCTCTGCGTATGATCGCTTCCGGGCTGGTTGAAGGACCCCTGCTCATTTCTATTACAAAACTGCTACATGCCCTGGAATTGCCGATACTGTTGGTTGCCATTTTCAAATATAACAGCCTGAACTTCGACAAGCGTTTGTCTTCCACAATTTATCTGGTGGGTTTTGCCTGTACCAGTTCAGTTATTGGCACCGTGTTATCGCCGCTGGCGGGTTTCAGCTACGAAAAATTTGGTTTCGCTCAATCCTATCTGATAATGGGCATTATGGTGTTCTGCACCACGTTTATTTCCATCTTCCTTTTGCGCCCAAATAAACCCACAACTGAACACCCCTTTTTACAGCAAGATGCTGTGTAATTTTCGGGAGAAATCATAATGACATCTTTATTAAAACAGGCTGAAGAGACGCTTGAAGAAGCACAAGCCGGAATTAACCGCCGCTGGTATCCACGCTATCACCTTGCCGCACGAGCCGGCTGGATGAACGATCCTAACGGGCTGGTCTGGTTCGACGGCTGGTATCATGCCTTTTATCAACATCACCCCTATTCAACGAAATGGGGACCCATGCACTGGGGGCATGCCCGCAGTAAAGATTTGGTTCACTGGGAACATCTGCCTGTGGCACTGGCACCGGAAGGGCCGGCAGATAAAGACGGCTGTTTTTCCGGTTCCGCAGTGGTGGACGGAGATACGCTGGCACTGATTTACACCGGTCATAAATTTCACGGTTCGCCAGAAAGTGATGACAATCTGTATCAGGTGCAATGTCTGGCAACCAGTCGTGACGGAGTTCATTTCGAGCGTCAAGGAATGGTGATTGATACCCCTCCAGGACTGCATCATTTCCGCGACCCGAAAGTATGGCGTGAGGGTGAATACTGGTACATGGTTGTCGGTTCACGCGTGGCGGAAACCGGCCAGGTCCGCCTGTACCGTTCCACGGACCTTCACAAATGGCATGACGAAGGTATTCTGGCTGAATCTGAAGATGGAATGGGCTATATGTGGGAATGCCCTGATTTCTTTACCCTGAACGGCCAGCGTGTGCTGATGTTCTCTCCACAAGGAATGGTGGCGCAAGGCTATCAAAACCGTAACCTCTTCCAGAGTGGATATTTACTGGGAGAGTGGCAGCCAGGTCAGGCGTTCAGCCATGACGGGCAATTTATTGAAATGGACAACGGTCACGATTTTTATGCCCCGCAAACGTTTCTCAGTCCGGATGGGCGCAGAATCGTTATTGGCTGGCTGGATATGTGGGAATCACCGATGCCGGAGCAACAGGATGGTTGGGCTGGTATGCTCTCCCTGCCGCGCGAACTGAGCTTAGGTGATAATAATCGCCTGATGATGAAACCCATCGCCGAAGTGACCGCTTTGCGAGGCAGCTATATTCCTGTCACTGCACGTTGTCTGAGTAGTCAACAAATGCTTGTCGCAGCAGATGCTGAAGCCATGGAATTATCACTGGAATGGGAGCGAGCCAGGTCGCAGGCAGAACAGTATGGCATGATGCTGGGAGATGGGCTGCGTATTTACGTTGATAATCAGGCCCAGCGCTTAATATTAGAGCGAAGCTATCCTGATTTTTCGCTTGTGGGAACGCGCAGCATTCCCCTGCCAGAGGACGATATCCTTTCACTGCGAATTTTCATTGACCGTTCATCCGTGGAAGTCTTTGTCAATGAAGGCGAAGCCTGTTTAAGCAGCCGAATCTATCCGCAGCCGGGAGAGCGCGCCATCATGCTGTTTGCAAATAGTGGCAGCGCTGCGTTAAAAGAAGCCGGATACTGGTCGCTGGATAGATAATTCTGTCAGATATTATCCCGCTGCTTATTTTTTCTAACTTTATTTTTGCCAGTCTCAGGCTGGCATTATATCGTCTGAAATAAGCAAGAAAAAATGGCCAGTCTGCCGACGTAAGGTAGCGATAAGACAGCCTGGCTGAGGCGATTTGCCTGATGTTATTCGCCAACGTGCATCTCATACACCACGCACTGCGTATCGTAGTGCTGCTCAATGCCTTTGTATGTCATGCCCAGGCGCTGCATCACCCGATGTGAGGCACTGTTATCCGGATGCGCCACCGTTAGCTCTCTTTCCTTTCGCTGTAGCGGTCGGCAAGATAATGGGTATGCGACTTAAAAATGCAGGTAAGTGCTGAACAAGAACTGCTTGTTAGAAACGGTGCTTTGCAATTTATCATATATGAATTAGCATATGTATTATCAAATACTATCGAGGTTAACAATGCTGCGACCCGTACAACTTTTTAAACTGCTTGCCGATGAAACACGCTCGAAGGTGGTGATTCTGCTGCGCGAGTCCGGCGAGCTTTGTGTCTGTGATATCTGTGCCATTACCGCAGAGTCTCAGCCGAAAATATCACGCCACATGGCGCTATTACGTGAGGCGGAGCTGGTGATCGATCGCCGTGAAGGCAAATGGGTACACTACCGTTTGTCGCCGCACATGCCCGCCTGGGCTGTAGCTATTATCGATTCTGCGTGGAACTGCGAGCGCGAGCATATACAAAAAAAACTTAGAAATGCGCCGTCACTTGTCTGTTGAGTATGCGTAATACATACGCTTAAATGAATATAAATGGAGTGTGTGATGTTGCTGGCAAGTGCGATATTTTTACTGACGCTGATCCTGGTTATTTGGCAACCCCGAGGGCTGGGTATTGGCTGGAGCGCCATGTTGGGTGCAGGCCTGGCGCTGATGACGGGCGTTGTTCATATCTCTGATATTGCGGTGGTCTGGCACATTGTCTGGAATGCGACAGCCACCTTTATTGCAGTGATCATCATCAGCCTGCTGCTGGAGGAGTCTGGTTTCTTTGAATGGGCTGCCCTGCACGTTGCCCGCTGGGGCAAAGGCCGTGGCCGCCTGTTGTTTAGCTGGATTATTCTGCTGGGTGCGATGGTGGCCGCGCTGTTCGCCAATGATGGTGCTGCACTGATCCTGACGCCCATCGTCATTGCCATGCTGCTGGCGCTGGGTTTCAGCCCGGCTGCAACCCTGGCTTTTGTGATGGCCGCAGGTTTCATTGCCGATACCGCCAGCCTGCCGTTGATTGTCTCGAACCTGGTTAACATTGTCTCAGCTGACTTTTTCAAGCTTGGATTTACCCAGTATGCCGCCGTGATGGTGCCAGTCAACCTGGCTGCCATCGCAACTACACTGCTCATGCTGCACCTGTTTTTCCGTAAAGAGATCCCGGCTGTTTACGATATTTCGCTGCTAAAGGCGCCAAAAGAGGCCATTCGCGATAGCAGCACGTTTAAAGCCGGCTGGCTGGTTCTGGTTCTGCTGCTAGTCGGCTTCTTCGCACTTGAGCCCCTTGGCGTCCCGGTAAGTCTGGTGGCCGCTGTGGGAGCAGTGTTCCTGCTTGCCGTGGCAAAAAAAGGCCATGCGATCAATACCGCTAAGGTACT
>Ga0154001_1000628_pt1 | contig 11227 bp, 10 predicted proteins | sample TSNJ085MetaG_FD_104699 | JGI IMG/M metagenome (GOLD analysis project Ga0154001, IMG submission 104699) | Attine ant fungus gardens microbial communities from New Jersey, USA - TSNJ085 MetaG | ecosystem: Host-associated > Fungi > Mycelium > Unclassified | place: USA: New Jersey, Wharton State...
CGGTCAGTTCTACCTCTCAGTTCCACTGCCAAGCTCATCCTTCTGCCTCAGGCGAATACGTTTTTGACTTTGCTGTTGTCATATTTAGTGTATTTTTTTCTTCTGCTCATCCATATACGTGCTCAGTACTCGCTAGCGCTCCTCGTCCTTTGAGAGAAGAAGATAACCTAGTTTTACTCAATGTCTATCACCCTAAGAAGTTAAATACAAAGAAATGCAAAACAATTGATCCCAGCGCAAAATCTGCAAATGCCCTACAAAAGAACAGTCAGAGCTGAACAAACACGTACTGTGGACACTCACCGTTCCGGCGATACCTGCTGGAATTCGTTCTGGTTGTCGGGGTTCACTTGAGAACGCAATGAAGCGGTGAGCACAAATTGGCCAACAGTGCTTGAGAATCTGATTCAATGAGCATCCTATTGCGTGTGATAGACGTGGCACGCACCCGGCCAAGAAAGCATTGAAGGGGTAATTAGTGACTAGAATGCAGTAGATGAATTGGACGATGCCCGAGAGCATGAGGAACACCAAGAACGAGTCAATAAATTTGAGGCGATCTGAAGTTTCTGCATGATATGCCTTCCACAGAGCCTGGACAGGCGACTGAGGTTTTTGCGCCGTTTTCGATGCCATGAGAGCTGCGAGAAACCTCCTGTACTATTCCAAACACAACCACACACGCCGCGTTAAACACTGGCTACTGCAAAGTTTCGCCAGGTATGTTGTGGCTCTCAGTCCCGGCTAGGGTTGTCTCCCTGCCAAAGCCAACTCGCTTCATATCCTGGCAGGGTACAAAAAAACTGCACACATTAAAACCTTTACCTTATTCCATAGAGCGCGGACTGGGAAAATTCCTGCCACCACAGGCGCTCAAGGTTCTTCAGCTTGAGTATCAGAATGGCCTCCTAGAGAGGCTGAATGAACAAATCTACGGTGTGTGCATAATTCAACTCTATTTCCTTATGCTCACCCAACAAAAGGCACCTCAATGGAAAACGAAAGTTCACTTACTCAGACAGTGATCAGTCTCTCAGAGAAACGCGACTACGTTCTTGCTTTTAATTATGCCAGTCTTGCTCTCAACAATGATTTTTTCCTCAGCAACCTTGTATGTGAATAGTTTCTAACATTCAGTAAATCTGCTCATCCTGATAGAAACCTATTTCGGATCCCCCACCTCGGAAACCAGCCCTGGATAACCTTCAAGAAATCGAAGATGAAATTCAAAATGCGCATCGAAACCACGAAGGTGAAATTCAAGACGAACTTCACCTCGTCATCCGCAATGCACACGGAAGCGTTGATCAACTTCGCTCTGCATTTTCTGCTGCAGTCCTCGGAACGTTCATCAATGGTTGGGTCTGGTTCGTGACAGACCAAGTTGGCAATACCGGTATTGTTACAACATATGGTGCTGGTACCCTCCTCGTTCGTTCCCGAATGAATATGGGGAGACACCCTGATCTTGAGTCGACTATATCTAAAGATAAACTTCATACTACACATGCACCCCCATATCTTGCCAAAAACTCACCCTCTGAAAAGCCCCTTTCGTCTCCATTTTTTGGTGTCTCAGGTCACAATTCGCCAACGGTACCGAATGACATGCAGGTCCGACACATGTCTGATCACAATACAATCCGTACAGCCGCCTCTGGCGTTCATTCAAATCCGAAAAAGGAACCATCCCCCAAAAACACCCCCATGGGAGCCCTACTCACAGCTGGCGAGATCTTGTACCCTCTGTTCTGTGTCCCTGTGTATGAGCACGCTTGGATGAGTGCCGGGTACGGTGTTTGGGGAAAGGAACAATGGATAAAAGAGTTTTGGTCTGTCCTGAATTGGGAGAGGGTAAACGCAACTTATCAAGCCATCTGGAAATCCATTTATGTAGACAAGCATAATCAGGGATAGATTAGCAGTTCTTGCTCTCGTAAAGGAGTAGACCGAAATCTTTCGCATATTCTCCTTGGTACACTGGCTACTTGCACAACGTTACTTACTCTACAATAGTTGTCACATAGCTTTCATCGCTATGACTTTTGTTTGAGTGCTTGTAGCGCACAGAGTGCAGCCCCCACTCCACTTCCATCCTTAGCTAAACCGATATCTACACGACTTTCAACGTTTTGGCCAACTAAATAACGCAAGGATTCCCTCAAGTTCGTCTCAAATCCAGGGTAGTGTTCAATGAGACTGGAGAATAGGCTTCAGTCCAACTTCTGAACTACTAACCTTCATATAATACTTGCCTTCCATCCACGCCGACAGGAATTCTGCCCTTGGGATCCTTTACTCCTACACTTTCTTCGCCTGGAAGGGCAGCACGACCCGTCTGAACCAATACAGCTGCAACTGCAATACTACTCAATTGAGCCGCTCGGTGGCCAACTAGACCACAAACCCAGCGAATGATCTATTGGCCGGTCAACAGATTTCTACATAGGACTGAATGCAAGCCTACCGCAGCATCCTTCAGGGTTACTTGCTCTGGCGCAAATCCAAGATCCTTGACAATAGTCCTCTTGATAGCCTCCAGTCTCGACTCAACGTTCGGACTAAGCGAAGCATCCTCAAGCTCATCAAACGGGGGACTGATACACCCAGGACAGGCATCCTTCCCGAGCCAAGCTTCTTCCACGTTACTCATAAAACTTGTATCGATCCCATAATGCTTATTAATATCGGAGGTAGATTTGCCATTAAAAAGGAGAGGCTTTGGGGAAGCGTCAATGAGGGAGGTGATGATGCCGCGAGTGATCTCGCCAAGGTACATTCCAGAAATGAACTTCTCGAAGGCTTGAAAGGTGGGATTAATACTGAGACGATCGAGAGCATTATCGAGAGGTGTGGACGGCAGATGTGAGCGCTGGGGAATGGCTTGGGTCGCCTGCATCAAGGAGATGTGTTGAAAACTTACTGAATTATTGAAAGCTCCCCATTCAGTGTTGACGATCATGTACCCGCCCTTGGAGGCTGCTGACGTGCCTTGCAGCTTCTTGATATTTGCTTCATTCCTTTGTCAGTCGGGCTGACCCTGAGTCAACCGTAGAACTCACAAATGTCCTCGACATAGGCACCATTGGTACCTGTGCCAAAAATTGCACCAAGGATACATCCTCCTGATTGATATGCACGGGAGAGTAAGGCGCCAACAGTCTACTCAGGGTTGATCACCAAATTGAATCGCGAAATAAGAGTCGATGGACATCAAGAGCAGGAACGCACATCGTTGACGAGAGCGACACATTTGACGCGCATGTGTTTCCTATCGAAAGCATCTTGAAGTAATTTGACCACATCATTTCCTATTGCGTTTCGTGCTGAGAAACCTTTCGTCCAAGTGAGGATTTTTCCGGAATCTAAGGCCGTTTGCTCGACTGGAAAGGAGAACGTAAGGCCGAGATGGATCTCGTCTGCTGGTGTGTTGGTTTGGACAGTATAGTCGATAGAAGACTCGGTGGAAAGGAATGCATCAACAGAGGAAGCCAAGTAATCTAACGTTCAAATCCAATGATAAGTATGGAGGCGATATGAGAGGGTATAGCATTCCGCACCAAATAGAACCGTTGCTTCTCCGGTCTTCAGTGACTCTGTTACTCGGTACTTCTGCTGGCGAAGAGAGAATGTTTTGTCGCCGTTTAGAACTACCTCGCAAACCCGACTTTTATGTGCCAATATCAGACGTAATATCTGCATCTCATAGGACAACTGCTCACAGGTTGGTTCCACCAAGATCGAGGGCAAAAAATGTGCTAAAAGAGTTTTGTGATCACAGCGAGGTATTGCGTACAATTGAACCATACCCTTTCTCTGTACCATCAGGTACACCAGTCACGAAAGTGGGTCTGTATCCGTATGAGGGCAATCCATGACGGATACGTGTGCACATACATCATCGCCATAGCGTGTCCATAGTTTTCAAGACCGAGCTTGAACTCGTGCAGGAAATTCTTGGTGAGGTCGATAAGCTGGTCGCTGCTCAGCTGAAATTGAGCATCGATATGGTCGTAAAGATCCTTCGCTGAACGGTACGTGAATGCTGAAGTGGAAGCCATGGATGAGATCAACGAGAAATTGGAGGGCGGGGTATAAATCTAGACCGGAGTCCACACTCGGATCATAATATCATTATATCAAACATGTCCGTATGATACGCTGAACCCTGATCTGGAATTTATGTTTTGACATCCTTGACACTAGCGCTTGCACCTTCAGAGGGGATCTACCCGGGGGTCTTGTCGATGCAATATCAGTCATCCTTCTCGAGTTTTGATTATGATATGATGGAGATTTACAAGATTACTTTTTACGAACTGATTATCGGGATTCTACATAACCGCTGCTATAGCGCAAAGGAGTAAACTCGGTTATACTGATTTTGGCAGAAACTCGGAGTGGAACTAAACCTGTCTCAGTAGATCATATGCTTACAGACACCTGGATCCCCAAAATCAGTATCATTTGGTATTGGATTCGCAACAAGTGCCAGGCTCCACTTCAGTCGGAGGGTGCATCATCGTCTGGACGCATCCTGTATAATTTCTACAATGGCATTGAATCCACTGGTTTCGCGTCACGACCGTTAGCTATTTTCAACCGCTTCTTTTCGTCAATCATCATTCTCGACCCGAATAATGTCCTTTATCAAGATCAGCTGGTCAAAATTGTCCCATGCTCCCTGTCTCGTGTATGTCATCATGCTGTTCTACACCGACCTTGGGGATCCTCATCAGGCCGTATTTAAAGCTCAAAGAAGTTTTGACAAGCCGATGTTATGAGGCTTCAGGTTTTCAAACACCTGTCCATCTTATGCGCTGCAATAGTTGCTGCTATCCCTCGGTCTGGTATCAGACTTCCTCGTCAATCATCTAATTTGCAGGACATTGTGATAATCGTCTTGCGTTCTGATTATCGTTTATCTACTCACTTCTAGAACCTCTTAGGTTACCTGGGATCAATATTCGCTCAAGATCAATGGAGAAAGATTGATGATATTCAGTGGAGAAGTTCACCCTTTCCGGTTCGTCTTGATATAAGGACGGCTAAGGCATTGACTGACCAATCTTCAGAAACCCTGTTCCAAGCCTTCACCTCGATGTTCTCCAGAAAATCAAGTATGTTCTTGATTGGAAGGTCGATCCCTGTATCTCATGACGACGACAAGGTCGATGGGTTTCAATACGGTTTCGTTCTATGTTCATTGGGGACTCATCGAACCGAAGCGGGGAGAAATATCGTTTGAAGGCTTCCGTGATCTACAACCGTTCTTTGACGCTGCTCAGAAGGCCGGCCTCTATTTAATCGCTCGCCCAGGGTGGGTCATTGCTTGCTCGCGAGCTATCTTTATTTATTTAAGGTAGCCCCTACATCAACGCGGAGACTGCAGGTGGTGGACTGCCCGGCTGGGGAACGTATACCCCAGGGCTTTGGCGGACCGATAACGACACCTATGTCAAGGCTTATCAGCCTTATATCAAGGCAGTTGGCGAGATCATTGCCAAAAACCAGATTACAAACGGCGGCCCGGTCATACTTGTCCAGGTATGCACCTGCAACTCGTCGGGTATGTTGTGGTCGGCTAACACCTGGGGTAGATTGAAAATGAATACAGCGGATTCTGGCCTCCGTATACCGAGGACTTTGCATACGAGGCCCAGTTACTAAAGGATTTTGTAGGTATCCTTGATCAGTAGTGTGAGTTTTTTTTGAGTCCGTTCGATCAGCGGAACGCTGGTATCGTTGTTCCTACGACAACCAATGATGCGTGGCCGGGAGGCCATTTCACAAGTGTTGATATATATGGTCTGTGTGGAGGTCATCCTGCAGAAAAGCAGATTAACATTCTCTAGGCTACGACTCATACCCGAATGGATTTGATTGCGCAAATCCCTATGTATGGTTACCTGACGCCGTTCCAGAGTGAGCTAGATTCTCTCCCTTCTGATAATCAACCTGACCACGCTCCGCTTCAGATACTTCTGGGATGCGCATCTGGAATGGAATCCTGAGGACCCTAACGCTGCTTACGAGTTTCAAGGGGGTGCCATTGATGGCTGGTGGGTCATATATTCTCGTTTCATGGTTCTCCAAACTCACCAGATTTGAGGGGTGGCGCTGGGTATGACCTCTGTTCAGTCCTCACTGGTCTTGAATTCGAGAGGGGTAAATTCGTATTTCCACATAGAATTCATGTTTCTGAAATATGTAGTTTTCTACAAGAATCAATATGCACTATCAACAATGATACTTAACCTGTATATGACGTTTGGTGGTACAAACTGGGGTGCGTAATTTGATCAGGGCGAAGATTGTACTCATTCATCCTCCAGGTGGTATTGCTCATCCTGGTGCTTACACCTCGTACGATTACGTGGGCCTTTCCTAGTATTCTTGAGTAAATAGCGAAGTAAAGGATTGCATTCAGGGAGCCGCCATTTCTGAATCTCGTGTCTTGCGAGAGAAATACCACGAAATCAAACTTCAAGCTAATTTCTTAGCTGTATCGCCCGCATACTTGACCAGTCAACCTCAGAATATCTATAACACGTCTAGCTCATTTACCGGAAACCCCGCGCTAAAGACAACACAAACGGTTGATGTTGTTGGTGGAACGACTGGATTTTATATTGTTAGGTGCATACTTCCACGAGGCCCCAGGCTCAGAAGCTGATTGAATGAGGCAGGCAGGCAGACGTATCCTCGTCTGGTATACAAAGGTACAAGTTGACTGTGCCAACGAGTGCTGGAACAATCGAGGTTCCAACTTTGGGTGGTTCCTTGATCCTCAATGGCAGGGACTCCAAGATCCATGTCGTAGATTATGTTGCAGGTTCAACGACATTATTGTACTCAACTGGCGAGATATTTACATGGTAAGTGGAAGGTCAGGTCTTTATAGCAAAAGTTACATTCTTTTTGCAGGGCAACCATTGACGGACAGGATAATATTTTTCTCTACGGGGACGAGGGAGAATTACATGAAACTGCATTCGTCCTACCTGCAGGTACCTCGGGAACCAAACCGATTGCTAAAATTGTTTCGGGTTCTGGAAACATCAGGCAGCGGGTCTTGAACAACGGTGCAATTGTTGTACAGTATACAACTACCGGCCAAGCTGTGGTTTTGATCGGTCCAAAACTCAGAGTTTTCATTCTTGGTGAGTTAGTCTTAAAAATATCGTTCACTTAGATTTTGAAATCCGTAGATCGCTCTACCGCATATCAGTTTTGGGTTCTTCATCCCCCGACACAGGGACGCTTTGCTTCCTACAGCACTAAGAATCCGATCATCGTGAAAGGTGGCTATTTACTGCGCACTGCTTCTATTTCGGGGGATGAACTAACCCTGAGTGGTGACCTCAACGGCACGACAACCTTCGAAATAATTGCCCCTGTTGCTTCATCTCGTACTGTGTATTTTAATGGAGAAAAACTCAGAACAAAGAAGACAACATACGGTACCCTCGTGGCTTCTCGCACCCCCCATCTTCCTGACGTGAGCTTGCCCGATCTCGATTCATTAATATGGGTTCGCCCCTACTTCTTATAGCTCTAGTCAATTAGGCTGAACTTTGTTCATAGAAAGTCTCGGATAGTCTTCCTGAAATCACTCCCGATTATTCCGATGAGAAGTGGATGGTTGCCGATTTAGAGGAAACCTTCAATGAATGGACGTGGAGTACCTCTCAAGTTCTTTTCTCGAGTCCGTACGGTTACCACACTGGAAATATGCTCTGGCGCGCCCATTTCAATGCAACAGGAAAAGAGACGGGCTTTTACGCAAATATGAGTGGTGGTCTTGCATTTGCATACTCGATGTGGCTCGATAACAGTTTCATCGGATCTTGGACGGGCGACGGTCCGCATGATATGTATAGTCAGACGCTCAATTTCCCTCCAACCCTCAGGGTTGGTTCGCAGCATGTCCTTACTATATTACTGGACCACATGGGAATTGAGCAGAATTGGGCCGGTGCCAGCGATTGGTTCAGAATACCCCGTGGCGTATTGAACTATTCTTTTGAGGGAAGCCCAGACACGAAGGTCGTCACTTGGAAGCTTACGGGTAATCTTGGCGGCGAATCGGTGAACAAACCGGTTTAATTCGTGAAAGCTAGCGACTCACTATCATGATAGTATGCGGACCGAACTCGCGGACCCCTAAATGAGGGTGGATTGTATGCAGAACGCCAAGGTATGCCAGTGTCCTGTTCACATACTCATTCCGTTAAGTATGTCATAGGCTGGCACTTACCAGGATATGATGATTCGAATTGGGCACATGGTAAGCCTACCGAAGGTGTCTCCAAGCCTGGCGTTGCCTTTTACAGGTATCATCATCTTCAATGGCTCTGTCATCGGCAGTCTTACTATCTCAAATTAGGACCACCTTTGACCTCAATATACCCCACGGAGTGGACTACCCGATTGCATTCACTTTCACCAACTCAACCAAAAACCCCCACTACAGAGCCAAAGTATGTGTTCGCGGAACTGATCGTAGGGTAAACTCATCATCACTTCAGCTTTATGTCAATGGATATCAATTTGGACGATATAGTGAGTGTTTCAGCTTGCAGCAAGGATAGCCACCAATTTTCATCAGTCAATCACATTGGACCTCAAAGAGAGTTCCCAGTCCGTGAGTACTCCAATTGATGGGTGCTAATGGATGACATACACGCGTGTCAGCTCAGGGCATCTTGAATTATGAAGGGAAGAACACTCTAGCGGTATCGCTATGGGCTACCGATGCCGATGGGGGCAAGATTGACAACCTGAGTCTAGTGCTTCGACACAAAGCGGAAACAGACTTTGGTCCAGTCATCAATGCTCCTGCTCCAGGCTGGACGATACGGCCTAATGCATATTAGCGCAAGAAATTTGGTAACAAGACTTTCGGCACGATACGCCATCAAAAACAACGGTCATTGCTTAAGCTAGGATCCAATGCAATGCAAATAGTTCTATGCGATAGAAGTTGATTACATGAGATTCAGGTCGCCGAACTTCTCCTTGTATCCTAAATAGATCAAACATGTTGCATTAGGATTGACTCGGTTGAGAAAAGGAATTGGAACTGACCAGGTACAGTCCATTTACCCTTCTTTAGCATGGTCTCAACAGCCTCAACGATACGAGGGTGTGCACGGCCGACATCTTCAGTCTAGAAAGTAGATTCAGGGTAGAATAGTGAAGAAGTAGAAGAAGAAAACGCACAGTCAGCTCGTCGAAGGGACGAGCATCCTCGATATTGGCGAGGGTAGCCTGAAGTTCTTTGAGCTCGACATCAAGCCTGACCTCTGTTTCCTGAGCCTTGGAGACCTAGACAACCTCAACGTGTCAATCCGGGCTAGAACGAAGAAACTCGACACCCATGCATACAGCTTTGGCTTCAAATGCCTCAATAGCCTTGACTTGAGCATCCGTGTCGCACTCAACAGGTTTGAAGTTCTTGAGAAGCTTCTCAGCCTCATCAACAATAGCCTTATTCTTGAGAATAGAGCGGTACTGAGCGAAATCGACAGTGGTAGATTGGGAGGCGTATTGGCCATGTAGGCGTTGGGCATCACCATGGCGCTTCCTGAAGGCCTGCAACGACGCAACAGTCTCTGATCAATATGTCAGGTTTGCATAGTCAAAATTTCTCATATTTCTGCATACCCTTTCCGAGCCCAAGGGAGGAATAAATACCTGCGACGGAGAAAATCGTTAGGGCTCTTTTGGACGCATCCATGAACTAAAGTAATAATATTTACAACTGCAGCGGCAGCAGCTTTTTGTGTTGCCATTTGCTGTTGATGATAGGATTTAATTTGTAATTTTGACGAAAAACTGAGCAAACGACATACTCCAAAGGCGTGCGACAATGTAAGTGAATGAGGTAGAAAGATGGCGGTAATTCCCGACTACATTTCCTGTGCGCGCCGAACGCCGATTACTACCAAATTAAGTAATCCAATGCGCTATTCTGACTTCTGCTCAACTTTCTGGTCATCTGAACCATCATCTCCATTGTTGCTTTCACAATCTTCGATTGGGTCTGGGTAGTGGAACATCCTTTACCCTTCTCCAGGCTGATTTTCCTTCTAAACCAATTTCTCAGAGAGAAGGGAGGTGTCTTACTCATCCTACAGTAATTTTGATCCCACGCTGCTCATACCATGTGGTGCAACCAAACCTTGTGAACTTCATGTGGTCAAGTGGCAAAGTTCTATATCTCACCGTCTCCGCACTTGGCCCCTATACTATCCTCTTAATCTCCCTCGGATAAGTATTTAATCGCCCTTCTGCTATCTGTTGATCAAAGGAGGGATCAAAACACTTCGAACTAAAGTGACATTCTCATAATATCATGTCTACTACCCCAACATTATCGGCGAGCCTGAGTCGCATCTTACAGGGACCCAGTGGCACACGCATTGCTCTTACAATAACAGCATGTGTCTTTGCAACCTGGTTCTTTGTCGCTCTCTGGAAACATTTCACTTCTGCGCACAACACCAAGGACGAAGGAGGGGGGAAAACAGATACAGGATTTAAGGAACAACAATCATATGAAGGTCTGTTCCCTCTAGTTATTGTACGATCAACGCTGATAGTGTTGTTATCTACGAAATCAGAATGGGCACCTGTATCATTTCGTTACCCGGAATTTGATGCTTGGCCTCACGAATTATCCGATACGAAACCTATTCCTTACAGGCCATTTCGGTGGGGAGTTTACCAGTGAGTGTCAATGGCTGTCATAATGTGTGTGTGAGAGATCTCAAACCTGGGACATGCAGTGTGACGATGGGAACTCGGAATATGCCTTGGGCTGATTGGATAGAAGTATGTGATTATGAAGTGATCCTTCAGACCTGTGACCAACGAGGTTGTATGCAGCTTGATGATCAGTATCAGCGATATCAAATGATACGAGCACAGAGAATAGAGACCCAGGGTGAAGGAGTCATTCAAGTGCTTGATGACAATGCCAATCCCGAGGTGAAGGGTGGCAATTTGGCTGGTAAGGCAATAGGCAATTTGAAGACACAATCTTTCATTCCATCTAGCAATCGAACTCGTCCATGAATTAGCTGAATATCTTAGTCGCCGATTTCCGACGACTTTCCATGTATCGCGCCATGCTGGACTGGAATCTAAAGACTGCCAATGGGGCTGGGATGGTTTACCTCCAATAAAATCAATCACGGTCGTCCCTCTGCGAGAGACACAC
>Ga0154001_1000629_pt1 | contig 11226 bp, 8 predicted proteins | sample TSNJ085MetaG_FD_104699 | JGI IMG/M metagenome (GOLD analysis project Ga0154001, IMG submission 104699) | Attine ant fungus gardens microbial communities from New Jersey, USA - TSNJ085 MetaG | ecosystem: Host-associated > Fungi > Mycelium > Unclassified | place: USA: New Jersey, Wharton State...
AGGCAAACCTTCCTCTTTACTGCGTGAGACTCTTGATACTTTTGCCTTGACCCGATCCGAAGATCAGGTCCGCACCCCGCATCAAGCGCCCACACTTATCGGCTGTTGGTTTTTAAAGATCAGCCCACAAACCCACAGCACCCAAACCACCCGGCACCGCTTCGTTCGCGTCGCTGCGTCTGCAGCAGAGAAACGAGATTATGCTGACCGCCCCACGTCACGTCAAGACCCTTCTCACAATTTCTTTTAAAAAAATCGAAGAGCTTAAAAATCGAGCACCATGGCATCGAATTCAAATTAGTTAGCCATCCGATTTAATTTGCACCGGGAGAAGCGAAGAACATGGATTAGAAGATTAGGTAATTGGCGAAAAGCGACCTGAGGAGCTTTTCCACAGAAAATGTTCGCAAGCCTGTGGATAACCACTCCACAATTACGCCAAGTCATTGAAGTAAAACCATTCTTGCGCGTTGCGCGCGAAGCATGACCGCTTTCGCGGTCATGCATTGCCTTCAATCTCAGGCCGACCTCATCGTTACGCGCGCATTCGTACGCATGAATGCACTGCGCTCGACCAGCGCGCCAAACAGCAACCCGATCGTCGCCCACATGATCACCTGCATGCCGATCGCGACGACGCGGAACTTCCACAGCAGCACGGCCGGGAAAGCGGCGGGCACTTCATTGATGACCGGCATCGACAACTGCACGGCCGCGATGATCGCGACGAACACCAGGCCTGCCACGATCGAGCCATTCCACGCGCCGAGCTTCGCAACCGCGCGGCGGCGCACCTTCAGCGCAAACACCATCGTCACGAGCGAAATGGCGATCATCAGGAAGAACAGCCCCGTGCGCATGCCGATCGTCTCGGGATCGCCGACCGATGGCGGATTCGCCGGATACTTGATATTCGGCACGATCACGAGCGCGATGAAGGCGCCGAGCGCGAGCCATGCGGACAACGCGCGCACGCTCAATGCACCCGCCCGTCCATAGGCATACGCAAACACAAGCGAGAACAAACCACCGAACGCCGCACCATACGTCACGACGCCGGTCAGCAGACCGAGACCCGCCTGCGTTTCGCGGCTCACGAGTTCGGGCTCGGGAGCTTCGCCGCGTGCGGCCGCCGCTTTTTCTTCGAATGAAATAGCCTGATCGACCTGCGGCTCACCCGCGAGTCTCGCGAAGCTGAATGTGAGCAAGCCCGCGACGATGCCCGCGAGCATCCCGCGCACCAGTAATTTGCCAACCATGTCGGACTCCGTTAGTGGCAGGGAAAGCCAAGCAGATGGCGGCCGTCGTGCACGAACTCATGCACGTACATGCCGGGGACCAGCGAGGTAGCCCCCTCTTCCGCACCAACGAAGTAAAGCGCGAGCAACAGCAGCAAACCGCCGAATACCACCCACGGCAGCAGTTCGCGCAAAGGAATCGGAGTAGGCTCGGCCGCGGGTTGCGCGGCGGGATCGAAAACGGCTTCGGCCATGATGGATATCTCCTGGGGGTAACGCGCCCCGAAAGTCGATGACATAGGAATGGTGCGAAGCACAGGTCTGGCTTTCGGCTCTTGCTTGCAAACCGATTACAGTGGCGCGACCGCGCCGGGCTCTCACCGGCTTCCATGCTTCGCGGAGCCCTTATTCTACGCACTAAACTTCTGCCCTCATGAAAGCTTCGGCCACGTTTGCAAGCTCGCGTGGACAAACGGCAGCATCGGGAAAGCACAGAATGGATACGCGACTGCTACTGATAAGCCACGCGGCGACGGCCTCGCAACGCGCCGGCCGCTTCCCTTCCGACGACCCGCTCGACGCGCGCGGCACCGCCGAAGCGCAAGCGGCGCGCGCCCGTCTGGCACTTGCGCACGAGGCTCGCGTCTTCACGAGCCCGGCTGCCTGCGCGCGCGATACGGCTGCGGCGCTCGGCCTGAACGCCACACCCGCCGCAGCGCTAGCGGATATCGACTACCGCGACTGGCGCGGCCAGCGCCTCGCGGATCTCGCCAATGAAGCGCCCTTGCAACTCGCCGCGTGGACTCGCGACGCCGACACCGCGCCGCCCGGCGGCGAATCGTTCAGCCAGCTCGTGCAACGGATCGGCGCATGGCTCGACGCACCGGACGGACCCACGACATCGGCATCGACATGCAACGCGGCAAACCCGGCACCGCCAGCCGCATCGCCGCAAACACACACGGTGCTCGCCATCACGCACGCGCCGCTGCTGCGAGCCGCCATCGTGCATGCGCTCGGCGCATCCGCACAGGTATTTCCTCGCATCGAGATCGCTCCGCTGTCGGTCGTCGAATTGCGCCACTCGCGGCGCGGCTGGACATGGTGGCCAGCCGCCACTCGCTGACGCGAACGCGGCATGCGAAACATACGGCTTCGCTCCCCTGCTGGCAGCCCCGCCACCGCATCCGACACAACATCCGACACCATCGGAAACACGTCCCGTCCCCCTCCGTTTAACGCGACTGTCGCATTCGCGCCGCAGACTCTCCCGGCACGGCGCGAATTTCCGATTCAATAGTTTGCTAACGAATATCAAGGAAATACAATACCTGCCATGCCGAATCTCGATACCCTGCGCCGCACCGTCAGCAGCACGCTGGTCGTCGCCGCCAGAAAGTGGCGGCGCACGAGTCATGGCGTGCTGGCGGCCTTCAACGTCTCCGAAGCGTGCGCGACCCCGCTTCTGACCGCGAGCCGGCTCGGTTCGGCAGTGCGCCAGGTTACGCTCGCCGATCACGTCGGCATCGAAGGCCCTTCGCTCGTGCGGCTGCTCGATCAGTTATGCGCAGCGGGTCTGATGCGCCGCGAGGAAGATCCCGAGGACCGCCGCGCCAAAACCGTCGCGCTCACCGACGAAGGCCGCGCCGTCACCGCGAAGATGGAAGAGGAGCTGGTCACGTTGCGCGCCCAGGCGCTCAAGGGCCTGTCGCGCGACGATCTCGAAGCCACGCTGCGCGTGCTCGATGCGTTCACGACGGATGCCAGCGGCCGCGCCGAGCTCGACGCCGAAGCGGCGGCGAAGCCCGAGCCGCCGCAACGCGGCACAACGGCCGGACCTGCAGCGGGCACCCGCGCGCCACTCGAACGCGCCGCGTCCAAGCGCACCACGTCGCCGCTCAAACGCGAACCCGCGCGGCGCGAACCCCTCGCCGTCAAACTCGGCAAGACCGGCAAGAGCGCGGCCCCAGGCGCCGGCAAGGCGCACGGTACGGTCAAGGCACGCAAGTCCACCAAACGCGGCGTCCGCGCAACGGCGCCACACAACGCCGGGGCCGCGTAACGGTCTATGGCCTACCCTTCCTTTCGCGACTGGCTGTTCTCGGTCAAGACGTTCTTCGCGGCAATGCTCGCGCTCTACATCGGACTCGCGTTCCAGTTGCCGCGGCCGTACTGGGCGATGGCCACCGTCTATATCGTGTCGAACCCGTTCGTCGGCGCGACCCGCTCGAAGGCACTCTATCGCGCGCTCGGCACTGCGCTCGGCGCGGCGGGCGCGGTGCTGCTCGTGCCGCCGTTCGTCGAATCGCCGTATCTGTTCAGCGTGGTCGTCGCGCTCTGGACCGGCACGATGCTCTACCTCGCGGTATCGGACCGCACCGCGCGCAGCTACGTGTTCATGCTCGCGGCCTACACGATGCCGATCATCGCGCTGCCTTCGGTGACGAATCCCACCGGCGTGTTCGATCTCGCGGTCAGCCGGACCGAGGAAATCCTCGTCGGCATCGTCTGCGCGAGCATCGTCGGCAGTGCGCTGTTTCCGAGCCGGCTCGCGCCGACCATCATCGAGCGCACCGACGCATGGTTTCGCGACGCCGCGTTCTACGCGACCGAAACGCTGTCGGGCCGCATCGCGAGCGCGGCGATTTCGGGCGCGCGGCAGCGGCTCGCGAGCACGATCAACGGTCTGGAACTGCTGCTGAGCCAGCTCGCCTACGATCACACGCGGCCCGACATCCTCGCGCGCGCGCACGAACTGCGCGGACGCATGCAGTTGCTGCTGCCGATCATGTCCTCGCTCGCCGACCCGCTGCTCGCGCTCTACCACAACGGCCAGCACAGCTGGCCCGAAGGACTCGACGCGCTGCTCAAAGACGTCATCAAGTGGTTCAACCAGCCGCTGCCCGCGCCGAGCAAGGGCTATCACCCGGACGAAACCGCCAACGCGCTGCGCGAGCGCATCGCGGCGCTGCGTCCACCCGCGGCCGCGCTCGCGCACTGGGACGGCGCGCTGCTCTCGAACGCGCTATGGCGTCTGAGGCAGGTCATCGACGTATGGCAGGACTGCCGCTCGCTGCGCATCATCATCGCGCGCGACGAAGGTTCGTGGCGGCCGCACTTCCGTCATTGGCGGCTCGGCGGCACCGAGCGTTTCTACGACCGCGGCATCATGCTGTTCGCGACCGTGTCCGCGGGACTCGCGGTGATTCTCGCGTGCAGCCTGTGGATCGGCTCGGGCTGGAACGACGGCGCCAGCGCGGTGACGCTCGCGGCGGTGGCCTGCTGCTTCTTCGCCGCGCTCGACGAACCCGCGCCGATGGTGTTCCGCTTCTTCCTCGCGACTGCGGTCAGCGTGCTCGCGGCGGGCGTCTATCTGTTCGCGGTGCTGCCGCACGTGCACGACTTCCCGATGCTCGTGATCCTGTTCGCCGGGCCGTTCATCCTCGTCGGCACGCTGATTCCGCGCCCGCAGTTCAACATGGTCACGGTGCTCGTCGCGGTGAACACGGCGACCTTCATCAGCATTCAGGGCGCCTACGAGGCTAACTTTCTCACCTTCGTGAACGCCAATCTCGCCGGCCTCGCCGGCCTGCTCTACGCGTATCTGTGGACCCGCGTGACGCGTCCGTTCGGCGCCGAATTCGCGGCTTCGCGCCTGCTGCGCTCGAACTGGGCCGACGTCGCACTGACCGCGTCGACGACGCCGATCGAAGACCCGCGCAATCTCGCCGCACGCATGCTCGACCGTCTGATGCAACTGATCCCGCGCCTCGCCGCGACCGACGAGCACCGTCATCCGTCGATCGAAAGCTTCCGCGATCTGCGCATCGCGTTCAACGCGATCGATCTGCGCCGCGCCACGCGCAAGCTCGGCGGCGAAGTGCCGGGCGCGATCGAGCACGTTCTCGACGGCGTACGCAGTTACTACGAGAGCTGCGTCGAGCGGCGCCGCCGCGAGCCGGTGCCGCAGAGCCTCATGGTGTCGATCGACGCGGCGGTCGCGCGCGTCACCGCGCAAGGGCTCGCGAATGCCGCCGCGCCGACTGAAACCTCGCCGACCTCGGCGCGCCAGTTGCGCGACGCGCTGCACGCGCTCGTCGGCTTGCGTCTTTCGCTGTTTCCGGCCACGCTCACGAAGCCGACGCCGACCGAACCGGAGGCTTCCGCATGATGCGCGCCTCCGCTTCCGGCAGCCCGTTCCCACTCTTTTCCAGTTCCCGCGATGATCGGTGAAATCGATATCTTCGGCGTGTTCGTGCCGTCCGTGCTGGTGCTGATGCTGATCGCCTACCTGATCAACCTCGTCATCCGCACGGTGCTCGCGTACGTCGGCTTTTACCGCTTCGTGTGGCATCGCTCCATCTTCGATCTCGGCATCTATGTGCTGGTGCTGGGCCTTGTCGTCGTCGTTTCGCACAGACTAATAACGTGAAAAAAACCTGGTTCTCGCTCGGTCAGATCCTGCTGACCCTGATCGTCGTCGTGGTGGCCGCGCTCGTGCTGTGGAAGCTGGTCGCCTATTACATGTTCGCGCCGTGGACCCGCGACGGACACGTGCGCGCCGACGTGATCCAGGTCGCGCCCGATATCTCGGGGCTGATTTCGTCGGTCGAGGTGACGGACAACCAGCAGGTCAAGCAAGGCCAGGTGCTGTTCGTGATCGATCAGGCGCGCTATGCGCTCGCGCTGCGCCAGGCCGAAGCGACCGCGCAGCAACGCCGCGCCACGCTCGACCAGGCGCGCCGCGAATACGCGCGCAATCGCCAGCTCGGCAATCTCGTCGCGGCCGAAGTGCTCGAGGAAAGCCGCTCGCGCGTCGATGCGGGCGAGGCCGCGCTCGCCGACGCGGACGTCGCGATCGACACCGCGAAGCTGAACCTCGAACGCTCGACGATCAAAAGCCCGGTCGACGGCTATCTGAACGACCGCGCGCCGCGCGCCGGCGAATTCGTCGCGGCGGGCCGCCCGGTGGTGGCGGTGGTCGACATGCACTCGTTCCGCGTCGACGGTTACTTCGAGGAAACCAAGCTGCGCGGCATCGACATCGGCCAGCCGGTCGACATCACCGTGATGGGCGAGCCGACGCCGTTGCGCGGCCACGTGCAGAGCATCGTCGCCGGGATCGAGGACCGCGACCGCACGCAAGGCTCGAATATGCTGCCGAACGTGAACCCGGCGTTCAGCTGGGTGCGGCTCGCGCAGCGCATTCCGGTGCGCGTCGCGCTCGACGAAGTGCCTGCCGACTTCCGCATGATCGCGGGCCGCACCGCGACGGTGTCGGTGCGCGATCTGTCGCCGGTCAGAAGGCAGCCGGTGTCGGGTGCGGTGGCGGCTTCGGCCGCGCCGGTGGCGCCCGGTTCGGCCGTGGCGGCCAGTTCCGCCGCGCCGGCCGCGGCTGCGTCGGGCGCGTCGCAATGAAACTCGCGCGCCCCTTATCCTCGCTGGCGCCGCGCCTGCCGCTGCGGCCATGGCTCCCGCTGTTGCCGCTATTGCCGCTCGCGGTCGCGCTGAACGGCTGCATCAACGTCGGCCCCGACTACACGCTGCCGAAGCAGGCGCTCGTCAACGCGCCGCTCGCCAAAGGCGCGCTCGAAGGCGCCGACCCCACCCTGACCTCGACCCTCAACACGCCGACGGTCTGGTGGAAGCTCTACGACGATCCGGTGCTGAACGGCCTCATCGACGAAGCGCTGAAGTCGAACACCGATCTGCGCGTCGCGGCCGCGAATCTCGCGCGCTCACGCGAGGCGCTCGGCGTCGCGCAGGCGCAGGGCGGCTTCTCGGGCAAGGCGTCGGCAGCGGTCGAACGCGCACAGGAATCGGCCGAGCAATACCTGCTCTTCGAGAAACTGCCGGTCGCCAACGAAGCCGACCTCGGCATCAGCATCTCGTACGAAATCGATCTGTTCGGCAAGCTGCGCCGCGGCGTCGAAGCGTCCGCGGCGGACACCGAAGCCGTCGAAGCCGCGGGCGACCTCGCGCGCATCACCGTGGTCGCCGACGTCGTGCGCTCGTACGTCGAGCAATGCTCGGCGGCCGAGGAGTTGCGCATCGCCCAGCAATCGCTCGCGTTGCAGAAGCAGCGCGTGGACGTGTCGCGCCGTCTGCGCGACGCGGGCCGCGGCAATCAGACCGAAGTCACGCGCGGTCAGACCCAGGTCGACAACCTCGCGGCCGACATCCCGCGCTATACGGCGCGCCGCAAGATCGCGCAATACCGGCTCGCGGCGCTGCTCGCGCGCGCGCCGTCCGATCTGCCGCCGGCCGTGCTCGCCTGCGATCGGCTGCCGCAACTCAGCCAGCCGATTCCGATCGGCGACGGCGCCGCGCTGCTGCGCCGCCGCCCCGACGTGCACGAAGCCGAGCGTCAGCTCGCGGCCTCGACGGCACGTATCGGCGTGGCGACCGGGGCGCTCTATCCGAGCGTGAGCATCGGCGCATCGACGGGCTTCACGGGCATTCTCGAAGACATCGGTACCTCGCCGACCGGGCGCTGGGCCTTCGGTCCACTGATTAGCTGGACCTTCCCGACCAACGGCGCGCGCGGCCGCATTCGCGAAGCCGAGGCGTCGAGCCAGGTCGCGCTCGCGAAGTTCGACGGTGTGGTGCTGAACGCGCTGCGCGAAACCGAGACCAATCTCGCGACCTACGCCTCCGACTACGCGCGCGCCGATTCGCTGCGCGCGGCGCTGAAGTCGGCCGCGCAATCGGCGGATGAAACGCACCGGCTGTATCTCTCGGGCCGCGAGTCGTTCATCTCCGATCTCGACGCGACGCGCACGCTGACGGCGGCGAAGTCGCAACTCGCGGGCGCCGAGGGCCAGGTGGCAGTCGATCAGGTCAATCTGTTCCTGTCGCTGGGCGGTGGCTGGGAGGTCGGCGGGCAGAGCACGCCGGGAGAAACGCCGGCGCAGCTGAAGGCGACGCCTGTCGCGGCGAAGGCGGCGGCCATGCCGGCGACGACAACCTCGGCGGGCAAGGCACCCTGAATACCGGACACCGCGATTCGCTACGCGGTCACGTCATGTCGGCATGCCTGCAAGGCGCGGCGACGCTTGGGGGATGCATCGGCATCTTCACGGTGATCATCGCCATCGTGGAGGAGGTTCGGTTCGCCAGTTGAGTGAGGCGGGTGCGGTGCGGCTTGTCCCGCCCTACCCCATCCGCCGCGCCGCCAGATGAATCGCCGCCCGCACCCGCGGATACGTGCCGCAACGGCACACCACCGGCGTCATCGCCGCATCGATATCCGCATCGTTCGGATTCGGCTTGTGCTTGAGCAGCGCGCAGGCCGCCATCAGTTGTGCGCTTTGGCAATAGCCGCATTGCACGACGCGCGCGCACCGCGGATAGCCAAGCCTCAGCCGAACTTGCCGCCCGCCATGCCGAGGTCGCAACACCGCACCCATAGCAACGACATCTCGGCGGCACAGCGCCCCTCGCTGTCTGTCCATTGATATTCGGCATTGCCACGCGGCTCTCCCGAACTTCAAAATTTCAGGATTTCTGACAATTTCAGCATCTGGCGGATCGCGGCCCCGGACACCGACTTGCTTCCCTCGGTCATGCGGCGCAAACCGCGAGGGCAGGGCGTCTCAAAGCGTTTCAGGGATTGCCCGATCGGTTCACAGTACAGATATCCCCGCCCGATTTGCGGCATCGTGCCGTTGCGTTTCCCCGAGAAATGGAAAACGATCGCAGGTCATACGTTCGGTGCGCCGATACGTTTGCCTGCGCCATATCCACCACCGGGGAGAACCGATGTACACGCCGCAACAGGTCCGCACACTTGCCCTCACGGGCAAGGTCCTACCCGTGTGGAACGGTGAACCCGTGGTGTTTCCGGTGCGTCTGCAAGGCATCGAAAAGCTGGGCAAGCTCTACGAATACTCGGTGAAACTGAAGACTCGCGATACGCCGACACTACGCGCTACTGCGGCACGCGCGATGATTAGACCCGACGAACTCGTGGGCCGCGAAGTCAGCGTGTCGATCCGGTTCGATGGCAAAGGGACTTTCGTTGCGGGCCTGCCGGGCGAGAGCGGTCTCCCGAATAAGGGAGCCGGCTTGCGCGAGATCACCGGCCTCATCACGGACATGGCACTCGCCGGAGAGGACCCGCGTCATGCCTGCTACCGCATGACGATACGTCCATGGCTGTGGCTCGCGACACTGAACCGCGACAGCCGCATTTTCAGGAACATGAATATCGCCGAGATCACGAGACAGGTGCTCGATGCCTATCCGTATCCGGTCGATTATCGCCTTGGCGCGCCGGGACTGGCCCAAGGCTGGCCGAAACGCGACTACGTGCGGCAGATGTGGGAGAGCGATTTCGCGTTCCTGCGCCGGATATGGCGCGAATGGGGCATCACGTTTTTCATGGAAGGGCCGACGCTGATCCTGTGTGATTCGCCCGGCAGTTATCACGCGCATCACAACATGTACGACACGATCCGGTATCACGCACCCGACGGCGCACGCATCGACGAGGAGCATATCCACAGGTTCGAGGTCTCGCGCGCGCTGACGGCGGGTACCGTCACCCTCACCGACTACGATCCGACACGCCTCGGCCGAATCCTGCTGTCCGATCCGTTGAACCGCTACGACAACCTGCCTTATGCCGACACCGAGCAGTACGACTGGGGCGACTATGCGCAACCGCTGGCGGGTTCGGGCGGACTGTCGGGAACGCCGAACGACATCGAGGACGAGGCTCGCTACCTGGCGAACGTGCGCGCCGATGCACTGCGTGTGCGCAGTCTCACGGCCCAGGGCCGGGGCAACCTGCGCGGTCTGGCTATCGGGCATACCTTCCACCTCGAAGGCCATCCGGATCAGACCGCCAATGCCGAATACCTCGTGAGCGCCCTGACGCTCGATATCCGCGACAACGACGAGGCCAGCGGCGACGAAAAACCATACCGGTGTATCACCCGGTTCGAACTGCACCCGGCCAACCGTTTCTACCGCAACCGGCTGAAGAAGAAGCCTCAATGCGGCACGGAAACGGCGATCGTCACCGGACCGGCAAACTATGCGATCTGGCCGGACGCCCATGCGCGGGTGAAGGTCCGCTTCGTCTGGGACCGGCTCAGCGAGCGCAACAGCATGGCGAGCTGCTGGGTACGCGCGGTGTCGCCCTGGCAGGGCATGGAGTACGGGTTTGCCGCGCTGCCGCGTGTGGGTCAGGAGGTCGCCATCAGTTACCACGAAGGCGACCCGGACAAGCCCTATATATCCGGCCGCATGGTGAACCGCACGCAGCTGCCGCCATGGGAACTGCCGAAGAACCAGGCGCTGACGGGCTGGCGCAGCCGGGACCTCGAAGGCCTCGGGGCCAACAGCGTCGTGACCGACGACACGCCCGGCAAACTCCAGGTGCAGGTGACGAGCGATCATGCGAACTCGCGGCTGGTACTCGGCAGCAACACGCGCATCGACGGAAACAGCGGACGGGCCCAGGCACGCGGCGAAGGGTTCGAACTGGCGACCGAAGCGCATGGCGTGGCACGCGCCAATCGCGGCATGCTCATTACGACCGAGACACGTGCGGGCGCGGACGCACCCATGAAGGACATGGGCGAAACGGTACAGCGTCTGCGGCAGGCGCGCGAGCAGCATGAGGACATGGCGCAATTCGCGCAGCACCACAAGGCACAGGACGCGCAGATAAACCCGCGCGATGTGACCGCCGGCATGAAGGCGCAGAACGACGCGATCAGGGGTGGCGCAAAAAGCGCGGCCTACCCGTCGCCGGAAATGACGCGGCCGGACCTCGTACTCGCGAGCGCGTCGGGTCTCGCCGCAACGGCCGCCGACAGCACGCATCTGGCAAGCCAGAACGATCATGCCGTCACGGCGGGGCGCGACGTCAGCATTGTGTCAGGCCGTTCGCTGTTTGCGTCGGTGCGCGGCGCCATTTCGTTCGTGGCGGCGCAATTCGGCATCCGGCTGTTTGCGGCCAAGGGCAAGGTCGAGATTC
>Ga0154001_1000633_pt1 | contig 11198 bp, 10 predicted proteins | sample TSNJ085MetaG_FD_104699 | JGI IMG/M metagenome (GOLD analysis project Ga0154001, IMG submission 104699) | Attine ant fungus gardens microbial communities from New Jersey, USA - TSNJ085 MetaG | ecosystem: Host-associated > Fungi > Mycelium > Unclassified | place: USA: New Jersey, Wharton State...
ACCGAGACCTCGAACGGCGGGACCATCGCGCGGCGCGCGGTGTCGAGCATGTCGGCGGCTTGCATCACATCGCGTCCGCCGATGAAGATGCCGGTGCGCGATACGCCTTTCGGGCCGCGCGAAAAGATCGCGTCCTGGGTCAGGTTCGCGACCATGCCGGCCTCGACGCCGCAATACGGCACGATGACCTGATAGCCGGCGTCGGCGGCCATGTTGACGTCGAACGGACTCATCTGCGGCGTGGCCGTGAACATGTGCAGGATGTAGGGCCTTTCAATGGTTTCTGACATGACGAGGGCTCGTTTCAGTGGCAATTTCGTGGACGGCGCGGTGTCGGGCGTGACAGCGCGCGCGATATGGGGCGTGGCGGCAGCGCACAGGCCCGGTTGGCGGCGCGTACACCGCGCTCGATGGCAGCGGAGACGCCACCTGGACCGGCAGCACCACCGGCCCTCCGGCGCGTAGCGTGCACAGTGCGCGCATCATGCGGCGTCGATGCGCGGCGCATGCGCGTCGGCCTCGCGGATCGCCGCGCCGCTATTGCGGCCCGCGACAATGGCGCATTCGAGGTGCGGCATGCCGCCTGCCGCCGCGCGCGCGGTGGCGAGCGCGGCGTCGGCCTCGCGGGCATTGGCGAGGATCGCAAAGCCGGTCGGTCCCCACGACGTCTGACCGATGCCGGCGACGCGTTCGGCCGCGACCGCGCGCAGCACGCGCTCGACGTCGGGGCTCGCGAACACGCCGCCTTGCGCGCTCGCGAAATATTCGCCGATGGTCTGCTGCATTTCGCTGAGACCGCGCGCGAACGGCGCGAAGTCGTGCTCGGCGACGCTGGGCAGAATCCGCATCAGCACCAGGTGGCACAGGTGCGCGGCAAGCCGCTGCGGGAACGGCGCGAGCGAGGCGAGCGCGCGCCGCTCCTGCGCGCCGTGCAGACCCTCGCGGGCGTTGTCGCTGACGAGCAGCACGCGCCACGACTCCGGAAACGGCTGGCGCGAGAGCAGCGGCGGCATGCTCTGGCGCAGATCGCCGGCCGGCCCGCCGTCGAGCAGCAGGCCGCCCGAATCGAAGCCGAGAATGCCGATGCCGGAGCGCGCGCCGCGGCCGAGCAGGTGCGCGAGTTCGGCGCTCGTCGCCGGCTGGCCGGCGAGGCGCGCGAACGCGGTGCCGACCGCCAGCGCCAGTTGCGTGCCGGAGCCGAGGCCCGAGTGCGGACGCGGCGCCCGCACGACGTCGATCGCGAGCGTTGCCGGGCCGTAGGCCGCTTGCAGCCGCGCGAGGCACAGCGCGATGCGCTCGCGCTCGGCCGCGCCGATCGCGCCGTCGATGCGCTCGCGCTCCGCGAGCCGTGCTTCGAGCCGCGTGCCCTCGGCGTCGATGACGAGGCCGAGGCTGCCGAACGCGCGTCCGAGCGACGCGTTCGGATCGAGAAAACCCAGATGCAGGCGCGCGGGCGCGTCGATCGTGATGGCCGTGCAGGGCTGGAGTCGGCGAAGCTGGAGCGGCATCTCGAGTGTCCTTAGGTATCCCTGGCAGGTAGGCGTGGTGTGCGCCTCGGCAGATGCTTGAGCAGATGCCGGCGCAAGGGCGTCCGTGAATGCGGCGTGGGCCGTCGCGGCGGCGCGCCGAGGACTTCAAGCAGAAGCCGTACCAGGCGCGCGCGAAGCGCGGCCTGGCTGGATGTGCCGAGAATTTGCCGCGGATGTGCGGGGACCGTGCCGGGAAAACCGGCGGCCGGGGGACCCGGCGTGCGGCGCGTTGCGCGCCGCGCTGTCCCGCGCGGGAATGGACGCTATGTGACGCCGAAGGTGCACTGTGTCACCCGCTGTTTCATCGGACGATGCGGTGCGGGGTTGCGTGAGGTGTCAAGCGTGAGGCATGAGGCGGGCCCCGCCGCCTCAACCGCCTTACCCCGCCTTCGGCGCGTCGTACTTGATATAGCGGAAGCGCTGGTCGTCGGCCGGCGTGCCTTCGAGCGCTCCGCCTTCGAGGCCCGGCTGCCAGTGGATCACCGACTCGATTTTCGTGGCGAGCGCGAAGTCCTTGTCGGTGATGCCCTTCGCGCTGTGCGTCATCAGCTTCACGATCACGAATGCATAGGAGACCGTCAGATCGGGGTGATGCCACGCGGCTTCCGCGAGATGGCCGACCGTATTGACCACCATCAGCGTGCCTTTCCAGCCTTCGGTCCGGTACTTGCGCCGCAGCCAGCCGTCCTCGTAATACCAGTGTTCGAGCGGGCCGGCGAGGCGTTGTTTGATCTCGTCGTCGGAATAGACCTTCTCTGTGTGTGCCATGACTGTTTGCTCCTCGGTCGCCCGTTGCCGGGCAAAGGACACGTTGCGCATCCCGGAAGTGACACAGTATGTGCCGCTTTCCGTGACGCAACCACCCCAGGGTTGCTCCGCGGCGCGCGCAAACGGGTGGCGCGCGAGCGGCGCAAGTGCCATGACACACGCCGTGACAAGCGCCACGACACCTGCCGTGAGACCCGCCGTGACGCGACCCGCACGCCGCGCATTCGCGCTCGCGGCCGGCATGCCGCGCCACCCCGGCGCATTCCCGGCATGGAATATGCGTTGGCCGTTCATGCGCCGCGAAGCCCGACATCGAATCGGGATAGGGCGCTTGATCGTTACCTGTACTCGAGAAGGCGCGCACGATGCGACGAGGTAGCGTGGGTCATTCGTGAGTTGAACAGCAGGACAATTCTGGAGGAGACATGAACTTACGCACTGTGGTTCTTGGGCTCGCGATCCTCGCATCGGCAGCCTTTAGCTCGCTGGCTGCACAGGCCGATTCGCAGCTCGACGGACTGATGAAAAACCCCGCCAACTGGGCGGCCCAGGCGGGTGACTATGCGAACCACCGCTATAGTCCGCTCAAGCAGATCAACGAGAGCAACGTCGGCAAGCTGCAGGTCGCATGGACCATGTCGACCGGCGTGCTGCGCGGCCACGAAGGCGCGCCGCTCGTGATCGGCGACACGATGTACATCCACTCGCCGTTCCCCAACAAGGTGATCGCGATCAACCTGAAGGATCAGACCTTCCTCTGGCAGTATCAACCGAAACAGGACGACCAGGTCATCTCCGTGATGTGCTGCGATACCGTGAATCGCGGCCTTGCCTACGGTGACGGCAAGATCTTCCTGCAACAGGCCGACACCAAGCTCGTCGCGCTCAACGCGAAGACCGGCGAGGTGGTGTGGACCGCGCAGAACGGCAACCCGAAAGCGGGCGAAACCAACACCAACGCGCCGCACGTATTCGGCGACAAGGTGCTGACCGGCATCTCGGGCGGCGAGTTCGGCGTGCGCGGGCGTCTGATCGCTTACGACATCAAGACCGGCAAGCCGGTCTGGACCGCGTACAGCACCGGCCCCGACAACGAAATGCTGCTCGACCCGCAAAAGACGATGACGTATGCCGACGGCAAGATGGTGCCGGTGGGCGCGGATTCGTCGCTGAAGTCGTGGAAGGGCGACCAGTGGAAGCTCGGCGGCGGCACCACGTGGGGCTGGTATGCGTGGGACCCGAAGCTGAACCTTGTCTACTACGGCACCGGCAATCCGGGCACGTGGAACCCGACGCAACGCCCGGGCGACAACAAGTGGTCGATGTCGATCTTCGCGCGCGACCTGAATACCGGCATGGCCCGCTGGGTCTACCAGATGACCCCGCACGACGAATGGGACTATGACGGCGTCAACGAGATGATCCTGTCGGACCTCACCATCGACGGCAAGAAGGTGCCCGCGATCGTTCACTTCGACCGCAACGGCTTCAGCTATACGCTCAATCGCGAAACCGGCCAGCTGCTGGTCGCGCAGAAGTACGACCCGGCGGTGAACTGGGCCGATCGCGTCGATCTGCATAGCGGCCTGCCGATTCGCAACGCGGCGTACTCGACCCAGGCGGCCGGTTCCGACCACAACGTGAAGGGCATCTGTCCGGCCGCGCTCGGCTCGAAAGACCAGCAGCCGGCCGCGTTCGATCCGAACACGAACATGTTCCTCGTGCCGACCAACCATGTCTGCATGGACTACGAACCGTTCGACGTCGATTACGTGTCGGGCCAGCCGTATGTCGGCGCGACGCTGTCGATGTATCCGGGCCCGAACGAGAACAATGCGATGGGCAACTTCATCGCGTGGGACGCGAGCAAGGGCAAGATCCTCTACTCGAAGCCGGAGAAGTTCTCGGTATGGTCGGGCGTGCTCGCCACCGGCGGCGGCATCGCCTTCTACGGCACGCTCGAAGGCTACCTGAAGGCGGTCCGCATCAAGGACGGCAAGGAACTGTGGCGCTTCAAGACGCCGTCGGGAATCATCGGCAACGTCTTCACCTACGAGTACCAGGGCAAGCAGTATGTCGGCGTGTACTCGGGCATCGGCGGCTGGGCCGGCATCGGCATGGCAGCCGGTCTGGAAAAGTCGAACGAAGGTCTCGGCGCGGTCGGCGGCTATCGCGAGCTGGCGAAGTACACGGCGCTCGGCGGCACGCTGTTCGTGTTCGCGATTCCTAACGAAAAGAGCTGAATGAGGCGTTGAACGAGCGGGGCCATCTGCACGGGCACGGCCGGCGCATGGGTTGCATTCGATACAGTGCGCCGGCCGTTTCGTCAGCCTCGCCGGACCCACGCCGCCGGACCCACGCATTACCCCGCGCGCCCGTTTGCGGATGGGTCGATGAAACCCGGGGCGCCAACTTAGGAGACAGATGCATGAAAGGCCGATCAATCCTGTTGCTCGCGGCGCTGCCCGCCGCGTTCGTTCTGCTGCCCGCCGGATACGCCCAGAACAATGCCCCGAGTGCGCAGCAGGTTGCGTACAAGGTGGTCGACGGCAACAAGGTCGACAGCGCGACGCTGCTGGGATGGAAAACCTGGCGCGCGCTCGCTTGCGAACGCTGCCACGGCGCGCAGCAACAGGGCATGGTCGGGCCGTCGCTGATCGACGCGTTCAAGACGCTCGACAAGGACGAGTTTCACCGCACGGTGTTCGGCGGACGGGTGGCCAAGGGCATGCCCGATTTCAGTTCGAGCCAGATGATGCAGAAGAACTGGGAAAACCTGTATGCGTATCTGAAGGGTCGCTCCGATGGGCAGATCAAGCCGGGCGATCTGCAAGCCATCGACGCCAAATAACGCGTGGCGCTGTCATTCTTCCGGAGGCTAACGATGCGTGATAAGAGAAGCATGTCCGTGCATGTCGCCGTTATCGCCGGCGCGCTCTGTTGCGCGGCACTCGCCAGCGCCGCGGTCCGGGCGGACGGCCCGGCGCTGCCGAACAACGACGGCGCGGACGGCGTGCTCAGAGTGTGCGCGGACCCGAACAACATGCCGTTGTCGAACAACAAGGGCGAGGGCTACGAGAACCGCATCGCAAGCCAGATGGCGAGCGATTTCGGCTACAAGCTCGAATACACGTATTTTCCGCAGCGCATGGGCTTCGTGCGCCACACGCTGCGCGAGAAGGAAGAGGGTAGCGAGCGCTTCAAGTGCGACCTGATCATCGGCGTGCCGAAGGGCTACGACATGACCTCGACGACGCAGCCGTATCTGCGCTCGACCTATGCGATGGTGCTGCCGAACCGTCCCGAGTTCGCGAACATCAAGACACCTGACGATCTGCTCAAGCTGCCGCCCGACGTGCTGCACAAGCTGCGCTTCGGCATCTTTACGCAGACGCCGGCCGTGGACTGGCTGCTCGGCCATAACCTGATCGACCAGGCCGTGTCGTACCGCGTGCAAAGCGGCGATCCGGCCGAATACCCGGGGCAGATGATCGAGCAGGACCTGCGCGCGGGCAACGTCGACGTGGTGTTCCTGTGGGGGCCGATTGCCGGCTACTTTGCGAAGCGCGCCGGCGATTCGGTCCGGCTCGTGCCGTTCCCGGCGGGGCCCGGCATCCGCTTCGACTATACGATCTCGATGGGCGTGCGTTACGGCGAGAAGGCATGGAAGGACAAGGTGGATCAATGGATCGGCGCGAATCACGAGAAGATCGACGGCATCCTCGCCACCTACGAGGTGCCGATGCTCAAACCGGTCGACGTGCCGGCGCCGAAGCCGGGCGACTCGACGCAGTGAGGCCGCCGCGGCGCGCGTGGCTGCGCGCGCTCGGCGCTGTGGCGCTGGGGATGGCGGGGGTGCTGGCGGTCATGCCGTCCGCGGCATGGGCGGCGGCCGGCGACGACATCACGCCGGCCGAGCGTCTGATCTTCCTGACCGATCATCTGCATGGCGTCGCCGCGCAGACCGAACTCGATTACGCGCTGATCGATTCCAGGCAGCCGTCGCATAGCGCCGACACCATCAAGGTGCTCGTGGTGAGCGAGGACAACGCGAAGGGCGACGCGCAGGTCTCGGACCATAGCGGCAGCGTCGCGTTGCCGATCGGCGGGCTGCAGTGCAATCCGGCGATCATCTATTTTCTCGAGCACGACATCGCGGAGATGCAGGGCTTGACGGGCGGCCAGCGCCGCTATTTCCAGCAGCGCCTGCGCCTTGCACTCGCGGCGGGGCCGCGCATCGAGACCGTGCCGGGCGAGGTCGGCGGCAAGCCGGTCCGAGCGCGGCGCATCGTCGTGCAGCCTTATCTGAACGATCCGAACGCCGAGCGTTTCGCGCAATACACCGGAAAGCGCTACACGTTCCTGCTCGCCGACGACGTGCCCGGCCAGGTCATGCAGATTCGCACCGACGTGCCGGGGCCGAACAACGACTTCGCGCATCCGGCGCACACGGAGACGCTGAGCTTCCAGTCGGTGCTGCGCAAGTTGCCGCCGGGGCAGGCGCCGGTCAAGCCGTCGAACGCGCCGAGGGCGAGCCGTTGAACGGGTGCGGCACGCGCCGCTGCGTTGCCGCGTGATCGTGCTGTACGCGTGCCGGGCGGGTTCGCATGCGCATGTGTGTTCGCACGTGCTCACGCGTTTGCCTGTGCTTACGCATGCATGCGCGGTTCGCGGCGTTTTTCCGCCACCACCCTCACCCCGTTTGATCCTCGCATTGGAGCCTACGCATGCTGATCGACACCAAGGACTACACACCGAAGCTGATGGCGGCCATTGGCCAACTCGGCACCGCCACGCCGGCCACCCTGGCGGGCTACCAGGCGCTCGACGGCGCCGCCGCCAAGGGCGGCAAGCTCGATGCGAAAACGCGCGAGCTGATCTCGCTCGCGGTCGCCGTGACGACCCGTTGCGACGGCTGCATCGCCGTGCATAGCGCGGCGGCCGCGCGCGCCGGGGCGAGCCGCGAAGAGGTGGCCGAAGCGCTCTCGGTGGCGATCGCCATGAATGCGGGCGCGGCGCTCGTCTATTCGGCGCGCGCGCTCGACGCGTTCGGCCAGCAGAGCGGCTAGTTCCGATGCCGGGCGGGCGCTTCGCGACGAACCGGGTCAAGCTGAATTTCATTCGCACGCTGACCCTGCGGCAGTTGCAGATTTTCGTCGTGGCGAGCCGCTACACGAGTTTCGCGCGCGCGGCCGAGGAACTGCATCTGACGCAGCCGGCCGTGTCGATGCAGATCCGCCAACTCGAGGACGCGGTCGGGCTGCGTCTGTTTGAACGCGTCGCGCGCAAGCTCACGCTCACCGAGGCGGGCGAGGTGCTCACGCATCGAGCGAGCCGCATCCTCGGCGAAATCAAGGACGCCGAAGACGCGATGATGTCGCTCAAGCAGGCCGACAGCGGCTCGATCAACGTCGGCATCGTTAGTTCCGCGACCTACTTCGCGCCGAAACTGCTCGCGCTCTATTCGCATCTGTACCCGAAGGTCGACGTGCACTTTTCGGTCGGCAATCGCGATGCGCTGCTGCGGCTTCTGCAGGACAACGCGATCGACCTCGCGATCATGGGCCGTCCGCCGCCCGAACTCGACACGACCACGGAGCCGCTCGCGAACCATCCGCAGGTCGTGATCGCGCCGCTCGATCATCCCTTGTGCGGCGCGCGCCGTTTCGATCTGCAGGAACTGCGCGGCGATACGTTCCTGCTGCGCGAACCGGGCTCGGGCACGCGCATGGCCGCCGAGACGATGTTTCGCCAGCACCTCTTCACGCCCGCGAAGGTCGTTACGCTCGGCAGCAACGAAACGATCAAGCAGGCCGTGATGGCGGGCATGGGCGTGAGCCTGATCTCGCTGCATACGCTGCTGCTCGAACTGCGCACCGGCGAGATCGCGCTGCTCGACGTGAACGGCACACCCATCGAGCGCACCTGGCAGATCGTGCATCTGCGCACGAAGCCGCTTTCGCCGACCACGACGATGTTCCGCCAGTTTCTGCTCGACCATGCGGCGACGCATCTGGAGCGCGAGTACGCGGAATTCGCGAACCGGTTGGCGAAGCCTGCGGCCGGCACGGGGCGGGGATAGGTGCCGGCTTCGTTCAGCGCGTATGAGCTTCACGTGCGCCGCTATCGCCGATGGCACAGTGTGTACCCGCATGCCGTGACAGGCTGACAAGTATTCCTGACAGATATTCGCAAGCGACATACCTTGTGCCGCGCATGGGCGCGATCGGCACAAACCGTGCTTGACCCGATGCCGGCGAGCTGCGAGCGTGGCACGCGGCGAGGCCGGCAGGATCGCGAACGGTTACACGCACAGGCACGCGAGCAAGGCCTGCGCGCAGGCACAGGCAAGCCCACCATCCACCCGGAGGAGATCGCAGCGATGAGTTCCGGCGAGCAGCTTCAGGACTGGCGCTCTCACGCCCAGCAGATCGAAAACGAAGTCGCCAAGGTCGTCATCGGCCAGCAGCAGACCCTGAGGCTCATCAACGTTGCGCTGTTCGCCCGGGGTCACGTGCTGCTCGAAGGCGGGGTCGGGGTCGGCAAGACCACAGTGTTGCGGGCGTTCGCGCACGTGGTCGGCGGCGAATTCGAGCGCGTCGAAGGCACGATCGACCTGATGCCGGGCGACCTCGTCTATCACACCTATGTCGACGCCGACGGCAAGCCGCGCATCGAACCGGGCCCGCTCTTGCGGCACGGCGAGCAGTTGACCACCTTCTTCTTCAACGAGATCAACCGCGCGCGTCCGCAGGTGCAGTCGCTCCTGCTGCGCGCGATGGCCGAGCGTTCGGTGCTCGCGTTCGGCCGCGAGCACCGTTTTCCGCACATGACCGTGTTCGCGGACCGCAACAAGGTCGAGAAGGAAGAAACCTTCGAACTGGCTTCGGCCGCGCGCGACCGCTTCCTGTTCGAGCTGAACATGCCGACGCCCGCCGACGAGGACGCGCGGCGCGCGCTCGTATTCGACACGGCGTTTCATGACGTCGACCGCCTGCTCTCGCAACTGACGGCGTCGGTCGTGCCGTGGCAGCAGTTGAACGTGATCGGCGCGGCGATCCAGCAGGGCGTGCAGGCGAGCGAGGCGATCGAGCGCTACGTGCTCGACATCTGGCAGGCGACGGAAACGCCGCTGCGCTTCGGCATCACGCTCGACGGCGTCGACATGCAGCAACTGATTCTCGCGGGCGCGAGCCCGCGCGGCATGAGCGCGCTATTGCGCGCCGCGCGCGTGGTCGCATGGCTCGCGGGCCGCTCGCATCTGATACCGGAGGACATTCACGAAGTGCTGCTGCCGGCGCTCGGGCATCGCGTGTTCTTCACGCCGATCTACGAGTTGCGCCGCCAGGAACTCGCCGAGGCGCTGATCTTGCAGATCATGGCCAAGGTCGCGGTGCCGCGCTGAACGCACGGGCCCTGGAACCGATCCGGATCATGAACGGCACCGCGGAATTCCACTACCGTTTGCCGATACGCGCGGGCGGCGCGCGGCCCGGTTCGCATCAAGGCGCGAGCTTCGGCTCGGGGCAGCAGTTCGCGATGCACGGGCGGCTGTTCGACTATCCCGACCCGCGCCGTCTCGATCTGCGTGCGAGCCTGCGCGCGGCGCGCTCGGAATGGCTCGTGCGGGTCCATCTGCAACGCGTGGCGGTGCAGGTGATCGTGATCGTCGACGTCTCGGCGTCGATGCAGTTCGGCTCGCGTCAGACCAAGCTGCACGTGGCCGCCGATTTCGTCGAGGCGCTCGGCTACAGCGCGTTTCGCGTCGGCGACCGGCTCGGCATGCTCGCATTCGATGCGAGCGAGCGCGACGATCTCTTCGTGCCCGCGCGCAATGGCCGCGGCATGGGCCATCTGCTCGCGACGATGCTGCGCGAGTGTACGAGCCATGCGGCCGGGCGCGGCGCGCTCGAAGGGTTGCACCGCTGCGTGACGCGTCTTGCCGGACGCCAGGCGCTCGTGTTCGTGGTGTCCGACTTTCATTGGCCGCTCGCGCAACTGTCGCCGGTGCTCGACATGCTCGTGCATGCCTGCGTGGTGCCGATGGTCGTGTGGGACGAGGCGGAGATCGCGCCGCCGCGTCATGCGTCGCTGCTGGCCGTCAACGATGCCGAGTCGGGCGAGGAGCGCATGGTGTGGCTGCGCGGCGATATGCGCGAGCGTTGGCGCGATGGGGTCGCGCGCCGTCGCGAGGAACTGGCCGGCGTGTTCGGCGCGCGCGGCATCCGGCCGTTCTATGTCGAAGGCGGGTTCGATCCCGAAGCGATGTCGCGCTACTTTCTGGAGATGACGGCATGAGATCGTGCGGGCTTCGGCGTGCGCTTCGATGCGGCTTCATCCGTGCGTTGAAGGAGCCGGCGCGGCGCGCGTCGCGGCTGGTGGCAGCCGGTGTTGCATGTGCTGTGTTTGCCGTGTATGCCGCGCTTGCGCTTGCGCTGAGCGGCAACGCGGCGACGGCCGCCACAGCCACGACCGCCACAGCCGCCACAACCGCGACCGTCATCGCCACCGTGCAGGAACCCCGCGCATTCGGCTACGTACTCGGCGATGTGCTGACGCAACGCGTGCTATTGCAGGCCAACGGCCAGGACCTCGGCGTGGTCACGCCGCCTTCGGTCGGCCGCACTGGTCTCTGGCTCGAACGCCGGCCCGTGTCGCTCGAAACCGATGCGGACGGCCGCCAGTGGATGGTGATCGCGTATCAGGTCGTCAACGCGCCGCAGACGCTCACGCAAATCGCGCTGCCCGCGTTGACGCTGAGTTCGGCCGCCGGCCAGCAACTGCAGGTGGCCGAATGGCCCGCGAGCATCGGCCCGCTGACGCCCGCGAATCCGTTTGCCGGCGGCGATCTGCTGCCGTTGCGGCCCGATCGCGCGGCACCCTTGCCGACGACGGCCGGCC
>Ga0154001_1000638_pt1 | contig 11173 bp, 9 predicted proteins | sample TSNJ085MetaG_FD_104699 | JGI IMG/M metagenome (GOLD analysis project Ga0154001, IMG submission 104699) | Attine ant fungus gardens microbial communities from New Jersey, USA - TSNJ085 MetaG | ecosystem: Host-associated > Fungi > Mycelium > Unclassified | place: USA: New Jersey, Wharton State...
ACTTTGTTTATCTCTTAAGTATTTTTGAAACATGGTGTTTCTTCCTATGTTATATCTGATTGCAGATCAGAGTTTATATCAAGGTTTTCCAAGTCCTTGGCCCAAGTGCTAAGTATGAGGCTCTACTTTATATCTGAATATCACCCCAAGGCCAATGGACAGTCAGAGAGAGTAAATCAAATATTAGAACAGTATATTTGGATGTACTACAATTATTAGCAGACAGACTGGGTAAAATTACTTCCTCTTGCTGAATTTGCCTATAATAATACTCCTTCTACTACGATGGAGGTGTTACCCTTCTATGCTAACAAGGGTTACTACTCTAGACTACAGGTACATTCTCTACAAGACCTGTTATCCAAAAATGCCTACTTTTTTGCTAACAAATTAGAAACTGTCCACTCTGAACTGAAAGATGCGATACTAGAGGTGCAAAAATGTTACCAAGGCCCTGTTGATACTTGCAGATTGATACCCCCAAACTACCAAGTGGGCAACCAAGTATTTGTCCTCACTAAGTTTCTTTGGACTACATGACTATCTAGGAAGCTAGCTAAGAGATTCTTAGGTCCATTATCACAAATGGCTACTTACTAATTTGTGATAACTAAAGTAAAGATATGTCTTAGACATTACCCAATGTGGTGAACAACTAATTTATTTACCTAAAGTAAAGATATGTTTACATAGCATATAAGTATGGAGTAGAAAAGAAAGAAAGTAAACTATACACCTCAGACGTTATTCAATGTAGTAAATGACTAAGGTGTTTATATGAATATTCTACCTTATATGAAAATTACTAATCATTTTTGTATTATGTCCAAATATGCTCATTCTACTGCAATATTTCCCCTAAATAGGCACTCTCTACTGGACTCTGTCCTGATTCAAGGTGTAAAGTGAACTTTTGCATAGTGTCTCTTGGAAGGGGTTTGGTGAGGATGTCAGCTATGTTTTCTGATAATAGAGTGTAATGAAAAGTAACTTGGCCTCAAGCTACACAATCCTTGATAAAGTAGTGCCTAATATTGATGTGCTTGGTGCATAAATAGTTCTTGTTATTGAGACTATTTGATATTGCACTGTTGTTGTCAGTATTAATGACTACAGATTCTTTGAATAGTAAACCAATCTTATCAAAGAATTTTGATAACCAGATAGCTTGTATTGTAGCTTGTGAAAACACTATGTATTTGGCTTTAACTGTTGACAGAGTAACTGTTTCCTGACATTTACTCTTCCATGATATAGGTCCTCCTACAACTACAAAAACATTTCCTTCAGTTGATCTCCTCAAATTCTTACATCCAGTAAATTCTGAATTAACAAATCCAAAAGGTTCCAAAGTCCTATTTACATAATAGGTTATTCCATAGTATGCTATTCCTTTAATATAGACTAAAGCATGTTTGAATATATTCTAGTGTGTTTGACCTGGATTGTGTGCAAAACAAGATATGGTAAAGTGTTCTCTTTATCTCTTTAGTTTCTTCAGATATAACAGGGCAATCATCAATAGAAAGAGTCAATCTGGCTGATAATGGGATAGAAACTGGTGTGTAATTTGCCATATTGAAATGCTCAAGTATTCTCAGACAGTACATCTCCTGTGAGATTGTTATGTTTCTACTTTGTGGGTCTTTGTTGATATGCATTCCAAGTATGAGTTTTGCCTCTTCCAGATCCTTTATTTTGTAACTCATTCCCAGCTCAGACTTGGCTAGGATTTCCCCTTTGATAGTCAATGAAACATCTTCTAATATATCATCTGTTCAGGTGTCAATTGACATCAATGTAAATTTGTCCTCACACACTCTTAAATGGATTTGGGGATCAGCCTTGAATTTGTAGTACCTGTGGCCTTCAAAAGTTCTGTCCAAGTTTTAGCCCAATTGTGAGCTCCTTGCATTATCCCATATAGAGTTTTATTCAGCTTCTACACAAATCTTTCTCTTTCTTCCTCAAATCCTTTTGGTTGCTTTATATAAATATCAAAATTACTTTCACTGTTTAAGAATATAGATACAAAGTCAATTTGCCAAAGGCAAAGGTTTTGGACAGCTACTACAGCACACACTGAGCACACTGACTTTGGCCATACCACTGAAGTGTAGGTCTCCTCATAGCCTTCTCCAATCACTTGAGTAAAGCTCTTGGCAATAGTATGAGCTTTGTGTTTCTCCTCCATTTTCCTTTCATTTCAGAGCAAATATCTACTTTGATCCCATCATGTTTCATCCAACTGGTCTAGATACTAATGTAAAAATATTCCTCTGTTTCAACATCTTAATCTCCTTTGCTGTCAGCTCCTACTATAAGTCAGGCCTCTTCATAGCATCTCAGTAAGTCTTTGGGATTCAAGTATTAGTATTAATGTTGTATGCTGATAGTTAACTTAGATATTCCTATGACTCTTGTAAGTGTCTACTGGACCTTATTTCATGCTAAGTCCTTTAAAGTGCCAGTAGTTCATTAGGTATAGGGTTCTCATTCTTGGATTTGACTCAATCTGGTAGAAGGGATAATTGTTATGGAATTACATTGGGACTATGACTATCATCAGCCCTGGACTGATAACAAGTGGATAGTAGAAGAGATGACAGCGATAAAAGATAAGGAAGACAAAGATAATGCAATAAATAATGTGTTAGTACATTAAGATTAGGTTGGACTTCAGACTTGACTGGACTAATTATAGATATTAGACCACAGGAGAAACATTGGATAAACCTTGGGGTAATTATGGACAAATCTTATAATAGTTATAAACTTTAGAATAAATGGGAAAACTTTAGACTAACCTATTTATAGACTCTGACTTAACTAGTCACTCACTGTTATTTACTAGTACTTAGAATAGTAGTTTCTGTGATGTCACTAGTTAAGATAATTACAATCCAGAAAGAGGAGGGAACAGTAAGTTCTTTCTTTCTATGGTTCATCTGAAAACCTACTTTTCTTGGAATCCCATATTCTCTTCAGTCTTTGGACTAATTTGTGGAGTGTGACTAAAAGCCTCAATATTCATCCTTTCAATATAACTCTTCTAAAAACCTTAACCAAACCCTTTGTAGAGGGGCAAAAAGATATTAAGTGTTGACATAGGCTCAAGGTTAAAGTGTATATTCACTCTTGTGGTCTAGAGTCTTAACAATTAAGAAAGAACTTCCTTCTTTATCACAAGTGACAACACTCACCAAAGTCATAGTTGCCAACTCTCATTGCCTCACACTGTATCATTGACATCTCACTAGTTCTCATTGTCTTGTGCTGTACTGTGTAGAACCCCTGAGCTCTCATTGCTTCATACTGTAGCTAGGACATTGTTGTAACTGTAGATAGCAAATCTACAACCTCAACACTTTCAGAACATACTTGGTCCACCAAGGATAGTAACTTCACAGAAGACACCAGCTTCATTGACACCAGCAGTTTTATCTTTACTAGACCCATTAGTGAAAGAACACAAGAAAGGATCATCCAAGAAATCTTGAGATGTTATCCTAGTATATATCAAAATTACACAACAGAAAACCCATTCTTATCTCTCGATAATCAAGCAGACACCATCCTACTATTTCCATTGAATGAACCACCTCTCAACAAAGTTGAAAAAGCTATTAGACAATCAGAAATCCAACATAAGCCTTTGAACAAAACCTCAACACAGAAATGTCCAAATCAACAGATACAGCCTCTACAAGTACACAAGCAGCTCCCTTGACTTCCACTAATCCAGCAGGAATTCTCAGACACAGAACTTTTGGATCTTCTGCAAAAAACCAAGAAAACTCATTCTACAATGTCTTTGGAAAACCACCAACAGAATCACCAGATATCTCTGCAGCAACATCAACAATCCAACAAGAGCATTGACCCAAATATGCTCAACCAGACAAATTTGATGGAGACCCAAGAAATTATCAAAAATGGAAAGAAGACTGTCCATTGTACATGCTTGTCCACAAGCACAGTCTTCCAGATCAACACACAGCTATCATGTTCATGCTCTACCACATGGACAAGAAGGCTCTAGTCTGGAGAATGGAATTTATGGCAGTCTATACAGTCTTAGGACAAGGAATACACCTCAGAACCATGGAAAACTTCCTTGCAGCCTTTGACTCAGCATTTCAACCATTTGATATGGCAGGAGATGCCTTGTGGTAGTTGCATGCTCTCAGACAATTGTCAAGACCAGTAGACAAATATGTCTCTGAATTCAGAGTATTTGCCATACAAGCAGGCCTTACAGATGTCTCACAACTCATCCATCTATTCAGACAAGGTCTGGACTCTGATATCACAATACAAGCTATTTGCTGAGGACCCAATAATAATCTCCAAGCATGGATTGAAGCAGCAAAACAAGGAGAAGAGATTATCCACATGGAAAGAATCTATTTGGGAGGAAAGAAAAGAAAATACCTCTATAGAATTCTGACCAAAGAAAAACACTATACAAATCTGGACTGGCTTCAACCCCACAGCAACTATAAAGACCCAGATGCTATGGATGTCAATAATATACAAACCATACTGGAGAACTACAAAAATACTCTTCAGGATCAAGAAGACTCTGACAACAAACAAGAAATTACCAATCAATACATCCAGAAGTTGGTACACTAGACCCTCAGTAATATTCTTATCCAAGATCAAAAGAAGTCATTCAAACAAGAAGAATGTTTCAGTTGTGGAATATCTGGACACTTTGCTTGCCAATGCCCAAATGACCAAACTTCAAAGCTCTTCCCCATAACAAATCTTATAAGGCTAAAAAAAATCAGTTTACCAAAAAGACTTACAAAAAAAGAGACCTTACAGAAAACATCACAGAAAAAGCTTCAACTGACTCTGACTCAGAAGAGACAGAAGAGGAGGATTTTCCCCAAAGTGACTAGAAACTACATCTAGCTTGCTCAAAACTTCTAGCACAATGGACAATAGGACTACACCAAAAATTTGCTGATACATCAAATTATATAATAGAAGTAGTATTCATACAAAGAGATAACAATGGAGTTTAACACCCCTATTTCTTCTATTTAAAACCACTTTCACCAGTGGAAAAATGATATCATACCTCAGAACAAGAATTCCTTACTATTATCTGAGCTATCCAAGAATGGAGACATTATATTGACAGAGAACTAGAAGAAACTATCATCTGGACCAATTACAACAATATTATTTACTGAATAAACTCTGCCAAACTATTATGACAAATGACAAGATGGTCTATGACACTTAGTGTCTATAAAATCAAGATCAAATATATAGCCAGTAACAAGAATATCCCAGCAAATGTCCTCTCTCAAAAATTCATTAAAGAAAAAAACAAGAATGAACCAAAGCAGATAATACCAAATGAATTAATTGACAAATCAACATCTCTAGTAGAAGAATTAACCAATAAACCAACATTACAAGAAAAACAAAATATACTCAAACAACATCATGATTCATCAACCACTGGATACCCTGGTATCAAGAAGATACTCAGAAAAGTATCAGAACATCATTCATGGCCTAGATTCAAACAATTTGTCATCAACTATGTAAAAGATTATGAAAATTGCCAGAGATTCAAGATAAATCAACATCCCTTAAAACCACCACTTCAAGGAATTCCAGTACTACAGTTTAATTGACCTTTTATACAAATTGCTATAGATCTAATCACAGATCTTCCCAAATCAAGAGGATACAATTCTATTTTGTCCATAGTAGACCATAGCCTAACAAAGGAGATAATATTAATACCAACAACAAAAGGAGTAACCTCAGAAGGAATTGTAATACTTTTAATAAATAACCTCTTCTAAAGATTTGGTATTTCTGACAAGATCATATCTGATCATGACCCTTGATTCATTGCTAAGTCTATAAAAGCATTCCTATAGGGACTAAAGATTAAACAAGTGACATCTACTGCCTTTCATCCTTAAACAAATGGCACTACTGAATAATTTAACCAAAAAATTGAACTTTACCTTGCCATCTACTATGCTGATAACCCTGAAACATGGGCAGACAAACTACCAATGACTGAATACACTCATAACTTAAGACTCTATAAAGGAAGATCACATACCCCATTTAAACTTATGTTTGAACACCCCACTAAATGATACGTTAACATCCCAGAAACTTCATCTATTATAGCCAACAACAGAATTAACCATATAGAGAATATTTGGACAAATGCTAAACAAGCATATGAAGTTGTCAAGAACATTATTAATCAAAGAATCAAAAACAAGCTTTCAAATCTTGAAATAGAAACACAAGTTTGGCTAGACTCTTAGCATATCCAAATAGAAGAACCCTCAAAGAAGCTTGCACCAAAATGATTAGAACCCTTTGAAATACTTGAAAGAATGGGACCTGTGAACTACAAGCTAAAATTGCCACCACACTAGAAGATGTACTCCATTTTCCATGTTCATCTACTTTGGCCCACAGAAGAGAATATTCAATATGGTAAATTCTCAGAGAAACCCCTATCTAAGATTATTGCAGAAGAAGAGGAGTAGGAAATTGAGGATATTATTAACTCAGAAACCAGAAATAGGGTAAAGGAATTTTTAGCTCACTAGAAAGGATATTCAAATTTGGAATGCACCTGGAAACCAGAAGAAAATCTTGGGAATTCAAAGCAGATCCTTAATGCATATAAAAGAAGAGCAAAGCTATAACAATAAGGAAACTTACATTCATGTCTTCATCCTCTAGCTTATTAACTCTCATCACTACTTTACCAACTCCCTTACTAGTCAACAACAAACAAGTCAACAACTTCTTTCTGTCTATTGAACAATTCATTCATACACAAGAAAACAACATACCTCCATCCTACTATGTGACTTACCAACAAATTGCTACTGATAATACTTCTTCCATTCAGCAATATGCATTATTTGACAATCCCTTGGCCTAGTTGCAGTCTACTCTTATCAGGAATTCACTAGCTCTTGTCAATTTTAACATACTCAGGGAGAATTGAGCTTTATACTTATATCTTCAACATGCAACAGATCAATGCTTTTACCAATTTCAAAGCAATCTCAAAAATCTCAATAAGTTTTCAATCTCTAAAATCCATCAACAACTCTTATGTACCACTACAAGAAAAGTACAGTCCCAACCAAATACAAACAATCAGGACTCTGATTTACCAACTGGATCTGATACTGGAGACTCTTCTGATAACATACAAGAAAATAATACAAGAAATGAAGGGAATACTAGACAATTGGAAATTAGCAACCTCTCAGCAGGAACTAGATAAGATCTGGATAATACTTGTGGAGATCCAGAACTGAGACATTAGAGATAGAACCCTCTTCATTACAGATGACATACAATACTTTGTCTGTGGTTAACATGATCATTTCCTTGATTAATGCCCTGACTACATTTGCAAAAAGTATAACAGAAGAAACCCAGATCACTATGAGAAATTCTACCTCCTCCAACAACAATGACCCCAACTAAAATTCTTCATGGCCAAACGACAAGCTGAACAAGCCAGAATTGATTTTCCAGAGTTGTTCTATAATTAACCACTCTTCACCTTCATTATTGGTCTCACTCCAACACAACAAAAATTCCTGGAACATTTTCTTACTAAGACCCCAGAAACTCAACATTGTTCCACTACTCAAAAGTATCACAAATAAATACTCTTCAGAAACAGACTCTCCACTAGTCAAACTATTCTATTCCCCTCCATTCCAGAAAATCATAAATCTATTCTCCAACACTCTCCTATATAACCCATTCATTAAAACACCCAACAGAACTAGAAGGACAATGATGCAATAAATGATATGTCAGCATATCAAAATTAGGCTGGACTTCAGACTTGACTGGACTAATTATAGACATTGGACTACAGAAGAAACTTTAAATAAATCTTGGGGTAATTATAAATAAATCTTATAATTATAAACTTTAGAATAAATGGGAAAACCTTGGACTAACCTATTTATAGACTCTGACTTAACTAGTCACTCACTGTGACTTACTAGTACTTAGAATAGTAGTTTCTATAATGTTACTGGTTAGGATAAATACAATCCAGAAAGAAAAGAGAATGGCAAGTTCTTTCTTTCTGTAGTTTACCTAAAAATCTACTTTTTTTAAAACCTTTTATTTCTTCCAGTCTTTGAACTAACTTGTGGAGTGCAACTAAAAGTCTCAATATTTATCCTTTTGATATAACTCTTTTGAAAATCTTAACCAGACCCTTTGTAGAGGGATGAAAAGATATTAAGTATTAACATAGACTCAAGGTTGAAATGTATATTTACTTTTGTAATCTAGAGTCTTAACAATAATTGTGACATAGATTTGTTGATGTTGAGACTTTCAGTGATTTCATCACTTCTAAGATCTAGTATCATTACTGAATATGGTATAATTCTATAGTAGAGCAAGCTATCAGGTTCTACTTCTCTAATACCACTTCTAATGGCTTTATACTTAACTTGGGATTTAAAAGAATCACTAATTTCAAAATTTTTGTTAGGTTCAGCTTGCTTAGCAAAATAGATTGCTCCTTTCTCAAATATAACATTATGTAACTTGAAAATTACCCTTATCTTTTTGTCAAGTAGTTTGTATCCCTATCAATCATAAAACTCCAATAAAATAGTTTTTATAGATCTTGGATGAAGCTTTGAAACATTTAAATTAAGTAGAATATGAGCATAGACAGTATTACCAAAAGGTTAAAGATAAAACACATCTTGTTTTCATCTATGCCATACCTCAACTGAAATTAAAATAGATTATCAGATTAAAGATATGAAATTCCTAGCATAAACTACTATTTGCACAGCTTTGGCCCAATATTTTGAAGATAATCTGGACTTGGTAAGTGTATATTATATAACATTTAATATAATTTGCATACTTTTTTCTACTACTCTATTCTATTGATATATATAGGGAGTTATAAATTTGAAAACAAGATTACTTAATTTCTAATAATTCTCCTATACATTGTTGCACTATTTCTAGCCCATATTAACCCTAACCTTTTTTAGTTTCCTGTCTATTTGTTACTTTGCTTTAACATAGAAAGTACAGAATACTTTGAAAGTTGTGTTTGCTGATGAAGAAAGCCACAGTATAAAATAATAAGTATCTGTCCATAATAATCATGAAGTAATTTGCTCTTCCTACTGACTAAGTTTGTATAGGTCTCCAAATATTAATATATACTTTTTTTAGCAATTCTGTTTCCTTTTTAATTGTATTTGTACTATATAAATGAGCTGTATATTTTCTATAAATACAATCTTTGTATATTCTACCCAAAGACATTTTTCTACTGATGTTTAACCTATTTACAAGTTTTCTTAATACCATTTTCCAAATTATATTTATACTAGCATATCCCAATCTGTAATATCAAGTCTTGAAGTCTATTGGTTTCTTTTTAGCTTATGTCATGAATACTATAGATACTCTATTTTGTATATCAATAAAGTATAGCTATTTAAGGTAAGTTACTTGATAAACAACTTCCTTTTCTTTGTTGTCTTGGATTATAACTTTATTTCTGATAAAAGTGATTATAGTGCCTTTTTGGCTTAATTTGGATACTAATATGAGATTCAATCTAAATGTCATAAGTTGCTTTGACTATGACCAAGAAAAATCTATTTATAGAATAATAAACAAAAAATCAAACCAGTAGTCTCTTAGCTAGTTGTAGAATACTATCAATATAAATAAAAATAAATAACATACTTGTATAAGTAGATAATACAATTGATCAATTGGTAGTTAACTCAATTACTGGTCTTTTTGAATAGCAGATCCTAGCTATAAAAAAAAAAAGTATAGCAAAGCAGTACATAGGCAAAGACTCTAAAAAGTACAACAAAAAAGAAGAATAAATAAAAAAATATTATAAGAAGTATGGCTGAACATTAGAGTAGAGAAAGTAGACATATATGAGGGTATAATAGTCAAAACACTTCTGGATAGTAGTGCAACAGAAATATTTATGGATAAGAAAATAACAGCAAAACATGGGTTTAAACTACATAAGCTGAATAGACCAGTAATAGTTAGGAATATAAATGAAATGAACAACAGTATAAGAGTTATTGCATACCAAATAAAAGTAAATATATACTACAAAAGCCATATGAAAAGAATAAGAATAGATATATACAATTTGAAAAAGACAGATATTATACTAGGTATACTATGGTTGTAAGTATATAACTCTAAAATAAACTAAAAAATGAAAAAAATCAAAATAACAAGATGTTTATTAATCTATAGGAAAAAGATAGTGGTAAAGAAAAATATGAAAAGAAAGAAAAAAGTAAAGAAAAAAATTAGAGTAATAAAAAAATCAAATAGAGATAAATAGAAGATATTAATGGAAAAAAAATTCAATAATAAAGTCAAATTAGATAAAGAAAAAGTAAGAAAAATAATATTATAAAGATTTTACAAGTAACTTAAAGTGTTCAAAAAGACTAAATCAGAAAGGATATCTATGAAAAAACCTTAGGACTATACAATAAATCTAAAAAAAAACTTCATGCCAAAAAAAAAAAGACATATTTGATATCAAAAGAAGAAAAGAAAAAAGTAAGAGAATTTGTAGAAGAGCAGTTAAAAAAAGGGTATATTAGACTTTTAAAGTACCCTTAGACTTCACTAGTGTTCTTTGTAGAGAAAAAAAATAGAAAAAAAAGATAGTACAAGACTACAGATACCTAAATAAGGGGACAGTTAAGGATAATTACCCTCTATCTTTGATTTCAGACTTAATTAATACCATAAACACAAAAAAGATGTTTACAAAGATAAACTTGTGCTAGGGATACAACAATATATAGATAAAAGAGAAAGATGAGTAAAAGACTACATTTATAATACATCTTAAAGTATATGAGCCCACTGTAATATTTTTTGGTCTTACAAATTCATCAGTAACATTTTAAGCAATAATGAATGATATTCTAAGAAACCTAATAGATATAGGAGATATAGCAATATTTATAGATAACATATTGGTAGAAACAAAGAATTAAAAAAAACATAATGAAATAGTAGAAAAGATATTAAAAAGAATAAAAGCAAACAATTTATATATGAAACCTGAGAAATGTATATAGAAAATTAAAGAGAT
>Ga0154001_1000639_pt1 | contig 11159 bp, 15 predicted proteins | sample TSNJ085MetaG_FD_104699 | JGI IMG/M metagenome (GOLD analysis project Ga0154001, IMG submission 104699) | Attine ant fungus gardens microbial communities from New Jersey, USA - TSNJ085 MetaG | ecosystem: Host-associated > Fungi > Mycelium > Unclassified | place: USA: New Jersey, Wharton State...
CGCCGAACAACTGCTCGCGGCCTGGCACGCGGCGAGCGCAACCGACGCGCCCGGCCGCGACATCGAGATTCCGGTGCAGTACGGCGGCAAGTTCGGCCCCGACCTGCACGCGGTCGCCGAACACACGGGGCTGACCGCGCGCGAGGTCGTCGAGCGTCATGCGGGCGGCTGTTATGTGGTCTTCTTCATCGGCTTCCAGCCGGGCTTCGCGTATATGGGCGGGCTCGACGCCGCGCTGCACACGCCGCGCCGCGCGTCGCCGCGGTTCGAGGTGCCGGTCGGCTCGGTCGGCATCGGCGGCGAGCAGACCGGCATTTATCCGGCCGTGTCGCCGGGCGGCTGGCAACTGATCGGCCGCACCGAGGTGCCGCTGTTCGATCCGGCGCGCCGTCCGCCCACGCTGCTGCAACCGGGCGACCGGGTGCGCTTCACGATCGCGGGGATGCACGCATGATCGACGTGATCCGCGCGGGTCTTCTGACCACGATTCAGGACCTCGGCCGCCACGGCCACCGCCATCTCGGCGTCGCGATGGGCGGGGCGCTCGACCGGCTCGCGCTCGAAGTCGGCAACCGGCTGGTCGGCAACCGGCCCGACGCGGCCGGCCTCGAAATCACCTTCGGCCCGACCGTGCTGCGCTTTCTGCGCGCGACGCGCGTCGCGATCACCGGCACCGAATTCGGTGCAACGCTCGACGGCAAGCCGGTCTACTCCTGGTGGAGCCTGCCCGTGCAGGCCGGCCAGGAACTCGTGCTGAACGCGGCGAAGCGCGGCATGCGCGGCTACGTGTGCATCGCGGGCGGCATCGACGTGCTGCCGATGCTCGGCTCGCGCAGCACCGATCTCGCTGGCCATTTCGGCGGACTCGGCGGGCGGGCGCTCGTCGACGGCGACCGTCTGCCGGTCGGCGCGACGCCGCCACGCGCTCGCGCGAGCTTCTCGCCCGAGGCGCCCGAGTTCGGCGTCAAGGCGCCCGCATGGTGCAAGTTCGTGCTGGTCCACGAGCCGTTGCGGCGCGGCCGGCATCCGTCGGGCGTGCCGTGGGCCGTGCCGATCCGCGTGCTGCGCGGCCCCGAATACGACAGCTTCACCGACGCCGCGCAGCAGTCGTTCTGGTCCGACGAGTGGCTCGTCACGCCGAACAGCAACCGCATGGGCTACCGGCTCGCCGGCACTCAGCTCGAACGCACGCACAAGACCGATCTGCTGTCGCACGCGGTGCTGCCGGGCACGGTCCAGGTGCCGCCGAACGGTCAGCCGATCGTGCTGATGAGCGACGCGCAAACCACCGGCGGCTATCCGAAGATCGGCGCGGTGATCCAGGCCGATCTGTGGAAGCTCGCGCAGGTGCGCCTGAACGCGGCGATTCGTTTCATCCCGACGACGCCCCACGAGGCGCGCCAGGCTTTGCAGGAAGAACGCGCGTATCTGCGGCAGATCGACGCCGCGATCGCGATGCATGAAGAACGTTGCGCGCGCCAGTAGGCGACCGCAACGCTATAACACTAAAGAGAGAGAGGAACCCCATGGAAATCGATCTGAATGCCGACCTCGGCGAGGGCTGCGGAACCGACGAGGCGTTGCTCGATCTCGTCAGCTCCGCCAACATCGCATGCGGCTGGCACGCCGGCGGCCCCAACGCCATGCGCGACTGCGTGCGCTGGGCCGTGCGCAAAGGCGTGTCGATCGGTGCGCATCCAAGCTTCAACGATCCCGAGAATTTCGGCCGCAAGGAAATGGATTTGCCGGCCAACGACATCTACGCGGGCGTGCTGTATCAGCTCGGCGCGCTGTCCGCGATCGCGCAGGCCGAGGGCGGCCGTATCGCGCACGTGAAGCCGCACGGCGCGCTGTACAACCAGGCTGCGCGCGATGCCGGGATCGCCGACGCAATCGTCTCGGCGGTGCACGACTTCGATCCGTCGGTCGCGGTGTTCGCGCTTGCCAACAGCAGGCTCGTGAACGCCGCGCGCGACGTGGGCCTCATCGCGATCGAGGAGGTGTTCGCCGATCGCGGCTACCGCGCCGATGGTTCGCTCGTGCCGCGCAAGGAGCCGGGCGCGCTGCTCGACGATGAAAACGAAGTGCTCGCGCGCACGCTCACGATGATCCGCGAGCAACGCGTGAAGGCTGTCGATGGCCGCTGGGTGCCGCTCAACGCGCAGACCATCTGCCTGCACGGCGACGGCCCGCACGCGCTGGCTTTTGCGCGGCGCATTCGCGATGCGCTCGCTGCCGCGGGTATCGAGGTTCATGCTGCGGGTGCTGCGCGCGTTTGAGTCGCGCGGCTGGCGGGTTTGGTGTATTTGGTGAAGCGGGCTGCGGCTGGCTATCGAACGTGTGTGATGGATCCGGCGCTCCGTTTTGAGGCGAGGCGCTGGATCGTGTGGTGCGATGTGATGGTGGCCGTTGCGGTGTGTGCGGCGAGCCCGAGGTCTAGTGGCGGTGTGTGCGACGCCAACGGCTGACGATTGCCAGAAGGGCGGCCGCTAACATCAGCGAGAGAGTAAAACTGACGGTGTACAGCGTGCCGAAGATGATGTCAGAGTTGGTTTCGCTGCCGTGAGAGTCCAGTGCCTGGAAAAGCGGAGTGAAGAACTCGTAGCCTGAGCCGGTGTCCAGCCATTCATCAACAGCGGGGATGCACAGAATCCCGGCTCCGACTGGTAATGTCATCACCAGTGCGAGCGTGATGCAAATAAGCGTCTTCTTCATTATCTTCTTGAATCTCATTGTTATACGTTTGTGAGCGCTTCAATGGCGGTGCGTGCGACGCCAACGGTTGACGATTGCCAGAAGGATGGCCACTAACATCAGCGAGAGAATAAAACTGACGGCGTACAACGTGCCGAAGATGATGTCGGAGTTGGTTTCGCTGCCGTGAGAGTCCAGTGCTTTAAAAAGCGGGGTGAAGAATTCATAGCCTGACCCGCTCGCAAACCATTCAGCAACACCCGGGATGTATGCAATCCCGACTCCGACTGGCAGTGTCATCACCAGCGCGAGTGTGATGCAAATAAGCGTCTTTTTCATTACCTACTTGAATCTCCTTGTTATACGTTTGTGAGTGCTTCAACGGCGGTGCATACGACGCCAACGGCCAACTATCGCCCAAGTTGCAACGACTAATGCCAGTGACAGAAAGAAGCTGACAATGAGCATCGTGACGACGATAACGTCCTCGGTTTCTTCCCAGCCGCGGGCATCCAGCGCGATGAAAAGATGTTCAAAAAGTTCATGGCCCGTACCGTTGCTTATCCATTCATCAATACCCGGGAAGCGCGCAAGCCCGGCCGTGACGGGTAGTGTCATCACCAGTGCGAGCACGAAGCAGATAAGCGTCTTTTTCATTGTTTTGTTGAATCTCATGGTTAGACGTGCGTGAACGCTTCAACGGCGGTACGCACGGTGTAAATGGCTGACAATCGCCCAGCACGCAATGATTAGCGCCAGCGACAGGAAGAAACTGGTAATGAGCATCGTTGCGAAAACGATATCCGAGTTGCTTTCGTTGCCATCCGAACCTAGTGCTTTGAAAAGTGGTTCAAAGAAGTCGTAGTCAGCACCACTCGAAAACCATTCATCCATTTGCCGGGATGCGTATGATCCCGATTGCAACGGGCAGTGTCATCACCAGCGCGAGTGTGATGCAAATAAGCGTCTTCTTCATTACCTACTTGAATCTCCTTGTTATACGTTCGTGAGCGCTTCAACGGCGGTGCATACGACGCCAACGGCCAACTATTGCCCAAGTCGCAACGACTAATGCCAGTGACAGAAAGAAGCTGACAATGAGCATCGTTACGGCGATGACGTCCGCGGTTTCTTCGCAGCCTTGGGCGTCCAGCGCTATGAAAAGATATTCAAAAAGGTCATGGCCCATACCGCTGTCTATCCATTCGAACACACCTGGTAAATGTGCAAGCCCGACCATAACAGGCAGTGTCATCACCAGTGCGAGCGCGATGCAAATAAGCGTTTTTTTCATTGCTTTGTTGAATCTCATGGTTAGACGTGCGTGAACGCTTCAACGGCGGTACGCACGGTGTAAATGGCTGACGATCGCCCAGCACGCAATGATTAGCGCCAGCGACAGGAAAAAACCGGCAACAAGAAGCATTGCAACAATGACGTCCGTGTCGTATTCGCCGGTGCTCGAACCGAGTGCGATGAAAACTGGCTCAAAGAAGTCATAGCCCGCGCCGCTGTCCAACCATTCATACACGCCCGGTAAGCGTGCAATCCCGGCGGCGACGGGCAGTGTCATCATCAATGCGAGCGCGATACAAATCAGCGCTCTTTTCATTGCACCTCGACCATGCCGTAGTATCGGGTCACCGTTCCCGGCACGAACGCAGGCGGCTGTGCTTTCAGATATGAGCGAAGCGCGTTGAACTGTTCTCGGGATGGAAGCGTGATGCAACCGTCGCTCTCCCCAGTTCGTCCAACCGGGTGTAAGCGAAAATTGCCACGCCGGACACTGCCTACGAAGGTCCAGTCATCGATGGCGCCGTCATCGCAATGGAGAGCAAACCATTCTTCGCGGCGCGTGCCCACCCACAGATCCTTGACTGCATCCAGAAGCCAGCCAAGATGCCCGCCGCTTTCCCGATCGATGATGTAATACGTACCTTTGGGAATAGCGCCCTCTTTAGGCGCGTTCGTAAACTCCGGATCATCGATATAGCGCCCCTTCCCCGAAAACGCCTCAACACGCCCAAACCCCGGACAAACCAGCATCGACATAGGGCGTCGATTCAATGTGAAAGTACAGGACACCGGCATTTCACTGTTCCTGTCTGTTCGCCCGGATGTCGATCAGCGCGGTGACCGTGCCGCCGCTGCCGCCCCGGTCGTTCTGCAAGATGTACTCATGCTTTATTTTTGCGAACGAGAGATGCACCTGTTCGTGAGAACCGTGACCGCCACCCACGGGCTCGACATGAGAAACGAGCACGTCGTACATCGTGATTCTTGCGTACTCGTGAGGAGCGCCACCGGCCCGTCGCACGGTGAGCCTGGCTTCGCGAATACGCTTGCCGGAAAAACAATAGCTCGCCAAGTTCGGACTTGCCCGGTCCAGCAGATGAGTAAATTCGAGGTCGGAAACCGTGGCTTTTGCAACACCGCCGCCTGAACCAGCGTGCATTGCCGATTGCTGCGTCACCTGCCAGCGCCATCCGATTACGTCGATTTCATTGAGATGCGCCGCGTCCTGCGATTCGCCTTCGATACCGTCGATCTTGATGAAAATGTCCTGCGCCATCCGTGAATCTCCTTCGTGCCAAATCGTGCTAATCGATTAAGAAATATTGCCTGGCGAAGGTATCGAAATCAGGATGCGAAAAACATAGGAATTTTCTGAGAATTACGTCGAGGGCCGCTAGCTATCCTGAGTAATCGGATAAAACGTTACAAAGGGTAATGGAAGCATTGCAATCACACCCGAAGGAGCCTTTACTCCGGCTTTTGCTCAAGGGCATGAGCAAGGTAGGAAGTGTTCAGCATTGAAGATGCGTTTGGCGATATGCACGATGCACGCAGCCGCACACCGGAGCTCGCCGAAGAAGCGTTGCTCGCCGCTCAACCCGGCTCGACCACGAACCCATGCTGCCGCAACAGTTGCAGCACGCCTTTCGGTCCGCCGAGATGCAGCGCGCCGATCGCGACGAACAGCGGCTTGTTCGGCGCGGCGATTTGCAGCATCCGCGTGACGAAGCGGCGGTTGCGCTCGTAGACGATCCGGTTGTCGATCGAGTTGGACACGCGCTTGTCGCGCGCGAGTTTCTCCGATTTCGCGGCCTGCCACGCGGCGATCGCATCGGCATCGCCGACCTGCCACAGCCGATGCAGCGCGCGCACGTCCGCGACGTTTTGAGCCGGCGTCTGCACGAGGTCCTGCGCGAGCATTTCGCGCTGCTGCGCGGCCGACAAGCCGGTGAACGCGCGCATCTGCTGCTGCAGCGTTTCGAGTCCGATGATCTTGCCGCGCGTCTTCAGATACACGTTCTGCAATTGCGCTTCGGTGCCGTACTCGGTCTGCAATCCCGCGGAGAGCGAGTCATAGGTTTCGACCACGAGCGAGGCGAGCCACGGCCGCATCTTCTTGATCGCATCGAGCGCGGCCGGGTTGCCGCGCAGGCGCAGCGCGAGCTTGTGCCACAGCGGCTCGGGCAACAGGCCCGGCAGACAGTCGCGCTTGCACACACCGTACTTCGACACGTCGTCCTGCGAGACGAGCAGTTCGTCGGGCGACAGTTCGAGCGCGAGCGTCGGCGAGGCGGCGAGCGCGGCGAGGATCGGCGCGCGGAACGGCTGCCCCACGGGATAGTCGACCGGATCGCCGACGTGTAGCGTGCCGAGCACGTAGATCGTGGTGGTGCCGCGCGTCGCGACATAGAACGGCATGCGCGCGGGCTGCACGCGCACCGGCCCGCTCGCCGTGGTGCCGGGTGCCGCGGGCGGCGCAACGGAAGGCGGCGGTGGCGAGGCCGGCACCGCGATCGACGGGCGGCCCGCCTGGCCGGGCGCATTGGCCGCCGCGCCGGCCGCGTGGGCGAGATGGGGGACGGCCGCGCCGAGATACAGCGCGAGCCCCGACGAGAAAAATGCGGAGAAAAGCGTAGAGAAAACTGCGCAGAAAAAAGCGCCCACGAGCGCGACGCCACCCGGCGCACGCGCTCCTGAGCGCCGCGAAAAGGCAGCCGCGCGGCCGCCCCCACGCAAGCGGCGCGCAAGACGACGCGCCGCCGCCACATCAGGCATCCACGTCCCCCACCTCCTCGGCGCGGTGACACGAGACCTGGCGGCCATCCACCTCGCGCAGCTTGGGCTCCTCGCTGCGGCAACGGTCGATCACGTACGGGCAGCGCTGATGGAACGTGCAGCCCGACGGCGGATTGAGCGGCGAAGGCATTTCGCCCTGCAGCTTGATCTTGATCGTGCGGTCCGCTTCGAAGATCGACGGCGTCGCCGACATCAGCGCGCGCGTGTACGGATGGCGCGGCTTCGAGAAGATGCGCTGCTTGTCGCCGAGTTCGGCGACGCCGCCGAAGTACATCACCATCACGTCGTCGGCGATATGCTCGACCACCGAGAGGTTGTGCGAGATGAACACATAACTCGTCTTGAACTGATCCTGCAGGTCCATGAACAGGTTCAGGATCTGCGCCTGGATCGACACGTCGAGCGCGGACACCGGTTCATCGGCGACCACGATCTGCGGATCGAGGATCATCGCGCGCGCAATCGCCACACGCTGACGCTGACCGCCCGAGAACATATGCGGATAACGCTTCGCATGCTCGGGCCGCAGGCCGACCGTGCGCATCATCTGCGCGATGCGTTCGGCGCGCTCGGTCGCCGTCAAGGCCGTGTTGATCGCGAGCGGCTCGCCGAGCGTCTGCTCGACGGTCTTGCGCGGATTGAGCGAGGCGAACGGGTTCTGGAACACCATCTGCACGCGCCGCCTGAGCGCCGCGATCTTCTCGTGATTCGCACCGGCCACGTCCTCGCCGTCGATCAGCAGACGGCCCGCACTCGGCGTTTCGATCATCGTCAGCTGGCGCGCGAGCGTCGACTTGCCGCAGCCGGACTCGCCGACCACCGCGAGCGTCTTGCCGCGTTCGAGCGCGAACGAGACGCCGTTCAGCGCCTTCACCGTGCCCGACGCGAACATGCTGCGCTTGACCGTGTAGTAGCGCGCGAGCCGATCGGCGACGAGCACGTGGTCGCCGGCACGATCCGGCTCGCGGCCGGTTTCGGGTACTGCGCTCATCGGGCGCCTCCTTGCGTGTGAACGTTGGCGTCCTTGTCGAGGTTCAGCGGCTTGACGCAACGCACGCGCGTGAAGTCCGCATGACCTTGCAGCGGCGTGAGCGCGGGCCGCGCCTTCAGGCAGTCGTCGGCCACGTATTTGCAGCGCGGCGCGAACAGACACCCCTTCGGACGGTCGTCGCGGCCCGGCACCATGCCCGGCAACGCCGCGAGCCGCACCGCGCCCACGTTGTGCTCGGGAATCGCGGCCAGCAGCGCTTCCGTGTACGGATGATGAGGCGCCGCGAAAATATCGGGCACCCGGTTCGTTTCGATCACCTCGCCAGCGTACATGACCGCGACGCGCTGCGCGACTTCGGAGACCACGGCCAGATCGTGCGAAATCAGCACGAGCGCCATGCCGCGTTCCTTCTGCAGGCGCATCAGCAATTCCATGATCTGCGCCTGAATCGTCACGTCGAGCGCGGTGGTCGGCTCGTCGGCGATCAGCAGCTTCGGGTTGCAGGCGATCGCCATCGCGATCATCACGCGCTGGTTCATGCCGCCCGACATCTGATGCGGAAATGCGCCGATGCGGCTCTTCGCATCGGGAATGCCGACCTGGTCGAGCAGTTCGAGCGCGCGCTTGTCCAGCGCGCCGCCGCGCAGGCCCTCGTGCAGCTTCAGCACTTCCTTGATCTGATAGCCGACCGTGTAGCTCGGGTTCAGGCTCGTCAGCGCGTCCTGGAACACCATCGCGATGTCCTTGCCGATGATCCTGCGGCGCTCCTTCGCCGAGGCCTTCAGCAGGTTCTTGCCGTCGAACGTGACTTCGTCGGCGGTGACCTTGCCGGGCGCGTCGATCAGGCCCATCAGCGCCATCATCGTCACGCTCTTGCCCGAGCCCGATTCGCCGACCACGCCGAGCACTTCGCCGGGCGCGACGTCGAGATTGATGCGGTCGACCGCGGGCAGGCCGCTGAAGTTGACCGCGAGATTGCGGATGGTCAGCAGGTTATTCATGTTCAGGCCATCCGCTTCAGTTTGGGGTCGAGCGCGTCGCGCAGCCCGTCGCCGAGCAGGTTGATCGCGAGCACCGAAATCAGGATGGAGAGACCCGGCATCGTGACGATCCACCATGCGCTGTCGATGTAATCGCGTGCCGACGCGAGCATCGCGCCCCACTCCGCCGACGGCGGCTGCACGCCGAGGCCGAGGAAGCCGAGCGCGGCGGCATCGAGAATCGCCGAGGAAAAGCCGAGCGTCGCCTGCACGATCAAAGGCGCCGTGCAGTTCGGCAGCACCTGCGAGAACATCAGCCGCAAGGTGCCGGCACCGGCCACGCGCGAAGCAGTCACGTACTCCTTCTGCAACTCGCCTTGCGCCGATGCGCGCGTGAGACGCACGTAACCCGGCAGCGCGACGATCGCGATCGCGAGCATCGTGTTGACGAGACCGGGACCGATGATCGCGACCACCGCGACCGCGAGCAGCAGCGACGGCAGCGCGAGCAGCACGTCCATGATGCGCATGATCGGCGTGTCGGCCCACTTCTCGAAGAACGCGGCGATAAGGCCGAGCACGATGCCCGGAATCAGCGCGAGCACGACCGACACGAAGCCGATCCAGAACGACAGTCGCGCGCCGTACATCAGACGCGAGAGGATGTCGCGGCCCGCTTCGTCGGTGCCGAGAATGAACTTCCAGTTGCCGCCGTCGAGCCAGGCGGGCGGAATCTTCACCGAATCGCGATACTGCTCGATCGGGCTGTGCGGCGCGATCAGCGGTGCGAAGATCGCGACGAAGATCAGCACGAGCACGACGATGCCTGCACCGACCGCGCCGCGGTTGCGCGAGAAGTTGGCCCAGAATTCGCGGGCGGCGAGCGCACGGCCGCTCGGCGGGGCGACCGATTGGGGAACGGTGTTTTGAATGTCAGCCATAGTGATTTACCTCGTATGGCGAATGCGCGGATTGAGCACGCCGTACAACAGATCGACGACGAGGTTCACGACGATCACCAGCGTGGCGATCAGCAGAATGCCGCCCTGCACGACCGGATAATCGCGCCGGCCGATCGCGTCGATCAGCCATTTGCCGATGCCCGGCCAGGAAAACAGCGTTTCGGTCAGCACCGCGCCAGCAAGCAGCGTGCCGACCTGCAAGCCGATCACGGTCACGACCGGAATCAATGCGTTGCGCAACGCATGCACGACGATCACGCGCGCCGGCGACAAGCCCTTCGCGCGCGCGGTGCGGATGTAGTCCTCGCGCAGCACTTCGAGCATCGACGAGCGCGTCATGCGCGCGACGACCGCGAGCGGAATCGTGCCGAGCACGATCGCCGGCAGGATAAGGTGGCTCACGGCCGAGGTGAACGCGCCTTCGTCGGTCGACATCAGCGCGTCGATCAGCATGAAGCCGGTCACGTGCGGAATGTCGTATTCGACCGCGATGCGGCCCGACACCGGCGTCCAGCCGAGCTTGACCGAGAACACCATGATGAGGATCAAGCCCCACCAGAAGATCGGCATCGAGTAGCCGGTCAGCGCGGTGCCCATCACGCCGTGATCGACCACCGTGCCGCGCCGCAAGGCCGCGAACACGCCCGCCGGCAGACCGACGATCAACGCGAACAGCATCGCGCAGATCGACAGTTCGACGGTGGCGGGAAAGCGCGCGAGGAATTCGCCCATCACGCTCGTGTTGGTGATGATCGAGGTGCCGAGGTCGCCGTGCAGCGCACGGCCGATGTAGTGGACGTACTGCATCGGCAGGGGTTCGTCGAGCCCGAGGCGGTGCATCGCGGCAGCGTGCATCGCGGGATCGACGCCGCGCTCGCCCATCATCACTTCGATGGGATCGCCCGGAATCAGGTGAATCAGCGCGAACGCGAGGATCGTGATGCCGATGAACGTCGGTATCACCATGCCAATACGGCGCAAAACGAAACGGAACATGGCTCGTCCCCTTGGTCTTGTGATGAAAAAACGCAACCGGCGACGAGGGCTCGTGACCCCGGTCGCCGGACCATTTCGACCAGTTTTCTAACCGTGCGAAAAGCGTACTGCGTCAATGTTACGAATTACTTGACACTCACGCCGTCGAAACGCGCATAGCCGAGCGGTTCGATGCGCATGTCGACCACCTTCTTGCTGACCGGCTGATAGACGGTCGAGTGCGCGATCGGCGAGAACGGCAATTGCTGCGCGAAGATGTGCTGCGCGTCGCCGTACAGCTTCGTGCGCGTCGCCACGTCCGACGTCGTGCGGCCCTTCTGGATCAGATCGTCGAACGGCTTGTAGCACCACTTCGAGAAGTTGTTGCCGTTGATCGCCTCGCAGCCGAGCAGCGTGCCGAGCCAGTTGTCCGGATCGCCGTTGTCGCCGGTCCAGCCGATCAGC
>Ga0154001_1000641_pt1 | contig 11142 bp, 9 predicted proteins | sample TSNJ085MetaG_FD_104699 | JGI IMG/M metagenome (GOLD analysis project Ga0154001, IMG submission 104699) | Attine ant fungus gardens microbial communities from New Jersey, USA - TSNJ085 MetaG | ecosystem: Host-associated > Fungi > Mycelium > Unclassified | place: USA: New Jersey, Wharton State...
GCCCCTTGTCGCGTTCCACAGCGCAATGCATCCGCCGTCGGCGCCGGCGGTATGCTTGCGCCTCGGCTCAGGTCCGTGTCCGCTTCCGGGCCGTAGAGCGCGCGGGCAAACCGGCACCTGCGACGAACGACGCGCTTGTCGAATCCGCGGCTGCCGTACCGGCCTGAAGCGTCAACTTCAAGGCTTGGCGAATCGCCCGTGGTTCATAGCTGGGATCGATACTGGCGATGACCCCCAAAGCATTCCGCGCGAGCTGGCGGCTTGCCGCGTGAACGGCCTGGTCGGCGGAGCCCTCTTCGAAGGCGATCACCACGTCGCGGTGCTCCTCTTCCGACGCCAGCCAGGACTGCGGCGCCGAGCGCATATGCAAACGCCGCGCTCGCTCCGAACGCGACCAGCAATTGTCGATCGAATCCTTGATGATCGGTCCCGCATGCATGACGAGCATCCGGTGGAAGTCGATATGCAGATGCTCCCACTCGTCCTGCGTGCCATCGTGCAGAGGCGAGCGATCGTTCATCTGATCGAGATGCGCTGTCAATGCCGAAATCTCGTCGGCGGACATCAGCGGCACGGTGAGCGCTATACCCAGCGACTGCATGAGAATCCAGGTCGCGTAGACCGAATCGACTTCCTGCGACGTGACCTTGGTAACCCGAGTCCGATGCTGGAACTGCGCATCGACGAGATTCTCGGCCTGAAGCATCCGCAATGCTTCGCGAACCGGCGTGCGGCTTACGCCATACCGCCTGGCAATATGGACCTGATTCAGAATGTCGCCGGGAGCGAGTTCGCCGCTCAGGATGTCGCGTCTGACACGCCGGTAGACATCGTGCAGATCACCTTCCGTCGGGAGCTTTTGCTTGGCCGTTTCGCCATGGATCGGCTCGGGCTCCAATACCAGGGGAGGTGTTTTTTCGGCCCTCAACGCTGAATTTGCGCGCGCTTTGCTCACGTGTACACAGTCCGATTGGTTTGGCATGCCTGGCTGGATGCCCGGTACGCGGCGACACTGTACGTCCCGACAAGATGAGGATGGGTTGCCTGCGTCTCCTGTGCGCCTCTTCGCCGACGGTATCGACGACAGCCGCCTGATCGATTATAACGCCCGCCGATACCGCCGAAACGGCGGCAGGGACAGATCCGGCGCGGCACATGCCGGCGGGGTCGGAGCGTCCCGCATCAAGCCGAAACGCGGCAATAAAAAAGCCGGCCCATGAAGGCCGGCTTCCCCGTTGCCGCTTTCAGCCGCGCGACGAAATCACTGCACCGCCACGGCCCCGAAATTCTGCCGCCCGAATGGACTCACGCGATAACCGCTCACGTTCGTCCGCGTGATCGCCGCGGCAGTCGGATAGCCAAGCGGAATCCACAGCGCTTCGTCGTGGATGATCTGCTGCGCGGCTTCATACGCTTTCGTGCGTTTGGCGATATCGGACGTGGCCTTGCCGTCGGCGATCAGCTTGTCGAGATCCTGATCGCAGAAGCGCGCGAAGTTGATGCCCGACTTCACCGCGTTGCAGCTAAAGAGCGGCGACAGATAGTTGTCCGGGTCGCCGTTGTCGCCCGCCCAGCCCATGAACAGCGAATCGTGCTGCCCTTGCTTGGCTTGCTTGATGAGCTCGCCCCATTCGATCACCTTCACGTCCGCTTTCACGCCGATCTTCGCGAAGTCGGCCTGCAACAGTTCGGCGCCGGCCTTCGGATTCGGGTTCAGCACACTGCCGTTCGGCCGCACCCAGATCGTCGTTTCGAAGCCGTTCGGATAGCCCGCATCGGCGAGCAGCTTCTTCGCTCTCGCCGGATCGTACGGCCAGCCCTTGATCGAGTGGTTGTAGCTCCACGTGTTCGGCGGATACGGATTCACGGCCGGCGTCGCGGTGTTGTCGAACACGGTCTTCAGATACGTCGTGCGGTCGAACGCCATGTTCAGCGCGGCGCGCACCTTCTGGTTGTCGAGCGGCTTCTTCTGCGTGTTCAGCGCGACGAAGGCCGTCATGAACGCGGGCGTTTCGACGATCGCGAGCGATTTGTCCTGCTTCGCCTCGGCGAGATCCTGCGGCTTCGGCGACAGCGCGATCTGGCATTCGCCCGCCTTCACCTTCTGCGCGCGCACGGTCGCATCGGGCGTGATCGCGTAGATCAGGCGGTCGATCTTCGGCTTCGGCCCCCAGTAGGTCGGGTTCACGTCGTAGCGGATCACCGCGTCTTTCGTGTAGCTCTTCAGCACGAACGGGCCCGTGCCGATCGGCTTCGCGTTCAGGTCGACTTCCTTGCCGGCCTTGTGCAGCTGGTCCGCGTATTCGGCCGAATAGATCGACGCGAAGCCCATCGTCAGGATCGAGATGAAGGTCGCATCGGGCGCGTTGAGTTCGAACTTGACGGTGTTGTCGTCGACCTTGCTGATCGACTTGATGAGCTTCGGCAGGCCCATCGACTGCGCATGCGGAAAGCCGCTCGCGCCTGCGACCTTGTGCCACGGGTTGTTGTCGTCGAGCATGCGGTCGAACGTGAAGACCACGTCGTCGGCGTTCAGCGCGCGCGTGGGCTTGAAGTAGTCGGTGGTCTGGAACTGCACGTTCGGGCGCAGATGGAACGTGTAGGTAAGGCCGTCGGGACTCACTTCCCATTTATCCGCGAGCGCGGGGACGACCTTCTTCGCGGCTTCGTCGAACGAGACCAGCGAGTTGAAGATCACGTCGGCCGAGGCATTGGTCGTGACGAGCGAGTTGAACTGCACGACGTCGAAGCCGTCGGGGCTCGATTCGGTGCAGACGGTCAGCGGTTTGGCGAGCACGAGCGCGGGCGCCGTGAGCAGTAGGGCGGCTGCGAGCAGTTTGAAGCGCATAGGATCTCCGATGACGAGCGCAGTCAGGCAGTGCGTCTGGTTGTGTTTATGCGGTGACGCGGGATGGGCGCGGGCGTCGCCACGATTGTGATACGTTCCCGGCGCTGCCCTCAAGTGCCTCGGACCGAGCGATTCCGGGCTCTGGGGCTCCGAAGCCTTGCCTTGCTGGCGGCGCGCCTTCGCGAAAGCTTATCGAAGGGGCCGGATGGCGACAACAACTTAATCCACATATTCATATGGGGCCGGGGGCTGGCGCGGTGTGCCTGAACGTGCCGCACGTACCGCGACGCGTGGGGCCAGGCTCAGGCAGGCAATCCGCCAACGCTCAAGCCGCCGCCGCATGGCGCAGCAGATAGCCGATGCCGTCGATCGCGCGCACGCCGTACCACGATGTCATCTCGCCGTCGATCAGCTCGATGCGCTTGCCGGCGAGGCGCGGATCGCGCGCGAGCGCATCGCGATGCGCGGACGTGAAGCGATACGGCTCGCTCGATAGCAGCACGCGGTCGACCTCGCCGAGCCACGGCGCGTCGTCGAAATCGAGCGCGGGATAACGCGCCGCGCCCGCGCTGCCGCCTTGCACGTCGGGCAGCGTGTGCCAGTTCACGAGCCGCAGCGTCGCGGCGATGTAGGTGTCGCGCGCGACGCTCATCCACGGTTCGCGCCAGATCAGGTACAGCACGTTTTGCGCGGCGAAGCTGCCCGCGGCGGCTTCCCGTAGACGCGCTTCGAGCGCGCCGGCAAGGTGCCGCGCTTCTTCTTCGTGCCTGAAGATCGCGCCGAGCAGGGCGTAGAGCGCGAGGTTGTCGCGCGGTGTTTGCGGATGGGTGACGACGATGTGCGGCACGAACGCGCGCAATTGCTCGACGGTGTCGCGCTCGTTTTCGTCGATATTGACGATCAGGTGGGTCGGGCGCAGCGCGCGGATCGCGTCGAGCTTGACGGTCTTGGTGCCGCCGACTTTCGGCACCGCGCGCACCTTGTCGCGCGGATGCACGCAAAAGCCGGTGCGCCCGACGATCTGCCGCTCGAGACCGAGCGCGAACAGCGTTTCGGTGAGGCTCGGCACGAGCGAGACGATGCGCGCAGCGGCGCCCGCGGGAGTGTGCGCGACGCCGGCTGCATCGACCGCACGGGTTGGCATGCGCTACTCGGCGGCGGCGCGCGGCTTGCGCGGCGCGCGTTCGAACACGCGGTCGTAGAGCCAGCGCGGCAGCACGTGCAGCAGCATCGCTACCACGCGCATCTGCCACGGAAACACCGCGAACGAGGTTTGCCGCTCGACCGCCCGCGCGACCTTTGCCGCGAAACGGTCCGCGTTCATCAGAAACGGCATCGAGTACGGGTTGTGCTCGGTCATCGGCGTGCGGATGTAGCCGGGCGCGATCGTGACGACGCCGACGCCCTGCGGTCGCATTTCGACGCGCAACGCTTCGAGATACTTCAGCGCCGCCGACTTCGACGCGCTATACGCGCCCGAACCCGGCAAGCCGCGCACGCCCGCGACGCTGGCAATGCCGACCAGCGTGCCGCGCCGCGCGGCTGCCATCGCGGCGGCGAACGGCTCGAACGTGGCGACCATGCCGAAGTAGTTGATGTCCATCACTTCGCGGAACGTGCGCAGATCGCCGTGACCGGTCAGCGCGCCGCGGCTGATGCCGGCGTTGGCGATCACGACATCGGGCTGGCCGTGTTGCGCGATGAACTGCGCGGCCGCTTCGGCGAGCGCTTCCGCGTCGCGCACGTCGACGGGATAGATCGAGACGGTGTTGTGGGGATGGGACTGCCGGAAGGCGGCGAGCGCGTCGCCGCGGCGGGCGACGAGGCCGAGAATCGCGCCGCGCCGGGCATATTCGCCGGCGAGCGCGAGGCCGATGCCGCTCGAAGCGCCGGTAATGAAAACCTTCAGCGGTGAAGTCATTCCGGCGCCCGTGATTACATCTTCTTCGCGCGGACTTGCGAGACGAGATAGTCGAGCACCTGGGTCGTGCCCGGCAGGCTGTTGGTCGCGGCCGGACCGGTTTCATACTTGCCCTGCACCGCGAGCGTCGGCACGCCGTCGATCTTGTAGTCGTCGAGCAGCTTCTTGTCCTTCTGCAGCGCGCTTTGCGTCGAGAACGAGTTGTACGCGTCCATGTACTTCTTCGGATCGACGCCGAGCTTCGAGAGGAATTTGACCTGGTCTTCCGGCGTCAGCAGATAGTCCTTGTTGACGTGGATTTCGTTGAAGACCTTCGGCGTCAGTTCGTTGGCGAGACCGAGCGCGTCGAGCGCGTGGAACATCTTCGAATGCGGGATGAAGTCGTCGCGGAAGGCGACCGGCACGCGGCGGAACACGACGTCCGGACCCTGCTTCTTGACCCATGCTTCGAGGAACGGGTTGAATTCATTGCAGTGCGGGCAGCCGTACCAGAAGAACTCGGTGACTTCGATCTTGCCGGCCGGCACGTCGGTCGGCTGCGGCGAGGCCAGCACTGTGTAGTCCTTGCCGGCGACCGGCGCGGCCGGCGACGCGTGCGCCGTGGCGGCGACGAGTCCCAGCGAGAGAAACAGAATGCTCAGCAGTTTTTTCATTTGAGTTGACCCAGGTAGGCGGTAGAGCGGTGACGCTGCGCAAATGCCCGTCACCGTTATGCGGATTCGGCGTGGCCGCTATCTTATGCGACGCGGCCATCGTGCTTGTGACACGCGCCGCGCGCCGATAGTTCGGCGGCGGCGCGTGGGCCGGCGTTACGGTATGTTCATTGCTTGGTGAAGCGGATCACCGCGGTATCGACACCGGCGTCCGACAGACGCTGGCGGCTCGAATTCATGTCCTCGAACTTCGCGAACGGCCCGATGCGCACACGGTAGTAGGTCACCCCGCCCGCGTCGCGCTGCGTCACCTTCGACTCGAAGCCCTGGAACGCGAGGCGTGCGCGCTGCTGTTCGGCGTCGGCGGCGGTCTTGTACGCGCCCACCTGCAGGAAGTAGCCGGTGTTCGCGTCACCCGGGGCCGGCGCGGCGGTCGAACCCGCTTTGGTGTTCGCGGTGCTCGTGGTGTTCGCGCTCTTCGGCGCGGAGCCTGCCGCCGTCGCGGCCGGCGTGCCCGCTGCCTGCGGTTTTTTCACGGGCGCCGGTGCGGCGATCTCGCCGCCGCCGTTGTCCTGCGCGGGCTTCGGCGCGACCGCGGTGCCGTTCGCATTGCCGGCCGACGGCGGCACTTCGACGATCTGCGGCTCTTCGAGCATGCCCGACTGGGTCTGCGCATTGGTCTGACCCGGCGCGGTGTTGGGCGGCGCCGGTTGCGCGGCCTGCGGCACCGGCTGGCCCGGCGTCTTGCCTTGCAGCGGACGGTTCGGGTCGTATTGCGCCTGGCTCGCGCCGTTGTCGGTCGCGGCCGGCGGCGCGACCTTCGAGACGAACGGGGTCGGCGCACGGGTGATATACAGCGCCACCACGACCGCGATCGCCAGGCCGACGATCAGGCCCAGCACGATACCGAGAAACGTGCCCCCGGTTTGCTTCGACTGCTTTGTTGTGCGGCGTGGTTTTGCCATCGTACGAATCACCTGCAAAAAGAATCCAGGAACGGCCGTCGATTATAACGACGGCCGCATACATGTTGCGCCGGGGAGTTACATCTTGACGGGGACGGAGACACCGATCGTCGCGAGACCGTTGGCGAGCACCTGGCGCGTGGCCGCGAGCAGCGCGACGCGTGCGTTGCGTTCGGCCGCATCGTCGACCAGCACGCGCTCGGCCCGGTCATTGTAGAACGAGTGGAATTCTCCGGCGAGGTCGCGCAGGTAGAACGCGACCGCGTGCGGCGCGAGTTCGTCGGCGGCGTGTTGCAGCATGTCCGGGAACTCGGCGAGCTTGTTGAGCAGCGCCATCGCGCGTTCGCTCGCGAGCGGCGCGAGGTCGACGCTCGCGAGCGCGCTCTCGTCGAGGCCGTAGCGCGCGTTGCACTCGGCGATCACCGAGCAGATGCGCGCATGCGCGTACTGCACGTAGTGGACCGGGTTCTCGTCGTTCTGCTTCAGCGCGAGGTCGATGTCGAACACGAATTCGGTGTCGGCCTTGCGCGAGATCAGGAAGAAGCGCACCGCGTCGCGGCCGCGGCGAATCGTTTCCTCGTCGATCAGATCGACAGCCGCTTCCGAGCCCGGCGTCGCGCCGCCCGACCATTCGATCAGGTCGCGCACCGTCACGTAGCTGCCCGCGCGCTTGGAGATTTTCACCTCTTCGCCGTTGCGCATGACCGTGACCATCTTGTGCAGGATGTAGTCGGGGTAACCCTTCGGAATGCCGATGCCGAGACCCTGCAGGCCCGCGCGCACCCGTGCGATCGTGCCGTGGTGGTCCGAGCCCTGCACGTTGATGACCTTCGTGAAGCCGCGTTCCCACTTCGCGACGTGATAGGCGACGTCCGGCACGAAGTACGTGTAGGTGCCGTCGGTCTTGCGCATCACGCGGTCCTTGTCGTCGCCGTCGTCGGTGGTGCGCAGCCACAGCGCGCCTTCCTGCTCGTAGGTCTTGCCCGCGGCGATCAGCGCGTCGACCGTTTTCTCGACGCGGCCTTCGGTGTACAGCGACGATTCCAGGTAGTACTGGTCGAACTTCACGCCGAATGCCTGCAGGTCCATGTCCTGCTCGCGGCGCAGATACGTCACTGCGAAGCGGCGGATCGCCTCGAGGTCTTCGACGTCGCCCGCGCCGGTGACGGGTGCGCCGTCGCTCGCCTCGACCGTGACGCCGTTCAGGTAATCCTTCGCGATGTCGGCGATGTACTCGCCGTTGTAGGCCGACGCGGGCCAGCCGGCGTCGCCGGGGGCGAGGCCGCGCGCGCGCGCCTGGGTCGACAGCGCGAGCGTGTGGATCTGCACGCCGGCGTCGTTGTAGTAGAACTCGCGATGCACGTCCCAGCCCTGCGAGGTCAGCACGTTGGCGAGCGCGTCGCCGAGCGCGGCCTGGCGGCCGTGGCCGACGTGCAGCGGGCCGGTCGGGTTGGCCGACACGAACTCGATCAGCACGTGCTTGCCGGCGTCGCGCCGCGAGCGGCCGTAGGCGTCCTGCTCGGCGAACACAGCGGCGATCACGCCCTGTTTGGCCTGGGCCGTGAGACGCAGGTTGATGAAGCCGGGGCCCGCCACTTCGGCGGTCTCGACGAGGCCCCTGGCTTGCGGGTGCGCAAGCAGCGCGTCGACGATCTGTTGCGCGAGCTGGCGCGGATTGGCGCGCAGCGGCTTGGCGAGCTGCATCGCCACGTTGCACGCGACGTCGCCGTGCGCGGCGACTTTCGGGCGCTCCAGCGCGATGGCGGGCGGGACGAACGTGGCTTCGGTCGCGCCTTGCGTGGCAGTCGTGACCTGGTTCACCGTCTCGGCGAGCAGGGTTTCGAGTGTGTGTTTATGTGCGGGCAGCATGCGTGTTGCGAGTCCAGTGAGGCAATCCGGTAAGGCGGAAGAAGCGCCGGCCGCGGCCGGTGTCGGCCGCATGGAAGGCGCTGCGGCAAGTGACGCGGCGCTCATGTCGACCGCCGGCGGCGGCTTGACCCGTGGCGTAACCGCGGGGGGTATCCGCGATGCGGCGGGTCACGCGCGGCGGCTCGCCGTCGAGTTGTCGAGCGTGGCACGGGCGTTGCGGCTCGTCGCCTGGTCACCCCGGCCACGCGCTTGCGCAGGCTCGTCGCGCTTCGTTGCACGCGGCGCCGGGCGGCGCGCTTTTCCGTTCAGACGGATTTTAGCAGGTGCTAATATGTTCAATGAGATGCCTGTCACGGGCCGAGGCCGCCGCGCCCGCACGGCGAGCCCACGTGAGGCGCGTGTTGGTGCCGCTCGCGCGTCAACTCCATATAACGACAAAGGGAACAGTTATGTTGATTACTTTCAAATGCCACGCCAGCCCTGACGTGATGATGCTCGAAAATCTCGCCCAGTATCTCGTCGGCATTGTCGGCAAACGCCTTGGGGAGCGGGGCGTTATCACTCACGAGGAACTGGGCAGCGCGATCGAGAAGCTCGAAGCGGCGATCACGTTCGACAAGCAGGAGCGCGCCGAGCACGACGGCCATTTCCACGAGCACGAGGACGGCCACGAGCATCACGAGATTCCGCCGGGGCTCGCGCAGCGCGCGTATCCGTTCCTCGACATGCTGCGCGCGGCGCAGAAAGAAGACGCGGACATCGTTTGGGGGCTTTGATTCGAGCTGCCAGGTGAACAGGGCGGCGATGGCTGCTGCGAATGGCGCGGCGGCGTAGTTTCCGGCCGCGGCTGAACGCCGGCACAGATTGCCGCCCGCAACAAAAAGAGCCCGCTCGATGCGGGCTCTTTGCCATTCCCCGGTTCCGAAGCGGGGCTGCCTGCTGTTTGCCGCTGCGGCCGCTTACTGGCTCGCGGACTCAGCCGGTGCGGCTGCCGATGCCGCCGAGCCTTTCTTCTTCTTGCTCTTCTTCGGCTTCTTCACGTGTTTCTCTGTAGGCGGCGAGTACGAACTGACCGCGCTCGAGCCACCCGGCGCGGCCGGCTGCGCGAGCGCCACGGAAGCGCCCGCGGCCAGCGAAACGGCAGTCAATAACAGCGTCAGCTTCTTCATACGATTTTCTCCGTTGACGGTTGCAATCTGGATGAGCCGGCGCGTTTTGGCCGCGCCTGACAGGGTGAAAGCCGACTCAGTCTACAAAGCCGAAAATTCGGCGGGCGGAAATATTCAGCCTTTCGGGGCCGATATAGTGGGGGCGCCGCACCGGGTCGGCGGCCTGCCCGGTGCCCGGTCATGCCATGCGCCGCCGCTTACAGCAGCGGCGCCAGCGCGCGCTCGGCGTCCGTTTTCGACAGCGCCATGCGCTGCGCGTAGTCCTCGAGCTGATCCGCGCCGATCTTGCCGACCGAGAAATAGGTGCTGTCCGGATGCGCGAGATAGAAGCCCGAGACGCTCGCGGCCGGCAGCATCGCCAGCGATTCGGTCACGCTCATGCCGATCTCGTCCGCTTGCAGCACCTCGAACATGTCGCGCTTCACCAGATGGTCGGGGCAGGCCGGATAGCCCGGCGCCGGGCGGATGCCGCGATACTTTTCGGCGATCAGTTCGTCGTTCGAGAGGTTCTCGCTGTTCGCATAGCCCCACAGGTCGCGCCGCACGCGCGCATGCATCGCCTCGGCGAACGCTTCGGCGAGGCGGTCCGCGAGCGCCTTCAGCATGATCGCGCTGTAGTCGTCGAGGTCCTTCTCGAACTGCTTTTCCTTCACGTCGACGCCAAGCCCCGCCGTGACCGCGAACATGCCGATGTAATCGGCCACGCCCGAGTCCTTCGGCGCGATGAAGTCGGCGAGCGAGCGGTTCGGCCGCATGACGCCATCGACCACGGGCCGCACGCTCTGCTGGCGCAGATTGCGCCATGTCAGCGCGACTTCGCTGCGCGATTCGTCCGTGTAGATTTCGATGTCGTCGTCGTTGACCGTGTTGGCCGGCAGCAGCATGATGACGCCGCTCGCCTGCAGCCAGCGGCCCTGAATCAGGCGCGCGAGCATCGACTTGCCGTCCGAGAACACGCGCCGCGCCGATTCGCCGACGATCTCGTCGTTGAGAATCGCCGGATATGGGCCGGCGAGGTCCCAGGTCTGGAAGAACGGACCCCAGTCGATATAGTTCGCGAGCTCGTTCAGATCGAAGTTCTTGAACACGCGCCGGCCGATGAATTTCGGCTTCACCGGCTGATAGCTCGCCCAGTCGATCCTGGTCTTATTGGCGCGCGCTTCGGCGAGCGTGACCATCGGCTGCGCTTTCTTGTTGGCGTGCTGGTCGCGGATGCGGGTGTAATCGGCGTTCAGTTCGTCGATGTACTTCGTGGCGCCCTCGTCGGACAGCAGGCTGGAGGCGACCGACACCGAACGCGACGCGTCCGGCACGTAGACCACCGGCCCTTCGTAGTGCGGCGCGATCTTCACCGCGGTATGCACGCGCGAGGTCGTCGCGCCGCCGATCAGCAGCGGAATCTTCTTCACGCGGAAGTAGTCGTCGCGCTGCATTTCCGAGGCGACGTAGGCCATCTCTTCGAGGCTCGGCGTGATGAGGCCGGACAGCCCGACGATATCCGCGCCCTCAACCTTCGCCTTCGCGAGGATCTCGTTGCACGGGACCATCACGCCCATGTTGACGACTTCGAAGTTGTTGCACTGGAGCACGACCGACACAATGTTCTTGCCGATGTCGTGCACGTCTCCCTTCACCGTTGCGATGACGATCTTGCCCTTCGCGCGCACGTCGCCGCCGGCCGCCGCGAGCTGGCGCTTTTCTTCCTCGATGAACGGGA
>Ga0154001_1000643_pt1 | contig 11125 bp, 9 predicted proteins | sample TSNJ085MetaG_FD_104699 | JGI IMG/M metagenome (GOLD analysis project Ga0154001, IMG submission 104699) | Attine ant fungus gardens microbial communities from New Jersey, USA - TSNJ085 MetaG | ecosystem: Host-associated > Fungi > Mycelium > Unclassified | place: USA: New Jersey, Wharton State...
TAGGGTACAGCCACTGTAGTAATAGTATAAGTAGGGCTGCAATCCAACAAAGAACTCCATCGAGTTCTTCCTGAACATCCACCTAGGGTGACCACTAAGAACATTCACTGTTCCTTGGTAACAAGGAGAAGATAGTGAGATGGGCAATAAATAATAGGGAAGACTGGGAAAGAGAGGAGAAAGTTGAAGCAAACCATAGAAAGATTAAAGAGATGGTCCCAAGAAAATTCCTAAAGTGGAGAAAAGTGTTTAGAAAGGTAGAATTAGAAAGAATGCCAATGAGGAAAATTTGGGATTATATTATAGATCTCAAGGAGATGTTTAAACCACAAAAAGAAAGAATTTATCCTTTATCCAAAGATAAAAGGGAAGAAGTTTAGAATTTTGTAAATGACTAACTAAGAAAGAGGTATATTAGACCATCAAAGTCCTCTCAAACATTGCCAGTATTCTTTTTAGGCAAGAAGAATGGAAGTAAAAGAATAGTGATGGATTACTGTAGTCTAAATAATCAAACAGTAAAGAACAACTATCTGCTGCCATTGATTACAGATTTAATAAATAACATGGGAAGTAAAAGAGTATTCACTAAGATGAACTTGTGGTGGAGGTTCAACAATATGAGGATAAAAGAGAAAGATGAGTGGAAGAGAGTATTCACAATACATATGGAGTTCTTTGAACCAACAGTTATGTTCTTTGAGATGACAAATTCACCAGCTACATTCCAGGAAATGATGAACAAAATCCTGAGAGATATGATCAATGAAGAGAAAGTGGTAGCCTTTGTAGATGATATGTTGGTAAGAATAGAGACAGAGAAAGGACACAATGAAATAGTAGAAGAGATGTTGAAAAGGCTAGAAGAAAATGACTTATATGTTAAACCAGAGAAGTGTATATGGAAAGTGAGGAAGATCAGATTCCTAGAGGTTGTTATAGGACCCAATGGAATAGAAATGGAGAAGGAAAAAGTAGATAGAGTACTAAGTTGGCCAGAGCCAAAGAACATAAAAAATATTAAAAAATTTTTGGGTCTTGCAAACTACTATAGGAGGTTTATCAAAGATTTTGCCCAGGTAGCAAGGCCAATGAACATGCTAATTAGAAAGGATGTAAAGTGGCAATGGAGAAGAGAGCAACAGCAGGCATTTGATAAACTTAAAAGGATCTTTATGACCAGACTAGTACTAGCAGCTCCAGACTTAAACAAGAAGTTTAGAGTAGAAGCAGATGCTTCAAATTACACTACTGGAGGAGTGTTATCAGTAAAGTGCTCTGATGGGATATGGAGACTAGTTGCTTTCATTTTAAAATCTCTAAGTGATATGGAAAGAAACTATGAGATATATAACAAGGAAATGTTGGCAGTAGTTAGATACTTCAAAGTGTGGAGGCACTTTCTAGAAGAAATGACTACAAAATTTGAGATTTGGACAGACCATAAAGATCTTGAGTATTTCATGAAGGCACAGAAGTTAAATAGGAGGCAAGCAAAATGGGTTCTATATCTATCTAGATTTGACTTTATACCCAAACATGTTCTAGGGAGTAAGATGGGGAAGGCAGATAGCTTAACCAGGAGACTAGATTGGGAGGTTGGAGTAGAAAGAGATAATAAGGATAAAATGTTAGTAAAGCCAAAGTGGTTGGAAGTGAGAAAAACAGAGAATATAAAAGTAATAGCAGAAGGAATAGACTTACTAAAAAAAGTAAGACAGTCAAAAGTAAAAGATGATAAAGTGGTCAGAGCAGTAGAAGAAATGAAATGAGCTAGAGTAAAAATGTTGCAAGATGAAGAGTGGAGAGAAGTAGATGGTATCATATATAAAGAAGAAAAGGTATATATATCTAAAGATGATAAGTTGAGAGCAGAGATAATTAGGTTACATTATGATACACCAGTAGGAGGACATGGGGAACAGTGGAAGATGGTAGAACTAGTTACCAGAAACTTTTGGTAACTAGAAGTAACCAAGAAGGTGAAGCAATATGTAGAAGGATACAATTCCTGCCAAAGAAATAAGAACTGCACAGAACAGCCAGCAGGTAAATTAATGCCCAATTTAATCCCAGAAAGACCTTGCATGCATCTTTCAGCAGACTTTATCACTAAGTTACTATTAGCCCAAGGATACAACTCAATCTTAGTAGTAGTAAATAGGTTAACAAAAATGGTCCACTTCATTTTTACTATAGAGAAAATGTTGGCAGAAAGACTGGCTAGGCTATTCAGGGACAATATGTGGAAATTGCATAGGCTACCCAAGAGTATCATTTCTGATAGAGGACCACAGTTTGCAGCAGAACTAATGAGAGAGTTGAATAGGATGTTGGGGATCAAAAGTAAGATGTCAATGGTATTCCACCCTCAGATAGATGAACAAATGGAGAGGGTTAACCAAGAACTTGAACAGTATTTGAGAATGTTCATAGACCATAGACAAGAGCAGTGGCCAGATTGGTTGGGAACAGTAGAGTTTGCATACAACAACAAAGTACACTTGAGCACAAAGATATTACCCTTTAAAGCAAACTATGGGCAAGATCCTAGGATGGGGTTTGAAGTGAAAAGGAAGGGAAAATACAAAGGGGTAGAGAAATTCATGACAAAAATAAAGGAGATTCAAGAAAAGGCAAAAGCAGTGCTAGGAAAGGTACAAGAAGAGATGAAAAAGTACACAGATAGGAAGAGAGCAGAGATCAATGAGTATAGAGTGGAGGACTTGGTGATGCTCAGCACCAAAGATTTGAAATACCAAATGGTTGGTAGAAGAATGGAGAAGTTGACAGAGAAATTTGTAGAACCTTACAAAATAAAAAAAGTTGTATTATTGAATGTAGTAGAATTAGAACTACCTAGTACAGTAAAAATACACCCAGTAGTTAATGTCAGTAGAGTACAAAAATATGTAGGGCAAGTAGAGGAACAGAGAAAGGAGCAACCAGTTCTAGTCATAATTGAGGGAGAAGAGAAATGGGAAGTCAAGAGAATTTTAAACAAGTGACAAATAAGAGAAAAGGATAAATACTTGGTATGGTAGAAAGAGTTCACAGCTGAATCCAACACTTGAGAAGGAAAGGAAAATTTGGAGAATGCAAAGAAAGCAGTCAAAGAATTTGAGAAAGAATATCAGCAAGATATAGAAAATATTAGAAGATAAGAAAGAGAAGAAGGAACATTTAGGAGAGATAAACTGCCAGGGTAATTTATGGCAAGAAAGCTATTTGGTTGGTCAGACAAAAAATATGATGAGGAATACTGGGCAAGGTTGGAAAGAAATTGGAGATGATGGAAAGAAGGAAGAACAAGAGGATAAAAAACAATGGAAACAGTAAAAGAAAAGAAAGAAGTTGAGCAAGAAAATTTTGAACTTAGAGAGTAGACAGAGGAAGATGACAATGAAATGGGGAACATTTGTGATCCCTACTATGAGTTGTAAAAATTCTTGGGATGAGAAACCTTGAGAGAGAGATAGTATCATGACATAGCCAAAATGGCTAAGTCATTATTTCTTTTTTTTTCTTTTCCATTTAATTAAATAAATAATCAGTAGATGCGCAAGAGAGAATGACTCAAAGAAGATGCATGGGACTTTATAAATAGAAGTAAATACAGAATATATATGTCACAAACTTCATTTGGATCATAACTCCAGAAATACTTGACCAATTTTGACAATCTAAATGGCCACCAAAAGCTCTTAAGAAGACCTTTCAAATGGTATCAAAAACGTCTCAAAGCAATCAGTATTCACCAAGTTATCAGTAGATCAGTTGGCAATCACCAAGTCACCAGATACTAAATCACTAATATCTTGGGAATTGCTTAACATAATCATTTGCTTCAATGACCATCATGAAGCTCTCTTCAATGTGCTTCTTTCAGCCATAAATAGATCCAAAGGCAATAAGATCCCATAGAGATACAAGGTCCTCAATGTTTGCACATAACACTGATCTTTACCTATAGATTATCATCTGTTCTTGAATAGAACAAAGGACTGCCCTAAAATGGTTAGGTTATCTCTATTTCAAGAACAATAGCACTCCTATATATAGAACAATAGGTAGTGATCATGTAGTAGGCTGTTCTGGTATACAGACCACCACAATCATGTATTTAAGAACTATATGTCTGAGGATAAACCTTAGACTTAATAACATCTTTTGCTGCTTGTCTAACTTCACTTTTTGAGCTCTTTGATTATCAAATCAACCAATCACAAATCAGTAAGTGGCCATTTGTGATAGTGTATAAGTAGTGTACAGCAATTGAATGAGAACTCTATTGAGTTCTTCTTGTTAACTCAAACTAGAAGTAGTTCTAAGATATCACAGTCTAAGTTCTTACACTAAGCTGGAACATAACCAAGGACAACTTTTTTATAATTTTGAATGGTCCTTTGTACTGGGGTTGTAATGCTCATTCTATAGTCTGGTAATCCTTCAGATTGAGTAGCACCTTATCACTAACTTTGAATAGGACACTTTGGACTTTCTGGTCATAGTACCACTTCATTCTTTCTGCTGTAAAAGTGAGAGCTGCTTTTGCCTGCTCCAAGACTTCTTGTTGTTTATACATCAGGTTATTTAAGTCCCTTTGCAGTAACTCTTTGACTAAAATTGGGCCTGCTCTCAGGTGTCTGCTATATTCAAGAAAGAATGGACTTTCCTTGATGCCTTTGTGTGCTTGATTGTTATATGCAAACTCTGCACTGAGGAGTAGATCTGACCAATTACTGAGATTATAATTCACATAGCACCAAAGATATTGCTCTAACATCTGGTTTACTTGTTCTGTTTGTCTATCCATTTGTGGATGATATGCTGTTGACATCATAGATTCTATTCCTAAAATCTTGTACCATTCTTGGAATAGCTTGGCTGAGTATTATACTCCTCTATCCAAAATAATTTGTAGTGGCAGTCTATGTAATGGATAGACCTTGTCATATAGTAACTGTGCCATATCTTTGGATGAGAACCAATTGTTGATAGAAATGAAATGAGCCCTTTTGGTGAGCCTGTCAACAATAACACAGATAGCATTGTAACTATTTGACTCTGGCAATTGGATGATTAAGTCTGTTGAGATTATTTTCTAAGGCCTGTTAGGCACCTTGTTAGGCACAAGTGGTCCAAAAGGTTACTGTGTACAATTTTTCATCCACTGACACATATCACAACCTATAACATATTTCTTAACAAATGTTGTCATCCCAGGCCACCAGTAATTTCTGGAGACCAACTCATAGATCTTGTACCAATCTGGATGTCTGGTGGATAGCAAATTGTGGTACATCTTGACAATCTGTTGCTGTAAGGTATCTTCTACACTGTGGGGAATATAAACTATCTCTCTGTACAGGAGTAGTCTATTCTTATAGTTCCAGTCTTACAAGGATTTTCTAAATTCTCTTAGACAAGACTTGAGTAATGTCTTATAGTCTTTGGTGACTTTGTCTAATAAGAGTATAGCTTTGACCTCCCTTAGGATTACTTTATCATTTATTGGCATCTCATGAGTAGCCTCTAGTATATTGATAGCAAAGAACTCAGGTTTTAGCAACACCTGGTCTGTATTATTGAGGTCTGTTCCCATCTTATAGTTTGCTCATCTAGACAAGAAGTCTTCCACCTGTATTGTCTTTTCTGGTTTATAATAGAGTACAAAGTCAAAACAGGTCATGAAAAGTGCCTATCTTGCTTGTCTCCTGGTCAGCTTTTGAGCTATCCTGAAAAAAGCAAGATTCTGATAATCTGACTAGATTGCAATTTTATATAGATATCCCTCCAAATAGTGTCTGTATTCCTCTAGTCCCTGAATTACCACAAGTAGTTCTTTGTCATAGATTTTGTAGTTCCTTTCATGGACATCTAATAACTTAGAGAAGAAAGCTCCTAGGTGCCACAGGTTAGTTTATATATTCTTTTGTGATAAGACAGCTCCTGTTGCAAAGTCACTGGTACTGGTGGATAACTTAAAGAGATCTTTGTCATTTGGTATTCTTAGGACTGGAGCCATAGTAAAGGCCTTTTTCAGCATCTTAAAAGCATTCTGTTGCTCTATATCCCAAGTCTAGATACTATCCTTCTTGGTCAAGTCAGAGAGTGGCTTTAACATCTTGGTAAAGTTCTTAATAAACCTACAATAGAGATTTGCAAAGCCTAAGAATACTTGTACTTGCTTAACTTTAGTCAGTACTGGCTATTCTAGAACTCCTGAAAGTTTCTCCTCATCTATCTGTACTTTATTCTCTGAAATAATTATATCCAAATACTTAATACTACTTTGCTCAAAGAAACACTTTTCTGTTTTAGTGTAAAGGTCATTAAATTAGAGCCTTTTCAGCACTTCCTTGACCAATTGCCTATATTTCTTCAAACATGTCTGTTATGAGAGCCCAAAACAGAAAAAGGTTTCCCACACATTTGAACACTGAATCCAAAACCCTACAAGCATACAACAGGGTAAGGATATAAATAGGGTGGAGACAGTAAGTCAAATCACGTGACAAGGTCAGGTGATCATAGAACATCCTGGAAAGAACATGTGATTGTGGGACTCTAGGGTACAGCCACTGTAGTAGTAGTATAAGTAGGGCTGCAATCCAACGAAGAACTCCATTGAGTTCTTCTTGAACATCCACCTAGGGTGATCACTAAGGGCATTCACTGCCTATTGATAACAATGTCCCAAATATTAGAATATTATCTAAATACACTATTACTAGTTGTATGCAAATCAAGTCTTCCAATATATCATTCATTATGCTTTGGAAGATTGCTGGTGCATTGGAAAAACCAAAATATATAACGGTTGTCTCAAAAAGGCCTCACCTTGTGATATATGCTGTCTTCCATTCATTTCCTTCTTTAATGCAAACATTGTTGTACTCCCACCTCAAGTCAATTTTGGTAAAGATTGAGGCTTTGCTGAGTGATTCAATTAAGTCAGCTATTCTAGAGATTAGATAGTAATTTTTGATGGTAATTCCATTGAGAGCTCTGTAGTCCATAACAGGTTATAAGCTTCCATCATGCTTCTTTACAAAAAAGAATGGAGCTGCTATTGGACTAGTAGATAGTTGGATATACCCTTTTCTGAGTTTCTCATCAATCCATGTATCAAGAGAGTTTTTTTCTGCTAAAGAGAGCAGATAGACCTTGGCTGGTTTGGGAAGCATTGTGCTTTTTACAAAGTTAATCACATGGTTATATAGTTTCTGTATTGTGTCACAAACTTCATTTGGACCATAACTTTGGGAATACTTAACTGATTTTGATAATATAAATGGCCACCAAAAGCCCTTAAGAAGACCTTTCAAATGGTACCAAAAACATCTTAAAGCAATCAATACTCACCAAGTCACCAGACACTAAACTGTTAATATCTCAGAAACTGCTTAACATAATCATTTGCTTCAATGACCATTGTGAAGCTCTCTTTAATGTGCTTCTTTTGGCTATAAATAGGACCCAAGGCAATAAGATCCCATAGAGATACAAGATCCTCAATGTTTGCATATAATACTGATCTTTACCTATAGATTATTATCTGTCCTTGAATAGAACAAAGGACTACCCTAAGACAGTTAGGTTATCTCTATTTCAAGAACAATAGCACTCCTATATATAGAACAATAGGTAGTGATCATGTGGTAGGCTGTTCTAGTGCACAGACCACTACAATCATGTATTTAAGGACTGTATATCTGAGGATAAACCTTAGACTTAACAACATCTTTTGCTACTGTCTAAACTTTGCTTTTTTGAGCCTTTTGATTATTAAATCATCAACTCACAAATCAGTAAGTGGCCATTTGTGATATGCATACTATATTATTACAAGATTCCAGTATTACTTCTGACTTTTGCAAGCTAATAGAGGGTACACTTTCCTCTAACTATAGATCACAGACATTATACTCTACAGTCCCAAGGGAAAATCCAATTTGGATGTCCCCTTTCCCTTCTCACTTGGGGGAACAGGATCAGGGATTTCTTCAATTGATATACTATTAATTTTGACATTCTCAGAAGGGGAATCTGGGTTATTACTGTCTTCCTCCAACATTTTCATCAACCATGCTCTAAACAACTAATTGTTGTTCTTGCTTGGACCCAGTGGAGATGGTTTCTGGAAAGAGGTCTTATAAGGATACTTGTTCTCATTACTAGGCTTGTCATAACAGTCTACTGTATTGTACATTTTTAACTTATTCTTAAAGCCTTTTCCAGCATATATCCAACAGTATCACAAGCTCTTCCCTTCTTTTCTCTGAATCTTATTGTTATGAGAGCCCCAAACAGGAAAAGGTTTCCCATGCATTTGAACACTTAATCCAAAACCCCAAAGCATACAATGGAGTAAGGATATAAATAGGGTAGGGACTCAGTAAGTCAAATCACGTGACAAGGTCAGGTGATCATAGAACATTCTGGAAAGAACATGTGATTGTGGGACTCTAGGGTACAGCCACTGTAGTAGTAGTATAAGTAGGGCTGCAATCCAATAAAGAACTCTATCGAGTTCTTCTTGAATATCCATCTAGGGTGATCACTAAGGACATTCACTGTCCATTGATAACACTTATCTATTTCCATTGCATCTGGGTCCTTCTTTCCTCTATTCTTCTCTCCAATTGCCTCTGGACTGAATATTGTGACCTAGGCCTTGTCCAGATGTAGAGTCTTATATACTTGTATCAACAACTTTAGATAGTCATCCCATGTTTTTGGAGATTGATTTGTAATTTCATAGATGACAAGCATATTTTGCAGCTCATCAGAGATGACCTTCTTTATTTTGTCAATGTGAACTTTGTTACTATAGTTGACAATTCTTGCCAACATCCTGTATTATTCTGCATACTTGACAAAGTTCTTCCTTGCTAGGTCCTTGTTGACCCAGAGTGCTGTTAATTTCTTCTTTACTCTCTCCTTGTCATCTCATTGTCTATAAATATTTTTGAGTTCTTGGGCAAAGTTTCTCCAAGAACCAACACTCAATTCTGCTTCAACCTTGTCATAATATGATTTCATATATGTGCTAGCAGAAGCATGTAAACAGATGAGAGCACATATAGTTTTCTGATCATCCAATATAATACCAGATGCTGAACAATATAGAGCAATCTGGCTCAACCAATTATACAGATGTATCTTATTTTCAGAGCCTGCAAATGTTGGTGGCTCTGGCATCTTGGTTTTGGAGGTAATGTTTTCTCTAGGGAGCCTCTACAAAGATGGGTAACTTCTGTCTCCAAAGTTGCAATTTTATTGTATGTAGTGGTCAAGACACCATTATAGTAGTTGATTGCTCCATTGAGCATCTAATCAATATAGTTTTTAAGAGTTAGAGTAGTACTCTGATGCATATTTCACAGTATCTGTATCTCAGTCTCATTCCAAGATATATGCTCAGCACTTATGTCATCTTTGACAAGTGCATCCTAATTTTCAGCACTGAAATCAGAAAAGGAAACAGTAGTGATAAAGTTGTTGAAAGTTGACATATCTATTTGGGTAATTAATTACAGTTCTTGAGTATGTTTTCAAGGGGGTAAAAGGAAAAAATGCCCAATTTTAGTCTCTTATTACCATTATGTTATACCAAATACCATTCCAATAATATTATGTCTATGGAATAGTAATATTGAGCTCTAGAAGAGCTTTACAAATCTCTAGTACTCTAGTAGCTAGTTTGGAAAAATCTACATCCTTCAGGTACTTACAAGTGCCTTTTAGCATTCTCTACTCCTTGGTTGTGAGCTTGTGACCAATTTTGTCCAGCTCTATATTTATATCTTGCAGTCAATTGAACCATTTCCACAACAAGTCATACTGTGGATCCTCAGCTCAGATCTTGTTTTTGCTCATTTTAGTAAAAAATAGCAATATGTGATCCAAGGTGGATTCTAGGAGTTCTTTGTACTTCTTGATGTATAATAACTTTTTTGTTTTGTGAAAATATAGTTTTGGGGGGCAGAATACAAAATAGAAGTTGTTTACTTTGTGCCAGCAGAGGTCTGCTTTGATGAGTCTATCATAGAGTTTGGTAGATGGAGTGGGTTTCATTCCTATCCTTTCCAGCAATGACTTCTCTGTCATACTCTCCTTTTTCAGCAAGAGGTGTTCAGCAAGAGTCTTGGTGTTTCTGATAGTAGACATGGCTTGGGGGCAAAAGTAAACACAATATCTTTAGCCCAGCAGATGAAGTGTGGTAGGCAGAAACTATATTACAACTATACTAAAAGTGTTCTTCTAATGACATAGGTCCTGTCTTAAGGAAAGAGTTTGATGTCATGTCCAGTTTCTCATAGAGGAGGAATAGAGATCTCAGAGTGGTTCCAGCTACCTACAAGAGTTTTTTTGGAAATGTTTACACAAATCCAAAGTCTTTCAGGACCAGCTGTAATACATAAGCTAGCCTGCTCCCAATAGTTTAAGAGACAGACCTTCCCCTTTATACCTGGGGTCTAGCCTACTATAGAGATAGGTCCTTGACAGAAACCCACTCTAAGCTCTCAGTCAGTCATCTGTCCTGTAACAGAAACAGAGACACCCTCAGAAAAGTTATCTTGTCCTGTAACAAAGACAAAAAGACCTCCTTATAGCCCCCTAGACCCACATCTAAAATAAACACAACCCCATGTTCTTTGCAGAGACAATGGAAACAGAAAATAGTAGATTTAACAAACTATCACAAATGGCCACTTACTGATTTGTGATTGGTTAATTTGATAATCAAAGAGCTCAAAAAAGCAAAGTTAGACAAGCAGCAAAAGATATTATTAAGTCTGAGGTTTATTCTTAGACATACAGTCCTTAAATATATGATTATAGTGGTCTGTGCACCAGAACAGCCTACTATATGATCACTATCTATTGTTCTATATATAGGAGTGCTATTGTTCTTGAAATAGAGATAATCTAACCATCTTAGGACAGTCCTTTGTTCTATTCAAGAACAGATAATAATCTATGGATAAAGATTAGTGTTATGTACAAATATTGAGGATCTTGTATCTCCATGGGATCTTATTGCCTTGGGTTCTATTTATAGCTAAAGAAAGTGCATTGTTGAAGAGAGCTTCACAATGGTTATTGAAGCAAACAA
>Ga0154001_1000650_pt1 | contig 11067 bp, 8 predicted proteins | sample TSNJ085MetaG_FD_104699 | JGI IMG/M metagenome (GOLD analysis project Ga0154001, IMG submission 104699) | Attine ant fungus gardens microbial communities from New Jersey, USA - TSNJ085 MetaG | ecosystem: Host-associated > Fungi > Mycelium > Unclassified | place: USA: New Jersey, Wharton State...
AAAAGGAAACAGTAGTGGTAAAGTTGTTGAAAGTCAATATATCTATTTAAGTAATTAATTACAGTTCTTGAGTATGTTTTCAAGGGGGTAAAAGGAAAAAACACCCAAATTTAGCCTCTTAATACTATTATGTTATACTGAATACCATTCTAATAATATTATGTCTATGGAATAGTGATATTGAGCTCTAGAAGAGCTTTACAAATCTCTAGTACTCTAGTAGCTGGTTTAAAAAGATCTACATCCTTTAGACACTTACAAGTACCTTTTAGCATTCTCTACTCCTTAGCTGTAAGCTTGTAACCAATTTTGTTGAGCTCTATAATTATATCCTGCAGTTGATTGAACTATTTCTACAGTGAGTCATACTGTGGATCCTCAGCCCAGGTCTTGTTTTTACTCATTTTAGTAAAAAATGGTAATATATGATCCAAGATAGGTTCTAGAAGTTCTTTGTACTCCTCTATGCATAATAACTTCTTGGTTTTGTGAAAATGTAATTCTGGGGAGCAGGATACAAAGTAGAAATCATCTACTTTGTGCCAGCAAAGGTCTGCTTCAACAAGTCTATTATAGAGTTTGGTAGATAGAGTAGGTTCCATTTCTATTCTTTCTAGCAATGACTTCTTTGTTGCACTCTCCTTTTTCAGTAAGAGGCATTCAGCAAGAGTCTTGGTGTTTCTGATGGCAGGCATAGCTTGGGGGCAAAAGTGAGTACAACATCCCTAGTTCAGCAGATGAAGTATAGTGGGCAGAAACTATACTATAACTATACTAAAAGTGTTCTTCCAACAATGTAGGTCCTATCTTGAGGGGAGAGTTCAACGTCATGTCCAGTTTCTCACACTGGCTCATGGAGGAGGAATAGAGATCTCAGAGTGGTTCCAGCCACCTGCAAGGGTTTTTTGGAAATGTTTACACAAATCCAAAGTTTTTCAGGACTAGCTATGATACACAAGCTAGCCTGCTCTTAATAGTTTGAGAGAAAGACCTTCCTCTTTACACCTGGGATCTAGCCTACTATAGAGATAGGTCCTTGACAGAAACCCACTCTGAGCCCTCAGTGAGTCATCTGTTCTGTAACAGAAACAGAGACTCCTCTATAAAGATAGGTCCTTGACAGAAACCTACTCTAAGCCCTTAGTCAGTCATCTGTCCTGTAATAGAAACAGAGACACCCTCAGGAAAGTCATCTTGTCCTGTAACAGAGACAAAAAGACTCCCTTATAGCCCTCTGGACCTATATCTGGAATGAACACAACCCCATGTCCTTTGCAGAGACAATAGGGACAGAAAACAGTAGACTTAATAAACTATCACAAATAGCCACTTACTGATTTGTGATTGCTTGATTTGATAATCAAAGTATTCAAAAAAGCAAAGTTAGACAAGCAGCAAAAGATGTTGTTAAGTCTGAGATTTATCCTTAAACATACAGTTCTTAAATACATGATTTTCTTTTGCCGACTCCTGTAGCATTTCCACTACCCTTCCTTTATGCCTTTCCCAACAATTTTTGGCCATATGGCCCCACTTCCCACACATATAGCATGTCCTGTCCCCTTCTCTTTCCCTTTCTATATCCATTGTATTTGGGTCTCTTCTTGGACCCATTTGAGTTCCCCCTCTATTAAATGTATTTCCTCCTCCTCCTTCTCCTCCTCTGTACCCTCCTCCTATTCTCTATGTTATTTGCCTTCTGCTTTCCCCATATGATCCTCCTCCATAGTCTCCTCTAGACTGCGTATTTCCTTCTGGACATGCCAAATTCTCCCCAACATCTTTTCTTCCATTCTGCTTTGTCTTTGATTTCTATTTAACCTTACTACTCTTTCTTGCCACTCTTCAATGGTGGTCAGTGGCTCTTCTGCTTCTGCCAACTTCCTTCTAACACTCCCATTTAATCCTCTTTTAAATTCTTCGATGAGGGGTCTTCCCTTATAGTTGCTCCCTCTGGTGACTTTTTTGAATTCCTATATATACTTGTTGCAGGTCCTCCCTTCCTGCTTGATTGTTCTCAGCTGTTCTATTTTCTTCTTTTCCTCTGATGTCTCTCCAAAGTCATTCCTCATTTTTGTAAACAGCTGTTTCACTGATTCCACTTCTGATTCTCCCTTGGCCAGCTTGTTCAGTAAGTTATCTTTCTATGTCTCTGCTATTCCTCCCTGTACATATGACAATACCCAGGCCACCTGGGTTGTTGCTACCTCTTCCATTATCTTCATTCTAATGTATAGGCAAGCTATATTAACAAACACGCTCACCTCCTCCATCTTTCCACTGAAAACTTGGGGTTTTGCAACCTCCACTCTGCTCTCCTGTTGCTGAAGGAGCATGGTGTTAACCTGCTACTGCAGGGTTGCAATCATGGTGAGAAGTTGCTCCTCTCTGGTTTGGTAAAGGGCAGGTACCAAAGGGGGTTCTTCCTGTTGCTGTTGTTGTTGGCAAGACATATGCAATGGCAATGGCAATGATGATGATAGTAATGGTGATGATTTCTCATAGGAGAATGAATGATCTTTTTCATCTGTACTTATAACTGACTACTGACTAAGAAGAGTGAAACAGTACTATCTCTAAGAAGAGAATCCCTAAGCTAGATGGGTCTTTAAGAGGTTGCCATTGTTCCCCTGTGTAGACCAGTTACAATAGATTGGTAGCACAGAGCTGATAGTAAAAAACTAGTTACAAGCCCACTTGATATAGAGGTCAGGTCTCGGGCAAAGACACAAGCTTTGTTTAGGCTGTCTATCCACTGTCCCTAACTGACAGTGAAGTCCCCTTTATAGCTAGGGCCCACTATCCAAGATGCCTTCGAGCACTGTACTTATTAGCAAGGACAATGAAAGAGTAAGTGGAAATAAGGATGTTGAGGCTATGAGGTATAGGGTCAATAATGGGGATTGAGTTCTTATGTTATTGATAGACAATGAATGTTTCCAGTGATCACCCTAGATGGATGTTCAAGAAGAACTCAATGGAGTTCTTTATTGGATCAGACTACTACTTATACTATTCTTACAGTGGCTGTACTACTATTAGTCCATGGTCACATATTTTTCCAGAACATTCTATGATCACTTGACCTTGTCACATAATCTAATTACCTAAGTTCCCATACTATTTATATCTTAACCTCTTTGTATAGTTAAGTACTTGAATGCATGGGAACCTATTTCCTTTTTGGGGCTCTCATAACAGTTGTATTGATCTAGAGACATAGTGCTATATCTCTAGAGAAGTCAGAATAGGAAATGATCTCACTAATGTTATGTCTACTGGGGTGCAAGATCTTCACCCAGCTAGACACCTACTGTCTTACTTACTACTGCCCTAATACTATGGTTATACTATCACCCCAAGGAGAGGATCTCTAACCTAATTATCTTCCTAAGGATGTGGCATTACTCCTCTGCATGTACAGCCCACAATAGGACTTCAGCATAAGGTTTATAAAGTGAAAAGAGTACAAGTAAACTACTAAGCACTACTTAATTATAAGGTCAGGTCTTAGATACAATACCTGAGCTTGGTACTATGCTTCCACTAATAGTCCCTAACTGACTATCAAGTTCCCTTAAGCCAAGGACCTAGCTGTCACAAACTTCATTCAGACTATAACTCTGGGAATACTTGACCAATTTTGACAATATAAATGGTCACTGATAGCTTTTAAGAAGACCTTTTGAATGGTACCAAAAACATCTCAAAGTGATCAGTATTCACCAAGTTATCAGCAGATCAGTTGGCAATCATCAAGTTACCAGACACTAAATTGCTGATATCTCAGGAACCACTTGACATAATCATTTGCTTCAATAACCATCATGGAGCTCTCTTCAATGTGCTTCTTTCAGCTATAAATAGATCTCAAGGCAATAAGATCCCATAGAGATACAAGGTTCTCAATATTTGTACATAACACTAATCTTTATCTATAGATTATCATCTATTCTTGAATAGAACAAAGAACTGCCCTAAGATGGTTAGGTTATCTCTATTTCAAGAACAATAGTACTCCTATATGTAGAACAATAGGTAGTGATTATATGGTAGGCTATCCTGGTACACAGACCACTACAATTATGTATTTAAGAACTGTATGTCTGAGGATAAACCTTAGACTTAACAATATCTTTTGCTACTATCTAAACTTTGCTTTTTTGAGTCTTTTGATTATTAAATCATCAACTTACAAATCAGTAAGTGGCCATTTGTGATACTGGCTATATATGAAGGTGACTAGTGATTGTAATGACTACTGGTCAATGGTTGAAAAGATTATAAAAGTTAAGATGAGCAAGGTCCAAGACAAATGGTGCTCTAGATGTAGAATTGAGTTCTGGTATAGTGACTTAGCCTGAGATAACTTAATCACATTAATTACACTCCAAGTCTAAGTTGACAAGGAGAACTCAATAGAGTTCCTATTTGATTCTATACACTACTTATACAACTACTACAATATGGTCTGTATACTACTTTTCTATACTTATCATGTGACATCCTGACATGTGACTGTGACATGCAACATTGTCATATGACACTTTCCCACACTCCTTTCTTGTGTAATAAGTCCAAATAAGAAAAGAAAAGAAAAGAAAAAGAAAGTAAAATAAAATAATAACTTAGCTGTTTTGTTAAGTTATAACAACTACTCTTTTATACAACCTTGCCATATAGACTTTCCTAACTTTTTCTTCTAAAGTGGCATACCAACCTATCACTACTATGTGCCTCTGCTCCATCTCTATACTACTACCTCTAAACATCCCCTTATAACTTCCTACCCAGCTGTTTTCTATTCTGAATTCAATCTAGAAACTGGCTTTAATATATGCAAGTGTCCCAGCTCATGTGTTGATCTAGCACAACATTGTACTCTTTGGCTGAGCTTATGCTGAGGCAATCAGAGTCTATTGCTAGACTTGTTGATTAATCATCTAGACTTCATACTCATCTAAGTCTGTTTTAGATTCAAAGTATATAGCATTCCAGAATATAACCAAAGTTTCTGAGTCCTAGAGAGTAACTTCTAAACAGTCTACCTCTAATCAATCTGATGCTAGCCTGTCATGTTTATCTCTTGAAGTGTGTACTAATTGATAAATGACAATTTGGTTATTGTGCAGTAAAAAGGGCCTTTCTAAAGGTCCCCTTGTATGGCTAAGGACTTGTAGGGGGCTTTTAGAGTAAACTCAAATACTGAATCCAGGAGTATAAAGTATATCCTATGTTACAAATCTACAGAAAATTCATTGGCAGTGTAACACCAGGAAAACTCAGGACTTAGAGAATAGACAGAAGAAGATAACAATGAAATGTAAAATATTAGAGACCCATATAACAAATTGTGAAAAATTCTGGGGACAAGGAACCTTGAGAGAGGAGTGATATTATAACTTGGTAAAATGGCTAAGTCATTATTTACTTTATTTTACTTTTCTTATCTGGACTTATTATACAAGGAAAGAGTATGGGAAAGTGTTATATGACAAATGTCATACATTATAGTTATATGTCAGAATGTTACAGAGTTATGTTATATGATAGAGTTATATGATAAGTGTGGGAAAGTAGTGCACAGACCATGTAGTAGTTATATAAGTAGTGTACAGAATCTAATAGAAACTCCATTAAGTTCTCCTTGTCAACTTAGACTTGAAGTGTGACTAAGTCATCTCAGACTAAGTTGCTACAAAGGGGGACAGAGACTAGAAAGAGACCCCAATACAATGGATGTTAAGAAGAGAAGAAGGAGAGATAGGATGTACTATGTACATAGAAAATAGGGTTATATAGCCAAAAACTGTTGGCAAATAAAGAAAAGAAAGAAAAGAATAGTAAAAACACTACAAGAGTTGGCAAAAGACAATAGAGGACAGTAAGCTCCTGGTTGGCCTCCTCAAATATATACAGTGTATTGTTCCCAGAGCTGGGAAATAAAGTTTCTTGTCAAGGCAATACTAAGAGAGTAAGAGATATATAGCATATACTGCAGCCACTAAGAGAAGTATGGATAAAAGTAGGGTTGGAAAAACTAGAAAATCATGAAGAGATAACAGTAAAAGCATTGTTGGATAGCAGGACAATATGTCTATTTATAGACACAAAGTTTGCAAAAGAAAAGAGATTTAAGCTAGAGAGACTAAAGAATCCCCTGTTAGTACAAAACATAGATAAGACAGTAAATATAGAAGAAGCAATTACTTATCAGGTGGAGTGCAATATGTTCTTCAAAGGACATATTAAGGGAGCATGAATAGATATATGCAATCTGGGAAAAACAGAGGTAATATTGGATATACCCTGGTTAGCTACCTACAACCCAGAGATTGACTAGAAGAAAGAGAAAGTAAAAATGATGCAGTATCCACCTATATATAGAAATAGAAAGCAAGAAATGCAGAAGAAGAAGCAAGTGAAGAAGATAGTGGAAGGGAAAACAGTGGAAGAACTAGTGTCTAGGAGATTCTGAAAGTAAAAGAAAGTATTTGGAAAGGAGGAGTTAAAGAGAATGCCTACAAGAAAACTATGGGACTATGTAATAGAACTAAAGAAAGGGTTTGTGCTAAGAAAAGAAAAGGTATACTCCTTATCAAGAGAGAAAAGAAAGGAGATACAAGCATTTGTGGAGGATTAACTGCAAAAAGGGTACATTCAGCCATCAAAGTCGCCACATACTTTACTAGTACACTTTATAGCAAAGAAAGATAGCAAAAGGAGAATAGTACAGGATTACCACTATGTTAATCAATGGATAGTAAAAAACAGGTACCTATTACTCTTGATTGTAGATATTCTGGATAGAGTAGACAAGAGAAAAGTGTTTACAAAACTGGACCTTAGATGGGAGTACAACAATATAAGAATCAAGGAGGATAACAAATAGAAGGTAGTATTTACAATGTATATTGGGGCCTATGAACTAATAGTCATGTACTTTAGATTAATAAACTCCTTTACTTTTTTTTAAACTATAATAAATGACCTGTTCTACAATATGATCAATCAAGGGAATATAGCAACATTCATTGATGACATTATAGTTGTAACAGATATAGAGGAAAGATACAATGAATTAGTGGAGGAAGTATTAAACAAGCTGGAAAAGAATGACCTGTTTGTCAAACCAGAAAAGTATTAATGGAAAGTAAAAGAGATAGAATTCTTAGATATAATAATCAATCCCTGAGAAATTAAAATGCAAAAAGAAAAAGTAGATAATATTACAAATGGCCACTTACTGATTTGCGATTGAGTGATTTAATAATCAAAGGGCTCAAAAAATCAAAGTTAGATAAGCAACAAAAGATATTGTTAAGTTTGAGATTTATCCTCAGATATACAGTCCTTAAATACATAATTGTAGTGGTCTATGTACTAGAACAGCCTACTATATGATCACTACCTATTGTTCTATATATAGGAGTACTATTGTTCTTAAAATAGAGATAACCTAACCATCTTAGGGCAGTCCTTTGTTCTATTCAAGGACAGATGATAATTTATAGATAAAGATCAATGCTATATACAAACATTGAGAACCTTGTATCTCTATGGGATCTTATTGCCTTGAGATCTATTTATAACCAAAAAAAGTGCATTGAAAAGAGCTTCACAATGGTCATTGAAGCAAATGATTATGCCAAGCAGTTCCTGAGATATCAGTGATTTAGTGTCTAGTAACTTGGTAATTGTCAACTGATCTGCTAGTAACTCAGTGAATACTGATTGCTTTGAGATGTTTTTGGTATTGTTTAAAGGGTCTTCTTAAGGGCTTTTGGTAGCCATTTAGATCATCAAAATTGGTTGAGTATTTCCAGAGTTATGGTCTAAATAAAGTTTGTAACACTAGCTTTGCTCTTAATTTGGTGAAAGCCCGCTATTAATTGAACATACTGCTTATTAAAGAGTTGTATTGTTTAAGAAATATGGTATTATGTCCCTTAAGATTGAATAAGATTTTAATCTTACTAAATACTACTATATCTATTAGAATATAAGATCTTGATCTAACCAAATACCTACTGCTGTATTAACTACTGCTCTAATCAAATAGTAAATAATCATCTCAAGAAGAGGATCTCTACTCTAATAGCATTTTCCTAAGGGGTCAATACTATTCCTCTATGTATATGGATGACAATGTACTTCCAGCACAAGGTTTCTACTAATCAAAAAGGTATAGGTAATCTACTAAGCAACACTATCCAATTGCTAGGTCAGGTCTTAAACACAATACCTGGGTTTGGTACCAAGTCTCTACTAGTAGTCTCTAACTAACTACTAAGTTTTCTTTATACCTGAAACCTAGCTTCTAGAAAGACTAGTAATTGAGCTAATTACCAATTGAGAACAATAAAAGAGTAAGTTTTAGGTAAGGTTTAAAGTGAACAGTGCATAGAGTATGATATCAAGTTATTCTATCAGAAACTGACTCAAGAATTTTAAGTTAGGGTTTAACTCAAGAAGATACTTCAGAATTAGAAGAGAACTTAATGAAGTTCTTGATCAATTGCAGTCTACTATATATACAAGTATAGTATTTGTCCTTGTTTAAACTACAAGTTGTCCATTAGTTATTTGTTCAACTCCAGTCCATATCTATTCTATTTATAACAGCTTATTATAGTCAGGGTGACTCATGACATTTATTTTAAGTATAAGAATATTTTTGACCTTCAAGAGTATGCTCTATCTTTGTCTCAAAGACAAAGGTAAAGTCAAAAGTAAACTTTTTCTACCTTTACTCTTGTTCTTATTCTGTATCAAGCCTTTGGAAGACAAAAGTGAAATTGAGTCAAGCAAGATCAAGAATGATTATTATAAAATGAAGATAACATAATTGTAGGTTAAGTTGAGTATAAAACTACAAAATCAATAACAGTAAATAAGTATTTAAGTATTTCAGAAGTAAGTAAAGCTTTAGATTAATCCAGAAGTTAATATGAAGACTAGTAATGGTCATAAATATAATACTCTAAAGATATGCTGTAGTGACTTAGTCTAAGATAACTTAATTATACTCCTAGTCCAAGTTAACAAAGAGAACTCAATAGAGTTCCTATTCAATTATTCTATACTACTTATATACATTTGGTATTTACAACTGTTTACCAAGTCCCATGCATCTCTTTTGAGTCATACTATCTTGTATGTCTATTAATTAAAAAAATAAAAATAAATATTGACTTAGCCATTTGGCCAAGTTATAACATATATTCCATTCTTGATAGGCTAGTAATGATAGCTCTGTGACTGTTTAGTAAATTATGTATAAAAACTATATGCTTTGAGAGATTATAGAGTAGCTCTAGAGCAAAGTTTAATTATAACTTTATGGTTATAAAACATATCCAATGTTACAATTCCATAGCAAATTTATTTTGGATATAATACTATAATTGTCATAACTTGGCAAAACAGCTAAGTCAATATTCATTTTTATTTTTTTCTTTTCTTTTTCTTTTTCTTTTCTTTTAATTTCTAAAGATTGGATATATAAGAGAGTTAGATGAATGTCAGAAAGGTGGATATAGCAGCAGTATGGGAAGACTAAGAATATACTAAGAATTACTATAAATATACTGTGAATGCATACTCTAGGTTCTGGAAAGTGATGCAAAGGAAGGAGTTAAAGAGTGGAACATACTACTGAGTGAAATGAGAAATGTCACTCTCTAGTCCTGTGGTTTTATAGCTAGTCTGGAAAGAATGTAATAATAATAAAGGAGTGAAATGATCTTGACCTCAGTTTATGCACTGTGTCTCAATCTCCTGTTGCTTGTATAGTTGCATATTTTGGAGTAGTAGAACATCATCCAAAGAAGAGTAAATTCAGGAGTAACAGAGTTTAAGAAATATATAGCAGAAAGGAAAAGCACTACAAGACTATGGAGAATGTCAGTGACTAACTCAAGAACCTTAAGTTAGAGGTTAACTCAAGGTAGTGCTTTAGGGTTAGAAGAAAACTTGATGGGGTTCTCACTCAATTGCAGTCTACTATATATACAAGTATACTATTTGTCCTCATTTAAACTATAAGCTATCTATCAGCTACTAGTTTGACTTTAGTCCATGTCTATTCTATTTATAGCCTCTCTGTCATTGTTGAGGTAACTTATAATATAGTAGAGTACTTATACAAATCCTGGAATAGGAGTGTTGGTATAAGTGTTCAGTCTATATTATGATCCTATAAGAGTAGACAAATTAGGAGTTCAGAAGCAGAAATTATAATGAAAATGAAATGAAAATGAAAATAAATAATAAATAATACCAAATTTCCAGTATATGACAATGAAAAAGAGCACATAGGACTTTATATATAAAAACAAATAGTAAAATGTATATAAGTAGTATACAGTGATTAAATAAGAACTCTATTGAGTTTTCCTTATCAACTTGGACTAGAAGTGTGATTAAGTTATCTCAGGCTAGATCACTACAATAATAGACTCCTTCTGAAAAATCTAGCTACATATTTGTACCTTATATCTTGCTTATGATAATGCCTTCTCAAGCTTTTCAATAACATGTTCCTCCTTTACTAGATTTGCATCTTAATCAAGCCAGTGTTCTTTTTCTTCTTTGTGTTTTTTCATGATTTGCAAGCCTAGTCAGAAGTCTACTCTTTGTCTTTCTTGCTTAGGATTGAAGATTTACTAGTGAATGTCAAGTAGATCAGGAAACATGAGCAGAAATATTGGACAATATTAGGGCTACAGAAAATTATAAAAAAACCAAAATATTATTAATTAAATATGTACAACATTGCTGAAACATTAGGGAAACCTTTAGGAAAATGACAACTCAGGTGGCTGACATTTCAATAAAAATATATGCCTTATGCCATGTGGGTCCACCCAAAAATTCTATGCCTTATCCCTTATTGAAGAAGTATGCCCTATGTCCTGCAAACCAGCTTGGTAACTGGAAGATGTATGCCTCATTAGTGGTTTGATTGTAGTTGGATACTTGAGTTGCTACCTTCCAAAAAGACTGGTTTTTTTCGTTGTGTTGATTCCCAGAGTTTAGTTGTTGATGCCTAATCTGTTTCTAGGC
>Ga0154001_1000654_pt1 | contig 11035 bp, 12 predicted proteins | sample TSNJ085MetaG_FD_104699 | JGI IMG/M metagenome (GOLD analysis project Ga0154001, IMG submission 104699) | Attine ant fungus gardens microbial communities from New Jersey, USA - TSNJ085 MetaG | ecosystem: Host-associated > Fungi > Mycelium > Unclassified | place: USA: New Jersey, Wharton State...
AAGAAACAAAGCAATTCCAAGAAGATAAAATTCCAATTTATCACTATTCTAGTACTGAAAAAACAACATAAGTAAGATAAGGCTAAACAAGAGCAATAAAAAAAGAAACAAGCTGAGAAACAAGCTCAAAAAAAAGCAAATAACAAAGCTTATAAGACTCATGTAAAAGTAACCAGAGTAGAGTAGGTTCTAAAAGAATTCTTAGTTATAATTAGGTCTTTTTTTTTTGTTTAACAACCTGTATTCTAGAAGCCTTAAGATAAAGTATATCAAAGCATTCTGTAAGATTAAATAATGACACTTTAGTATCCAATAGAAGACTTCTCAACCAAGTGCTCTAGGTATTAGTAAGAAAAGCTAAAGGCTATTAGTAAGAGCAAGTGCCCTTTGATTTGTGAGTACTAAGAAAAAACACTAGTATATGTTGAGAAGAAAGAGTAGCAGCTCTAAGACAGGACTACTTAACCAGCTTTTTGAGATGAAGATGAATGGGAATAAGACCTACTAGTGTCATAACATAGCCAAAACAGCTAAGTTATTATTTATATTTCTTTTCTTTTCTTTTTATTTAATTAAATAGTTGGTGGATGTACAAGAGGAAATAGCTCAAAAGAGATGCATGGGACTTTATAAATAGAAGTAAATATAGAATGTGTATTAGTAGTGTACTACAATTAAATAGGAACTCTATTGAGTTTTCTTTGTCAACTTGAACTAGGAGTGTGATTAAGTCATCTCAGACTAAGTCACTATACTAGAACTCAATTTTCTCATCAGCATTACTTATCACAGAGCCTTGCCAGCTTATTCTTTTTATCTTTCTCAGTACTTGGGTGACATAACTCAGGACCACTATGACATAGCCAGACCCTAGGCTTAAGAGAACTTGATAGTCAGTTAGGGACTATTGGTGGAAGTACAGTACCAAGCTTAGATATTGTATCTGAGACCTGACCTGTTAATTAAGTGATGTTGTCTTTAGTTACCTATACCTTTTTGCTTTATAAACCTTGTGCTGAAGTCCCATTGTAGGCTATATATGCAGAGGAGTAATGCTATATTCTTAAGAAGGCATTTAGATTAGAGATCCTCTTCTTGGGGTGATAGTATAACCATAGTATTAGGACAGTAGTAAGTAAAGCAATAGATATCTAGCTAGGTGAAGATCTTGTGCTCCAGTAGATGTAACATTAGTAAGATTATTTCCTTATCCAACTTTTCTAGAGACATAGTACTATGTCTCTGGATTAATATAACTCTCTTATAAGCAGGATGCTCAACCAATAGTGCACCCTTGCCAAACTAAGGGCAAAGATTGAGAGAAGAGAAGAAAGAGTGTATTGGAAATGTAGAAGGTTTAGGCACCTGGTCCAAAACTGCAGAAATAAGAAGGAGGAGATGAAAGGGAAACTGATTCTCCAGAATAAATTCAAGATAATAGCAAGTAGGGTAATGCAATGTGAAGTGAAGGAAGAAGTACAAGTAAGAAGACAAAAGATGGCAGAGATAGGAGTACAGTGCTTCAGGTGTTGGAAAATGGGATACTATAAGTGGGAGTGTCCAAATATTAAGATTAAAAAGAAAAAGAAGAGGAGAAAAAGTAAGGAAGCAATGTATGTAGTTAGTCCACAAAAGATACAGCAAGAGAGAAGGCCAGTGTACTCCTTATGAAGAAAAGTACAGGAGTACTGTGATTGTGGTATATAGAGAATACCTCTGAGAAGTGCAGCTCTAGAAGAGCAAGGATAGATAATAAAGTGGAAGGATGTAACTTTTGTGGAGTGTAGAGGATATAAGTACAAAGGTACCAAAATACAAGAGAACCAGGGATAGGGATTTGTTTCTGGAAAACAGCTAAAGAATATTTGGTATAGCTGCTGTCTAGAAGTATAAAGGTAGAGAGAAAATTTAGCAAAAGAAAGAGGAGTAGTTGGGGTAAAGTGCATTTGATATAAATAAAAAGATATGGTAGCAGAAGTATCAGAAGAAGACAAAAGAAAAATTCTGTACCTAGAATATGGAACAAAAAAAAAGCAGCCATTGTAAAAGGACTATACTAAGTCCACTCCTGACACACTAGTGATAACAAGCTGGAGTAACTCTAACAGCTAATTAAATAAGCATTACTTTAGGTTTAATTAGTTGCTTTTTCCTGAACTCCTATCCCTAACAGCCAAGACATCTGTAACTAGAGAAGCAGTATATATAGTATAGATCACCCTCTAGGAGCCTTATCCTATTCTTTGAGGTTTTTTTAGAAATGAGTTATAATACATCCTGGACTGTATTTATATATTGAAGTTTCTCCTAGAGTCTACTCCAGTTACTCTTACAGCCATAATGGGACTGGAGAGTAACAGTACACCCTGTATAGGAAGAGGCATAACAGAATGGTGCATAGATAGAAGTTTCAAAAGGTGTAGTGAAAGAAAAGGACAAGCAAAAAGATATCAGAAGAACATTCAAAATACTGAGAGAAATGTAGTTAAATATAAGAGTAGAAAAGATAAATATGCATGAAGGCATAACAGTAAAAGCACTCTTAGATAGTGGTATGACAGAGATATTCATGGATAGAAAGATAGTAGCAAAACATGGGTTTAAGCTATAAAAGCTAAAAAGACCAGTAATGGTCAGAAATGTAGATGGGACAAATAACAGTGGAAGGGCTATTACACACCAAGTAGAAGTAAATATATATTACAAAAGCTATATAGAAAGGATGAGAATGAATATGTACAGTTTGGAAAAAATAGACATTATATTGGAAATACCATAGTTACAAGCACACAACCCAGAAATTAATTAGGAAACAGAAGAAGTCAAGATAATAAAATACCTACTATTATATAGAAGAAATACAAAGTTGAAAGAAGGGCAGAAAGTAAAAAAAGAAAAAAGAGTAGTAATATTAAAAAAGGAAAAGATAATGAAATAGGCAATAGATAATAAGAAAAATTGAGGAAGAGAGGAGGAAGTCGAAGTAGACTATAGAAAGATTAAGGAGATGGTTCTAAGAAAATTCCTAAAGTAGAGAAAAGTATTTAGAAAGGTAGAATTGAAGAGAATACCAACAAGGAAAATTTAAAATCATGCTATAAATTTCAAGAAAATGTTTAAACCATAAAAAGAAAGAACTTATCCTTTATTCAAAGATAAAAGGGAAAAAGTTCAGAATTTTGTAAACAACTAACTAAGAAAGGGGTATATTAGACTATTAAAATCCCCTCAAATGTTGCTGGTATTCTTTGTAGGCAAGAAGAATGGGAATAAGAAGATAGTGATAGACTACTATAGTCTAAATGATCAAATAGTAAAAAACAACTACCTGCTTTTATTAATTATGGATTTAATAGATAACATAAGGAGTAAAAGAGTATTCACTAACATAGACTTACAGTAGAGATTCAATAATATAAGGATAAAAGAAAGAGATAAGTAGAAGAGAGTATTTATAACACATGTAGAGTTCTTTAGACCAACAGTTATATTCTTTGGGATAATAAATTTACTAGCTATGTTCTAAGCAATGATAAATAAAATCCTAAAAGATATAATCAATAAAGAAAAAGTGGTAGCCTTTGTGAACAATGTGTTGGTGGGAACAAAGACAGAAAAAGAATATAATGAAATAGTAAAAGAAATATTAAAAAGGCTAAAAGAGAATAACTTATATATCAAACCAGAAAAGTGTGTAGAAAGTAAGAAAGATCAAATTCCTAGGGGTTGTTATAGGGCCCAATGGAATAGAAATAAAAAAGGAAAAGATGGACAGAGTGCTAAGTTAGCTAGAGCCAAAGAATATAAAAGATATTAGAAAAATTTTTAGGTCTTGCAAATTACTATAGGAGATTTATTAAAGATTTTGCTTGAGTAGCAAGGCCAATGAATATACTGACTAGAAAGAATATGAAGTAATAATAGAGAAGAGAACAATAGTAAACATTTAACAAGCTTAAAAGAATCTTTATAACTAGACTAGTACTAACAGCTCCAGACTTAGATAAGGAGTTCAGGGTAGAAGCAAATACTTTAAATTATGCTACTGGAAGAGTGTTATTAGTAAAGTGCTCTGATGGGATGTAGAGACTAGTTGTCTTTATTTTAAAATCTCTAAATGATACAAAAAAAACTACAAGATATATAACAAAGAAATATTAGTAGTAGTTAGATGCTTGGAAGTGTGAAGGTATTTTCTAAAAGGAGTAACAACAAAATTTGAGATTTGAATAAACTATAAGAATCTTGAGTATTTCATGAAAGTGCAAAAGTTAAATAGAAGGCAAGCTAAATAGACTTTATACCTGTCTAGATTTGATTTTATACTAAAATATATTCTGGGAAGTAAAATAAGAAAGGCAGATAGCCTGAGCAGAAGACTAGACTAGGAGGTTGGACTAGAAAGAGATAATGAGAATAAAATACTGGTAAAGCTAGAATGGTTAGAAGTAAGAAGAACAAAAGAAATAAAGGTAATCATGGAAGGAGTAGATTTATTAGAGAAAGTAAGACAGTCAAGAGTAAAAGACAATAAAGTGATTAAAGTGGTAGAAAAGATAAAGTAAGCAGAGGTAAAAATACTAAGAGATAAAGAATAAAGAGAAATCAATGGTATAATGTATAAGATATATATACCTAAGAACAAAAAGTCAAGAGCAGAGATTATTAGATTACATCACAATATACCAGTAGAAGAACATGGAAGGCAATAGAAAATAGTAGAATTGGTCACAAGAAACTTTTGGTGACAAGGAGTAATAAAAAAGGTAAAATAATATGTAGAAGAGTACAACTCTTGCCAAAGAAACAAAAATCATACAAAATAACCAACAGACAAGTTAATATCTAATTCAATATCCAAAAAACCTTGGACACATATATTGGTAGATTTCATCACCAAATTGCCATTAGCATAGGAATATGACTTAATCTTAGTAGTAGTAGATAGATTAACAAAAAATAGTCCATTTTATTCCTATTACAGAGAGAATATTAACAGAGAGGCTAGCTAGGTTGTTTAGAAATAATGTGTAGAAGTTACATAGATTACCTGAAAGTATCATCTCAAATAGAAAACCTAGTTTATAGCAGAATTAATAAGAGAGTTGAACAGAATATTGGGGATCAAAAGCAAGATATCAATAGCATTTTACCCTTAGATAAATAGACAAATAGAAAGGATTAACCAGAAGTTAGAATAGTACTTAAGGATGTTCATTAACTATAGGCAAGAACAGTAGCTAGACTTATTAGGAATAACAGAGCTCATATACAACAATAAAGTATACTTGAGTATAAAGATATTACTTTTTAAAGTAAATTATAGGCAAGATTTTAGAATGGAGCTTAAGTTAAAAAAGAAGAGAAAATATAAAGGAGTAGAGAAATTTGTAATAAAAAATAAAAGAGATTCAGGAAAAAGCAAAAATAGTACTGGAAAAAGCATAGAAGGAAATAAAGAAATATACAAACAGAAAAAGAGGAGAAGTCAATGAGTATAAAACTTGGTAATGCTTAGCACCAAGAATTTGAAATACTAAATGGTTAGTAGAAGGACAGAAAAGTTGACAAAGAGGTTCATAGGCCTCTATAAAGTAAAGAAAATCACATTAGCAAATGTAGTTGAATTTGAGTTATCTAGTATAATCAAGATATATCCAGTAGTAAATATCAGTAGAATACATAGATATATAGAACAAGTAGAAAAACAGAAGAAGGAGCAACTGGCTTTAGTAATAATCAAAGAAGAAGAATAGGAGATTAAGAAGATACTAAATAAGTAGTAGATTAAAGGAAAAGACAAGTACTTAGTATGGTAGAAAGGATTTACAGCAGAGTTGAATACTTGGGAAGGGATAGAGAACATGGGAAATACAAAGAAAGTAGTTGAAGAGTTTGAGAAAGAGTATCAGCAAGATATGAAAGATGTTTAAAGAGAAGAAAATGTTTAGAAGAAAAGAATTACCAGAAAGGTTTATAGCAAGAAAATTATTTGGATAGTTAGATAAGAGATATAATAAAGAATATTGTACAAGACTAGAAAGAAATTGAAAATGATGGAAAGGAAAACAAGTAAGAGGACAAAAAACAATAGAAATGATAAAGAAAAAAGAAAAAAAGAATAAATAAGAAAACTCAGGGTTTAGGGAATAGATAGAAGAAGAAAATGATAAAATAGAGAATATCTGCAATCTCTACTATAAGCTGTAAAAATCCTTGGAATAAGGAGCCTTGAAAGAGAGGTAGTATTATGACATAGCTGATAAAACAGCTAAGTCATTATTTATATTTTTTTCTTGTTTTTTCATTTAATTAAATAGTTGGCAGATACATGAGAGGGAATAACTCAAAAGAGATGTACAGGACTTTATAAATAAAAGTAAATACAGAATATGTATAAGTAGTGTACTATAATAAAATAGGAACTCTATTGAGTTTTTCTTGTCAACTCAGACTAGAAGTGTAATTAAGTCATCTCAGACTAAGTCACTACAGCTAGAGTCTTAATCTTACTAGTTGATGAAATACAAGATATATCTAGAATACAAAGGGCAGTCTTGTACTATATGGTTGCTAAGAGAGAAACCTGTATCTTGGTAGGCACTCTAGCAAAGTACCAGAGACAAAAACCATAAGTTGTAATAGGTATAATACAGAACTGATAGAGAAGTTATTTCTAAAGAAAAAGCAGATCTTGAGTAGAGTTGCCAAGTATATCTATTGTCTTCATAGTGGACAATACCTTGGTGGAGTAGTACCAAATATGCTCCTTGAAAGAGAGTTGTCAATTTAAGTAGAAGCCCAAATATTACCAGTATGTCTTGGATTTGAGAATAGAAGCACCAATAGCTGAAAGATTCAATTCTGGGTTGGTGTCACTATGTACTCTAGAAAAGTGAAAAATCTCTAACTTATTATGTTCCATGACCAAGTCAAAGAAACCCATCAAATCTGCAATTACACTATAACTATAAGAACAATATAGAGCACAGAAAGAATAGAAAAGAGAGCAGAGCCTTACCCCATGCCAATATTTATGTCACAGGCATCAAAGAGAAAGGAATTTCAGGAGTACTGGGTTGATCTACTTACAAGATAGTCAGAGAAGAAGTCAGCTAAGTAGTCTGCAAAGCTAGAGTATTAAAGAACTGTACTAAGTATACTGTGATTCAGTGAAAGAAAAAACTGTGTAATGTCAAAAACTACTACACTAGTCTTAAGGTCTTTAGCCTAGCCAAAGCAAACCAAGTGGGTGAAAAAGAGTCCAGTGTCCTCAGTAGACCTTTAAGAGATACTACCAAGTTGGTTGGGATAAAGAATACTGTGTTTGACAGCATCAAACTGAAGTTACCTAGCAATTATCTTCTTGATGAGCTTATCTAGCATATTGAGTAGAACAACAGGTTAAAAGGCCTTAGAAGTGTTGTAAGCTAGTTTACCTGGCTTGGGAATAATAATAAAAACTGGCTTCTTGAAATAATGAGGCCAGTACTATAGTATAATACAAAAGTTGGCCAGAGAGAGAATGCCAACTGCACAAATACCATCAGCAAGAATACTCTTGAGATAGTACCAAGTAATATAATCAAGACCTGGAGCAGAGATGTTAGAACAGACCTTAAGGGTCTCATATAATTTTAACATAGAGAAAAACACCCAATAGCTGAAAGACCAGACAAGGAACATTACCTAGAATATCTAGCTGAATAGAACAGTTAGCTGCTACATTATATGATAAGTGAAAAGCATATTACAAGTCAGGAAAAAAATTGCAGAAGAGATCTTAATGCTGAATGGCCTCTACTACAAGTAACTTATACTACTTGACCCAGTTCATAAGGTTCTATGGGTACTTGTTAGTAGATACAATCTCTACAATTCTGTTGTCAAAGAAAGATTGTTTAGTACTTTTTGTAGTGGAGCAAAATGAGTACTAGTCCTCTCTGGCTTCTGTGCATCTATAAGACTCAAGTGCACTTCTACACTTATCATTCCACTACTTCTTGGATTGAGCTATAGTAGTGATAGATCTAGCATTAGCCTCTCAAGCATTGGTAAATACTCTAGAAACTACCTCAGAGAGTGAGTTCAGGCTAGCAACTGAGCCTAGATCAGAGAAGTTGAGAGTACAAAGTTTTATATTGACTAAAGAGAGAAAGGCACCCTCTTTATCACTGTTGTATTTGAGAACCTTCTTGTTAAAGCAGATATTCTCTGGTGAGATAGGAAGGTTGACTAGTAAGAGAGCATGATATAAGAGTAGTCTGAAATCAGGTTCAATGTAATATAAGACCTGAGAAACACTTATACCTAAAGAAAATAAGGTCTATAACTGAGTTAGTATGGCTATCAGTGTCTAAATAGTGAGTAGGAACAAAAAGTGCTGGCAATAAGTACACAAGACCAAATGAGTCAGCCAGGTCTATTAAGGCCTGACCAGCTGTAGAATGAGCAAAAACAGATAGATCCCACTCTGTATCTCTGATGTTAAAGTTCCCACTCATGTACAATAAGTTGAAAATGTTGATAACTTAATCTAGTATGAACTTGACAGCTGAGTGGCAATTTTCTGAGCAAATATTTATGAGAAAGTGCTATTTTCCTCTGTTAAAAAAAGACAGTAGTAGAATATCACAGTGATCAATTACATCTCTCCTTAAACTAAACCTAAGTCTAGATAGATAAGAATAAATAAAAGCCATAACTCAAAAAACATTCTTAGAGTTCTTGGGAGGCTAGATTACCTGGGTCTAGTCTAGATAAATAGAAGTATCTACTACTCTATCTCCTTCTAGAAAAGTAATAGATAGAGTATAATAAATAAAGTTCCAAAGTGACTCCTAGATAAAGAAAATATTATAATGGTCCTTTTGGAACTCTAGAAAATATTAACTAGTACATAGTTCTTGTGAACATTCTATGAATATATACATAGTTTAGTTATACTATATATAATCAAAAGTTGTCTACTCTAGAGCATTGGATGTTGCTATTGCTGGCATGACTTGTATGCAGCTTAGCAGCCTTGTTAAAATACCATTGCTTGTCAAAGCAATAGTGCCAGAAAGAATACTTGGTGTTATCAGCAGAGTGCTTACCCTTGCAGTTTATATACTTGAAGGTATAAGGGCAAGGAGCACCATCTATAGTTGCCTCTCTAGAAGAATTGGACTTGGGATCAGCTTTGTAGTACTAAGCCATAGATTTGTGGTTTTTTACTCTGTATAGTCTACTATACTTCTGACACTTAGTGCCTTGAGTATAACATATGTGGGTTGGATGTTCCCAGTGCCAACAATTGCAACACTGGATAACTCCTGGATACATAGTAGTCTCTTGGACTGTAGCTGTATGTCATCCAAAGTTAAATAAACAATTAATAAAGGTCTTGTTCTTGGTTCCCTTCTGGGAATTCTAAATATTAATCCAAATCACAGACATTTCTGAGCTTGAAAACACCTTTATAATGCAAGAACAAGAAGCAAGTACTACTTCTTCAAAGACAGGAGTATTAGCAATAATAGTCTCAACTTAAGCCTGTGTAATGGGAAGAAAAGAGTTGTTGCTCTAATAAAAAACACCCAAGATCTTCAAAAATAACTTGGACTATGGTAGATGAGACTCTACCACAATATTAGCAGTCAAGCTAGCAACTTTCTTAAACTACTGCTTGATGACCTCCAGTTCTATTGCTGACACAACAAAGTTGGTGGATATAGAGACACCATTCTATACCTTGCAAACTAACTCAACTCTTAACTTAGAGTGAGCCTCAACTAAGCCTCTGTTACAGAACTCAACTGTAGTACCAGCATTAGCTATAATGACCTCTGTAGTAGAAGCATTGAATGGAATCAACACTTGATGCCTTATAGGCCTATGTATCATTATCTTAGATGCTTTTAAGGCACTAAAGTAAATAGCACCTCCTCTGTTAGAAGCACTTGTACCAAATTCAGACTAATGCATAGCTAGGACCTTTTCTATAGAAAGGTCTAGGAATATACCATGAAAACAAAGAAGGCTCTTATACTCTGGATAAGCAGAGACCAGAGCAAATCTTGGGGTAGGCTGGGAATTCTTACTGTATACTACTTGAACAAAAGACTTAGGTATCTGCTTGGACATCTTGGGGGTAGTAGTCATCTTTGCAGGGATAGGCTTGGCAGTAGCTATTTTAGTTAGCTGAGGAGAAGGAAGTGCTCTCAAGACCACTATTGCTGGTAGTAGCATGTTCTAAAAAAGTGCAAGAGTATTAGTAGAAGAAGAGGGTCTTTCTTTGCTCTTGCCCTTCTTATTAGTTACAACAGTGAAGAAAGCTTCTTCCACTACTGGTAGTTTATCAACTGCTATCTCTATATCTGAAAATGGCTCCTGAGGTAAGTTAGAACTATAAAGGATCCTCATTGCCTCTATAAGAGAGGGAGTGTTAGCCTGGGATAAGATCTTAAAATAATTCTATTCTTTTACCAATATAGCTTAGAACAAATGCTATATAATAGAATCTACTCCTATAATAGAAAAGAACTGTTCAATTGGACAGCTTTCAATAGTGTGTTTCTGAATGAAGTATACAATATACAAAATAGACAAAGTAAAAACTCTGGGATCAGCCTCTAAATAACTAGAATAGCTAGAAAAAGATATGATGTAGTAGTCACCATCCTAGAAGTCACTATCATTTGTGACATTAGGTGTGACAATATCACCTGTTACTAGTTGTCACACCTGATATAAGCTGTCACTGTCACAGGTAACTAATGTGTTATAGTTATCTATTATATCACAAATATCTGATTCTATACTATTACCTTCTAGCTAGGAGAATAACTCAGCTATTCTATGGTTTGTACCATAAGGTATCAAACTAGTTGACAAAGGAGCCTGGGAGGTAGAGATCATTCCAGAGGCAATATTCCTGCTTTTCTCAGACACAACCTAATCATTTCAACTCATAGAATATATTCTTTCTTTAAGAGCAGAGAGAGAAAGAGCAGCAGAGAGCTAAAGAGAGATAACTCTATAAGAGAGCTTG
>Ga0154001_1000663_pt1 | contig 10984 bp, 8 predicted proteins | sample TSNJ085MetaG_FD_104699 | JGI IMG/M metagenome (GOLD analysis project Ga0154001, IMG submission 104699) | Attine ant fungus gardens microbial communities from New Jersey, USA - TSNJ085 MetaG | ecosystem: Host-associated > Fungi > Mycelium > Unclassified | place: USA: New Jersey, Wharton State...
AAACGACTTGACTTAAAGTCACGCTCACCACTGAAATTTTTTGCATATTCGGTGATTCTTGGAAGAACACAGCTGACAAATTTTTGGGCATATAGTAGCTAAGATAGGTGTAAGAATCCATTTCAAACCGAGTGGAGAACTGCAGCACACCCTGAAAACTGCATGATGTTTCTTCGTCAATACATCATCTGTAGCTGCTACATCCCCGAGAGCTCTCGCGACATCCCAGCCAATAATTTCATCACTCAAAGCGTCTAATAGTTTGTCAGTGAAGGAAAGAGCCAGTGCATGACTCCGAATGAGCAACGCTTTTGAAACCTGTGACATGATGTTCCATTAAAATTCCATGATCGTTCGGCAGTGACTAACCCATATCCAAGCCTCAATGGCATGCCGCCGTCTCTCGATAATGAGACCACCATCAAGGATCTCTTTTTCCCAAAATGTTGACAGAAGCATGTTCGCAAAAGGTTCCAGACCTAGCAAATATTGATTGATTTTTATATGCCATGAATCATGGCGAGTGCCGTACCATCAACGTCCATGCGCTTGTTGAGAATGGACGCCAGCAGCTGTAATGCCGCTTTTCTTTGGAAACCAGTGGTAGCGCTGGTTAAACTCCACCATAGCACTTTTTCGAGAAATGCGTTAACTTCAAAGACAACAGGTCCCACCTATCGAGGATTATCTATCCATCACTTCATGCAACTCGAAGGAATACTAACATCTTTCCGTAATGGAATTATTGCTGCAGCAAAGAGTGTCAACAGGTTCCTTTGAATGGCCGGGGCCGTATCCTGTTGGCTGTCAATGTATCGAATACACTTCGTTTACGAGGTAATCACCGAGAATATCGATAGTTTTTTGTCTGCAGTAATCTTCTGGTGTCCCTCTGCAACATGTTTGATGTCGCCTGTCAGCAGTGCATCATAAAGTATTTTTGCATAACTCTCTTGCCGCCTGCCTTGGTTTTAGCTCTCAAGAGTTGAAAGATGCTGATAAATAAATTACCCTGAAGGCAAGGCCTGTATAACCAAGGACACAATTTCCCCAGCTTTTTTCACCAACCTAGGGTCCGTTGCAACGGATACCCTCTCACGTCTTCCACCGTCGTCATCATCTTCAGCGACTGCAAATGCGGAGAAGACAAAAAGGTTGAATATTCCCGGCACTAGCCGCTCAATATACTTCGGGACATCAGGATCCTCTCTGTCCACCTTCTTCTGCAATACTTTAGCAATGGTAGTCAAGATCCAGTGTGCGTATGCGGCGTGCAGCTCTACTTCTGTGGCAGATGATAGTGTAAGAAAAGATGCACTGGGAACACAAATCAAATCGAGCTTTGTAGTCAGTCGTATAACGAGAGTCTCAAAAAGTTGCGCTTGAGTACATAGTGTCTCTAGAGCCGATAGAACGTTGAGAATCTTGATACGTTCTGGGATAGCGTGACGTGCAGGGGGAACGTCTGGGAGCGAACTAAATAGTAAAGGAAGTGTCTGCGCTTCTACGGGACGAAAGTTTACTTTCGCTACCGCAGAAAGCAAATCGAAGACGACGTCACTGATAGAGAAGCGATATAAATAACATCCCATCTGTAAGGTATGGTCCCGGAGGGCAGAACACACCTGGCATCGCGAAATTCATTGGAGTCGGCCTCAAGAATTTCATTAACGTTGTGGACTATGAATCCCAGCTCCTCGCTTGTCAAGAGATTTTCTGTTGTTACCATCCCTTGCAGGCCAATCAAAGCAAGCCGTCGTAATGAAGAGGTCTTGAGGCTAACTGTGAGAACACCTAACACTTCATCTTTATACGGTGTCAAAGTTGGCACCATGGGCTCTGGATCCATTCCAGCTTCAGTCCTCACAGTCTGAGGAGAAAATTTTGATGATGAATCACGGACAGCATTGATGAACTCAGTCAACACTGCAAGGACGGGGGTACGGTTCCCCGCTTCGTCAGGATCATTGAATAATTTGACTACATGCGGTACAACTTGCGAAATGGTGTACTTGGCGACAGATGCTGAGAAGATGTTAGACCAAGATCACAGGAGAGAAAGAGGATGCTCACGAGTTGTACTCATGAAAGCACAGAGGATCTTCGCTGCGGGTCTCGCCTGACTTTTCTCCGGTTCCTTCAGTATTCCAATGCACTCCTCACAAGTCTCCCGGGCTAATCCCCGGACGTCAGTATCATCGACATTCAGCTCATCTGTTCCATAGATAGTCTCGACCAGGATTTGAGTCGTCCGAAGGGCCTCTTCTTCATTCGCTGAATCTGTCGGTTGAAAGATCTGGGGACCATAGTATATGTAGACCAGTAAGTCCTTAGGATCAGAAAAGACTTGCCTCGAGCTTTAGTGAATTCCATAACTTTCGTGCTTCAGTTCTAGCCACGGCAGAACCATACACCGGCAAGCAGGTACCTATAGTCTGTAATGTATCTCGCTGCGCACCGCTAAGATGAGAATATGACCAGCTTTTTGTAACATAACTGCACCTTTGTTGCTCTTGTGCCGGCTAAGAGTTTCTCCAGGAAAACAGGAATTGCCAGAGGTCCGAAATAAGGCGAAGCACTCATGCATCCGCTAAAACTATTTGAGCCACAGAGAAACGACGCTTCTGATGGAACGTACCGAAGTGCGTCGCGAAGATCTTCTGTGGTAATCCCATATGGATCATTAGGCGGCGGACGGAAGGTAATAGGGAAGTAACAAAAGATGATGTTGAAGAGTGTCTAGAGAAACCATTAGTAAGGATAAGGGGAAACGTGCAGAAGATGACCTCGATTCTTTCGTAAATGTCAAATTCGATTAGAATTACACGGGCAATGGCGAAAGCGACAATAAGATTGCGGGGGTCCTTTTCTCCGTCTGCCAGGCTAACGTATCCATCTAGGAACTCTTTACCCATGGACTTGAGGACTGATACTGGTCAGTAGGGAGAAGTCCAGACGGTAGGGTGCATACCGTCTCTATGCTTCGCAACCAGGGAATCTAGGATAGAGAAAAGGACAAAGCGGACGGACTGCACCAGTGTTTTGGGTTTCACATGAATAAACATACTGGAGTGAATTAGGGATACTTTGTACGATACGAAAAGATAGCTGAGTACCTCCGAAGAATGTTTTGGACCTCTAGTGCTGTGCATGTCTGCAGCCTGATCAAAGTCAAAATACCGTTGAGTGATGGGATTATGGTCCCCGAATCTTCGAGCTTTCCACAATAAAATGTTGACAGGACGCGGGCTGATGATTTCATGAGTATTGAAACTAGTGTATATTTTTTATCTGCTCTTACTAGACTGCTTGTTGATTTTATCTTCCGGAAGATTGGCCAGAATCAACGAGAGGAATTCAACACCTAGAAAACGTCACATGAATGATAAGTTAATTATCTATCTATACAAACCTTTGCGTCGTAAATCCTCTTCATCAGCGGTCAAATACTCGCCAAGACCTTTGACGACATTGACGAGGCTCGTTTGATTGGCAGAAATCTCTGGAGAAGCATTTGGACCAATTACAAACACCAGTTCGGCTCAAGAGATGTACCTGATACGACCTGCTTGATGTCTTCGTCATTCTCTGTCGCAATCCAGGTTCGAATTAGGCGTTCCGTATTTTCCATGCCTCAAGAACAGAAAATTAGATAGGCGCCTTGGTCAGGAGGATCTGGTCACATGCTCGCCTCTACCGACACCGATCCCTCCTTTGCCAGTCGCACATGACATCGTTGGGGGCGTGCACCTCCAGATGTCTGCTCAATATCCAACGTCGTAGCTGTATTCATCTCTCCCTCCAACACTTTTCAACCTCAGTTGTGAAATCAAAGAATTCAGAGGCAAAGGACAAATGGAACTATAACAAGACGTCTCTCGCCGCTGAGCCGACTTCGGTTCAAATCGCATTAAGATTGGTCGACTCCAACATGCTGGAACAGGGATCGACACCGCCAACAGGCGTCAGGATGCTTGCACGGGACTTCATCGAGGATTCCTTATATAATCCACACTACGGGTACTTTCCTCGACAGGCCGTCATTTTTGACACCCAAGGATCTCCATTTGATTTTCACAATCTGCGAGATTCGGCGGAATTTCAGGAGGAAGTAGCGAGGCGGTATGCTGCATACGGCGCAGACAAACATCACGGGCCCGGAAAACAACTGTGGCATACTCCAACCGAACTCTTCAAGGTGTGTGTCAACGGTGTTTTGCCGTGGTATGACTGTCCCACCTCAGACATAGCCATACTATGGTCAAGCTGTCGCAAAATGCCTTGTGTCGGAATATCTGCTCAAGTACTTCCCGTATGAAGACTTTGTCATCTACGAAATTGGTGCAGGGAACGGTTCGCTGGCGGAAAGTATCCTCGAATATCTGAAGGACGTCTATCCCGACGTTTACGAGCGAACACGGTACAATATTATTGAGGTTAGCGGAAACCTGGCCAAAATTCAAAAGAAGAGACTTGCAAAGTATCATGCAAGTGTCAAGGTTACTCACCAGAGTGTTTTTCACTGGAAAACAAAGGAGCCAGCGCCATGTTTCTTCTTAGCCATGGAAGTGATTGTGAGTCATCTTTCAGCATTCTCTGCGCCATCCTCTGACATATCTCAGGACAACTTTGCCCATGATGTGATTCGTTACGATCTTTTGACCTTGAAGCCACTTCAAGGGAATATTACAATCGATGATAAAGGCGACTTCGACATGGTTTGGACGCCTGTAACTGACCCACTCATTGCTTCATTTCTCAAAATCCGCACTAAGTTGGGTCACAGTCCACCTGTCAATGCGCTGCTACAGCGTTCAGAGGCTCTCCGCAAAGTCTACATTTCCCTCCCCTTTGCTCCTAATCTCTCAGTTGAGGAGTTTATTCCCTCTCGCTTGCTCAGTCTTTTGAAAACCCTGCGAACACACTTCCCGCGGCATCGTCTCCTGCTGTCCGACTTTTCTTCCCTTCCAGATGCCATTCCTGGAGTCAATGCACCTGTCGTTCAGACACGCTTCCGGAACACAACAGTGCCATGTTCTACCCTTTTAGTCAGACAAGGCTATTTTGATATTTTCTTCCCAACTGACTTTGAACGTTTGCGTGACATGTACGAGTATATTCTCTCGCAACCACTCTCAAAACTTGTTGCACCAGTGTCGCCTTTGACAACAAGCTCGAGTCCCTTGTCTTTGGGTGCTGGCTTTTTCTACTCTTACCAGTCCAAATCTGGTCTTCGTTATCCTGTCGATAGCGTCTCATCTACCAGCGGGCTTCCTGTGGGAGAACGGAAGTCAAGTGTATTCACACATGAAGAATTCATGCAGACTTATGCAGATCTGAGCAGTACTGTATTAAGAAATGGAGAGAACCCTCTCCTTGATTTCTACAAAAATGTCAAATTTTTATTCTAGTGACCCTTTGCATTGATAGGTGCAATGACCGACAGAGACCCGTAAATTCTGCGGATGATTGGTGATTTTAATTAGATCTTATCCTTGCGTAGGATGTACAGATAATAATGAAAAGCCTCGCCAAGTGTCTTGATTTCTAGGGTTGTCTCAGGCCTCATCAGGTACCGTCGACGGAAGTGTGGCTGTCCAAATGTCAAGTAGATGAATATTCCCCCGCTTTTGAGTACTCTAGCCTTCAATCAGAAGTGAACCTGCATAAATGAAGGGAAGACCTGCCGAAGGGTTTCATCCACTTCCTTATTACAGTCATGGATGACTTGTTCGGGCGGATCCTGGAGTCTTGATTTAACTTGATTCAATTCTGTTAATTGCACCCAAATGACTCACCCATACATCGCCTCTGGCCGTCATCATGGCGTCCATCGTTCCTTTGGGCGATCAGACTTTGCTCTCGACACAAAACCAGCACGGATAACCACCTTTATCGATCGCAACATCGAAAGTTTCGTCTGCGAACTGTAGGTCCCGGACGTCCATCTCGTGCCCTGCCAAGATTTCGATGAGCATACAGAACTCTGTACATGATAAGAATAATTCGCGCACACTCCATCTCTGGTCTGATTTGTTCGTGACGTTGTTTCATTCTTTCAATCAGGACACTCGAATACTATCCGACAGTAAAAGTCTTCACTCAATGAAATGAAGCGGATCGAAACTTACATCGGTATTGATAATATTCTTGTAACCGTCCTCCCACATCTATTTCGTCGTTGAAAACACCTTGTTTCAATTATGCAGGATGAATAAAACATACATCTTCGGACAGCTTGGAATTCCCACATCCAAGCATCAGAATTCTTGACTGCTTGTCCGGGACGAGCGCGTAGAGAAGTCCGGCGAGATCTTTATAGGACTTGAACCAATCAAAGTCGCTCTGATCATCCTGTCTAGGGTGTGAAGTACGGAATGAGATCACGATCACGGAAACTGGTGCATATCTGACGGACCGTGAATATCTTTCATCCCTAATCAAAAAGGACAAGTGAGACCCGGGATATCTTTTCTCAAAGGGGTGTAACACACCAGTATTCCTTGGTACCATACTCTTCATTTCTTATCGGTAACAGATCCTCGGGCATTGTAGGCCACGAGTAGATGCTGAAATAAATGTTAAATTCAGCAGAGCCCGGGCCGCCATCAGAAAAAATGTCGTGTTCGCTTATGCGGATCTAGACCAGAAGCATGAACAGACTTAATTATCTAGAACCAGTAAGGCAAAGGGGGTGATGATGGCGCTTAGGAAGAAAGTGAAAGTGATGGGCAGTGTTTACCACTCATCAGGATATTCTATTAAATTACATTAACTCATCATCAGCTCATTTTGATACACCTGGTATAAAGATAGCGGATCACAGATGTGTGTATGAGTGATCAAGATAATTGCACATCGGGAGTTGGATTCGTGATAGTGCAGTGGCTGCTAGGAGCGAATTTGTGCCTACCCCAGATCCCCCATCTCCCGAACCACGAAAAGATCGAATAAGGAGGAAAAACATCCAGTCTACCACAAAGGACCCCGTCCGCTTGTATCGGACTATTCCTCTGGTAATCGATGATGCCGGAGGGGAGCAAGCATAAGGGTGACTGCAAGGCCATGACACTGGATTCCACGGCAAGGTGATGTACAAATAGATACAGAAATCAGCATCCACCAAATATCCTGCTGGTACCTTCCAAAAAGAACGACAGCTCGCATCCATCTGAAAAATGACAATAACTTCATACTACTAAGATCGGCTTAGTACCACCACAGAGGGTTTGTTCACTTTGAGGAGCAAGTCCAATATAATGAATGAGTTAGAGGCCATTTGAGTCCCAGGTCGACTCGTTGAAGTTGATGTCTATTTCAATCTCGGGAAGAAAATAAATGTACATTGTACATTGAAGATCAAGGAGACATACCGATGCAAGCTCCTTTTCTAATTCGACAGCTAACATTTCAGAAAATGTTTCCAAGTCCCCAGCTGCCCTGGGTCCGCACACTGAGCAACGTTGGGCGCTGGTCACAGCTTTCTCTCTTAGATCAAACTTCTTAACTGAAACACCCCAGGGCCGTCGGTGAACTTCGGCTGCGATGTCCCGAATCCAATCAACAAACCACCGACGAGAGTCGGGGTAACCTGTGTCTCTCCGTGCTCTTACGCCCGTTCCCGGGCATCTTTGACATAAGATCCACACCCATTCATCATCAAATTCTGCCAGTGCGGGCTGCATCCGGATCCAAGACTGCGCAACTTCACCACAAATTTTGTGGTACTGTTGTAACCGGTGATATGCAGCTGCAGTGACATGCACGAGTTCTTCATAATACGCTGAATTAGATAGGGGCTGACGAAGGGTGTACCGTGCTGCCATTTTGACTTCTGTCGTCCATCCGAACCGACAGGCAATAGCAAATACTCTTAGTGGCTGAGATTCTAGAAAGCGGGGTTCCACGAGAGCCTTCCTCGCAAAGTTCTTGACTCCTTCCATCTCAAACTTGAACGCCGCCTGCGTGATAGACTGCAATTCTTGCAAGGAGGATAATCGGGGTCCTTCTACAAGCGCGATGGGGTAGCAAAACTTCAGTAACAGGTGCAAAGTATGTTTATCCTCCGACATTTGGATGACGGGTTTTCCATCCTCGTACTCATCCAAGTAGACAGGAGGATTTGGTTGAGGAAGGGTGAATATCATGGCAAAGAAAGGAGACGCCAAGGAAAGGAATAGTTTGAAGACTCGGAAGTCGACTGGCTCCTTGTCCGATGAACGGAGTATCACGTCGGCATCGAGATGGTCGAATGGTTTAGGCGCCATGATAGAGATTCTAGGCACTTTTGAAGGCATCAGCATCGCCAGGAAGAAATGAGGTTCTGCACAAGTGCCATCGGTTCCATTTATGGAACTAGAGGTTCCACAGAGTATTCCTTTACAATAATGTCACTCAATGCTCATGTCATGAGTCTGGAGATATAATATTATGCTGAACACTAGACAGGTAACAGTATATGACAAATCTAATGTCTTGGAATCTTGGCAGGTCGAGGATTAATAACATCATCATCCTCGTCTTGCCGCAATCGCTTTCGTACGCCCTGTCTCGTCGGCCACGACCCCAAGGATGGAGCAATTGTCGATAATCTAAAGTCTGAGGCAAGTAGGTTAACGAATGGTTGTGGCTGCAATAGACTACTTGGGGATCCAGAATGATGCAGAGGCATAGTTGTGCTGACAAGAGCCTGGAAAGCCGAGCTAAAGGACTTATGACTGGATGGACATAGGCGAAAGACATGAATTAGCTTACTGTTGACGATGAAAATTATGGTTCAGTTCGAGATAATTCCTTTGGATAGTGTCACGTTCTCTACAAGTTCGTGCCAATTCTTCTCTCGTCGTTCTCCATAGTTCTAGGAACCCGGCTGTTGACAACGAGTGGACTTCAGCTCTCCTCCGCCACATAGAACAATTGTATCGGAGCGCTTCAACCTCCGCGCGGAGCCTTGCAACCTCCAGAGAAAGGGTCTGTGAATCTAAAGTTGCTGGATTCAGTGACGATGTCTCGGAATCGGAGTTAGCATCCTTGGATGGGAGGTCAAGGTATACTTTGCGAATACTGGGATTTATGTGTGGTCTGAGGTGAAAGGGGATAGTAGACAGGTCCAAAGGAGCTATAATACACGTTGAACGCGGAGAATCGCCAGTAATGTTGCTGAAATATACCGATAGAATAGTGTGTGCGACATGTTGGACATGCATGAAGGGTCGAATAAGGTTGAATCGCCTGAACAGCTCTCCTGAGACATTCACAACAAAAAATATGCCCTATTCAGATTATCAACGAATGGAGATGCAAAAGTAACCATAATATACACACCACAGGGCAGAGAGACAGGTGAGTTCAGGTCTTCTAGGCAAATGCAACACGACATCAAAGAAAAATGGAGACAGATGGAAGAGCAACAACAGTAATCAATGATAGGTCAGTAGGCAGTAAGCGTGCTTGATGCATCAACTATATACTCAGGAGTTTCGCAGAGATTTGTAAAAGTGACTGCTAGGAGGAACCATCATGAAAATCAATCAGTTCCAGAACGGGACCGCCGGCTCAAAGAAATCGGGGGTATGAAAACACCGACTAAGTGACAACTTGATGTCGAGAAACGGATCACGATCGCGGCTTTCTTGCGGCCTTTCTTGTGGCTTCGTGGGCGATCCCAGACCCGCAAGTTACGACGTCTGAGTCATTTGTATCCGGTTTGTATTCGGTTACTAGGCAGATTCTGGCCTCTACACCTTGAATAGATGCTCAAGCCTTTGGGCCTGGCAACAATCTGCATGTGCGAAATATCATTGAGCAAATGGATGTGAGATTTTTTAGCATGATTTAAATAATTCAGAGCTATAGAGATATTTTCCACAGCTGCTGAATTGCATCTTTGATTCTTTGCATAATTTGTGCTCAACTCATACCCTTGACATCAGTGGTGAAGACAAGATTTGAATGTCCAACCCAAGCACATCTGTCATCATATGACACCTTGTCCACTACTGTCTGGGCAATCTCCAGAATTAGTCTACTGATAGAGTGTTGCAACATAGATTTACAAGATCTTCCCCACACAGTGAAGCTAAGTAAACTTTCCAAGTAGCTATTCTGGCACAATGTACATTTATTCTACCAATAAAATCATCCCACTGACTGAGTTTTGAGTCGTTTCGCCCTGCTCTCTTTCCATAATTGTCGGGCGCAATCTATCACATCATGATAGGATACCACTTTGGCTCCCTCATTACATCTGGCAAATCCATGATCTTAAGGCAAGCCTCAATTATGGCGTCCAACTCTGCCTTATCATCGAACTGCTTCCTGTCAGGCGGGATGTTCCGCACGACGTAGATGATAAAGTGCTGTTGATTAATACCACAAGGATCGCGCCTAGGACTTCCTAGCCAACTGCATTTTGAAGTCTGCTGTCGAAGAAGTTAATTGACTTGTCGAAGAGCCCGTACTCTTCCCAGCCGTTCGCGAACACCACATCTCTGAGATCGGTAGTAGTCCACCAGGGCGCTGCAGGATGCAAGTAAGGTCGAACTTTAGCTCACCAGCCTAACCCATATTGGGATTGCGACGGAAAGCAGCGATGGTGGTTAGCCGTCCCTCAACAGGAAATTTGTCTTTGTCATAATATTCGGCCCTGAGAATAACGGTGTCAGCAGCAAGGGATAGACCTATGTTATATTTAAAGTACGACGGAAAGTTCATAACTCAAGGCTTGCAGGCGGATGTTTGATCATACAACACGTGAGTTTTGCGTGTGTGTGTGTGAGAGAGAGCATTCCATATTAATATACCGCAACAAGCAATCAGGTGCTAAGACTGAGTGAGATAGCGGTACACTACTAGCGACGAACGATGACAAACATGCAGGTGACTCAGAGGATGAGGAAGATGAGAATCCCAAAATAAGGCGAAGAAAAGTAAGTCGGCACAGAGAATAGTGTAATCAATTCACTGAACCTTGACAGATGAATGC
>Ga0154001_1000667_pt1 | contig 10956 bp, 4 predicted proteins | sample TSNJ085MetaG_FD_104699 | JGI IMG/M metagenome (GOLD analysis project Ga0154001, IMG submission 104699) | Attine ant fungus gardens microbial communities from New Jersey, USA - TSNJ085 MetaG | ecosystem: Host-associated > Fungi > Mycelium > Unclassified | place: USA: New Jersey, Wharton State...
GCAATTCTTTCGTCATGACAAATGAAGACGAAATCCAAGCCCTCGATCCGAAACTGCTCCTCACCCGTCGCAATGTCCAAGACTATTGCATAAGATTTGAATCTGAGTAGAATACGTCTCCCATCAGGGCTGAAGCAGGGACCAGACACAAAACTACGAGGCAGCTCAAATGGGCCTGAAATGCAATGACCGGTCTCCGAGTCACAGACACACATAGTTCCATCATCAGATATGGAAGCGAAGATGCTTTCATTGGGTGAGAAGACCACATGGCACACACGATCCTTGTAGTGCTCTGCAGTAAACACCACCATTGGCCATTGACTAGGTCTTCCTTCAGTGACAACAATAGTGTTGGGAAACCTCGAACAGAACTTTTTGGCGACAAGAGATTGTTCGGGCGCAAATGAGAGGGAAGAAACATAGATTTGGGGTGCACAGTGAGAGATCGGGATGATAAATGCAGAAATGAATCGGAGGGCATCGCGAATGAACAACGTCAGTTCATGATCAGGGTGGAATGTCTGGCCAGCTAACATCAGAGATGTATTGCAGGAAATGAATGAGAGGCATGCCTTCGAAGCTAAAACCCTTCTCAGAATCAAAGACGCTTCATATGTCTTACCCAATATACTCATCGCCTCCAACCAGAACAACAATTTCTCATGCATAACAAATTTTGCTGCTCTCATCAATATTTTGTCAGACGGAGCGTGAACGAGGTGATCAGCCCAATATTGACACGAGTATGAAACAAGACGAGGAATAGTGGATTTGGTAGTAGCCTGAATATCCACATTCTTGACGATAGAAGATTCCAAGCTGCACATATTGAAGTGGAGCTTGGGTGAAATCAGAGTCTTCAAACATAATACAGTGAGCTGACGTTCATGATACACTCGATTCTGGATAGCCGAAAAGTTAGGGTGTTTGTGTCGAAAGGATGAAGATAACAGAAAGTCTTCGAAAGACCGATGGTGGAAGCGGAGGAGGGGACCAGGATCAATGACAGACATAAGACCTTTTCTAATGAACCCTAAGTTGTCCACATCTGAACTCGGAATCTTAACTCCGGGAAGCACCATAAGCGCATTGTCGTCGAGTGGTTCCTTGGCAAAATTCATTGCACCGATAACAGAGATGACAGCCCTGATTTCTTCCTCTTCGAGATCATGTTCGAATGATGCTTTGATGATGGTTGAGTACAGAGAATATAAACTTGTCAACCCCTTCCCATCATCCTTCCCAAGCATGGAAAATCGTACTTCAGGATTCTCTTCGAGGAAATTAGCGACAGTTATTGCCCAGATGAATAGACCAGCAGCACGAGGAACTAAGTAGTCAAGCGCCCTCTCAATCAACGTGCCTTTCATTCCCATACTCTCGAGGCGTGACTTGAGGAATGTACGAATGTCTTCAGAAGCACTGTCTCCTGGCTTGACATCGTTGCCAGAGGGGATATCGACATGCATGCAGATAGTGTCTGAGAGGATTCTGGTGATACGATTATCTGGCCGGCTAGTAATCACCAGCTTGAACCTCCTCAAATGCTCGGTTTGAATCCAATGCTTGAGTGTACGTACAAGACCTTCGAAATCATCCTTCCCAGACGAGTCATGTCGCAGGCCACCACACTCATCCAGTGCATCTACCACAATCACCGGAAGTTTCTCTGATGGTACATCATTGAGCGTGGATAGTGGCGTCTCAATCAAGGAGTCAAATCGGTCATCAATGTTGTGTGGGTCGGGCAACATATTGTCTTGGACCATGTTGTGAATGTTTCGGCGCACGGAGGGGTATAAGCGAGCAAGGTCGAGGGCGACAGCACGCCAGAGGGCATCTGTATTGATAGTAGAGGACTGTGCGCGGTCAAATCGGAATGATATTACATGACGACCCTGTTTTTGTAGTCGGGCAGCTATACTGGCTGCTAATGCAGATTTCCCGGCACCAGGAGATCCTCTAATCCAAATTACACTTTGGTCATCGACGTTCTTGATGTCGTTTTCAATATTTTGTAAGATGGAGATGCGGGTTCCTTCCATACATGGCTTGCGAGGGGGGAGTCTATTCCCCCCAAGGGTGCTCACTAAATCATCCAGTTCCTTCTTTTCGGCGGCCGTCTCCACATTTTTTGCCATGGTGGCTGATACAAACCCCGAATCAGTCAGGTCGGATGATAAATATCAGGCACGAAGACCAGACCTTGCTCTACTCGCATATCTATAAGAAGATGTCGGTCAAGATTTCTCACAAAAGTATCTAGTTTCCTCCGTAATTCAATTGCTTGGTCCTTATGAGTAACAACGAAGATATGTTTGGCTGCGATAAACAACTCAATTGTAGGTATATCTCACACAACTGAACACTCACCTAGCCAACTTTTGAGCCACTGTCCAATAAAGTTCACCACTTCTTCCATCATTCCATTAAATTCAGTGATAGTACGACACAGTTCGTCTGATTTTGGAATGTTCCTGAGCCTGTCCAGCTGGCCAGCTAGGGTGCTCATGCTCTCTGCAAGATCTTGCATTGCCCCATGAGATTCTTTTTGAGCTGCAAAATGCTATAAAACCAATCAGTCAATGTTATTTGTGTTGAAAAAGAATGCGGCCAACTTTGTGTACGAAGTCAATGCAATTTACCACTGTTTGAGCTGCGGAGTTGAGCTGTCTCAAGTCAGATGATGCGTGCACATGCCAGGAAATAACTTATTACCCCACTGATGACCTTGCCGAACTCAATAAGCATCCCAGCACCAGCGTCCGCTCGACCAAGGCGGTTCAAAATTGGTTTGAAGGATTTCAAATTTTCTGCTGTGCTCTTGATTTGTGCATCTAGAGCGCGCAAATTGCTGTCGTAGGCCTACAATTACGTTTGAGAAGGGAGTATACATAAATAGTCATAAAATACGTACCTCAGCAACGATCCAAAAGTGTAATCCTAAAATGGGATTAGTGAACTCGATCTCAAAGTCTGCTGAGGTAGCCTGAGTAAATGGGAAATGATTGAGGCAAAGATCAACTCACAATTGGTTTCTCTCTGTGCTTCGGAAACTAGGTGTTCCCATAAATCGTCGAATTTGACACTGACTTTACACGGTAAATCATTCTGTAAGGTGTGCTTGGACCTGAAGATTTTCGGCCGTCGGAAATACTTGTGCAATTCAATACTCAAGTTGCTCCCTTCCTGCAATCTCCTATACCACATGAATATAGATGACTGAAAGAGCTCGAGCTCCACTTACAATCCACTCTCGGTGAGCTTCAAATGCTGCTTGATCCCGATACTGTTCTCGAGTTTTTGTTCGAGACTTTGAAGGGGACTATCTGCGTTGTCAGAATATTTCACAACGAGGGGTCGTTTCAATTCATCCTTGAGCTCTCCAATGAATTCTGGTAGGAAATCCAATGAGATCACTAATTGACGGAGCCGATGACAATGCGACACTCACCAAGGACTCGGATGACTCGCACCATAGTAGCATTTTCCATTGTTTCAGCTTTTGGATAGAGTGGGTAGGAAGAGATATCGTGAGTGCGGGGAGTATGTCAGATGGACAAGAACAAGACACAGACGCTCCTGCCTCGTGAATGTGACCTTGATATACTACATCTAGACATGTCAACACACGGCGAAGTTGCAAGTGTGGGAGCAGCCACAAAGGCCACCTTGTTTCAGCTGACATGATGTCCGGTTATAACTCGCTGCATCTGTTATAAAAAGCACTGTTGGATCACATCCATTGAAGGGAGACTCACACTTTTGGATGGATGATTTCTCACTACTGTCCTGATGTTCTGATATGCTCAATTCAAACTTCTGTCCGTGAGCACTACGAAAGTAAAGCAAACGTAAACACTCGTGCCAGTTTTCGTATCAACCGCAAGTAGGAGATTTGTAACTGCTAACTTGGCGCAGAAAAGAAGGGTAGCATGTGTGATGGCAAAAAATAACAAGTCATTTGATCAAACCTCGCTGGATCACGATGAAAAAGACCACATGACGGCAAAGCGACCACATCTAAACTCATCCAAAAGAGGAGCAAAGATAAGGGGACCTTTTCTCCAGAGACACATGAACCAGGGTCAGTGTCCCATCTGAGAATTGTGCCGAAACACATAATTTATTGATCTACTTCAACCAAGATAGGGCCAGCGATATATAGACAGAAAGGCCAATGATCATATATAGACCCCAACACAAGAACTAACGAACGCATCAGGCAAGGTTTGGAAAGGGGAACAGATGGCGAAGGATTTGTCAGAGGGAGGGGTACAATCACTGGAAGGTGAAAATTGTGGAGCAGGTTTACCTGCGTCGACAAGGTTTCAACTTATTTAACAGGCTTCTCGGCTGCTGCAGTGATAGTTGCTGCTTCGCGTGTTTTGTTGTCCACATCGAGTTCTCGATGCAAAATATTCAATTAGCCATTTCGTTTTTTGATCGACGTCAAGTTGGGTTCGGACTTCTGTGAGGAGCGTTCTGTCACGAATAACGGAGTAGGGAGTAGAGAATGATGATGTCGATGAATTGGGTCGAGTTGCATAGTATATTCAAGTGAAGTTGTCGATGAAAAGGATGAGAGGGCAGATTGAAACCACAACTACAATTTGTTATTATAGTTAGATTGATCAGCAGCAAATAGGAACTCCGGTGCACACTACGTCAGATAATCCCACGCCCAATGGAATGCACTACGTGTGACCATCACATTTATGAGCAATAGCCGTCACCGCTGCAGACTGTTCCGCGGCGCCGATCGACGATGATGGTAAAATAAACCCCGAAGACACTGGCATGCACTCTTTCTAAACATGAAACGACCTGGTTATGTGTGCCTTACATGGTTACTGCAAGTTTGGCATCGATGCACGCATTTTTTAGACATCAGGGCGCGCTCAATTCAAGCGCACGTAGAGGAGCATGAGAGGAAGTCAAAAGCCGTGGAAGAACAGATATCACAGCTTCCGGGTCGGGTAGCAAGTGGTTTTTTTGGATATGATAGCACACAGCTCGAATTCCGTATCTACACTGCTCCCATGCGCAGGCTCCACCCTGCCTTCCTTCAAATATTCTCAAACATTGTCTTCCGGTAGCTTATAATGCTGTCATATGTAATTGGGGAGCACCGCTACTGTCAGGACATGTCTGTAGCTATTGGCGAAGACTAGCCCCAGAGTTTGCTGAGCTATGGATTTCTATCAACATTGTCATTCCTCCAATTAATGTTCTCTCTGCTGCTAGTCTCCAGAAAACGGCCACTCTCCCATACATTTCTGCTTGGCTATCACGCTCTGGTGTCCTGCGGCTTTCATCACCGACCTACGACTTGTCCTAATCACTTTTCAACAGATTGAGTGCCGTTTTGATGCACGACTTGTAAAGCATGCCCAATGGATACCTGAGGGCCAACTTCCTTACGAAATCCAGTAACGAAATCTATCTTTGCCTTCCAACCTCGACAAAAAATGATTCATTTCATATGTTCTCCGATATTGTCATGCTTATGAAAATTCCTCCAAAATCACAAAAATGTCTCCATCACCAACACCGACTACGTCGGCTCATTAAAAGAATCAGTATCGTGTTCGCGTCAGGTAAAAAGCGGGAGCAACAAGTGAGGGAATCGAAAAAGATTGAAAGGGGGGAGACATACTTTTGAAGGTTTCGGTTACCATTCTTGTAAAAACCTTTGTTGAGAAATCAAGAGATTTCATGTATGACGGTTTTACCCCCCACTTCGGTGTTACAAACTTGCAGACAAGAGACTTTTCATCATTGATTGAAACAACTAGTCCCAGTTTTCCTTTGGTAATGACAACATAATCTAAATGAAAACAATCAATGATTCACAAATATACCATTTAGAATTTGACCACGTAAACACATGCCAAAAACTGGAAGTCCAGGGATTCCTACTCGTCATCCATCCTCTTCACAATTCGCAAACGGCTCCCAGTCCATACATTACCTCTTCCCTCAAACGTATCCTGTTCACGTTCACGTTCACTCTCACTGCCATACCACTCATCATCATTACCATCATGAACAACACCACCTCTTTTTCTCCTGAACGATCCTCGTCATCCCTCAACCATACCCTTTCCAATTGCTTTTCCTCACAAACCCAAGTTTCCTAGAATGGCAGCGGAAAGATTGATTTTATCCGATTTTTGGCAACCGAGAAGAATAACAGGGTTGATACATGCGGCTTTACGGAGCGCTTTAACGACAAGTCTGGGACCAGATACAACATAAGCACTTCTGTGACCACGTATTTCTACTTCATCACGGACAGCACCAGAAAATATACGATGGAATTGATGACCGAGAGCACAATCTATACTTTGACTGAGAGAAATTTTGCCTGTACCTAGTGACCCATCAAATAGACCCTTGGTCGATACTGAGCGAGGTTTGGGAAGGAGAGCAGATAGCAAAGGAGTTGTTCGAGGGACGAGTACATGACTGGAAGGTAGAGCCTGTGAGGCAGGTCTACCTCCATCAATATGGCAGCAATTTCAGTTTGCTGAGCAGGTTCCTCGCGTGCTGAAGTGATAGCTGGTGCTTCCCATGCTTCCTTGTCCGCATTGAGTTCTTTTAGGTTGTGAGATATTCAAATTCCTGATTTTGTCGACACCAAAGTGATCGGCAAATAACGGAGGAGGAAGCAGAAGATAATGAGTTGTACTAGGGAATCGAGGTTAGTCACTCAAGCTGCACAGTGTATGCGAGTGGAGTTGTCTATGGAAAAGGATGACAGGGCGTACATGGTACCAACGCTCCCTCGGGAAATTCTTTTAGCCTTATCCATTCCCTATTTCCAGTCTTCCTCTCTGCAGTCCCAGATTGCGTAGCCTAGATCCTTTTCTTCAGATCGACCAATTCATCCGATTCATCGTCGTCCAACTCACACTTGGCACCGTGATTAGTGAGGCTCGATGCAATTGAGTTACTAAATCTCTTCGGAGGGTCGACAGCTCCCATTGTTGACACAAGGAGAAGTCTTTCTGTTACTGGTCTGCGGCGGAAGCTCTTTCTTTGACACCTCAGATGTGGAGGTTTCCTTGAGGAATATGTCAGCAGCAAGGGACAAATGAGCTGACATGCTGAGATGGTGTGAGAAAAGGAGGAGAGGGCTACAAAGACCAATCCAATTTGTTAATGTGGTCAGTATTGATACTGCCAACGAAGATGGTCGCGATCTTGATGTAACCTTCTTTCCTAGCTGATTGCAGGGCATCACGACCAAGCCTGTCGAAAAGTTATGCAGCGGCCTCTTTCCCTATTAGAGACCTCGTCGGAAGGGAGATACTGGACCTGGAAAGGGGAATCGGAAGAGGACCGTGGAGATGAGAGGTCAGGAGATTATGGGCGAAAATAGAGATGAGACAGGCCTGGTTCGAGCCGCGCTTTGGTGCCAAGGATTCGCCCCACTCTACGAGGGCTGGGATGGCATTGTTGAGGGGCGGGGAGAGGGAGACGACGACAGGAAGGGCATTGAAGTGGTCGTCGAGGTCAATGGGAGTGTCGCCGACGTCGTTGTTGACGGGGAATGTGACGTCGGGACCAAGATGATTGGGGGCTGCACAGTGAGCAGATGCAGACGAGGTCTGATTTGCACTAGACCGCTCAAAGCACATTCCTTCCACCGCACACTATGTCAGATCGATACTTGAGATTCCACGAGTCGCCCATTGACTGGATCAGTACACGACTTCGAAAGAGAGGCGGTCCAAGTCAGGAATAAGGAACATCTGATGATGTCTTGGAAGCTGTCAATCTTCTTAAGTATAAGACACATTGAGGCCAAGACTATTATGATCTCAAAATCCTGTGCTAGGAATATAGTATAAACCATGTCAAAGCTTAAGACATATGCTATGAGCAACTACTACATATATAATGAACTTTGTAAGACGAGCAACGATCATCAACCTGAAATACCCTTCCTCCAGTAGACTGTACCTGAAGCTTTGGACTTTGAGTACCAAAATGGCCTTCTGAGTCTATCTATCTTTTCAGCACTGAGAATGCACAAGAGCCGGCAAGAATCACCTTTGATGAATCTGGGCGTGCTTGCGACTGTGTTTCACACTTAATTCATCCCAGCCCTTCAGTTCTGTCTCTTTTTGGGGTCATATTTGTCACAGACGTTGTTCATTATCAAGTCGCCCTATTTGGTTTCATGAGAGCAGGCTCGCAACAGATTCTCGTTTCTGATAAATGACTAATTTGATCTCGTTCGCCCTTCCCGATTTCTCCTCAGCTCAGTCCCAACACAATTGTTCATCTGCTGAGAGTGCTGGTCTATGTTCACCCTTATTACTTCCAGACAAGGCCAACTAATAATTAATTGTAATTACTTCGACAGACGCTTTGGTACAGGAAATAGTCTGGACAATTAGACTCATCAAAGCAAAAACATGTTTCGAGAGGGACGAGAAAGAGCTTGAATAGAGCAGCCCATGGGACTCGTCCTACTTTCCAGTTCACCTATTCATTTGAACACCTCAAAGTACTTGAGCTGAAGACAAGACGTACTTTTCCAACAGGTTTCCTAACTCCTTCTTCTTTCGCTCGAGTTCTCTCAACCACTCTTTATCAATGCATTCTGCCCACTTTCTGCAAAGCCTTGACTTAGAGAGGTCCACCTTCGTCGCCTTCTTTCTGGGCATCCTAAGTACCACTCTAGGTGATGGCACGCATAGACTCTTCCTGTGCTCGACTGGGACCCAAAACAGCGGCTCATTGTCCCTACCCACTACCCATCCATCTCGAATTCCTTGTAGTATAGGCTTATAGCCATGAGTGGAATGCCAATGCTCATTCATGAGATCTGCTATGTCCCATATTCTCAAGCCAAAGTTACGGGAATACTGCGCCAACTTTGTTCCATCTCGTATAAACACCATGTGTAAGCTTCCTCGACCCAAAATTTTAGCGTACAGATGGCTAGTATAAACATCAAGGAGATGTATTGTGTCTTTGTCTTCAAACAAAAGAGCGATGAGTCTGTCGCTAGGGGAATGTTCAATCAGAGTAGGTGATAGGGCCATTGCATCCATCCGGGACGCTGAAAACTTGGAAACGAGTTGGCCGGTTCGTGTGTCCCAGACTCGGACGTAAGAGTCGCCGCGAGACCAGCATGCGAAGAGTCTCCCATCAGGTGAGTACACAGGTAAGCACTCCAGGGGGAACAGGGAAATATGCACTTGATCGTCAAAGTCGACAGGATGGAACTGGGCAGTGTCGTGATTCCATGAATAAAACTTGGCAGACAAAAACCGAAGGATGATGACGACGGTCAAGCCATCGGGTGCTAGAAATGGACGCGAATCTTTTTTCACCCTGATGTCTAAAGAATACATGCATTTGAAACCTGCGGGATCGGCAGGATGCCAAACTTGCAGTAATGCTGAGTCATCATCTGAGGCGCATATAACCAGGCCATTGCGTGTTTGGAAGGCAACCTTCCTAATCCGAATATCTTTTCTCGGCCAGGGGTTGAATGAGAGGCGATTATTCGGGTGCATTATGTCGCATACGGTGATCAGAGATCTAGATAAAAACGCTACCTGATCCTCATCGGGGGAAAATGCAATCTCCATGTCATCGTAGTCTTGCTTGTCAATATCCGTACGCAATACGACTTCCCCAGTAGTTGTATCCAACAATTCAATATGAGATTGTCCTGACCTTGTAGCCACCATGTTTCCAGAATGTGAGAATGCAGTGAATTCTGGCATATCGGCATCAGCTTGAGGGTCGATAGTGTCAGCCTGATTCATCGCCAAATTCTCCAGGTCTAGTTCCCACAACCTCACACTTCCATCTTTACATCCAACTAAAAGCCTGTGGCCATCCCGTGATGGACAAATACTAGATATAAGTGAAGTGGTTGGAGGATTTGTCTCCCAGATCAGTTTTGATCCATTCACGGAGACGTCCCATATTTCCACTGTGTGATCTCGTTTGATAAATAGATAATTAGTGAGGGGTGAATGAATGACACATGTGTCATAAGGAAAATGATGGCTGAAGGATGCCATTTCTTGTGTGTCCAGTCGCCAAAGGTAGATGATATCTCTTCCCCGAGATACGGCCATCAAGGAGTCACTGGTTGGAGAAAAGCGTAGTAATTTCAGACTATCTCCAGGAGGATACCAGAGTCGTTGGGGATCCTTGCCAGCTTCCAGATTCCATAATTCGATGACACTCTCAGACTTCTTTGCTATGGCCAGAAAATGCCCATCAGGAGAAAATTGAGTGCGGGCAACATCATCCACCTCGAACAACTTGTTGCATATCAGAGCATCATTGCTAGCATCCCATGACTTGACCACGATCCCAGTTTGAGCTCCACCGTCATCTTTGGAGTCGCCCCAGTCAATTCTCCGAATGAAATTTTCATCTTCATTTATCCAATGCGCTGACACAATTCTTCCGTCATGGTGAATGAAGACGAAATCCTTGCCCTCGATCTGAAACTGTTCTTCACCTATCACAATGTCCAAGACTACTGCATAAGTGCTGAATTTCAGTAGGATATGTTTTCCATCAGGACTGAAGCAGGCACCACGTATATACCGATTATAAGGCAGCATAAATGGACCTGAAATGCAATGGCCGGTTTCGGAGTCACAGACACACATAATTATACCATTGTATGCTGATATGGAAGCAAAGGTACGTTGATTGGGTGAAAATATGCAGTACACGTCATCCTTGTGGTGCTCTGCAGTGAATATTACCATTGGCCATTGGTCAGGTTGCCCTTCAGTGACCGCAACGATGTTGGGAAACCCCAAACGGAATTTTGTGGCGACAAGAGATTGTTTGGGTGCAAAGGAGAGGGCAGAAACATATATTTGGGGGGCGCATTGAGAGATCGGAATGATGAATGCAGAAATGAGTCGGAGGGCATCACGAATATACAATGCCAGCTCA
>Ga0154001_1000669_pt1 | contig 10945 bp, 5 predicted proteins | sample TSNJ085MetaG_FD_104699 | JGI IMG/M metagenome (GOLD analysis project Ga0154001, IMG submission 104699) | Attine ant fungus gardens microbial communities from New Jersey, USA - TSNJ085 MetaG | ecosystem: Host-associated > Fungi > Mycelium > Unclassified | place: USA: New Jersey, Wharton State...
ACTGGGTCAGCAACAGCTGATCAGCGCTATTCGGAGTATTGCCACCGACTAATGCGGCAACGCCCAGCGAATCAGTGGATGGCCCATTGATTTGATCGGTTCGCTGAACGAACACAATCGTATTTGAAACGTAGCGGTCAGAAGCAACGAATAACCAATAGGGGATGGAAAGAACCGTGAGAATGATAATTAGGCGTACGAGTAGCGTAAATGCTTTCATCGAAACCAATGCACTTCTGGATCGAACGAAGAGTGAATTCAACTTGACAATCACGCCCGAATTTTTCGGCAACAATGCTTCACTCATGTCAGAAGACTTTCCTTGTATTCTTTCAAGCCATCTTCAAGATGATCAAACCAGTAAGCCTGACCGTTATTGATCCAGATGGCCGACTGACAAAACTGCTTGAGCGTGCTTTCATCATGGGAGACCATTATCACACTGGCATGGTTCGTCTTTGTCTTAAATGCCTCTGAAGCTTTTTTTCTGAATCTGGCATCTCCTGCCGCAGTTACTTCATCAGAAATATACACATCGAAGTCAAACGCTAATGACATGGCAAATTGCAGGCGGGAGCGCATACCCGACGAATAGGTCTGTATGGGATCGTCAAAAGCAGGTCCCAATTCAGCGAAATCCTGGATGTAGGCGAGACGATCGGCAAGCTCATCCTGGTGGCCATGAATCCGGCACACGAATTTTGCGTTTTGACGTCCAGTCAACGTTCCTTCCAACCCTGCGCCGCCCATCGGCCAGGAGACCCGGCAACGTCGCTGGACACGCCCCTTGGTCGGGAAGTCAGTTCCGCAGATAATCCGCAAAAGAGTTGACTTACCAGCCCCATTCCTGCCAATCAAAGCGACGCTCTGCGCAGATGGAATGGTCAAATTAATGTCATTTAATATCCATTTCCTCACCGCATGTTCACTCTGGTAGCGTTTGTGAACGTCTTCGACGAGTATCATCGCATCACCAGTTTTTTGGAAAATCGCTTGTACAGCATCAGTCCGATAAGCATGAGTCCCAACGCCCATGCGTAAACATAGGAAAGCGTCACACCCTTAAGGGAAATGTAGTTGGGATAGTAGCCTAAACGCATTAGCTCAAGACCACTGACAAGTGGATTTGCAACGACGTAGTGCTGATAAGGCACCGGCACATATAATTGCAACGGAAGCAATGCTCCGGATATGTAATAAAGCGGCAGATAAATGATCTTGAAAATATGGTCGATCTCAGGAACGAATCGCATTGCTACCGAGGTGATCAGTCCGAACCCCAACCCCAGTAGCGATAGCGCAAAAGCCGCCTCGATCACCAACAACGGATCCTGCGGAAGCCATATAGGATTTTGCGTGTTCAACCTCATGCCATGTCCCATTGCGATTACCAGCGACATGATTACGATGGAGATCGGGACCATCAGAAATAGCTCCAACGTCGCACGTACTATCGCGACGTCAAAAGGCTTGACTTGCCGATATGCAAAGAATGCCCGATTCGAGTCGATACCATGCAAGACCTGCATCCACGTACGACGCCAAAGCATGAATCCAATGAAGCCCGAAACAATGAACATATTGATCCCCATTCCACCTACCTCGCGAATGTGGAATGTCTCGAAGCCAAAGGCATGTATGCCAATATAGGCAATCGGCTCGAATAATAGCCAGAACCACGCTGCCCGCGCTTCGAACAGACGATCAAGCGCTTCGCGCAAGAACATTGCGCGCCAAACGGAAAATGTGATCTCAAGCGGCGTACGAATTCTTTGCGTCATTCGGCGTTACTGAAAATCGCGGGTAAAGGTCACCGACGGATCGGCCACCATCACCACATATGTAAGAAATTTCCGGAACTCTGCACCCGGCGAATTCGACACATAGATCACATCGTGATTCTGGATCGGGAAGTTCTGCGTAACGAAGAATGCCGCCGGATCGCGCAAATTGATCTCGTACACCACAGGCACCTTGCCGTTGCTGGACTTCACAGAAGGATCCTTCGTGTCAACCAGTTTTGCGTCTTCAAAGCGAAACACGAAAATGCCTCGAGCATCAGCACGGGAATCGCTCAGACCGCCAGATCGCGCCAGCGCCTGCGCAAGCGAGATGCCCTGCGCTTCAAACGGAATTTCGTCGTTCTTACCCGTCGCGCCCAGCACCGAGAACGTCTGCGGCTGGAACAACGCTGTCACCACGTCGCCCGGCTTGAGCAGCACGTTCTGCTTGGGGTCGCGAATCACGGCATCGAGCGGCATCGTTGCCGTCGTGTCACCGCGCGAAAGTTGTACTGCTATATGACTAACCTGCTGCTTCAAGCCGCCCGCGAACGCAATCGCATCCAACAGGCGCTCGCCCTTCGGCGTGAGCGGCATCATCGCGCTTGTGTTGACTTCGCCAACGATCGTGACATTTGAAGCATTGTTCTTGGTCACATCCACGAGCACCTGTGGCTGATTGGCCTTGCCCTTGAGATGACTAACGATGCTCGCCTCGATCTGCTCCGTGGTACGCCCGGCTACGCTGATGCGGCCCGCGAAGGGAATTGAGATGGTGCCATCGGCAGCAACCATTTGAGTTGGCAGCGTGACACCACTCGACGAACCAGAACCAAGCGACGGCAATGACGGTAGCGACACCGACGCAGTCGAACCGAAAAGCATCGCCGGCGGGGTTTCCCATATCGTCACCTGAATCACATCGCCCGGACCAATCACGTAGTTATTGACGCTCTTGCTCGTGAAGGTATTGGAGAACTGACCCAGTTGCTTCGCGTCGGCCAACTTGCGCGCCAAGGCGTCGTTCACGTCCACCACCTCAATACCCTCGACGCGCCCCGAATTGGTCTGCTCCAGCACCTGCTGACGGCTCGCGCCAGAGGTCGGAATCCAATCTGGAAATGTTCCACACCCCGAAAGCGCCAAAACAGCAGGAAAGCAAATTACAAAAAATTTCTTTTTCATGAACCGTGAAACCTGAATCTGGCGCTGTCATCCGATCGGACTAATCACGATGCTGAAAACGCACTGCTATGGCCAATCATGCATTGCGTTTCGCGATCCCGCCCCGGCAAGCGCGTCATTTAAAAATCATTCTGGAACGTCAGCCGATCTCTTCTTACTGAAAATGGAAACAGATCCACCAGCGGCTCCTCGACGGCAAAACGATCGTACCAACCGCTTCGGCTCAGCGCTCCTGCGATTGTTGTTTCAATTCCGCGATCTGGTTAGGTCCACTTCGAATTGCCGCGCGGGCGCAGGTTCGCATTTACGCTCCCTGAACGCACGGCACGCAGTGTCTTCGCGTAGAACCGTCGTGGATGCGTGCCCGGCCCGTTGTGCACGCATCGAACGACCTGCTGTCTCACCGAATACACGCTGCAATTCGTGCGAGCGCGCGCTTTTTTTGCCGGCAACCATCGCCGGTGCATTTGGCAATATTCTGAGGCAGCGAGCATTTTAGCCAGTATTTATCGCATGAGATAACTTTTCTTAGTCCTGTTGAAATTTGAATACAGTCAAAGAGTTGCTCGAAAACAATTGTGCCGTTGCATAAACGATGCTACGGCGCTGGGGTAAATAATTCATACGTCGCACTTACATATTCATTGCCCTGCGAGTCTCGCCACAGTAGCCACCGCACGACTAATCTGCTCCGCCCCATGCGTCGAACAAATAAAAAACCGTAACCGCGCGGCTTTCTCCTCAACAGCCGGATAAAAAATCGGCTGCACGTTAATGCCTTCTTCAAACAGCGCATTCGCCCACTGCGCCGCCTTCAACGAACTGCCTGTGATAACAGGCACGACCGCGTAGCCGGCACTCGCTCCCGTATCGAGGCCGGCCGCGCGCGCCTCGCTCAAAAACTGCCGACCGCGCGCCTGCAGTTGCGCGACCCGCTCCGGTTGCGCGAGCAAACACTCCAGCGCCGCGAGCGAAGCCTCGGCAAGCGCCGGTGCCAGTCCCACGCTATAGAGAAAACCGGGCGCGAGATTACGCAGCATGTCGGCAAGCGGCTGACAACCCGCGATGAAACCGCCGCAGCCCGCGAGCGTCTTGCTCATCTTGCCCATCCACAAATCGACGCGCTCCGACGCCACGCCGCAATGCTCGCGAATCCCCCTGCCCGTTGCGCCGAGCACACCCAGCGAATGGGCTTCGTCGACCAGCAGGAATGCACCGTGCCGCTCCTTCACCTCGCAGAAACGCTCCAGATCGGGAAAGTCACCATCCATGCTGTAGAGACCTTCGATCGCGACCAACACGTTGCGGTACTCGCGACGCACGCGCGTGAGCAATTCGTCGAGCGCCTGCCAGTCGTTGTGGGCAAAACTCAAACGCTTCGCACCGCTGAGTTGTGCGCCTTGCACGATGCTGTTGTGCGCGAGCACGTCGTGCAGGATCAGATCGCCAGGCCCGAACAGCGCGCCGATCACGGTCACGTTGGTCGCATGTCCGCTCACAAACGCGACGCAATCGTCGGTTTCATAAAACGCCGCAATCGCGCGTTCGAGTTCGCGATGCACCGGCCGTTCTCCCGCGACAATCCGGCTCGCCGACGCCGACGTGCCATACCGGTCGATGGCGGCCTTCGCACGCGACGCGATAGCGGGGTCGCCCGCGAACCCGAGGTAGCTATAGTTCGCGAAGTTCACATACTCGCGGCCGCCAATCTGCGTCGTCGCACCTGCAACGCCGTCGTGCACGCGAAAGAACGGCGACTCGACGCGCAGCGTCTCGCCCATCTCGCGCATCAGCCTGACCTGCTGGAATTGCGGCATCGCCTCGAAGCGGCTACGCGCGGACAACGTCCGCGCGGCCTGCGCCGCCAGTCCCTCGGGCACGCCGGGCGCTGCAACCGCATCGGTCGCGCGCTCCAGTTGCCGCTTCAGTGCTTTGGCCGCCAACTGCTGCCGTAGTGTTTCTCCGAGTCCCATGTAATCCGTTCTGAACTGGGTTATGACCTGTTTGTGCTGCTCGCCCCGCTTTACGCGTGCGCCTCGACCCACTCGTATGCGCCTCGCGTGCCGAGCAACGCCGCGAGCAGCCGGTAATTCATTTCATGCGTTGGCCGCCGCGCCGTCACATGGCCGAGCAATGGCGCACCGGCGAGCGCGAGGTCACCAACCAGATCGAGCACGCGATGACGCACGAACTCGTCGGGTTGACGCAGTCCACCCACCACTCGCTTACCGACAATCGCCGCCGTGCATGACAGCCGTGCGCCGCGCAGAATGGGCCAGCCGCGCAGATAGCCCACGACGATCGCGGGCACTGCCCACTTGATCTGTCCATACGAGCGCGACGACGCGATTTCCCCGGCAAAGGCGCCCGGCGTAAGACGGCCGTGCCATGCCATGTCGCCGAATCCCTTGAGGTCGTTGTTGTGCACGCTGAGTACGTAGTCGTCGGCGGGTTCGACGCGCATTTCGCGGCGCGCGGCGCCCTCGCCGTCGACGACATTCACCGCCTTCAGCACGCGCAGGAAGCGCTTCGGCTGCGGCAGCGCGGTACGCCCGCACGCGCGGATCGCGTCGATCCACGGCAGCGCGCTGCCGTCGAGAATCGGCACTTCTTCGGCGTCGAGTTCGACGATCGCGTGATCGATCTCGCACGCAAGCAGCGAGGCCAGCAGATGCTCGACCGTGCGCACGCCGAGGCCATCGCTCCCGTGCAGCATCGTGCAGAGCGGCTGCCCCCGGCGCAGCGACGGATCGACGGCCACCGTACCGAGTTCCCGCCCCTTCCGGGTGCGGCGAAATACGATGCCGTGCCGCTCGCCCGCAACCGTCGCAGCCGCGACGGGCAGGATGCGCACGTTTACGCGTCGCCCGGTGTGCAAGCCGTGCCCCGACAGTTCGAGCGGACGCGCCAGCGTGCCCTCGCTCGCCTGCCAGCCCGCGGGCAGCGTCACTCCGCGAATGCCGGCGTCGACTGACATGACTCGTCCCCCTGTTGATCCTGAGCGTTGCCGCCGGTGTTCCGGTTGTGTTCGAGCAGCGCGCGCGCCGCGTTTTCGTCGAGCGCGTGCCGCTCGGCCAGCGCCGCCATTTCAGCGCTCGCGTCATGCGCCGCGCCCTGCGTTCCAGGCGCGTTTTGGCCGCGCTCGTCGTCGAGCCCGTCGACGATGCGCGTAGCGAGCATCGGCACGGTGGCGCCTTCGGCGATCGACATGATCGACAGCTTCACGCCGAACGACTCCTCGACCGCCATGCCGAGTTCCATGCCCATGAGCGAGTCCATGCCGAGATCGAGCACGGAGCGGTCGAGCGCGACACGCTCCGGCGACATGTGCAGAATGCGCGCGATGTGGCCGCGCAGCGCGGTCTCGACCAGCGTCACCGCCTCGGCCCTGGGCAGTGCTCGCAGTTGTTCGAGCAATGCGCCGTCTTCGTTCGTCGTCTCGGTCGAGCCGCCTTGCAGCGCCATGTAGCGACGCGCCTGCGCCGCCGGCATGCCGCGCGCAATCGCTGCCCAGTCCAGACGCACGACGGCTTCGCCGGCCGCGCCGCTCGCGAGCGTGCGCTCGAGTGCCGTCATCGCCTCGTCGGAGGTAATCGACGCACCGCCGATGCGAGCCTGCAATGCCTCGCGCGTCGCGCTGTTGCGCGCGAGGAAACCCACGTCTTCGATCGGCCCCCACGCCATGAAGGTGGCGGGCAGCCCGGCCGCGCGGCGATGCGCGACCAGCGCTTCGAGGAAACTGTTGGCCGCCACGTAGGCGCCCTGGCCGGGGTTGCCCAGGCAGGTCGTGGCCGACGAATACAGCACGAAGAAGTCGAGCGCGCAGTGCCGCATCGCGCGATGCAGGTTCCATGCGCCCGCCACTTTCGGTTCGAACACGGCTAGCATGCGCGCATCGTCGACGTTACGCAGCAGGCCATCGTCGATGTGCATCGCCGAATGCAACACGCCCTTGAGCGGTGTGCCGCTCGCCTCGATGCCCTCGACCAGACGTTCGAGCGCCGCCGCGTCGGTCACGTCGCACGGCATCACGGTCACACTCACACCGTGCACGGCGCGCAAGCGTTCGAGCTCCCGCTGCCTCGCGGCGTCGAGCTTTCCGCTGCGACTCGCGAGCGTCAGATGCCGCGCGCCGCGCGCGATCATCCAGCGTGCGCTTGCGTATCCGAGTCCCCCTGTTCCGCCGACGATCAGATACATCGCCTGCGGATCGAGACTCAGCGCGGGCTGTGCCACGCCACGCGTGGGCGCGGGCGTGCCCGACGCATAGGTGACCAGCACCTTGCCGATCTGGCGCGCCTGCTGCATGTAGCGGAACGCCTCTTCCGCACGTGCGGCGGGGAACGCGCGATACGGCAGCGGGTGCAGCACGCCGTTCACGAAGAGCGCCATCACTTCCTCGAAGAGGCGCGTGGTGAGCTCGGGCAGCACGCCCATGAGCTGGTCGGCGTCGATGCCGAAATAACTGATGTTGTTGCGGAACGGTCGCAGGCCGATCTGACTGTTTTCGTAGAAGTCGCGCTTGCCGAGTTCGAGGAAGCGGCCGAACGGACGCAGCGTATCGATGCCGCGCACCATCGCCTCGCCCGCGAGCGAGTTCAGCACGATGTCGACGCCCTCGCCGTTCGTGCAGACGCGCACCTCGTCGGCGAACGCGAGGCTGCGCGAGTCGAATACGCGATCGACGCCGAGCAGGCGCACGAACTCGCGCTTCTCGTCGGCACCGGCGGTAGCGAACACTTCCGCGCCGAGATGACGGGCGATCTGGATCGCCGCGATGCCGACCCCACCCGCACCGCCGTGAACGAGCACGCGCTCGCCGCGGCGCAGCCGTGCGAGTTCGCACAGGGCGTAGTACGCGGTGAAGAACGTGGTGGGAATCGTAGCGGCGGCTTCGAAAGAGATCGTCTCGGGCTTGCGCGCGATCGCGCTCGCACGCGTGACCACGTGCGTAGCGAACGAAGCAGGCGCAAAGCCGAGCACGGCGTCGCCGGGCGCCCAGCCTTTGACACCTGCGCCGACACGCACGATGCGGCCCGAGAGTTCCATGCCGATCGTCGCGCCCGCGAAGCCGCTCTCGACCGCCTCGTCGGAGAGCAGGCCCATCGAATACATGACGTCGCGGAAGTTCAGACCGGTCGCCATCGGTGCGATCTCGACTTCGCCGGGATTCAATTCGCGCGCGGGCAAAGCGAACCATTCGAGGTTGCGCAGCGAGCCGGGCATGTCGAACGCCAGCACGGCGGGCGCGGGAGTCGTGACCTGCGCGGCCGTGGCTTCGCCGCGGGCAATCCGCCGTTCGGCGGCTTGCGCCGGCAGCATGCGCGGCACGTAGCGGCCCTGCGCCGTGAGCAGCACCTCTTCCTCGCCGTCGTCGTGCGTAAGCGCCTGCGCCAGCTGCGATACGGCTTCGCCGTCCGCGCACGCCACGTCGATGAGACGCAGCGCCAGCACCGGATATTCGTTCGCCATCACGCGGCCGAGACCCCACAGGCTCGCCTGTTCGGGCTGCGCCGCCGTGACTGGACCTTCGCCAAACGGCGCGCCGCCACGTGTCACCACGCACAGGCGCGCCTGTGCGCCCACGCCGGCTGCGTCGAGTTCGCGCGCGAGCGTGGCGAGCGCGAGCGCCCCGTCCCGTTGCGCATGCATCACGTCGGCGCCGCTAGCGTCGTCGAGCCGCAGGAGCGGTGCGACGAACACGATCTGCGCTTGCGCGTTCTTGCGTTCGAGCCATGCGGCCGCTTCGCGCACGCCCGTCGATTCGACCTGGCAGCCATGACGCGCGAGTTCTTGCGCGAGCGCGGAGCCGAACGCATCGTGGCCGGTCTGCACGATCAGCCAGGGCTGCGCGCAGGCCGCGTCGGGTTGCATCGGCTGCACGGAAGCGGGCTTGCGCGCGACCATCAGCGTCGGCGCGCCTTCGAGATCGAGGCCCTGCTCGGTATGACGTGCGACGTCCTGCAAACCGGCGCGCTCGCAAAGCGAGCGAAGCGCGGCCGGAGCGAGCGCGCCGTAGGCCTGGGCGGCAACCTCGTGGCCCGCCGCACCGAAGACGATATCGGCAAACCGGCTGCGACGAGCTTCGGCAAGCACGACGACGCCGCCCGGCGCGAGCCGTTCGGCAATCGCCTGCAGTGCGGCGAGCGGATCGGCCTGCTCGCCAATCATGCGGTTGACGACGATCACGTCGAACGGCGCGGCATCTCGGCAATGGGTGAAAAGCGGTTCGTTTTCGCCGAGCAGCAGCGTCTGAACGTGGGCGTACGCTTCCGCATCGAGCGCGGCGAGCTGCTGCTGCGTGCCCGCCAGCACGTGCTCGCATTGCGACTCCGGCATGCCGATGTCGAGCGGCTGAACCACTTCACCGCTCGTTGCGCCAATTTCCAGCACGCGCAAGCGGCGCGTGCGCGGCCACGCTGCCAGCGCTTCCTTCGCGCAGGCAGCGAGCATCGCGCGCGCATACGACCACGTGGGCGAGGCGTCGAAAAACTGCTCGACGAGGCTGCGCCCCGTCGACGAGAGCAACGCGGGCGTAGCCGCATTGGACACGCCATCGCGCAGCACGCGCGGCAACGCCGCTCCAACGTGGGCAAGCAGCGTCAATTCGGCGACGTGCGCCGGCGAATCGGCCAGCATGTCGCGCCACAGCGCATCGAGCACGGGCATCGCCGCGCAGGCCGTGTCGTCGCGCACGAGTCGCTCACCCTCGAAACGGGCGAGCGAGTCTTCCTCGACGATCTGCGCAAGACGCGCGAGCAACGGCGCATTGGCAAGCGCGGGCAGCGTGGGCTGCCCAAACGCGCCGATCGCTTCGAGCGCATTCAACGCGTACAGGCCCGCCAGCACGTCGAGCAGCGGCAGCGTTTCGGTCAGGTGACGCGTACGTTGCGCGCTGCTCCCCTGCGAGGCGAGACGCGCGCTCGCACGCTCGAGGAGCGTTGCCGGCGCCGGCAGCGCGGCGGCCGTGAAGCGCTCAGGCAACGGCCGCGCTTCGAGCGCGTAGGCAAAACGCGCCGGCGCGGCGTGGCGTCGGCCCGTGAAGTCGACGCGACGGAAACGGCACGCGGAAAGACGCGCGACGATCGCATTGTCGGCGTCGAGGAATTCGAACGACGCGACGATCGAATGCGGGCTGCGGCGCAGCACGCGCGCGAGCACGCGGCGCACCGAGTCGCCGCGCAGAAAATCGACGCGGCCGATCTGCACCGGCACGAAAGCCGCGCGCGCCTCGCCAGGTGCGGCGCCAAGCTGGCCGAGCACGGCGAAGAGCGGATGAAAACCGCTGTCCATCAGCGCCGGATGCAGCAGCCAGCCGGCCAGCGCCTGTACACCGCCCAGCGACTGCGGCACGTCGAAATCGGCGAGCGCGTCGTCGCCTTGCACCTGCACCTTGCGCACCCAGCGGAACGCCGGACCATAGCTCAAACCGATCGCACTCGTGCTTGCGTAGAGGGCCTCGCCGCCCATCGCGGAACTCGCTTCGAGGCGCGCGAGCACCGATTTGTCGGCCACGCTCCATGCGTCCAGCGTGCTACCGCTTTCAAGCAGGCGGCCCGTCACGTTGAGATTCCACGGGCCGTCGCTCATGCGTTCGCGCGTTTCGATCGTAAACGAAGCGGTCCGCGCGTCGATCACGAAGCGGAACAGCTTCGCGTGCTGCGGCTGGAACACGACCGGCAAGCGGATATCGAGGTTCTCGAGCGCGACGGCCGACGTGCCAAAGAACACGCGCGCCGCGGCCAACGCCATTTCCACATAGCCCGCGCCCGGGAACGCGACACCGCCATCGACGACGTGATCGGCAAGCATCGGCACGCGCTGCGGATCGAGCTGGTTTTCCCACGCGAACGCATGCTCGTACAGACGGTAGCCAAGCAACGGGTGCTCGACGCGGCGATTCACGAAGTTGTAGCCTTCGGCGGTGGCCGTCTGCCAGTAGCGTTCGCGCTGCCACGGGTAGGTCGGCAGCACCGCAT
>Ga0154001_1000673_pt1 | contig 10912 bp, 10 predicted proteins | sample TSNJ085MetaG_FD_104699 | JGI IMG/M metagenome (GOLD analysis project Ga0154001, IMG submission 104699) | Attine ant fungus gardens microbial communities from New Jersey, USA - TSNJ085 MetaG | ecosystem: Host-associated > Fungi > Mycelium > Unclassified | place: USA: New Jersey, Wharton State...
CAAAAGAAATTTGAATTGCGAGTAAGGCAAGGTTTGTTGTTAGGGTTACTTATAGATTTTCGACTGCCACGCCGCCATCCACGATGTCGCCGCAATGGATGCCCATCGCGCCGGCGATGCGCGCATACATCTTCGCGTTGGTCGCCGGCTTGATCGACAACACGGAATGGGCGCCGCCGGCGATCTGCCCGCCGCGTCCATCGGGTCGTAGCCGGGGCACGTTCATGAACACGGGCCCGTTGGCCGTCACGGGCGCGGGCGGCAATAAGCCGTCCGCGCCTGGATTGCGATAAGCGTTACCGGAAATTCAGGCCCGCTTCGCCGCCGGCGTCCGATCATTCAAGAACCAATACATGATCGCGACGGCCGCCAGATCGATCAGCCCCAGGAAGATCAGAATGGGTTTGTAGCCGCTGACGCCGACAATCGCGCCCATCACCAGCGAGAAAATCGTGCCGCCGATCCACGCGACGCTGCCTCTAAACCCGTTGACCGTGGCAACCTTGTTCGGCTCGAATTCCTCGATCACCAGATTCGTGAACATCAGGGACTTGATCATGTGCCCCATCCCGCTAATGGAAATCAGGGCAATCGCCGCCGTCGCACTGCTTACATAAGGCACGGCCATCATCGGGATCATCAGCAGCGCCCCGATGAGCGCGGTCGCGACACAGCTATTGACGACCGTCAGATCGAATCGGTCTTTGAAAAACGCTTTCAGATAGCCGGTGCTGATACTGCCCAGATCCGACATCAGGAACGGCAGCCAGGTAAACATGGCAATCTGCTTCAGCGGCATGCCGCGCTCGTTGGCGAAATAGAGCGGGACCCAGAAAATCAGGAACTGCCAGCCCGGTTCCGAGAGGCCCGCGGGAATTGCAATGCCATAGAATTTCCGCTGCTTGACGGTTTCCTTGAATGCACTCCACAGCGAACGCCGTTGATACGAGGTAATCGGATCCTGGTCCGATACGATGTATTCGAGTTCGGCCGGGGAAATCAGCTTGCTCTTGGCCGGCGGGCTATACAGCCGCCACCATGCCAGGGCCCAGACGATCCCGACGACGCCGGGAACCGCGAACGCGGCACGCCAGCCCCAGAGCACGCCGATCCCACCGATAACCGGAGCGGCCAGCAGCGCGCCGACCGAGAAGCCCATACTGACCCATCCCAAAGCGACGCCGCGGCGCCTCTTCGGAAACCACTCGCCGACGATTTTCGGCTGTGCGGGCAATGCCACCGCTTCGGTCGCGCCCATGAAAAAACGCAAGAAGGCGAGGCTCATCCAGTTCGATGCGCCCGCATGCAGCAAGCACGCCATCGACCAGATGAAAGCGAACAGCGCCACGCCGACTTTCAGCCCGATGGCATCGACCAGCCAGCCGCAGATCGGCTGAAACACCGTGTAGCCCACCTGAAACGCGGCCACGACCCACGAGTATTCCTTGGTCGTGATGTGCATGTGCGTCTGCAATTCGGACGCCAATACGCCCAGCGAATTGCGGCTCACGTAGTTGAGCGTGACCCCGATCAGCCAGAGCAGGGAAATTGCCCAGCGCACGTTGCCAATCTTTATTTTGCCCTTCACATGGGCAGGATTGCTTTCCTGCCCATCGCTGCGCAAGGCGCTTTCTTCAGAAATAGACATGTCTCCTCCAGGGCCTGGCCCGTACTCCCACGCTCGATTGAATTCACCCGTAAACAATCAACCCTGCAGATCAGTAATCCTGATATTTGTTGCTGGCTTCATGAAATCGAAAGGCTCTCAAGGAGACGCCGGGGTGATTGCGAATCAATGGAAAACCCGACCGGGACCTTCCTTGCGGAAGTCCCGGCCAAGCGCGTTATTCGTTACCGAAGCCGAAGCGACGCGATGCGGGAACCCAATCGCTGTACCTCGGATGATCCGCAGCGATCGGCAGTTGAATGGCGTTGCCGGTTTCCGCCGAGTGGTAAATCGCCGTAATCAGCTCAAGCGACTGGCGTGCGTCGCTCAACGTAACCGGCGTCTCCGCCCCATTGACGAGCGTGTCGTAAATCAGCTCGAACTGGCCCGCGAACGAGCTATGCCGCGGTACGAAATCTTGCAGCGCTGCCTCGATGGCTGCATCGATCTCGGCGCTCTTGCCCTTGAAATGCCACGGATCGTCGCCGGGACGGTAAGGATGCGTGCTGCGGCTTTCGACGGTCAGGTCGGAGAACATGAAGCGAATTCGCGAGAGTTCCTCGGCAGCACCGAGCGTGACGGCCAGAGTCGCGACCGAACCGTTCTTCATGCGCACGGAAATCGCTGCGCAGTCCTCGGCTTCGACCTTGTTCACGCGCGTCGCGAGATTCGCATAGAGGCTTTTGATCGGCCCGTTCACATAGGTCAGGATGTCGTGCGCGTGAATGGCGTGCGTCAGGCAGCAGCCGCCCAACTCGGTGGCCCATTTACCGCGCCATTCGACCGCGTAATAGTCCGCGTCCCGGCGCCATGAGGTTTCGACGGTCGTCAGAAAAGGCGTGTGGGCAAACCCTTTCGCCTGCAAATGCTTCAGCTTCTGCAAGCCGTGACCGAAGCGATATTGGAAGATCGGAAACAGTACGCCCTTGGCCTGCGCTTGCGCGGCGGCGATGGCATCCGCATCGGCCAGCGAGCCGACCAGCGGTTTTTCGCAAATCGCATGCAGTCCAGCCGCGAGCGTCTGTTCGATCAGTTCGCGATGGATATGCGGCGGCGTGCAGATGTCGATGATGTCGACCTTGTCGCCGCTCAGCAGCGATGCGAAGTCGGTCGTGACGTGCGGCACGCCGAATTTTGCAGCAGCCTCGCGCGCTTTGGCTTCATCGAGATCGCAGACAGCCACGACGTCAAACAACTCGGGGACTTCGGCATAACCTTGCAGATGCGCCTTGCCGATGCCCAGTCCCACTACCGCCACTCTCAGTTTCTTGCTCATGCTTTTGCTCCAATTCGAACGGCCATCGCTTCGGCCTTCAGGGCCAATTCTGTTGCGAGGAAACAGTGTTTCTGACTCATGGCGGTTTCCGTGCGGTTCAGCACGTCGTCGATAAGACGCGAGCCATACGTCAGTTGCTCCTGCGAGCAGTCGATATGCTGGGTGCCCCGTTTGTCGACGAGGAACAGGTGATCGCGGCCAGGACGGCCCGCGATGTCGATGTACTTGCGCACTTCGATATAACCTTCCGTGCCGAGCACCGTCAGACGGCCGTCGCCCCACACGCCCAGCCCTTCCGGCGTGAACCAGTCCACGCGAACGTAACCCGTGCCGCCATTGCCGCGAACCATCAGTTCGCCGAAATCTTCGAGTTCGGGCGTGGCCGGATTCGCGATGTTGCCGATATGCGAAGCGACGATTTCCGCCTCGGTGGAGCCGGTGAAATACAGGAACTGGTCACACTGGTGAGCGGCAATGTCACAGAGAATGCCGCCATAACGCTGACGCTGGAAAAACCAGTCCGGACGCGGCTTGCTTGCTGCTTCGCGATTGCCGCTCAGGCGGTGCGGGCCGAGGCCGACGGTTTGAATGACCTTGCCGATCGCGCCGGCGGCCACGAGTTCGCAGGCTTTCTGCGTTGCCTTGCTCTCGAAACGCTCGGAGTAGCAGACGGAGAAGATACGCCCGGTTTCCGCTTGCGCGGCTTTGACGCGATCCAGTTGTTCGAGCGTGATGACACCGGGCTTATCGACCATCACGTCCTTGCCGTGACGCATGATCTCGATAGCCATATCCGCGCGAACATCCGGGATGGTGGCGCTCACGACCAGCTGAATGGTCGGGTCTTCGAGAATCTCGCGTTTGTCGGCAACCCGTTTCACTTGCGGGAATGCCTTGATGTATTCCTCGACGAGATCGTCTTCTTCCGCATAGACGCTCACGAGTTCGGCGCCGGCGTCGAGTACGAGCCTGGTTTGACCGTAGATATGGTTATGATTGAGACCGATCGCGGCAAAGCGGATTGTTTCTTTTCGTATGTTCATTGCTCTCTTTCCTGTTTAAGATGTGAGGCGTATTCCAGAGGAGCACGCCTCCAATTCGTTAATGACAAAAAAACCAAGCGTTACGATTCGCGACATCGCGGCGCAAGCGAACGTCTCCGTCTCGACCGTGTCGCTGGTCGTGCGGGAAAGTCCTCTTGTCGCGCCGGAAACCCGCAAGCGAGTCCTCGCGACGATGGCCGAATTGGGCTACGTTCATAACCGCGGCGCGGCGGCCATGCGCTCGCGTAAAAGCGGCGTGATCGCGATGTCGGTCAACGATCTCGCCAATCCCTACTTTGCCGGGCTGACCTCCTCGGTCGAACACGCGCTGCAGAAAATCGACCGGACCGTGCTGCTGACCGACGTGCGCGAAGATCCGCAACTGCAGGCACGCTTCATCGAGAAAATGCGCGGCTACAACGTCGATGGCCTGATCCTGTGCCCGGCGCATACGACCGACGTCACGCGGTTGCTGGAGCAATTGCGCAGCGCGCCGTTTCCGTGCGTACTCGTCTCGCGCGACCTGGCCGGCAGCGGCCTCGACTACGTCGGCTACGATCACCGCCGCGGTATGGCACTCGCCGTTCGACATCTGATCGAGCTGGGTCACGAGCGCATCGCGCTGCTCGGCGGGTCCCATCACACGTGGGTGGGCCATGAACGGCTGTCGGGTTATCGGGAGGCACTGCGCGCGGCGGGATTGCATCACGATGCCTCTCTCGAAGTCGAGGGGGAATTGACACGCGCATCGGGCATGAGCCTGCTGGATCGCGTGCTCGATATGAAGACTCCGCCAACGGCGGCGGCATGCGCGAACGATATCGTTGCGTTCGGCGTCATGCTCGGCTTGCGTCGCCGCGGGCTCGAACCCGGCATCGACTTTTCGGTGACGGGAAACGACGACCTGCCCGAAGCCGAACTCTGGACGCCCTCGCTCACCACGTTGTCGATCGACTTCGACGAGATCGGTCGCCAGGCGGCAACGCTTCTGCTACAGCGCATCGAAAATCCCGCATCGGAGGTCCGGCATGTCAGCTTGCCCGTGCAGCTCGGCGTGCGGAATTCCACGCGCGCACCAAAATCGCATGCGTAAGCACCCCGCTGGAGGCTGACGGCAATGGCGTCTGATCGCACTGTATTCATTCCGATAACGAGTGTCCGGTCAATTTATAACGTTCTAATTCGCGAAGTGAACAAACGGCTCATCTACCAGGAGCCGCTACGGTTCGTTTTCAACATTCGAATTAGAACGTTCTAATATACGTAGGATATCCGACAACAGGCTCGTCTCCAAATTAGTGTTTACCAGACTATCGACGACCGGTTGGCACATAATTGTCGCGTCACTGTCATATTTTGGTGAACATAGTCAGTCGTCGTACAACATGGGTGCCATGCCCACCTATGACGGGAGCGGACACCTTCCCGCCTCGCCGCCCAACCAGCCCGGGTATTCCATCGGCAATGCCACCCACGCGGCGGCGCGTTTGCCGAAGTCGTCCTCTAGCGCTTTGAGCGATTCGTCCAGTGCCTGTGCCAGAAAGGTACGGCCTGGAAATACGCTGACAAGTCCACACCCTGTTGGACATAATGATCGCCGCTGACTGGACACAACGGTAGCCCGTTTCGCTCACGACGACCATGCGCACCGACCACTCTTCCGATTTCTCGCAACCCGTCTGCGTCTGGACCACCATCCGCAGCGATGCTCCAAACGACCCGCGCACGGCCACGGTCGAGATCAGCGGATGGATGATTCCGCTCGACCCCGCACAGTCATCAGTCGACTATTTCCTGCTTGCGGAACAAGAGCCGTGTTGCGGTGCGTGCGTGCCGCGCGATCCTTTCAACTGCATTGAAGTCATCACGTGTGAGCCCGTCGCGCTCGAAGGCGGAGCCGTCCACTTGCGCGGACGTCTGATACGGCTGGTCGACGATCCTGCCGGCTGGCGCTATCGACTCGAATCCGCCGAACGGGTTCAGGATGCAGGCGGCTCATCCCTGCCCGCATCCGGCTTGCGCCGCCGGGCGTTTCTCGCCTCGGGAGCCGCGCTGGGTCTCGCGGCATGCGCGCCCGGACGTTTCGCGCAATACACCGATACGCACGACGAAGCGCCCCCCAGCAACAGCGAACGCCCACCCTGGCAAGCTTCCGCAGGTATCCTGACTATCGACATGCATAGCCACGCGGGTCATGTCATCGTCTCGCGCAATCCCGCCATCGGTGCGCGTCGGCCACTGACGCCCGTCAGCGCGCCGATGCGCGCGGGCGGCATGAACGTGATCTGTCTCGCCATCGTTACGGATACCGTCGTCACGCGCGTATCCGCCGACCGCAAGCGCTTCGAAGCCTGGCGCACACCCGAGCCGGGCGAGCTTTATCGGCTCAGCCAGATCGAGTTCGAAAGAGCGGGAAATCTGGTGGAGCGCGAGCAACTGGAAATCGTCACCGGTGCGGACATGCTCGCTGCGGCCAATAGACAGGGGCCGCGCGTCATCATCGCAGCCGAAGGCGCGGACTTTCTCGAAGGCCGGCTCGAACGCATCGACGAGGCCTATGCATCGCACCGATTACGGCATCTTCAGTTGACGCACTACCGTGTCAACGAGCTTGGCGACATCCAGACGGAAGCGCCGGTTCACGGCGGGCTGAGCGATTTCGGCGCCGACGTCGTGCGCCGTTGCAACACGCTTGGAGTCGTCGTGGATGTCGCGCACGGCACCTATGATCTCGTGAAGCGCGCGGCGTCCGTCACGACGAAGCCACTGGTGCTCTCGCACACGGCGCTCGCGGGACACCCTGGCCCGCGCAGCCGCCTGATCACGGCGGATCACGCACGCGCCGTGGCGCAAACGGGCGGTGTGATCGGCGTATGGCCCAGCTCGGGGACATTTCACGATCTCGATGCCATGGCGCACGGGTTCAGACGCATGGCGGACATCGTAGGCGTCGAACACGTGGGTCTCGGCACGGACATGTACGGGTTCATCTCACCGCCCGTATTTCGCAGCTACGAGCAGTTGCCGGCGCTGGGCGCAGCGCTGCTCGCGGCCGGCTTCTCGCAGCAGGAAACCGAACAGATGCTCGGCGGCAATTATCGGCGCGTATTCGAGGCGTCGTTAGCCTGACCTGCCCATTTGCCATTTGCCCATCGGCTCGCCAGAACATCCTCTGGCATGGCCCGCGAAGAAATGCCGTGCGCTCACAATCCCGCGAGCCAACCGTTCGGCGCCTATGCGGACAACAGCCGGCGCACGCGCGGCACGACCTCTTCCGCGAAACCGCGCATGTCCGCTTCGAAGGGCTGAAACTGAAGCATGAAAAGTTCGATGCCCGCCCGGTGAAACGCCGCAACGCGCTGCGCGACGGTGTCGTAATCGCCGACGAGTCCCGCTGCCGTGCCGCCGTTCGAACCGACCCGCGCCGAGCGGGCAAAGGTCTGATGCATCACGGTATGGGGATCGGTGTTGGCCTTCTGCCGCTCGCGCAATGGCTTGTCGAGTTCGGCCAGCGCGAACAGATGTTGCAGATGATCGTCGGCCTGCGCCTGTGTCTCGCGCGCGATGACAAAAGCCGACAGACCGAAGCGCAGCGGCGCGTGCCCGGCCGGACGCGCACGCGCGGACACGTCGGCGATCAGGCCCGCGACGTCGTCGTGCGGCTGGCCGTTGATGAACCACACATCGCCATGCGCCGCGACCAGCTCGCGCGCCGGTTCCGATTCGCCGCCGACGTAGATCAGCGGGCGCGCGCGATACGGATCGGCCGGAAGCAGCCGGTAGTCGTCGATGCGGAAATTGTCGCCGCGATGGTTCACGCTCTCGCCGCGCAGAAGCCGCTCGACCAACGAAATCCATTCGCGGCCATACGCGTAGCGTTCGTCATGTTCCGCGAAACCGATCCCGGCGCGTTGCAGTTCCGGGCGATTCCATGCATTCACGAGATTGATCGCGAAACGCCCGCCGCTGATGTGCTCGATCTGCTGCGCCATCTTCGCGAGCACGACCGGATGATAGAGAGACGGCTTGATCGCGGCGATGATCTCGATGCGCGAGGTGAGCGCCGCCAATGCGGCGCAAGCCGTCCATGCTTCCAGTTGATCGAGCGACGGGTCGTGCGGATTGACCGTATGCTGCGCAACGAGCACGGAGTCGTAGCCGAGACGCTCGGCTTCAAGCACGAGGGCCCGGTTTCTGGCCCAGGAAGCGTCGTAGGGTTCCGCGGGGTCCTGAAGCGCGGCGCGGCTGCCGTGCACGAGCGCCCAGACACCGAAGCGTGGAAATTTAGCTGACATTGACTTGAGACACGGAAAGACGGTTTGAAGGGGTAGTCATCCTAATCTTGTCCGCGTACTCGCCGATCTATTTTCTATCGATATGGAATGATCCGAATGACGGTAGAAGCTTATGCCTCAATAGACGCCTATTCTTTTCGAACCGCAAGCGAACGCGGCATTGGCGCGAAAGCGTGAGAAACGACCATTTCGCGGAAAGAAAGCCACTACAGCGGAAAAATACGCGACACGACGCCTATCCATTCTGCTATCGCACGCACTCCGCCGGCAAAGCCAATCGCATCGGCGCATATCCATAGCTGCAATGCTTGCTTGTCCTGAGGAATGAGCTCGACAAGAATAAGCGCTCCATCACAACGCCACTATTCATCGCAATCACGGAATCGGCATGGCTGATATCACGACCTCTTCTTCACACAGCCCTGTCCCGTGGTCCCGGGCTGGCTCATGGCTTTCGGCAAACCGCTTTTATCACGGGCTCTCGTGGGCTATCCCGCTACTGATCGTGGTGCTCTGGGAAGTCGCCGCGCGTGCGGGATGGATCGCGGCACAGGTGCTGCCGGCGCCGAGCAGCGTCGCGGCGACCGCGTGGAATCTTGCCCGCAGCGGCGACCTGTTCGTTCATCTCGGCGTCTCGCTGCTGCGCGCCATGACTGGCTTCCTGGCAGGCGGCACGATCGGCCTCGCGCTCGGCGTGCTGTCCGGCTTTTCCCGGCTCGCGCAGGCACTCGTCGACCGTCCGCTCCAGATGGTGCGCGCAATTCCCTTTCTCGCGATGCTGCCGCTCGTTATCGTATGGTTCGGCGTGGGCGAAGTCGCGAAGATTTTTCTCGTCGCGCTCGCCGTGCTGTTCCCCATCTATGTGAACACGATGCTCGGCATTCGCCAGATCGATCCCAAACTGATGGAACTCGCCAAGGTGATCGGCATGAACTGGCCCGCGGTTGTGCGCCGGATCATTTTGCCCGGCGCGATGCCGTCGATCCTCACGGGCATTCGCTATGCGCTCGCGCATGCGTGGCTCGCCCTCGTGATCGCCGAAACGCTCGCGACGACCCGAGGCATCGGCTTTCTCGCGATGGACGCACGCGAATTCCTGCAAACCAACGTCATTCTTCTGACCATCATGATTTACGCGATTATCGGCGTCGCCGCGGACGCTCTCGTTCGTTCGCTCGAAGCGCGCTTCCTCTCGTGGCACGCGAACTACGCCAACGGAGGCAAGCCATGAGCGCCACCCTCGCACTATCGCGTCACGCGACGGACGAACCTGGCGGAGCAAGCGAAGCCGCCGTGCAGCCTTCAGCCGTATCGGTGCGCGGCCTGCAGCGCCGGTATGGCGCGCGCGTCGTCATCGACGCGCTCGATCTCGATATCCGTCAAGGCGAATTCGTCGCGCTGCTCGGTGAAAGCGGCTGCGGCAAGACCACGCTACTGCGCGCGCTGGCGGGTCTCGACAGACTCGATGCCGGACTGATTCGCGCCCCCGAGCGGCCATCCGTCGTGTTTCAGGAGCATCGCCTGTTGCCGTGGGCCACCTTATGGGAAAACATCGCGCTTGGCCACGAGTCCCGCATTGGCCGCACAGGCGCGGCGCATGCGCTGGCCGAAGTCGGACTGGCGGGCCGCGAGGACGACTGGCCGCGCAATCTCTCCGGCGGTCAGGCGCAGCGTGTCGCACTGGCGCGCGCGCTCGTGCACGACCCCGCGCTGCTGTTGCTGGACGAACCGTTTGCCGCACTCGACGCGCTCACGCGCATCAAGATGCACGGGCTCGTCAAGGAACTGGTCGCGCGCCATGCACCGGGCGTGCTGATCGTGACTCATGACGTCGACGAAGCACTCACGCTCGCGGACCGGATTCTCGTCATGCGTGCCGGGCGCATCGCCGCGTCGTTCCGCCCGCAGGATCACACGCCGCGAGCATTGCGGCTCAGGCTGCTCGAAGAACTGGGCGTTCAATCCCACTGAACCGCTCGCTCTCCACACAAGGAACCACCACGAATGAACGATGCTTCACTGACTCGCCGCCAGCTTCTGCGCGCGGCGGGCGGACTGCTGGCCGGCGCCGCCGCCGCGAACTTCCTTCCCGCCCGCAGTGCCGAACCGCGCAAGCTCACGCGCAATACCGACACGGTTCGCATCGGCTGGGGCTACGGCAGCCTGCCCGACATCGCGAGGCAGCGCGGCGTGTTCGAGAAAACGCTCGGCGCAAAGGGAATCAAGGTCGAATGGATCGGGCCGTTCCCGAACCATGCGCCGTCGATCCAGGCCGTGGTCGGCGGCAGCGCGGACTTCGGCTTCTGGGGCTCGACGACGCCTGCATTTGCCGCGATGCTGGCGGGCTCGCCCATCGTCTTCACCGCCTTCGACGTGTATTCGCCGCGCTCGACCGCCATCATCGTCAAGAAGTCGAGCGGCATCCACTCGGTTGCCGATCTCGCCGGCCGCAAGGTTGCGGTGAATCGCTCGGGGCTCGGCGAATTCCTGCTGATTGCGGCGCTGGAGAAGCATCATGTCGATCGCAGCAAGGTCGAGTTCGTCTATCTGAATCCGCCCGATGCCGCGCCGGCATTCGCGCAAGGCAAAGTCGACGCGTGGTCGATGTGGTCGCCCGCCGTGGATATCGCGC
>Ga0154001_1000675_pt1 | contig 10863 bp, 14 predicted proteins | sample TSNJ085MetaG_FD_104699 | JGI IMG/M metagenome (GOLD analysis project Ga0154001, IMG submission 104699) | Attine ant fungus gardens microbial communities from New Jersey, USA - TSNJ085 MetaG | ecosystem: Host-associated > Fungi > Mycelium > Unclassified | place: USA: New Jersey, Wharton State...
CCAGGAGCGCAAGGAGAACATCCGCCAGTTCGGCGGCAGCCGCCAGCACGTGGACTACAAGCGCAACATCTACGGCGAGCACGGCGACGCCAGCTCTGTCGTCTTCGTCCTGGCCAAGCTCACCGCCTGCGTCGACCTCGACGAGGGCAGCAAGTACAACACCGAGGTCTACGCCCGCATCCCAATCCTCGTCGAGCAGCTGCCCAAGGATGTCGAGTCCCGCCGCATCGTCCTCGCCCAGCGCATCCAGCTGCCCAGGGAACACCGCAGCGGCTGGAGCCAACAACGGGACCGCAAGGAGATCGGCGCCCCCAACGGCTATGAGAGCTTCTGGGGCGGCATGGACGTCGGCGTCACCAACCACCCCACCGAGATCCTCATCTGCGGCCAGCGCCGCGGCAGCGACGAGCTGGACCTGCTCACCCGCCTACACCTGCAGCGGATCAACACCGACGACCAGATGTACGTCGTGGAGATGGTCTTCGACTTCTACGGCGACGCCCTACGTGCGTTCGCCATCGACAAGACCGGCGTCGGGTTCCCGTTGTGGGACCAGCTCAGCCGACACCCGCGCTTCGGCCCGCGCGTGCACGGCTACAACTTCTCCGAGAAGGTCCCCGTCGGCTTCGAGGACCGGCCGATGACCGGCGCGGAGACGATGAAGGACCTCGTCATCGAGCGCAACGTCGTCGAGGCCACCACCGACTGGCTGCGCAACGACTACGTCGACGTCGGCAAGATCCGCCTGCCCTTCGACCGCGAGGTCCTGCTGGAGTTCCAGGGCCAGACCTACACCGTGCAGAAGGACTCCGGCTCTCCGTACGGCAACCGGCGCGTCTTCGGCGGCGGCAGCTTCCACTCCCTCGACGCCATGAAGATGGTCATGGCCGGGAAGTTCCTGCCACCTCTGAAGGCGATGCTCGACGACCACGAAGAGACCGACGCCATCCTCGACATCTTCATCGCCGGCTGATGCCCATGGACTCGATCCCCACCGACGTGTGGGTGGCCTACCGCGAGACCCGCGACCCCGTCCTGTGCGAGCTCATCGCCACCAACTACCAGCCCCTCGTGCTGTACGTGGCCCGCATGGTCGCCACCAACATCCCCTGCTACGTCGACCGCGACGACCTCATCAGCTGGGGCAACCTCGGTCTGCTCGACGCGATCGAGCGCTACGACCCCGACCGCAACATCAAGTTCCAGACCTACGCCATGACCCGTATCCGCGGTGCCGTCATCGACGGCCTGCGCTCGGTGGACTGGGTCCCACGCTCGGTACGCGCCAAGGCCCGCGAGGTCGACCGCGCCTACCACCTGCTGGAGACCGAGCTCAGCCGTCCGCCCACCGGCGACGAGCTGGCCTACGCCACCGGCCTCAGCGCCCGCGAGCTCGGCCTGCTCGCCCAGGAGACCGTCTCGGCGAACTTCGTCCCGCTCGACGACGTCACCCAGGTCGGCCGCGACGGCGACCGCATCGCCACAGCCGAGCTCGTCGAGGACCTGCGCACCGAACACCCCGAGGCCGCCGCCATCGTGAGCGAGATGAAGTGGCTGCTGGCCAACGCCATCGGCCACCTCGTGGAGAACCTGCGGATCGTCGTCACGCTCTACCACTACGAGGGCATCAACTTCTCCGGCATCGCCCAGGTCCTCGGTGTCACCGAGTCGCGCGTCTGCCAGCTGTACGGCCAGGCCATGCTCGCCATCACCCGCGTGCCCGCCTAGCCCCGCCGCAGCCACCGCCCCAGCGCTGCGTACCGCAGCAAGCCGCGCACCTGCTCGTGCACCACCGGCTCCGGCATCGACAGGCGTAGCCCGATCTGGCGGTCCGTCAGACCCCCCTCCACCAGATCCAACACCTGCTGCTCCGTGCCGTGCGTGGCCTCGACCCGCCCGCGCAACTCCCCCAGCAACTCCCGCCGGGCCACCGGATCGAGCAGGGACTCGCCCATGGCCACCCGGCGCACCGCATCGGCGACGTCCGCGCGGACATCCTTGAGCAGGAACCCGGAAGCACCCGCCATCACCGCTGCCAACAGCGCGTCCTGGTCGGCGAAGGCCGTCAGCATGAAACAGCGCAGGCCCTCCATCTCCGAACGCAGCCGGCGACACACGTCGATCCCAGACCCGTCCGGCAACAGCACGTCCAGGATCGCCACCTGCGGCGCGAGCGCCGGGATCTGTTCCAAAGCCTCGGCCACCGTGGACCCCTCACCGACCACCTCGATGTCGCTGTCGTGGGTCACCTTGTGGCGGAGGGCCTCGCGGACCAGCGCGTTGTCATCGAGCAGGTACAGCGTGATCACAGCGGCCTCATCTGATGGGGAGTCAGACCAGTCTGCCACCGGCGACCAAATCTTGGTTCCTGCGACCAGAACGACGACAAATCCGAGCAGAACCAAGTACAGCCGGGGAGCACGGATTGCCTGTCTACGAGGTCGAGGGCACGAAGTCGGTCGGGCATGTCGACCACCTGATCCCTGACGTCGCCATCGAGTTCGCCAGCGGCGCCCTCGTCAGCCGGGAAGCCGTCGAGACCGAGATCGACATCATGCTCGAACACGTCCGCGAGTTCTGGAGCAAGGAACCGGACGAGGTCATGCGCCTCATCGCCGCGATGAGCGCCCGCTGCACCGAGATGTGCATCCACCTGCACCGCCTCGAAGGCCAGCGGCAGTGGAAGCAGGTCCGGACCATGCAGGTCGAACGGCTGCTGGCCGAGCTCGACCGGCAGTTCCGGCTGCACTCACGAATGGTCGAGCTCCGCCGCCAAGACATCGAGCTGCTCAGGTGAGCCCCGGACGAGCCCAGCCATGTCGACGCACGTCTACGGGGAACTGAATGAGTGAGGTCATCGAGGTCAGTTCCGACCTCCAGATCGCCGGGATCCCGGCCAACATCTACAACACCTCCGGGCTCAGCACTGCCGCCATCACCGAGGCGCCCGAGATGCGCCAGCTGGCCAACCAGCTGTCCCGCTGGGTCGACAACGCCCGCGCGGCCACCGGGCGGCACTCGATGTTCGACCGCGGCGCCTACACCCCGCCGGCGAACCCCTACGACGAGATGCGCGCAGCCCGTCACGCCGTGCGCTACGACAACATCGTCGCCGGCGTCGCCGAGATCACCGAGGCCCTGGCCTTCGTCGGGCTCAAGTGGGAGGGGGAGAACGCAGACGACGCCGACGTCTTCAACCAGTGGAGCCGCGACGTCGACCTCGACAACGTCGTGCGGGCCATGTGGCGCGACGAGTTCGCCATCGCCCAGACCGTGGTCGCCAAGATCTGGGGCTGGAAGAACTACACCGTGCGCGGCAAGACCAAGAAGGGCAACGCCCGCAAGAAGAGCTACCGCGTCTGGTGCCCCGTCCAGCTGCGCACCCTCAACCCCGCCCGCTGCGTCCCCATCGACCTCGGCCCCCTCGGCGGCGACCGCATCGCCTGGGCCTCCACCGTCGAGGAAGTCGGCTACTACGAGTCCGTCATCCTCGGCCAGCGCGACGACCCGCTCATGGCCGCCTTCTTCGACGGCGCATACACCCCACCCGCCGAAGACCGCCGGCTCCTGGCCAGCTGGGGCGTGGACGTCAACCACCTGCTGCTGATCGACGGCGAGTGGGTCTTCCGGCACTGCGCCACCAAGGGCAACTTCGAGCCGTTCCCCGAGCCCCGCCTCAAGAGCTGCTTCCAGCTGCTGGACATGAAGACCCAGCTGCTCGCCGCCGACCGGGCCGCCCTCATCGGCAACGCCAACTACATCTTGCTGGTGAAGAAGGGCGACAAGGACGTCCCCGCCAAGCAGGAGGAGATGGACAACCTCCACCGCAACTACAACGTCATCGCCCGGACCCCGGTCATCATCGCCGACCACCGGCTCAACATCGAGATCATCGCCCCCAAGACCGACCTCACCCTGATCCCGGAGAAGTACGAGACGCTGGACAACCGGCTGCTCAACCGGCTCCTGGGCACCCTGACCGTCGGCGGACGTGGCCAGCGCAACGAGACCCAGGTGACCATCAGCGAGATCGTCGCCAAGGTCATGGAGAACCGGCGTCACCTGCTCAAGCGCGCCCTGGAACGCGAGATCGCCCGCTCGATCGTCGAGCACCCCAAGAACGAGGGCGTCTTCGAGGACGAACCCAACCTCGTGTTCACCCCGCGCAACATCTCCCTGGAGTTCTCCCAGTCGATGATCCAGGGCCTCATCGCCCTGCGCACCCAGCGCGAGATCTCCCGCGAGACGCTCCTCGAATGCTTCGGCCTCGACCAGGCCACCGAAGCCCAGCGGCTGGAGATCGAAGAGGACTTCTTCGACGACATCTTCAAGACCATGGGCCTGCCCGGCCAGATGCCCCCCGGCCAGATGCCCGGGCAGAACATGCCGAAGAACCCCGGCCCCAACGGCACAGGGGAGGCCCCGGCCGTGTCCGGTGCCCGCGGCGGACGGCCCGCCGGCGGCGGCACCACCCCGAACAACCCGGTCAAGAAGGCCGCCCCGAAGTCCCCCAAGGGCAACCAGAGCACCAGGACAGCAGCCGAGGAGTTCGGTCCGCAATCTGACGAGTCGACAGACCAGTCATGAGAGCAGCCGTCGGAAAGATCGCCCACTACGTCAGCTGGGGGACGCCCATCCAGCCCGACGGCACCCAGGCGTACGAGTCGACCTGTCGCGCCGCCATCGTCACCACGGTCCAGGGCCCCGCCGTTGTCGGCCTCGCCGTGCTGAACCCCAGCGGCATGTTCTTCCACGAGGCCGTGGCCTTCGACGACGGACTCGACCCCGGCGACGGCAACGGCGTGGGCGCCTCGATGCGCCCGCCGGCTCCCGGCACCTGGCACTGGCCCTGCATCACGGAGGAACGGTGAGCAAGGACGCGAACAAGCCCCACGGCGACGTCACCTACGCCGACCCGGGCTACCAGAAGGACGGCACTAAGCGGTACCCCATCGACACCGCCGACCACGTCCGCGCCGCGATCTCCTACATCTCCCAGCGGTCGAACTCGTCGCGGTACGACAAGAGCCAGCTGGCGGCCATCAAGGCCAGGATCCGGCGCGCGGCCACGAAGTTCGGCGTCGACGTCTCGGAGGACTTCTGATGGCCACCCGCGCCGAGCACTCCGGCTGCATGGTCGCGCTCTACCCGCCCCGCCAGCTGGCCCAGGAGCTGGCACTCGACGAGGGTCTGCCTGCCGAGGAACTGCACCTCACCTTGGCCTACCTCGGCGAGGCGAAGGACGTCGATGTCGCCAAGCTCAAGACCATCGTCGCTGTCCTGGCGGACACCGTCCCGCCCATCACCGCCAAGGTCAACGGCATCGGCTTCTTCTCCGAGAGCCACAACAACACCCCGGTCACCTGGGCCAGCGTCGATGCTCCCGCGCTTCCGTCAGTCCGCGAGCGCCTGGTGCGCCACCTCGTCGAAGCGAACCTCCCGGTTTCCACCGACCACGGCTTCACCCCGCACATGACGCTGGCCTACGCCGACCGACGCGATGTCGAGGTGGCCACCCGCGATCTGACCTTCGATCAGATCTGGGTCGTCGCCGGTGGCGAGCACACCGCCTACAACCTCACCGGAACCCCAAAGCCCGCCGTCGAGACCGCGCGAGGCAGCGCGACCTTCGTCATGTCCAACGGGGGCGGCGGCGCCGGCGCCACCTGGATGGGCAACGGCTTCACGCCCTACACCTTCACCACCCAGGTCGGCGGGAAGACCATCCTCACCGCCCCGGTCGCCCAGCTGCGCACTGAGAAGGCCAGCGCCAACGAGCACTTCCTGATGATCGACGGCGCCTATGTCGGCAGCGAGATCGCCAACCGCAACGGCGCCCTGTGGACGACCGCAGACCTGGAGTTCGGCTACCCCTCCGTCGTGCACGGCCCGCTGAACTGGCTGCACGACGGCCGACTCATCGTCGGGGCCATCACCGACGCCGAGCTGGTCCGACCGCACGAGAAGGCCGCCGAGACCGGGCGCGAGTACCCCTACATCGCCACCACCTCGGCCATGTGGACCTGGCTGTACCCGGAGGAGTCGCACCTGGTCCAGCAGGCCGCTGAGTGGAACAAGCTCTGGCTGTCCATGGAATGCATCAGCGAGAACGTCCTATGCACGGGCGACGGCGGATGCAACACATCATTTCCATACATGCAAATGATCCGCGGCCAGGCATGCGAACACCTCCGCGAGCGCTCTTCGATCCGCCGACTGGAAAACCCTACATTCCTCGGCTGCGCACTCATCGTCCCGCCGGCGCGCCCAGGTTGGGCTTTCGCGAACGCCTCAGTGAAGGCGCGAGCCGAAGCGCTCGCCGAAGCCGCATTCGACCAAGCCGGACACCCCCCCGTCTCGGCCACGGAGTGGGAGCAGCTGATGGCGCAGGTCATCGCAGCTGCCGAGATCGGCTGAATTCCATAGTTCAGCGGGGGTGCCGATTGCTCCAGCGAGATGGCTACGCGGAGAGTCCAAGAGGCACATGACGCGCTTCTGGCCAACATGCCAGAAGGTGCTACCCACGCGACTTGCTCCCTCTGCCCGGCTCCCGTCTCGCCGGAAAAAGCAACGGAGGGAGGAGCCTCGATGGCCGACGAGCGGACCTACACCGCTGTCGAACACAAGGCAATCCTGGAGACCGAGGTTGCTCGGGCTATCGCGGACCTTCGCGTAGCGCGTGAGGAGCTGGAGACGGAGAAGTCCGGACTCCAGACCAGCATCACGGATCTCCAGAAGGAGAAGGCCGACCTGCTCACGCGGGTCGACAAGGCCGAGGCCGAGAAGGCCGCAGCGGAGAAGGCCAAGGCCGACATCGAGGCTGAGTTCACCACGTTCAAGGCGGACCTGGACCGCAAGAACGAGATCGCTCAGCTCAAGGCCGACCGCACCGCGAAGGCGAAGGCCGAGCTCGCCGGTGTCGGCGAGGACTACTTCACCGAGGAGCGGTGCCAGCGCTGGGCGGAGATGTCCGCCGAGGCGTTCGACGCCGTCCTCGCCGACCTCACCGAGTCCGCGGCCAAGAAGCCGCCCATGGACGAGGACGAGGCCAAGAAGGCCAAGGACGCCAAGGCCAAGAAGGACACCGAGGACCCCGAGAAGGCCGCCCGCGAGACCGCCGCATTCAAGGGCGGCGCTGAGCCGACGGCACACACGGGCTCCACCTTCATGCAGCTCATGGCTGCTCGGCGCACCGCATAAGGGAGGAGGAAAAGTGGCAAGCGACTACGGACTCAACTTCGGCTTCCGCGTCTCGGACGAGTCCAAGCGAATTGCAAACGGCACTGAGCTGCGCACGCCTGCGAGTGGGCCCACCCTCCTGTGCGGCACGCTCGTGGAGCAGGACCCGGCTAACCCCGGCTACCTGCGTGTGGCGGCTTCCGGCGCCAACCCGCGCCCCGGCACTTGCGGCCTGCTTCTGCAGGAAGAGGTCTGGGACCGCACGATCTACCAGGCCGACCAGATCGACTCTTTCGAGCTCGGCAAGTGCCTTCCGAACCGGCTCTCGGTAATCACGAACGGCGCCGGCACGAAGGTCTGGTTCAAGAACACCGCCTCCCAGTCGCGTATCGACGGCCGCAATGTTGCCGCGGTGACGATGTTCGCCACGGCGAATGTCGCCGTCGGCCGCGGTCTCGCTTGGGACGGCACCAAGTACATCGACGTCGCCTCTCCGACGGCAGCCACCTCGATCGGTGAAGTCACCAAGGTCGGGACGGGCTACGTCGAGGTCCTCCTCAACAAGTAGAAAGGGGGTTCATCGCAATGACTGCAGCGACTACTGCATCTGCTCTGATGCAGGCTCGTGGGTCCGTGGACCCCTGGGGTCGGGACCACGCGAAGACGGCCGAGCTGGCCGCTCTGCGCGAGAAGATGAACGAGGAAGCCCGCCAGAACTGGGACAACAGCGACTGGCAGCGTCAGGTGGCCGCGGACATCGCGAACACCCTCGACTACCAGTTCACGTTCGAGAACGAGTTCCAGCGGTACTTCCGCGTCGAGCGCGTCGGCGAGTTCGACCGCTTCCGTATCCGTGAGCGCCGGGGCATGAAGGTCTTCTTCACCTCGCGCGGCGGATACATCGAGGAATCCCAGATCCGCAAGGAAGACTGGACCCTCCCGCGCGACACGATGGGCTTCCACGTCTCGGAGCACATCGACAAGCTGCGGATGAACTTCGCGGACACCATGGAAGACCTGGTCGGTCTCGGCCAGATGCGCATGGAGGCCGAGGTCAACCGCCGCATCTTCCAGATGCTGCAGCAGGCCATCCCGAACACCAGCGACTACTACGTCTCCACCACCGGTCTGACCAAGGCCGAGGTCGACGCAGCGCTGCGCGAGGTCCGCGACGCGATCAAGCCGAACGGCCTCGGGCCGGTCCCGGTCACGATCATCGGTCGGGCCTCGATGGTCGACAAGATCAGCGACTTCAACCTCGGGTTCGACCCTGAGGCCACGTCAGAGATCCGTGGCCGTGGGCGTCTCGGCACTTACCGTGCCGCGAACGTCCAGCAGATCGTCAACTACACCGACGACGACGGCGAGAGCTACATCCCCGCCAACGAGCTGTGGATCTTCGGCGGCGACGTCGGCCGGTTCGCGCTCTACGGCGGCGTGCAGGTCCACTCGTGGCGCGAGGACACCGTGGACTACATGCACTACCGGGCCCGCAAGGACCTCGGCGGCCTGATCCACCACCCCGAGCAGGCCCGCCGGATCGTCGACTCCTCGGTCACGCCGTAGGTCTGACGGCTCGTCACAACCAGCGCCCGGCCCTCCTTCCGAGGGGCCGGGCGCTGTTGTGTTCCCGCACTTGCCTCCCCCTGGACCCAGGTCGATCGAGACACCAGGAGAGGGAGGTGTGGTGCCAGCTGTCCGCTGCGACGTCGTCATCGAGCAGGGCGCGACCTTCCACATGGAGTACACCTGGCTCGGCGCAGACGGCGTGCCCATCGACCTTACCGACTACACCGCGCACTCCCAAGTGCGCGCCAGCCACGTCGCAACCGAAGTCCAGCTGGACATGTCCAGCGAGAACGACCCGCTCGAAGACGACACTTGGATCTCCCTGGGCGGGGCTAGCGGCCTGGTCATCCTGCACGCCGGCGCCGACGCCACCCGCGCCATCACCGTGCTCTCCGGGGTCTACGACGTCGAACTGACCAGCCCCGGCGGCGACGTGTACCGCCTGGCCGAGGGCCGCGTCAGCGTCACCCGCGAGGTCACGCGATGACCAACCTCCGCCTCGACGATGCCGAGCCCGACGTCGTCCTGCTCACCGAAGACCAGCGCAGCGTCATCGTCCACGCCACCTCCACGGTCGTCGTGGGCCGCACTCCCGAGAGCGTCGTCATCCCTGCCGGCCCGCTCGGCCCCCCTGGCCCACAAGGGATTCCCGGACCCACCGGCCCGCCAGGTCCGACCGGACCGCGAGGTCTCGCGGGCGGCGAGACCTACCTGCACATCCAGGCCGTCCCCGCTGCGACCTGGATCATCCCGCACTCCTTCGGCCGCCTCGTGAACGTCGTGCTCGTCGACGACAGCGGCGAGGTCTTCCTGGCCGACATCGCCCAGTCCGAGGGGCTGGTCTCCATCACCTTCCCCACCCCAACGACAGGGCGCGCCCTGCTGTCCTAGGGAGAACTCCGCATGGCCGTCAAGCTGCACACCGGTGCCGACTTCAACAACCAGCGCGCCCGCGCTGCCGCAGACCCCACCGCTGCAACCGACCTCACCACCAAGCAGTACGTCGACAACCTCATCAACGGTCTACGGTGGAAGCAGCCCGTCCGGGTCGCCACCACCACCAACGGCACCCTGGCCACGGCCTTCGCCAACGGTCAGACCGTCGACGGCGTCACTCTGGCGACGGGCGACCGGATCCTGGTCAAGAACCAGACCACGCAGTCCGAGAACGGCATCTACGTCGTCGCCGCCTCCGGCGCACCCACGCGTGCGAGCGACGCCGACTCCGCCTCGGAACTGTCCGGCGCGACCGTCCTGGTCACCGAGGGCACCACCAACGCCGACAAGGCGTACACCCAGACCGCCGACAGCATCACCCTCGGTACCACGAACCTGACGTGGACTCAGTTCGGTGGTATGACCACCTACACCGCTGACGGCCAGGGCATCGAGCTGGTCGGCAGCACGTTCTCCCTGGAGCTCGACGGAACCAGCCTGTCGAAGTCCGCCTCCGGTGTGCGCATCGGAACCAACGCCGCGGGTGCCGGCCTCACCGAGTCCAACGGCATTCTCGCCGTCGGTCAGGGCACCGGCATCACCGTCGCCGCGGACACCGTCTCGATTGACACCTCCGTCGTCGTGCGCAAGTACGCCACGGCCGTCGGCGACAACTCCACCCTCAGCTTCGCCGTGACCCACAACCTCGGCACCCGCGACGTCGTCGTCCAGGTCTTCGAGGCCGCCACCCCCTACACCCAGGTCCTCGCCGACGTCACCGCCGACACCGCCAACCAGATCACCGTCGCCTTCGGAACTGCGCCCACCACTGGGCAGTACCGCGTGGTCGTCCAGGGCTAGCCGATGCCGATCCTGGAATCCCTGCGCATCAAGAAGAACGCCGCGGCCGGGAAGGTCCTCATGGCCGACGCGCTCGGCAATGCCACCTGGCAGAACGTTCCGACCAGCTCGGCGGGCGTGTTCGACGGCGGTAGCGCGACGACCAACTACGCCGGCGTGGCCGGGATCGACGCAGGCGGTGCTGTGTGACGGTCATCCAGATCCAGGTCCGCCGCGATACCGCCACCAACTGGGGCACGGCCAACCCCGTCCTCGCCTCCGGTGAGCACGGCCTGGACACCACGAACAACCGGCTCAAGATCGGTGACGGCACCACCG
>Ga0154001_1000676_pt1 | contig 10857 bp, 2 predicted proteins | sample TSNJ085MetaG_FD_104699 | JGI IMG/M metagenome (GOLD analysis project Ga0154001, IMG submission 104699) | Attine ant fungus gardens microbial communities from New Jersey, USA - TSNJ085 MetaG | ecosystem: Host-associated > Fungi > Mycelium > Unclassified | place: USA: New Jersey, Wharton State...
GTGATTTGGCTTACTGAGTCCTACTCTATTTATACTCCTACTCCATTGTACGCCTTAAGGTTTTGCATCAGGTGTTTAAATGCATGGGAGACTTTTTCCTGCTTGGGGTTCTCATAACACCAAACCTTCTACACCCCCAACACACCCTTCCTTTCCTTTCCTCTATTTCTGCCCTTAGTTTGGCCAGAGCATGCCATTGGTTGAGCATACTGCCCATAAGAGAGTTGTATTGTTTCAGAGACATGGTGCTACATCTCCAGAAAAGTCAAAATAGGAGTGATCTTACTAATGTTACATCTACTGGGGCACAAGATCTTCACCTAGCTAGACACCTACTGCTCTACTTGCTACTGCCCTAATACTATAGTTGTACTATCACCCCAAGAAGGGGATCTCTAACCTAAATGCCTTTCTAAAGATGTGGTATTACTCCTCTGCATGTACAGCCCACAATGGAACTTCAGCACAAGGTTTATAGAGTGAAAGGAATACAAGTAAACTACTGAGTACTGCTCAATTGCAAGGTCAGATCTTAGACACAATACCTAAGCTTGGTACTGCGCTTCTACTGTCAATCCCTAACTGATTAACAAGTCCTCTTAAGCCAAGGGCCCAGCTATGTATGGAGGTAACTAGTGGTCATGGTGACCACTGGTTGAGGGTTGAGATGGTTATGAGAGTAAGGATGAGCAAGGTCCAAGGCAGACAGTGCTCTAGATGTGGAATTGAGTTCTAGTATAGTGACTTAGCCTGAGGTGACTTAATCACCCTCCTAGTCTGAGTTGACAAGGAGAACTTGATAGAGTTCTCGTTTATTTGCTATACACTACTTATACATGTTTCTGTATTTACTCTTATTTATAAAGTCCCACATGTCTCTTTTGAGTCATTTCCTCTCATGCATCCATTGGTTACTTAGTAAAAGAAAAGAAAAATAAATAATGACTTAGTTGTTTGGCCAAGTCATAACACTTCTTATATAGATTGAGGAAGAGAGAACCCCCTCTCTCCTAGATCCAATCTATTCCTTGCTCTCCTTAGAACTTCAAACTCTGTGGGACTTTATTGATAAGAACCTCAAGACTGGATTGATCAGACCTTTATAATCTTTATATAAGGCCCCTGTCCTTTTTGTTAAGAAAAAAAATAGTTTCTTGAGACTATGTGTCAACTATTGGAGCTTGGACAGGATTATTTACAAAGACCACTACTCTATTCCCCTAGTGGTAGATCTTCTAGATGTGTCCCAAAAAGCTAGGATCTATACTAAGATTGACTTGAGAAGTACATACTACCTCATAAAAATTGCTGAGGAAGATGAATGGAAAACTACATTCAGAACATGGTATGGCTTGTACAAATGGCTGGTCATGCCATTTGGTCTATCCAATGCCCCATCTGCTTTTCAAAGGCTGATGAACAAAATATTCACTGATTTATTAGACATATGTGTTGTTATCTACTTAGATAATATACTAATCTACTCTGATATCCTCAAGGACCATAAACAACAAGTAAAAGAAGTCCTGTGTCAACTGTGGGCTCATAGACTATACATATCCCCTGTAAAGTACATTTTTCATAAGGAAAAGATAAAATTTCTGGGATATATACTGGGGTCTGAGAAAATACAGATGGACTTAGAGAAGATGTGCATTATCAAAGAATGGTCTATACCTTGTTGAGTTAAGGACATACAAGTGTTTCTTGGTTTTGCAAATTTTTATAGGAGATTCATCTACAACTACTCAGAATTGACTATACCACTTACATGATTAACCAAAAAAGACTTTGCCTAGTTCTGGACAATAGACTACTAGATTGCTTTTGACTCATTGAAGAATGCATTCACTAGAGCACCTGTCCTCACTCACTAGGATCCTGAAGCCTCCATCATAGTAGAGACAGATACCTCCAACTATACCTTGGCCACCATTCTATCCATTTATGTTAAGGGAGATATCTACCCAGTCACTTTTTACTCTAGAATATTCAACTTTACAGAAATAAACTACAATGTACATGATAAGGAGCTACTTGTGGTTTTTGAAGTTTTCAAGAAGTGGTGACACTACCTCAAGGGGATCTCTATACTGGTAGACATGGTCACCAACCACAAAAATTTAGTATACTTTAGTGGATCTAAGCTTCTGTTGAGACAGTAAGTATACTGGTTTGAATATCTAGCACAATTTAATCTACTGATTTAATTTAGGCCAGGACACTTAGGTACAAAACCAGATGCACTGATATAAAGGCCAGATCTCTACCCTACAAAGGAGGACTAATTGCTTAAGATAACAAAACCCCTAAATCACCATCTATTATTCACCCAAGAATAACTAACACTCCTACTAAGAGTGACTTATCTAGAACCACCTCCTGTTAAGACTCTAGACCACAAGAGTGAATATATGCTTCAACCTTGAGCCTATATCAACACTTGGTATCTCTTTGCCCCTCTACAAAGGGTCTGATTAAGGTTTTCAGAAGAGTTATATCAAAAAGATAAATATTGAGGCTTTTAGTCATACTCCACAAGTTAGTCCAAAGACTGGAGAGAATGTGGGGTTCCAAGAGAAGTAGGTTTGGACCATAGAAAAAGAGAACTTGCTATTTTCTTTTCTTTCTGGATTGTATTTATCCTAACTAGTAATGTCACAGAAACTACTATCCTAAGTACTAGTAAGTAACATGAGTGACTAGTTGAGTTAGAGTCTATAAATGGGTTAGTCCAAGGTTTCCCTATTTATCCTAAAGTTTATAACTATTATAAGATTTGTCCATAATTACCCCAGAGTTTATCCAATGTTTCTCCTTTAGTCTAATGTCTATAATTAGTCCAATTAAGTCTGAAGTCCTTTCTTTCATCCTAATCTTGATTGTCATGACTTGGCAAAATGGCTAAGTCATTATTTTATTTTACTTTCTTTTTATTTTCTTATTTGGACTTACTATATAAGAAAGGAGTGCAGAAAAGGATCACATGACAATGTTGCATGTCACAGTCACATATCAGTATGCACATGAATGATGTCACATGATAAGTGTGGGAAAGTAGTGCACAGACCATGTAGTAGTTGTATAAGTAGTGTTGTTATGAGACTATCGCAAATGGCCACTTACTGATTTGTGAGTTGATGATTTAATAATTAAAAGGCTCAAAAAAGCAATGTTTAGACAGTAGCAAAAGATATTGTTAAGTCTAAGGTTTATCCTCAAACATACAGTCCTTAAATACATGATTGTGGTGGTCTGTGCACTAGAACAGCCTACCACATGATCACTATCTATTGTTTTACATATAGGAGTGTTATTGATCTTGAAATAGAAATAACCTAACCATCTTAGGGCAGTCCTTTGTTCTATTCAAGAACAGATGATAATCTATGGATAAAGATCAGTGTTATATGCAAATATTGAGGACCTTGTATCTCTATAGTATAAGGGCAACAATGAGTGATTAGCTGGAAGTCACACTAAAGAGCTTAGTAAGGGTCCCAGAAGCTAGAGTGATATTCAAGTAAGGGTAAATCTACCAATACAAGCCCTTATATATACTACAAAGGATGGTCTATGTGCAGTCATGTGAGCTACAGTCCAATAATAGCACTTCCTAACTTAGATAAATAGAATGATCAAGGTGATATGCAGACTGAGAGATAAGAGAATAGATTGTCATAACTCAGCCAAATGGCTAAGTCATTATTGATATTTCTTTTCTTTTCCTTTTATTTAAATTAGGAAATCAATGGACACGCAAGAGGGAACAACTCAAAGGAGATGTGTGGGACTTTATAAATAGAAGTAAACACAAAATATGTATAAGCAGTATATAGCAATTGAATGAGGACTCTATCAAGCTCCCCTTGTCAATTCAAACTGGGAGTGGATCTAAGTCACCACAGTCTAAGGTCTTACATAGATGAATAGGCATCATAAGATAAGATAAACTAGATAAGTGTGAACCCAGTATCACAAACTTCATTTGGACCATAACTCTAGAAATACTTGACCGATTTTGATAATTTAAATGGCCACCAAAAGCCCTGAAAAAGATCTTTCAAACAGTACCAAAAGTGTCTCAAGGTGATCAGTATTCACCAAGTTATCAGCAGATCAGTCAGTGATCACCAAGTCACCAGATACTAAATCGCCAATATCTCAGGAACCACTTAACATAATCATTTGCTTCAACTACCATCATGAAGCTCTCTTCAATGCACTTCTTTCAGCTATAAATAGATCCCAAGGCAATAAGATCCCATGGAGATACAAGGTCCTCAATGTTTGCACATAACACTGATCTTTACCCATAGATTATCATCTGTTCTTGAATAGAACAAAAAACTGCCCTAATACAGTTAGGTTATCTCTATTTCAAGAAAAATAGCACTTCTATATGTAAAACAATAGATAGTGATCATGTGGTAGGCTGTTCTAGTGCACAGACCACCACAATCATGTATTTAAGGACTGTATGTCTGAGGATAAACCTTAGACTTAACAATATCTTTTGCTACTGTCTAAACATTGCTTTTTTGAGCCTTTTGATTATTAAATCATCAACTCACAAATCAGTAAGTGGCCATTTGTGATACCCAGTACTTAGCTAAGCCCTATCCTAGGGTGATAGCTGTTCTCTTATATAATAGATCTATCACAGTTGTACTATAGATGTCATGAGTCACTGCAACAATGTATTTATAGAACAACAGACAAGAGAATCAAACCCACTAGTCTCTTGGTGGATTGTAGAGTACCATCAGTATAAATGAGGGCAAATAGTGTACTTGTATAAGTAGCTGATACAATTGAGCAAGAACTTCATTGAGTTCTCTTTGTAACCCTCAAAGACTTAGCTTCTGAGTTACCTCAACTTGAGTTGCACAACAATAGACCAGTAGTCATACAAGGTTTTCATCTGGGCCTCTGGCCCAGCTTGAACTCTCTACTAATTCTGAGTAAAGTTGATATTGTGTTGTCTGGCAGGTTACTATGCTCCCTACCTCCAACAGTCTGTGAAATAATGTACAGTGTTGTCTGGCAGGTCACTGCGCTCTCTTTCTTCAACAGTCTTAGTATTGTTTATAGTATGCTATACTTCCTTTCTCCAATATACTCTTGTCTGCAGTGTGCACAGTCAGTAGTATTGTATCCAGTCTGTTATACTCCCTTTCCTCCAACAGATTATAGTTTGCTATACTTTTTTTCTCCAATAACTGCCAGTAGTATTGCCTGTAGTCTGCTATACTCCTTTTCTCTAATATTCTGCAGTGTACTATACTTCCTTCCTCTAATACTTTGCCTAATTTTCTGTACTTTTTTCCAATTTTTTCTGATATTTTTCTAATTTTTAATCAATTTATTGTAATTTTTGAGTAAAAGAGAGGCTGTGGGAACAATTAGGTACATGATTTATTAGCACTATCATCCCACATGCAAAAGCCATTAGATAAATCTTAGTCATGATTAGATGAAGCTTTGTCATGCTTAGAAAGCCCCATCATTTCCCATATTCTTTTTGCATACATAGTAGATACTATATAGTTTACTACTATACCAAAAGGGCAATGTTAGCAAGGCTACTTGCTAACAAGGGTCCAGCTATTTATGTAGTTCATTAAACAGGTATTTTGTTATACCTCGATGTCACTATTTAGTAGTCACTTTTTTGTAACAAGATTAGTGTTATGTACAAACATTGAGGATCTTGTATCTCCATGGGATCTTATCACCTCTGGGTCTATTTATGACCAAAAGAAGTGTATTGAAGAGAGCTTCACAGTACATATTGAAGCAAATGATTATGTCCAGCAGTTCCTGAGATATCAGTGATTTAGTATTTGGTACCTTGGTAGTTACCAACTGATCTCCTGATAACCCAGTAAATGCTGATCACTTTGAGATATTCTTGGTATTGTTGGAAAGGTCTTCTTAAGGGCTTTTTGTCAAGTTCTGAATCACAAGTGAGAATTAACTAGCCCAGTCAACCTGTCCCTAGAGGGATTTACCAGGGGAAGAGAGAGAGAGAGAGCAAGTAGAGAACTAGAGAGCAAGATGAGTTCTAGAAGCTAGTTAGAGAACAAGTTAAGAAGTTTCTGTCTACTGAGTCACCAATATATATCCACTATTATGTAATTAATTCCTGGATCTTATGTCAGCATGTGCATCAGTGCTACTGTGGTTGTCCTGGGTGTCACAATTGTGACACTTTCAGTGGCCATTTATATCATCAAAATCAGTCAAGTATTCCTGGAATTAGGTCTGAATGAAGTTTGTGATATAGATAGTGTAGTTAGTTTGTACTAACCATCTGTTTGTACCCTAACATAACCTACCTTGTACCCTCTCCTGTTCATATTTCAACACAGCATTCCAAAGTACAACTGCATCTTTCCCTCAAGTATCAACAAGTCAAATCTCAAACCATATATCAGGTCAACTTTTCAGCAACAATCAGAACAAGTTATCACCATATTGACTCCCACTTCCAGACTGGAAAGAACACAAGAAGTCAAAAAGATCCTAGATTCCCAATGGAGAGGAGATTGGCTACAGTATTTGATCAAATGGCAAGGACAACCTCTAGAAGAAACATAGGAAGATTGATCAAACATCCTACAAGGAGCTGTTAAGACATACCATGACTATCATCAAAAACATCCAGATGCCCCTTGAATGCCAACAATCCGTATCCCAGGAAGATGATGGTGTCGCGAAGATGTGATGATAGGAGGGGTATAATGTAACAGTTTGACACGTGATCTCCTTAGCTATACATGTGAATGCGTAGTTTGGCATCTTGGCTTCGACCTGGTCAATACATACCTTTGAATTTCCTACCAAAGAGGTTAGAGATCGTAATAGTGCGCCTGTAGTGAACCCATCGGGCCATTTTTCATCTATTCACACATTCGTGGGTTTCCACATGCGTATCATTGATCATTTTGTCATCAATATCAGTTTTGTACCGTAAGACGAGGGGTCATGTGCAGTTTTGTAGCGATGATGTTTGGCGATATTGACTTCGGCATATCAGTGATAGCAGACAAAACACGAGTTTCAGATGATTGTCATTACATCCAGGCTATTCTTGCTGTTCAGATAAAATACTATAGGTGTTTTCGCTGATGCAGTATGCCTACTCCTTATGCTACTTCAAACTGCGATCGAGCACCGCGTGAGAAATATATGATAAAAAAGATATCACTTGATGAAATCTTTTCATATGGATCGGAGTGCCTCGGAAAGTTCACGATATTGTATTTGCGAGGCACTGTCTACCAACAGGTAAGCATCTACATCGTTTACCTGGATAAGTAAAAATCAGAAAACACTAAGTTCAGCAATCAGGATTTGTTCACCGAGACGCCCTTAAGTTGTTGTCTGCTTGTTTAATGTTGTATGTGCGTTCAGCTAAACATGCTTACAGGCTCATCACCTCTTGGGAATTGAGACAGAATACTCAGCTGGAAAAGTTAATCACACCATGTAAAGAACTATCAGTCCATCTTACCCTCAATATCAACTGGCAAACTCATCGCCGGGTCTTGAACATCATCAATGATAGTAAACTTTTTATACAAGTTTGGATTACATGCTATTTAGCAAGGTGGAGCGATAGCAGTATTTTTTCAACGCAGACTTACCAATCCTTGTGGTAAAGTTCGCATCATGCTCCTTGCCTTGTGATACTCCCCCTTATTTTGATGCGATATCAGCTGAGGTGTAGTCGGACATGCGATGTGGGCTGTTGCTTAGTAAATTTGACATGAATGACAGTTTCGAATGCAAGAAACAAAATCTGGACCCGTGTACTCCGGAAATTCTTATTAACTTTCATTATGGATTCTCCCTGTAAACGTTCCTCGAAGCTTTATTACGATCCCTGAGTTCTACTTACCGGCCGTTTCATTTCCTTGCCATGCATTCATATTTCAAGGTTTTTTATATCCTCGTCTCCACGATTGCCCTTTGGATCACCTTTACGCCCCCTAATCTACCCCCTGACAAAGGCGAAGGAGCGGATTCAACAGTATTGGAAGTCCTCTTCAGACAACGCTTTTTGCTTCTCCTAACCAAAGTGAGCTATCAAGATATCAAACTATTGTTGAAGCTACTAATTTGTCAATCCGCCTTTTGAGAGCATTTGCATTTGCATTGCTCTTGCCGAAACAGCAGTCATCGTTGCTCTACATGTACCTGGCCAATTTGACTCCGGCTTGGTGCTGTCGTATCTCATTCTTCCTGGTGGGACTGCGGAACACATCAGCACCCCGCTCTTATCTATCATTGGAGCATTCATGGTAACTCTTGGAGGCCTCATAAGACTTGAGTGTTATCGACAATTGGGCACGATGTTTACCTTTGAGATGAGCATTCGAAAGGATCATATACTTGTCACGTCGGGACCCTATGGTGTAGTTCGCCATCCAGGATATACTGGAATTCTTCTTGTCATCAGTGGGATGTTGCTTTTGCATGCATCTGAAGTGAGTTCATACTGACAGCAAAGATTACTACCATTAAATGTATCTCAGGGCTCTTGGTTGAGGGAGAGTGGCGTGCTGAATATTAAAGTGATTAAAATATTCCTAGGATTTTTTTGTGGATTAGTTGCAACCATGATGGTTGGACTACTGAGACGTATGTCAAAAGAGGATAAGGCATTGTATCTGTTGGCCGGAAAAGAATGGGAAGACTGGGCTGAGAGGGTCCCATATAGGCTGTTCCCCTCCATCTATTGATTGCCCAAGCTTTTATTGATGGGTCATCTAGGCTGCTTCCTTTTATCTAATAACTGTACAATATGTTGTATCAGAATGAAGATGATGAATTCAAAGAGTAGTCTATCCAAGCCATTGGGACAATGCACATGCTCTCAAATTCATTAATGTCATTGTCACAAGAGAAAATAGTAATCTACATACCAGAAGTCTATGAAGGTAAGTCAGACTTTAACATAAGATGAGCTTTCTCTCCAGGTAATGTAAGCTAATTAAGGTCTACCAGGGATAGGGTAATATTGAAGAGGACCACCACATAGAATAATAACAAGTGAGTGTTCTATATATAGTTATATGAGTAGGTATTGTTATAACCTGACTTGTTCAGCTCAGGCTACTATAAGGGGACTAACCAACATGTTAATGCATAGTCATGAAGACTTAGGGTTCACCCAAGGTAGATGTTCAGAAAGAACTCAGTTGTAAGGCCTTAGACTGTGATGACTTAGGTCTACTCCTAGTCTGAGTTGACAAGGAGAACTCAATGGAGTTCCTGTTAAATTTCCTACACTACTTATACAACTACTACATGGTCTGTGCACTTTCTTCCCATGGTTCCCATGTGACTTAGTCATGTGATACTTTCTCGTGCTCCATCCTTGTGTAGTAAGTCCAGAAAGGAAAAGAAAGGAAAAGAAAAGAAATAATGACTTAGTTGTTTTGCCAAGTCATGATATCAGTAGAGTTCCCTGTTAGATTTTAGTGCCTACTTATACAAATATCCCTTGGTCTGTGTGCTTATCTCCTGTAATTACATGACCTTACTAAGAACTATACATATCTTACATAAGTCTTCCCATGATATTCATATCCTTCTTGCATTATACTCCTGAATGTTATCCACTAAGTTGAGGAATGTACAGGAAATAGTTTCTTTTCCAGAAACCATCTTATAACAATGGATCTTATATGTTCAGGTAAATGGACTTGATAAGAGTGGGATCCCAGTTTCCCTATAATTTCAAAAGGTCCCAGATAGTATTTGGATAGTTTCTTAGAAGGTTGTATAGTTTGGATGTATTTAGCTAGGACAAATACAAGATCTCCCACCTTAAAGTTGGGAGGTATGGAGCATTGAGCATTGTCATGAGTCGCCCCAACTATAACAAAGTACTATAAATAGATTGGGCATGAACTGGAGTCAAACTGGTAGCTGATGGATAGCTTGTAGTATTAACAAGAACAAATAGTATACCTGTATATATAGTAGACTACAATTAAGCAAGAACTCTATTGAGTTCTCTTCTAACCCTGAAGAACTGCCTTGAGTTAAACCCTAGCTTAAGGTTTCTGAGTCAGTCACTGACAAGCATCTATAGAGCCTTGGTAGCAGTTTTGGGCTTCAGCAATTGATTATTTCAGTTTTGCATGGACTGACTCTAGTTCTACCATAAATGGTTGGACTGAATTGGATAGGAGGTCATGGTTAGGGTATGTCTGTAATCTGGGGTGGTACTTCTTGTTAGTAAAGAAGGGCAACACTCCTGTGGTAGCTAATGTTGTATTATTGTATACAATTTCTGCTAATGGGAGTAGCTAGGACCAATTAGACTGTTTATAGTTGCAATATATCCTAAGGTATTGCTTGAGAGTCTGGTTGGTATACTCAGTCAGTCTGTCTCCTTCAGGGTGGTAGCCTGAGGTGAAAGATAGTCTCATGTCCAGAGCTACTGCCAGAGAGTAAAAGAACCTTGAAACAAACTCTTATTCTCAATCTGAGGTGATGTAAGAGAGTACTCCATGTTTGGAGAATACATGTAACACAAAGAGTTTGGCAAGGGTTGGTGCATCAATAGTTTGGTAGATCAGGATAAATATAGCCTACTTGGTTAGTCAGTCAACTATCACCAGGATGTCTATATAGCCATTTGAGACTGGGAGCTGCTTGATAAAGTCCATTGTTAGTGTAAGGTCATGAAAACTTTAGAGCTCAACCAAGATAATTTATCACAAATGGCCACTTACTGATTTGTGATTGCTTGATTTGATAATCAAAGTGTTCAAAAAAGCAAAGTTAGACAAGCAGCAAAAGATGTTGTTAAGTCTAAGGTTTATCCTCAGACATACA
>Ga0154001_1000678_pt1 | contig 10834 bp, 11 predicted proteins | sample TSNJ085MetaG_FD_104699 | JGI IMG/M metagenome (GOLD analysis project Ga0154001, IMG submission 104699) | Attine ant fungus gardens microbial communities from New Jersey, USA - TSNJ085 MetaG | ecosystem: Host-associated > Fungi > Mycelium > Unclassified | place: USA: New Jersey, Wharton State...
GACAGGTTGGGCAAGGCACTTTACCCGGCGTCCCGGAACGTCCGCCCGATGACCTCGCGTTACCCGGCCGAATGGCAGCGCTGGAAATAATCGCCGAGGCGGGAACGGTTCCGCTCCCGCCTCGACGCGGCAGTTGCACTGCGCGCAGCGGACGCGGCCTACCACCCCGCGCGTTTGAACAGACCCAGCTGGTCGACCCGAAACAGCCGCGCCGGCCGCTGGTTGCCGAGCTGGTAATCGTCGGTCGCGATCAGCACGCCCGCGTCGTCGACCGCTTCGCCGGGCTGCACGTCGCCGACCTTGATCCCGAGTCGCGAACGGAATGTCGCCCGCGTTACCGTCTCGCCGAACACCGCTTCGTAGGTATGCTGCAGCTGGGTCAGCGTGAATTTCTCCGGCAACAGCCAGCATGGCAGCGTCGAATAGCTCGACTTGTTGCGCACGCGCAGCACGGCGGCGCGGATCTGCTCCGCATGGTCGAAGGCCAGCGCGGGAAGCCGGTCCACCGGATAGAGCCCGAACACGCCCGATTCAGCCCCCGTCAGACTCTCCAGCGGCACGAGCGCGACGTAGCTGATCGCGACCGACCACCCGCGCGGGTCCCGTCCCGGGCCGGCGAACGTCTGAAGCTGCTCGATGTAGCGCGGTTCAAGCTGCGTTTTCTCGCGCAGCATGCGATACACCGCGTCTTCGAGCGAACCGTCCTCGTTCGTGTGGATATAGCCGCCCGGCAGCGCCAACGCCCCGCGGCACGGTTGCTGGCGGCGCTCGTGCAGCGCCACCAGCAATCCCTCTTCCGACAACGTCAGCAGCACCACATCGACGCTCACGTCCGGTTTTTCGTAGCCCTTTTTCATGCCCTACCCCTTGCCCTGTCCAACCTGAAAAAAGTTTAGCAAACATAGTTGCAGAAAGCGACTATGTCGGTCTATACTTCGCAGCAAGTTAGTCGCACTTTCCAACTATGTAAGAGGCAGCGATGTTGAACATCACCGCGGTGACCACGATGCAGCACGACGCCGAGTCGTCGCTGAAGGCGCGTAATCCGGTCGGCCTGAAGGTTCTGAAATTCCCGGGCGGAGAAATGCATGTCACGGTCCAGACCGGCGTGCCGGCCGGGCAGCTCGAACTCAACGCGCATCTTCCGGATGCCGCCGCCGTCATGACGCTGCTGATGACCACCGACGCGCTGCGCCGGGCCTATCCGGACACGCCGCTCGATCTGCACCTGCCCTACGTGCCGTACGCGCGCCAGGATCGCGTGGCGAATCCCGGTGAATCGCTCAGCGCCAAGGTGTTCTGCGACCTGATCAACGCCCAGCACTATCGCCGGGTCGTCATCCAGGACCCGCACAGCGACGTGACGGCCGCGCTGCTGGACCGGGTCGTGATCGACGATCCGTTGCCGGCCCTGCGCCGTGTCGTCGAACAGGTTCTCAGGAGTCGTTCGAGCCTCGCGCTGGTCGCGCCAGACGCGGGTGCCCGCAAGCGCGTGCTGAAGCTGGCTTCACAACTCAATTCGCAGCTCGACCCGCAACTCGACCTGCCCGTCGTGTTCGCCGACAAGGTCCGCGACACCCGCACGGGCGCCATCACCGGAACCGCGATTCAGGGCGACCTGCCCGAATGCGCGCTGCTGGTGATCGACGACATCTGCGACGGCGGCCGCACCTTCACCGAACTTGCGCAGGCGCTCGATGCAAAGCAGGCCCGCGGTGCCGCGCGCAACCCGCTGTACCTGTACGTGACGCACGGCATCTTCAGCAAGGGCCTCGACGCGCTGCTGGAGCACTACGCCGCCGTCTTCACCCGCAATAACTGGACGGACGACGCCCGCGCCGTCCTGGCCTGAACCCGCACGCCATCACCCCGACCGGAGAACGATCATGAACGGACTGATTCCCTTCAATCTCGCCGACTTCTACAAGACGGGCCATCCGTCGATGTACCCGGCAGCCACGACGAAGCTCGTCGCGAACTTCACGCCGCGCTCGGCGAAGTACGCCCCCGTGCTCGAACAGTTCTACGACAACAAGGTGGTGTGGTTCGGTCTCCAGGGCTTCATCAAGGAGTTCTTTCTCGGCGTGTTCCAGCGCGAGTTCTTCGAGGCGCCGAAGGACGCGGCCATTCGCCGGTACAAGCGCCGCATGGACACCGCGCTCGGCCAGGATGCGGTGCCGGTCGAGCGCCTCGGCGCGCTGCACGATCTCGGCTATCTACCGCTCGAACTGCGCGCGCTGCCCGAGGGCGTGCGCGTGAACATCAAGGTGCCGCCGGTGATCTTCGTCAACACGCATCCGGCGTTTCCGTGGGTCTCGACTTACTTCGAGACGCTGTTCAGTGCCGAGATCTGGAAACCGTCGACAGTCGCGACCATCGCCTTCGAATTCCGCAAGCTGCTGAGCCACTTCGCGAAGCTGACCGGAGCGCCGGAAGACTTCGTGGACTGGCAGGGCCACGACTTCTCGATGCGCGGCATGAGCGGCGTGCACGACGCCATGCGCTGCGGCGTCGGCCACCTGCTGTCGTTCACGGGCACCGACACGATCCCGGCCATCGACTATGCCGAAGACTACTACGGCGCCGACGCGGACAAGGAGCTGGTGGGCGGTTCGATCCCGGCTTCCGAGCACAGCGTCATGACGCTGCGGATTCTGGCCACGCTCAAGCGCCTGCAACGCGATCCGGCACATGCCGGACTCGACGAAAAAGCGCTGCGCCCGTTGGCCGAACGCGAGGTCATCCGCGAATTCGTCACACAGGACTATCCGGCCGGCATGGTCTCGCTGGTGAGCGATTCGTTCGACTACTGGAACGTCATGACGGTTATCGCGAAGGAGCTGAAGGAAGCGATTCTCGCCCGCCAACCGAATGCGTTCGGCCAGAGCCGCGTGGTGTTTCGCCCGGACTCCGGCGATCCGGTGCGGATCCTGGCAGGCTATCGCGACAACGAACTCGCACGCGATGCCGACGGCGCATTCCGCAAAGCCGGCGACCGTTACATCGTGGCGGCCAACGGTCTGCACATCACGGAAGCCGAGCGCAAGGGATCGGTCGAATGCCTGTGGGACATCTACGGCGGCACGTCGACGCACAGCGGCTACCGGATGCTCAACGACAAGGTCGGCCTGATCTACGGCGACTCGATCTCGCTGACGCGCGCCTGGGACATTCTGACCCGCCTGGCCGAGAAGGGCTTCGCGTCGAGCAACGTGGTATTCGGCATCGGCTCCTACACCTACAATATGCTGTCGCGGGACACGTTCGGCTGGGCCATGAAAGCGATCTACGCCGAAGTCGGCGACGAACAGGTCGACATCTACAAGGACCCGGCCACCGACGACGGCACGAAGAAGTCGGCTCGCGGCCTGTTGCGCGTCGAGAAGGAAGGCGACGACTACGTGCTGTACGAACAGCAGACGCCCGAGCAGTTCGCCACCGGCGCGCTGACACCGGTCTTCCGGAACGGGCAACTGCTGGTGACGACCACGCTCGCCGACATCCGCGCGCGTCTCAAGGCGTCATGGACATGCGCGGAAGCGGCAGACGCGGCAGCGTAACCGTGTGACCATCTGGCGCCCGCTCTCGCGGCGGGCGCCAATAGATGCGCGGGCAAAGACTGCGCAGACGGCGTCATGACGGATAGGTGTCCAACACCCTCGAACACCCGGCTCGCAGCATTGACGAGTTCATTTCAGCGCGTGTCCGGAGATGCAGAGGCAAATCCCGTTTTCCTTTAAATCTTGTATGGGACACGTACGCCAGGTTCGTCAGCAGGAAAATCCTTGGTATTGCGAGAAACCAGCAGCATTGCATTCACCTGGGCCGAGGCCCATACAATTGCATCGGGCAGTCGAATCCGCCTCTGTTTACGAATCTCGACCGCCCGATTTGCGATGGCTGCGTCGAGCGCAATGACATCGAACGAGCCAAGCCATGCACGAATAGCCGCTTCATCGTCCGGTGTTGCACCAACCAGGACTTCCATCCAGGTGATCGTGCTAATCGCACGATACTCATAGCGCGCGAGTTCTTTCTTCGCCGCACCTACGCCGTTGAGGTAGTCGATCAGAACGTTTGTGTCGAAAAGTGCCCTTACCATTCTGAGCGCAGTTCCTGCTGGTATTCCAGACCATCGATTTTCCTGCTTTTCCACAGACCAAAAACGTCAGCCCCGACAGCGCGCTTGTGCTGCGTGATATAGGCCTCAATCGCGTCGCGAATGACGGCGGCGCGAGGACGTTGCTCAGCGGCCACAAGCACCGCTAACTCTTCGACCTGCGCATCGGGCAAGTCGATCAGGATTCGGCTCATTACCCCCTCCGATTATTGATATACATATCATATATCAATTGAGCCTTCGCAGCAAGCGGCTACCGAACCTCTCACCGGCACGGCAATGCCGAACACGCCGACGTACGCGGCCGCGTAAAACACAGCCACGCCCTGCCGGCAAAATTGCCCTAATCGTTGACCGACAGCACCAGTGTCGGCGCCGGAATGTCCTTGGGCGCGATTTCCTCGTTGAGCGGCACGACGGCCGTGCCGATCGCGAAGAACTCGATCACATGGCTTTCCCAACGATACGACTTCTCCTGCACGATCGTGCCGACAACGCCTTCGGCCTTTGCGTCCTGCGCTTCCTTCTGCATACGCTCGATGGCGAGTTCGCGCGCGCTGTAAAGCGCCTGGGTGAACTGTTCGAGTTCGACGTTGCGCCCGGCCTGGCGGAACGCCTGCAATACGCCCCGGTGCGCGACGTGATACACGCACGAGCCCATGACCATCTCGACCGGGCGATAGCCTGCGCCGAGCAGCGTATAGAAGTCCTGGCCGGACAGATCGGACGTGAACGGTCCGCCGTCGTGCGCCTTGAAGCCCTTCGTGTCGTGGTTGTGAACCACGCCCGTGCCGATCGCGATGAATTCGAGGAGATTTTCGTCCCATTCGACATGCTTGATTTCGAGCCGCACGCCGACAATACCGTCCGCGTCCATCTCGCGCGCTTCCTCGCGCATGCGCGACATCGCGAGCTCGCGGGCGTGGTACATCGCCTGCGACAGGACCGTCATCTCCTGGTTCTGATTCCACGACGAATACTGGATGCCGACGTGGTAGATGCAGCTACCGACACACAGGCCGATAGGCTCGAACCCCGCCTTGCGCACGAGAAGAAATTCGTTGACCGAAAGGTCGGACGTGAAGACGCCGGACGGATGCGCGGCAGTGCGAAGGCCCTGCAGGCGCTCCCTCACGCTCGAGGGAAGTTGGTGGCTATAGTCGGCGACCGTGGTATTCGACATGCGCTGGCTCCTTGGTAAGGAAGACGGTGTGAAGGCGATCCGGGGCGATCCGGGGCGATCCGGGACAATCAGATGCCGTCGTTGAACGAGTTGTGATGCACCGACGTCGTGCGGATCAGATCCGGGCGGTCGCTCAGGTCGAGCACCCATTCGACCGGGTGAGGGATCGTGCCGGCCGGCTCGCCGTCCACGACCGTTCCCATGACGATGTGACGCCCGAGGTAGTTGTAGCGGGTCGGGTTCTCGTACTCGCGCCGGAAGATCTGGCTGAAATTCAGTTGCGCGAGCACGCCGCGCCCCTGCCGCGCCGTGTCTTCGCGCAGGTCGCGGTGGGCATCGCGGCGGATGCGTTCCCAGAAAGACGTGGTTTGGCTCATCACGGCGTTGCGCCAGGACTGGTCGGATCGCCAGTCGAGGTTGTCGTTGCTCCATGCAAAGCGTGCGCCGACGGCAAGGCCAACGGGCACGATGCCCGCTTCGAGCAGTTGCACGAACTCGAGCGCGGGCACGGTCGAGAGGATCGGCGCGGGACTCGCCGGCAGGCCCGCGATCCGCACCGCCGTGCCGACGAGCGAGTAGTCCATGCTGCTCTCGATCGCAAGATCGAGCGAGACCATCTTCACGTCGATGACGGCGTTCGCGCCGAGCGCGGCGGCCTCGGCCTGAAGCCGATGCTGGGCGGTATTCCAGCCCTGCTTGTGCCCCTCGGTCCACGAATAGCCGTAATGCATCCAGCAGGTGGCCGCGATCGGCGCGATCATCCGGACGCCATGCGAGCGGGCCAGTGCGAGTTCGGGCGCCGTCAGCGTGGAGATCCACGGCAGCGTGCCCGCCCTGGCCTGTTCGAGACGCTCGTGCAGCAGGTTCGGCACACCTTGCGCGTCGAAGAAGGGCCGATCGTCGGGAGGTGCCTGCGTTGGGGAATTGCTGCTACCACCGCCGAACAACGAAGACCAGATTCCCATGAATAGCCTCGGTAGAAAATGGGGTAGCCGATGCGTCAGAGCGAGCGCAGCAGGTCGGCAATGCCTCGCGCCTTTTCCGTGCGCTCGTGTACCTTGGCGAGCAGGCCGGAGATCCACGTGTGCGCCTGCACCTGTCGGGTCGAAAGCGTGATGCCGCGCACGCGCTTTTCGACTTCGGTCACGATCTGCTGATTGCCGGAAAGGCGCATGCGGTAGGTTTCGTCCTCGAACGCTACGGCGAGTCCGACGACTTCCTCGGTTTTGCGGAAGAGTCCGCGACGCACGATGTCGAGCGTCGCGTGCTGCGGCAAAGCCTCGCTGACGATGCGCGCGAACCGGGACAGGAAGCCCGCGCCGTCGGCTTCGGCCCGGCGCAGCCAGGCCGCGTCGAGATCGAACGAAGTCAGGTCCGGCGCAACGGCGGCGGCAGGTGCCGCGGAGATCGCCGTGCCAGCGCCTGGCGCCGTGTCGGCCAGGCTGCGCGTGATCGCGCCGAGGTCGAGCGGTTGCGTGGCCGGGTCGATCCCGGCGCCGTCCTGGGAATCCGGGGGCTGCGCGGTCATTCGCGATGTTCCTGTAGAGAGTGGGGGCCGAGGCGATCAGGCGCCGCGGACCGGCCTCGCGAGTGCGGCTTGCTGCACGCCGCGCATGCCGGATACGAGGCGATCGCGCACGCGCACGAGTTCCTGCTCGCGCTTGCGGTCTTCATCGGCGGCATCCTGTTCGATCTTGAGCACTTCCTGCATGGTCGAAATCGTTTGCTCGGCGAGCGCGGACAGCGCCTCGAGGTTGCGATTGTCGCCCTGCAAGCTGCGGGCCGCGGAAATGGCGGCGTCGTGCGCGGCACGACCGGCGATCTCCGTGATCCGGCGATTCGCTTCGTCCAGCTTTTCCTTTTCCTGCCCACCGCGCTGCACGTCCGCCTCGACAGCCGCTTGCGAAGCGACCGCCATCAGACGCGGCAGGGTCAGCAGGATACCGCTGTTCAGTTGCGAGACGCGTGTCACTGCCGCCTTGCGATTCGAGGCGATCAGCGGAATCAGGGTCGCGGCCGACACCATGGCTTCACGCATGTCGGCCGTCTGGGCCCGGAAATTCGCGAGCGTATTGCGACGATCCATCGCGATCGCTGCGTCGCCCGACGTGTTCGAGCGCAGCGCGATCTGGCGCAGTTCCTCGGCTTCCTGCACGCCGCGATCCAGTGCGATCTGCGCGGCGGCAATGGCGATCGTCAGATTGCCCACGCCCTGGCGCACAGTCTGACTCTGATCGTCGAGCAGTTGCACGGTGGTCATCAGGTCGGCTTTCGCCTTGCGTGCCCGCGCTTCCTCGGCGTCCATCAGCGTCAGGAATTTCTTGCGGTTCTCCGCGAAGGACTGGACCGCATCGTGCGCGAGCTTGCCGAGGCCCATCACCCGGCCGAGCAAGCCGGTCGCTTTCGGCGCGATCTTGTGCGCTTCGGCCTGGAGTTCGTCGATACGCAGGATCTTGATGCCGTCGATCACGGCCGCGGCGATCTGGCCGACTTCGCCCGCATTGCCGACCGTGGTATCGGCGAGCAGTTGCCGGGAGACCTGGGCAATCGGCTGCAGCGTATGCTCGATGAAAGTCAGCGTCGAGGCCGTGTCCTCGAAACGGATCGAATCGGCAAGCTGGTGCGCGCGGGTTTGCAGTTCGGCCGGCAGGGTGCTCAGTTCGACGAGACGCTCGAAAGCCGGCATGGGCGCCGCGATTTCGGTCGACTCCGCAGTGTCGACAGGGAGACGGGATGAATCCGAACCGGATGCCGGATTCCCGGCCTCATCCGGTGTCGCGAGTGAGGCGAACGCGCTCAGATCGAGCGGCTGGGTGGTCGGCTGCTGAGGATCGCTCATGGCGAAAGTTCCTTTTGCACTGAGGCGTGGGGTCGGGATTCGCAATACCCGGCATGGTCGGTCGGCGCAGGGCGACTGTTCGCTCTGCGCCGCGCCACTGCTGCCGGCATTGCCTGCCCTGCTTCGTCTGTGCCGAACAATACACCGATTCGCCAGACTAAAGCCACTCGATGTACTCAGGAACGCGCAACCCTCATCGGTTGGGGAATAACGCCTGCTTTCTGCTTGTAAGTTGCCGACTCGCTGACATAGCGGAAATCTGCCCCGCGACAGATCGACCGCCGATAGGAAATCGCTTCTGGCACAGCCCGTTCGCCCGGTCAGACGAAGCGTAGCGTTCGCACGCGGCAAACGCTCAAACGCGCGTCAACCGAAGCCGCGCATGAGGCAAGCCTATGCCCGGCCTTCCGCGCACTCTCCGCATTGTCGAACTGGAGATGGAAAAATGCGCTAACCGGCTGGGGCGGTTCCATGCCGGGCTTGGCGATCAGATCGGCCACATCGTCGCGGATCAGCACGGCCCGTTGTTGCAGCACCTGGCATCGTGCTTCGATCGCATCCAGCGCCGCCGCACCGCCGATGGCCGCAACGATCAGCTTGCCGCCCGCGCTCTCGCGTAACGGCGAAGCCTTCCTGATCGCATACCCCGAACCGTGGCCGAGAAAGTTCGGCTCGTCTTCCACCATCGGTCGCGCGGCGGCACTGGCAAAGGCTGCCGCCATATCTTCCGGACGGTCCCACAGCAGCTCCACGAAACCGTCCACCTCGATCGCCGAACCGCCCGGGACCGTGAAGTCTTCCTCTACGTGATTCTGGATATAGCCGCGCACTTTCGGCAATCGAGCCACGGGCGCCGCGTGACGTTCCCAGTTTCGCGAGAAGCGTTCCCGGTTATCGCCAGTGCGCCGGACCAGCACCGACATGCGTTTGAACATGACGACGGCTTCCGGTCAGGCAATCGAGGCGCCGCCATCGAGCGTCACGATGGTGCCCGTCGCATAAGGCGTGCAGGCAAGCAGCAAAAGCTGGCGTGCAATATCGTCCGGTTGCGCGTGGCACCCTGCCGGATACGACGCGGCAACCTTCTCGAACATGGCGGCGCGAGCGCTTTCCGTCATTGCACTCCACATTTCCGTTGCCACGACGGCCGGCGACACAGCGTTCACTCTCACGGGCTTGAGTTCCAGCGCCAGCCCCTGAACCAGGCTTTCCAGCGCTCCATTTATCGCCCCCATGAGTGCTCGTCCCGCCGCCGGGCGAGTGGCAAGAAAGCCGGCAATCACGCCGAGCGACCCGCCCGCGTGAATCCGCGCATGACGCGCGACACGATAGAAGCCCCAGAACTTCGAGTTCATCGCGGCATAGGCGGACTCCATCGGCAACTCGCGAACGGCGGCCATCGATACTTCCGACCCGGTGACGATAACGTGGTGCCAGGCTTCCTCGTTGTCGAAGAACGCGGCGACTGCCTCGTCGGCGGTGAGATCGAGCTCGCGGCCTTGAGTGCCCTCGCCGATTTTTTGCGCGGCCGCGGCAAGCTTTTCCGGCGAACGCGACGCGATGGTGACCCGCGCGCCGAGCGACCTGGCCAGCTTCGCCGTGGCGAAGCCAATACCCGACGAGCCGCCGATGACCAAAACGCGCTGCTCAGACATATCGAACATGATTGGCGATCCTATGTGTTTTGAAGTGATGCCCTTACTCCGCGAATGTCGAAGCCACGACCCATCCTCTCGCTCGACGATTCGGTGTCGTACAGACTATACGGAAGTTACTTCCAGATTGGAAGAATATTCAAAAACTACAGAAAAGGGTTTTCCCTATCACGATCTCGCCGGGCCGGCTGGCCAGCCACTCAACCGGCAGAGATTCAGGTTTTCGCCCGCCGTGACGGATGAGGCGGTAGTCCGTTGATAACTTTACAAATTTCTGAACGCGGACAGATCGGCCAGACAAGCTCGCTACTGGGAAAACCCTGGTCGTTTTTTTACGAAAGTAACTTCCAATTTGGAAGTTACTTCCACATAATCTACCCTGAGGCTTGACGAGTGAACAAGGGGTTTTGTCGTGGGCGCGCCGATCCGGAATGGAGGCGCTTGCGGCACGCCGGCTCGCTGACGCAGCGCCATGTGGCAACCGCTCGGGCAGCACGCCGGACGATATGAGCGTCTCGCCGCCGGATCAACCGGCCTTGCAACGCATCGCTCGCGTACCCGGACAGTGACGACGCAGCGATCCTCAAGTGTGGGTAAACCGGCTGGGCGACACCGCCATATCGCGTTGTGATCGTGACAAGCGCATCCAGGACGTCTGCGCTTTCATTACTGGAGACAAACAAGGCATGAAGACAGAGACAACACTTTCCACCGCCGCGAATCCGGCACGACGATCGCGAGCCCGCTTCGCGATTCTCGCGCTGCTCGCGATCGGCACCGTCATCAACTACCTCGATCGCACGGTGCTCGGCATCGCCGCGCCGAGCCTGACCAAGGAACTTGGCCTGTCGGCCGGCGTGATGGGCATCGTGTTCTCCGCTTTCTCGTGGACCTACACGCTCTCGCAGATTCCAGCCGGCCTGCTGCTCGACCGCATCGGCGCGAAAAAGACCTATTTCCTCGCGGTCTCGGGCTGGTCGGCCTTCATCATCCTGAACGGACTCTCAGGAGGACTGATTTCGCTGATGATCTATCGC
>Ga0154001_1000683_pt1 | contig 10823 bp, 6 predicted proteins | sample TSNJ085MetaG_FD_104699 | JGI IMG/M metagenome (GOLD analysis project Ga0154001, IMG submission 104699) | Attine ant fungus gardens microbial communities from New Jersey, USA - TSNJ085 MetaG | ecosystem: Host-associated > Fungi > Mycelium > Unclassified | place: USA: New Jersey, Wharton State...
ACGACGCGGAGAAAGCCGCGCGGCTGCTCGATCTGACGCTCACGCAGCGCGGCGCGTCGGCGGGCAATCCGGTCAAGATGGCCGGCGTGCCGCATCACGCGGTCGAACAGTATCTGGCCAAGCTCGTGAAGCTCGGCGAATCCGTGGCGATCTGCGAACAGATCGGCGACCCGGCCACCTCGAAAGGGCCGGTCGAGCGCAAGGTCGTCCGTGTGGTCACACCGGGCACGCTGACGGATGCCGCGCTGCTGTCCGACAAGAGCGACGTTTACCTGCTCTCGATGTGCGTCGCGCACAATCGCCGCGGCGTTGCGACGAGCGTCGGCCTCGCATGGCTCAATCTCGCGAGCGGCGCACTGCGTCTCGCGGAAGTCGCGCCCGACCAGGTGGCCGCGGCACTCGAACGCATTCGCCCCGCTGAAATTCTCGTCGCCGACGCGAGCGCCGATTCGGCAAGCTGGACGCCGCCCACCAATGCGGGCGCACTCACGCGCATGCCGGCCTGGCACTTCGATATCGCGTCGGGCACGAAGCGCCTGTGCGACCAGCTCGAAGTGGCAAGCCTCGACGGCTTCGGCGCGCATTCGCTCGGCTGCGCGTGCGGCGCGGCCGGTGCGTTGCTGCTCTACGCGGCGTCCACGCAAGGCCAGCAATTGCGACACGTGCGCAGCCTGAAGGTCGAATACGAGTCCGAATATATCGGCCTCGACCCCGCCACGCGCCGCAACCTCGAACTCACGGAAACACTGCGCGGCACCGAATCGCCGACGCTGTGCTCGCTGCTCGACACCTGCTGCACGACAATGGGCAGCCGCCTGCTGCGTCACTGGCTGCACCATCCGCCGCGCGAATCGGCGGTTGCGCAGGCGCGTCAGCAGGCCATCGGCGCGCTACTCGACGCGCCGCCCGGCGCCGATCTCGATACCTTGCGCCAGGCATTGCGGCAGATCGCGGATATCGAGCGGATCACCGGACGTCTCGCCCTGCTCTCGGCGCGGCCGCGCGATCTGTCGAGCCTGCGCGATACGTTCATCGCGCTGCCGGCACTGCGCGCGCAGCTTGCGGCGGTGTCGTCGAACGCGGCTTCGCTCGCGCGCATCGACGCGGCGCTGGAGCCGCCAGCCGAGTGCGTCGAACTGCTCAGGCACGCGGTCACGCAGGAGCCGGCCGCGATGGTGCGCGACGGCGGCGTGATCGCACGCGGCTACGACGCGGAGCTCGATGAACTGCGCGACATTTCGGAGAATTGCGGGCAATTCCTGATCGATCTCGAAACGCGCGAACGCGCGCGCACCGGCATCGGCAATCTGCGCGTCGAGTACAACAAGGTGCACGGCTTCTATATCGAAGTCACGCGCGGCCAAACCGACAAGGTGCCCGACGACTATCGCCGCCGTCAGACGCTGAAGAATGCCGAGCGCTACATCACGCCGGAACTGAAGACCTTCGAGGACAAAGCGCTCTCCGCCCAGGAGCGTGCGCTTGCGCGCGAGCGCGCGTTGTACGACGCGTTGCTGCAAGCACTCCTGCCGTTCATTCCGGACTGCCAGCGCGTCGCCTCGGCACTGGCCGAACTCGATCTGCTGGCGGCTTTTGCCGAACGCGCCCGCGCGCTCGACTGGGTCTCGCCGACCTTCTCCGCGGATGCCGGCATCGACATCGAGCAGGGCCGCCATCCGGTGGTCGAGGCCCAGGTCGAGCAGTTCATCGCGAACGACTGCATGCTCGCCGCCGAGCGCAAGCTGCTGCTGATCACCGGCCCGAACATGGGCGGTAAATCGACGTTCATGCGTCAGACCGCGCTGATCGCGCTGCTCGCCTACGTGGGCAGCTACGTGCCGGCACGGCGCGCGGCCTTCGGGCCGATCGACCGCATCTTCACGCGCATCGGCGCCGCGGACGACCTCGCCGGCGGCCGCTCGACCTTCATGGTCGAAATGACCGAAGCCGCCGCGATCCTCAACGACGCGACACAGCACAGCCTCGTGCTGATGGATGAGATCGGCCGTGGCACCTCGACGTTCGACGGTCTCGCGCTCGCCTGGGCGATCGCACGGCACCTGCTCGCGCACAACGGCTGCTACACGCTGTTCGCAACGCACTACTTCGAGCTGACGCAACTGCCGCTGGAATTTCCGCACGCGGCCAACGTGCATCTGTCGGCGGTCGAACACGGGCATGGCATCGTGTTCCTGCATGCGGTCGACGAAGGGCCGGCCAACCAGAGCTACGGTCTGCAGGTCGCGCAACTGGCCGGGGTGCCGAACGCGGTGATCCGCGCGGCGCGCAAGCATCTCGCACATCTCGAACAGCAATCGGCCGCACAGCCCGCGCCGCAACTCGATCTGTTCGCCGCGCCGCCGATGCCCGCCGAAGACGCGGACGACGACAACGATGCCGACACCCATGCGTCACCCGCATCGCCCGCGATGCAGGCCGTCGTCGAGCGTCTGCGCGGCATCGATCCGAACGATCTGCGGCCGCGCGAAGCACTCGATCTGCTGTACGAACTACATGAACTGGCCGTCGCGCCGGATGCGGACCGTTGACGCACACCGGCATCCCCAACGGCCGCGCGAGTTTCGCGCGGCGCTGAGCCACGCGCGCGCGCTCGTGGGCGGCATCGCCGCGCTCGCGGCACTGTGCGCGTGGACCACGCCTGCGCGGGCCGAGGCCTCGCGTTTCACGTTCGCGGTCATCGCGGACACGATGCGCAGCCCCGCCGACGAAGCCTCCACACAGCGGTTGCTCGATGCGATCGGCCGCGAGCGCGCGGTGCGCTTCATTGTCTACGACGGCAATCTGAAGGGGCCGAAGGAAGTCTGCCGCGACACGCTTTACGAGCGCCGTTACGCGCTGCTCGAAAACTCGCGCCTGCCGCTCTTCTTCATTCCCGGCGAACACGACTGGGTCGATTGCGGGACGGCCGAAGCCGGCGGCTTCGATCCGGTCGAGCGGCTCGATCTGCTGCGGCAAACGCTATTCGCCGACTCCACCTCGATGGGCCAGAACCCGATTGCCTTGACGCGCGAAAGCGAAGTCTCGCGCTTTCGTCCGTTCCGTGAAAACGTGCGCTGGGTCATGAGCGAAAGCGCGAACGAGAAGGCAAACGACAGGACCGCCGATCAGGCCCGCGACATCGTGTTCGTCGGCCTGAACGCGCCGGGGCCGAACAATCACTATCTGACCGCGGGCGGCCGCAACGGCGAGTTCGAGGATCGCGTGATCGCCAATGCATTCTGGCTCGAACACGCGGGCGAATATGCGAAACGCCGCGACGCGCGTGCGATCGTCGTGTTCATCGAGGGCGACTTCGATCCGGAGCGCTACAAGCGGCCCGAGCGGTTCGCGTGGCTGCATTTCGCGCGCAGCACGCGTCGCGATGGCTTTCTCGAACTCAAGCGCAGCCTCGTCAAGCTCGCGCAGACTTTTCACGGGCCCGTGGTCGTGATTCATGCCGACGACGAACGCGTGGCCGGCGGCTTCGTGATCGATCAGCCGCTACGCAACGACAAGGGCATGGCCGTGACGAATCTCACGCGTATCGGGCTTGCGCCGCGCGATCGTTTTAACCAGTGGATTCAGATTGAAGCGGATTTCGGCAGGAAAACGCCGTTCCGTGTGAGCGTGCACGACGTGCCGAAACAGATACCGCTGCCGACTACGCCGCCGCTGCAATCGCACGATGAATCCGGTGCGTCGATGTCGGGCTCGCCCGATATGCCGAATGTGCCGGGCTTCGGTCCGGCGTCGGAATTGCCGCCGCTGCTGCCGCAGGCACCAGGCGCACCTGGTACACCCGGCGGGCCGCAGCTGGATCAGGAAGGTAGTGAATATGAGCCGGCGATTTCGATGCCGCCGGGGTCGATACTGCCGGCTTCGCCATCGGTGCCGGCACCCTCGCCTGCGTCGGCACCGGCCACGTCGCCGCGCGTGCCGCCGGGCACGCCTTCAGGCGCACCCGGCTGAGCGGCAAGCTCAGTGCAAAGTGGGTTTGGAGTCGTCTTCTTCGTCGTCCTCGTCATCGTCGAGAACTTCGAGGCCGTCGGCGCCGTGCGCGTGTTCGTGTTCGATTTCGTCTTCGGTCGCGGGGCGCACGTCTTTCACGGTCAGCGCGAAACGCAGTGCCATGCCGGCCAGCGGATGGTTACCGTCGAGCACGACCTTGTCTTCCGCGACGTCGGTCACGACGTACACCAGCGCATCGATTTCCTCGTCGCCATCTTCCGGCGTGCCTTCGAACTGCATGCCGACTTCGAGCGGTTCCGGGAAACGATCGCGCGGTTCGATCTTCACGAGTTCGGGATCGTACTCGCCGAATGCGTCTTGCGGCTCGAGCTGGATCTGGGTCTCGAAGCCGGCCTCGTGGCCGTCGAGCTCTTCCTCGATCTTGGGGAACGTGCCATCATAGCCGCCGTGCAGATAGACCATCGGCTCGTCGCTCTCCTCAATCAGATTGCCTTGAGCATCCGACAGCTTGTAGGCGACCGACACGACGGTGTTCTTTGCAATTTTCATTCGATTCTCCAGAATACAGCTCTCATTATACGATGCCGAGGCGCCCCACTCACCTCCCGGCCGATGCAGCTTCGGCACGCAATTCCTCGTCTGCTTCAAAGCCTGACTCAAAACCCAACTCAAAGCCCGAGTTGAGGCCAGCTTCGAAGCCCGACTCAAGGCCTGAGTCAAAGCCTGAGTCAAAGCCAGCCTCAAAGCCCGTTTCGAAGCCCACCGCAATGCCCACGCTCCCACCTTCACCCGACATACCGACCGCATTGCTCGGCAATCTGACGCCGTCGCAATTCATGCGCCGCTACTGGCAGAAAAAACCGCTGCTGATCCGCCAGGCGATTCCGGACCTCGAAGCGCCGCTGTCGCGCGACGAACTTTTCGAGCTGGCCGATCAGGACGATGTCGAAGCGCGCCTGATCACCCACTTCCGCAACAGGTGGCAACTCGAACACGGCCCGTTCGCCCCCGACGAGTTGCCGTCGCTCAAGCAGCGCGCATGGACGCTGCTCGTGCAAGGCGTGGACCTGCACAATGATCGCGCCCGCGACCTGCTGAACCGCTTCCGCTTCGTGCCGGACGCGCGGCTCGACGACCTGATGATCTCGTACGCGAGCGACGGCGGCGGCGTCGGCCCCCACTTCGATTCCTACGATGTGTTTCTTTTGCAAGTAAAAGGCAAGCGCCGCTGGCGCATCAGCGCGCAGAAAGACCTAACGCTGCAAGCCGGCTTGCCCTTGAAAGTTTTACAGAACTTCGAGCCCGAAGAGGAGTGGGTGCTGGAGCCCGGCGACATGCTGTATCTGCCGCCGCACATCGCGCATGACGGTATTGCCGAAGGCGAATGCATGACCTGCTCGATCGGTTTTCGCGCGCCCTCCGCGAGCGAGTTGACCGCGCAGTTTCTCTACCATCTGGCCGAGCGCGGCGAGTCCGCGGGCAAGGCCGGCGTGCTTTACCGCGATCCGCAGCAACCGGCCGTCGAGCGTCCGGCCGAGCTGCCGGCGGCGCTCGTCGAGAAGGTTGGCGCGATCCTTGCTCGAATCAAATGGAATGAGCAGGACATTGCGTCGTTCCTTGGCACGTATCTCAGCGAACCCAAGCCGAGCGTCGTCTTCGATCCGCCGCAACGGCCGCTCAACGAGGCCCGTTTCGTCAGCGAAGTGTCGAAACGTGGCCTGCGGCTCGACCGCAAGACCAACCTGTTGTATGAACGCCGTTTTTTCTTCGTAAATGGAGAAGAAATGTCGTGGGACGGCGCGAAAAAATGGCTGTTTGATCTCGCTAATCTACGGTGCATGAGTGCGAAACGCTTTGTAACACTCTCGCACGATTCATCGGTGACAGCACTGCTACACGAGTGGTATTGTGCGGGCTGGATACAGGTGGGCGAGCTTGCGTAAGTCTGCCCGCGTGCTATACCGTACAGTGAAATTTTGTATGAGAAAGACAACGTATTGACCCCGGATTTATCGACTGTCAGTACGAAAGTGCATATAATTTCCGCCCAAGCCGTAGGGAAGATTTCAGCTCGTCAAAAGAGCATCTCCACCAGCGGCCCAGGTCGGTGTTGGAGCACATTACCGGTTTTATTTTGCGCTGTTGCTTACCTTTAAACCATAAAAGGACGTGATCATGAAGAAATCCCTCCTCGTAGCATCCCTGTTGGCAGCTGTGGCACTGGCTGCATGCAACAAGAGCAACGACCAGGCCGCCGCACCGGCTAGCGACGCAGCTGCTGCTTCGGCACCGGCTGCAGCAGCTTCGGACGCAGCAGCTGCTGCGTCGGGTGCTGCTGCTGCTGCGAGCGACGCTGCTGCTTCGGCTACGGCTGCTGCTTCGGACGCGACCGCTGCCGCTTCGGACGCTGCGGCTTCGGCTGCTGCTCCGGCTTCGGGCGCAAGCCAGTAAGCTGTCGTGTAGGGTTCTGCCTCGGGAAATCGTCGCGATTTCCCGGGCAGTCAGGCAAAACGCCACGGATTCATCTCCGTGGCGTTTTGTTTTATGGCTGCGTTTTTGCAGCAAGGTTTTTTTAGCTGTTCTGCTTAAGAGCCAGCCTGAAAACCGTCGAAAAAATGCCGCTTTTTAAAGCGGCATTTTTTTAAGCAGAACCCGCGCGCTTCGCCTCTGTCGGCTATTGAGCCGGCGTCGCACGCTCTTCGAAGAACTCGCGCACCACGTCGATCTCGCGGGTACGCTTGAACGGCGGCAGGCTCTGCCAGATACGGCGGCCATACGGCTTGTCGACGAGGCGCGTATCGCAGATCATCAGCACGCCGCGATCGGTCTCCGCGCGAATCAAACGCCCCGCGCCCTGCTTGAGCGTAATCACGGCCTGCGGCAACTGGTGCACAGCGAACGGGCTCAAGCCTTTCTTCGTCAACGCATCGAGCCGTGCGGACAGCACCGGGTCGTCGGGCGGCGCGAACGGCAGCTTGTCGATCACGACGAGCGACAGCGCATCGCCGCGCACATCCACTCCTTCCCAGAAGCTCTGGCTGCCGACCAGAATCGCGTTGCCGTACGCCCGGAAGCGATCGAGCAATTCGGTGCGGCTCGCATCGCCCTGCACGAGCAGCGGATAGTCCCAGCCGCGCGCCTCGATCACGTCGCGCAACTTCGCCGAGATACGGTCCACCGCGCGCAGCGTCGTGCACAGCATGAAGACGCCGCCGCCCGACGCTTCGATCGCGGGCAGCGCCGCATCGAACACCGCGTCCGTGAACATCGGCGACGACGGCTGCGGCAGATTGCGCGGCACATACAGCAGCCCCTGCGAGGGGTAGTCGAACGGGCTCGGCAAGGTCATCGAGCGTTTCGAGTTCAACCCCATCTGTGCCGCATAGTGCGTGAAGTCGCCGCGCACCGACAACGTCGCCGACGTGAAGATCCACGCACGCGGCACGCCGGCGCGCTGCTTGGCGAAAATCGGCGCAACCGACAGCGGCGTTTCGTGCAACTGCACCGTATGCGAGAACACTTCGATCCAGCGCACCTTTTCGTTCGGATCGGCGTGCCCGGTCTTGCCGCCGGCCGCAGCGCCGCCGCCCTCACCCTCGCGCGGATTGGCCGCGTCGCGCTCGGCGGCCGACGGCGGCGTGGTCCAGCCACTCAGCACGTCCTGCAATTCGCGAGCGCGACGCAGACACGCGCCGATCGATTCCGCGCGCTCGGCCTGCCCCGCGAGCGCGGCGGCCAATGCGTCGAGTTCGGTTTCGAGCGTTTCGAGCGCCGCGAACAGCGGATGATCGTCGGGCAACTGGCCGATCGACAGACGCAGCGTGTCTTCCTTGAACGCGAGCCGCACGTCGCGCGCGGCACGCTCGAGCGTCGCGCCGAGCTTGACCCAGTCGAGCGCATCGCGCGCATGGCCCAAACCCTCGGCCACCGAATCGCGCGCGAGTTCGAGAAACTGCGCGGTCGACAGCGTCTCGCCGAAGAACAGCGTAGCGGTTTCGGGCAACTGATGCGCTTCGTCGAAGACGACCGTATTGGCCGTGGGCAGCAACTCGGCCATGCCGGTATCGCGCAACATGATGTCGGCGAAAAAGAGATGGTGGTTGACCACCACGATGTCGGCCTGCTGCGCTTCGCGGCGCGCCTGCATCACGAAGCAGTCCTTGTAGTGCGGACACTCCTGGCCAAGACAGTTATCGCGCGTCGACGTCACCATCGACCACACCTGCGCCGTTTCCGGCACGCTCGCGAGTTCGGCCTTGTCGCCGGTGCGCGTGATCTTCGCGAAGCGCACGATGTCCTGCAGATACGAGGTTTCCTGGCGCGACGGCAGACGGCCGTTGTCGGCCGTGCGTTGCAGGTAGTAGTGGCACAGATAGTTCGCGCGCCCCTTGAGCATCGCGACCGACACCGGCACCGCGAGCGCATCGCGCACGGTCGGAATATCGCGCTGGAACAGCTGGTCCTGCAAGTGCTTGGTGCCGGTGGAGACGATCACCTTGCCGCCCCACAGCATGGCCGGCACGAGGTACGCATAGGTCTTGCCGGTGCCGGTGCCCGCCTCGACGATCAGCGTGTTCTCGCCGCCGTCGAGGCCGTCGGATTCAGCGCTGTCGGTGGCCTCGGCGGCGGCATCGCTACCTGTCTGCTGCAGACGCCGCGCCGGACGTTTCTGCGCCTCGAACATCGCGGGCTCGGGCAGCGCGCGGCCCGACGCTTCCATCGCCGCGGCGACGGCGCGCGCCATCTCGATCTGCGATGCACGCGGCCGGTAGCTGTCGATCTGGCGCGCGAGCAAGCCGTTGTCGGCGAAGATATCGTCGAGCTCCGCAGCACGGCGCCGCTCCAGCGTCACGCCGGCCACGGACGCGGCCGCACGCGGTGCCGGAGCCGGCGCGCCGGCGGTGGATGCAGCGTCGCCCGGCGCGGTCCGGGATGAGGTGTCATGCGGTGAATTCAAGGCAAGCGTTTCCTGCGAAGTCCGGCTCGCGCGCTGCGCGCCCGGCGCCTGCCAGGCCGCGAACTCAGGCGCGTACGTCCGGTTCGAGCTGCAATTGCAGCAAGATGATGGTGTCCTTGACTTTGAGCTTGCGCTTTTTCAGGCGCTGCAGCTCAAGGTCGTCGATGCCGGGCTCATCCGACATCCGGTCGATCAACCGGTCGAGCCCACTATGCTCCGATTCCAGTTGCAAAATGCGGTCACGGAGTGTGTTCCCGTCGATGACGTGATGACGATCGCGCATGCTCGCCTCCTCTCGTCGAAGGCATGAACTGCGCGCGCAGCCCGATGCCTGAGGTTGCTGTCCGGCTCAAAACGCGTTACGGCGACTACGGTGGTGCCGGCCACGAGCCGACACCGGCTACAGCACGCGACTACTCCTGCTGCTGTTGCTGTTTCTGCTGCTCTTCGAGTTGCTGCTGCTTCAACTGGTCCTGACGCTTCTGCTCGGCCTTCTCGGCAGCCTGCTTCTGGCGGGCTTCGACGTCGAGCTTGTGCTGCGCCGCATCGGCCTGCTTGCGCTCGAAATTCTGCTGCTTCTGCTCGCGCTCCTGCGCCTTTTGCACGCCCTGCTGACGCGCTTCCTCGAGCTTGCGCTGGTAGTCGCTCTGCTTCTGGTCGTAGGCCTGCTGATTGGCCGCCGCCTGCGCCGGCGTGACGCCGCGTTGTGCCTGATCGAGCGCGTGCTGGTGCTGCTTGTCTTCGTAGGCCTGCGCGTTGGCCGCGCGCTGCGGCGCCTCGGCGTTGCGCTGCGCCTGATCGAGCGCGTTCTGGCGCTGCTTCTCCTGATACGCCTGCTCGTTGCGCGCGTCTTCGGCGGCCCGTTGCGGCGCTTCCGCCTCGTTTTGCGCGCGCCGCAAGGCGGTGCGCTGGTCGCGCTCGCGAGCGCGCTGTGCGCGCTGCTCGGCGTCGAGCGTCAGCTGTTCCTTGCGGATTTGCGCCTGCACCGTGCGCATCGAATCGCGCGCGCGGTCCAGACAGTGATTGACGAAAAAGCGGCTGTAGCAGTTGTGCTGCGCGAGCGCGTACTGGTAGTTGTTGTCGTCGCTGCGCTGGTCGAGCACTTGTTGCCGATCCTCGAACGATTTGTCGAGCGCGGCCGCGTCGCTCACGCTCCGCGGGCTGTCGGCGCTCGTTGCGCCGGTTGCTGTTGTCGCTGTCGTCGTGCTTGCAGGCTGATTTGCCGACTGAGCGGCTGCCGGGACGGTGGCCGTCGCCGCCGGCTGCGCGGCCTGCGCGATAGCCGGCCGGGGCACGCCGAGCGCCACGGCGATCACGCACGAGGCGCCCACCGCCGCCAGCCTGCGCGGCGCAAACCGAATCACCCCGAAATCAGCCGCGCAAGCAGGCTTCGCGCCCGCTGCGGCACGCGCCATCGGTACGGGCGAACCGGCCGCCAAACGCGGCGAAGAAAGCGGCAATTGAGACAAATCCCGAGACAAGCCCGGAGACGAACCCGACGACAAAAAAGAGACCAGGCGATTGAGCGACAAGGAGATTGGCAACGTCGTAGAAGGTCAACGGAACATGCCCGAAATTCTAACACCGCGCGGTTGAGCCTCCTGGCATTTATGGCAAAATGCCCCGCTCCTGGTCGCGGCGCATGCCCGGCCTGTCCGACCTGCCGCCCGCGCGCGGCCCCTCACTGAGTCCGCAGGAACACCAAGACCTTATGACGGAAACCGTAGCACTCAAGATCGTCCAGCGCATCGCCACTGAACTGTCCGTCCAGCCGCGCCAGGTCGCGGCCGCCGTGGAACTTCTCGACGAAGGCTCGACCGTTCCGTTCATCGCCCGTTACCGCAAGGAAGTGACCGGCAATCTCGACGACACGCAACTGCGCAACCTCGAGGAACGC
>Ga0154001_1000689_pt1 | contig 10780 bp, 9 predicted proteins | sample TSNJ085MetaG_FD_104699 | JGI IMG/M metagenome (GOLD analysis project Ga0154001, IMG submission 104699) | Attine ant fungus gardens microbial communities from New Jersey, USA - TSNJ085 MetaG | ecosystem: Host-associated > Fungi > Mycelium > Unclassified | place: USA: New Jersey, Wharton State...
ATTGTGCGGTTGCACGTGCACGGCTGTTTTGCATCGACGGCGCATCGGGTGTCGGCGAACTGTACTGGACCGAGATGTCCTGGAAGGCATCGCAATCCCAAACTCAAAGGAGTGACGCACTATGAGGCATTTCGTTACGTCCGGCGAAGGTCTGCCGCAATGGTCCTCGCCGATCAGTCATGCGGTCGTCGTCGACGACATGTGCTATCTGAGCGGCCAGTTGTCGATCGATAGCGATGGCCACTACGTCGCCGGTACGCCGGCGCAGGAAGCACAGCTTGCCTTCGACAATCTGTTTCGCGCGCTGGACGCTGCTGGCTTCGAGCCCGCGAATCTGGTGTTCGTCGATATCGCATTCACGGATCTCGGTGCGCTGCCAGAGGTCAACGAAGTTTTCGCCGGACGGTTCGAAGCCGGCCGACGCCCCGCACGCACGATCTATCAGGTCGCCGCGCTGCCGTTTGGCGGACAGGTCAAGGTGATGGGTGTCGCGATCAGGGAGCGCCGGTCGTCCAATGCGGCGTAAGCGTGCCGCCCGCGCATCACTGCGCGGGCGGCATCTCGATGATGGGACCGGAGAGCGCATGTAGCAGGGCGATAAGATCTTGTTGCTCGGTCTCCGAAAGATCCAGTGTTTTCAGCTCGCTTGTCCCAACCACGGCGTTCGGCGGTTTGGAATAGTGGCGCATCACGTCTGCGAGCGTTGCGAACTGGCCGGCGTGCATATACGGTGGACGGAGTGCGACATTGCGCAGCCCCGGTGTCTTGAACGCGCCTAACATGTGAGGGTCGTCTTTGGCAATGAAGCGCAATTCGCCGCACTGGTCGGGTTTGGTGTCACTGAACGGACCCATGCAGTTGAACTCATCGGTAAGCACTTTTTGAATCGCGGCGGCTCTACCCTGATCTGCATGTCTCGGGTCGGAGGGCGGAACGGCTGCGTTGTGGAACTGATGGTCGGTAAGTAGCGGGCCGGTATGGCAGGTAGCGCATTGCGCCTTGCCGAGGAAAAGATGCAGACCGGTTTTTTCGGCAGGAGTGAGCGCCGCGAGCAGTTTAGGATCGTTCTTCGAAATTCCGTCGATGTACTGATCGACGCGCGAATCTCCAAACCGCAACGTTGCTTCATAGGCCGCGAGCGCTTTGCCCATGTTCGCGAACACGCGCGATATGTCGGTGCGCGCTTGGCTATCGAGCTTTTGCCACGCGGCCTTTTCGGCCTCGGTGCCGAGTGGACTCGCGTTTTGCGGGAGCTTACCCAGGTCCGGTACCGGGCCGAAGAGGGCCTCGTAGCCGGTTCGATAGTGCTCCTGTACCAGATGCGCGTCGTGCAGGCGATTGCTGCCATGCTCCTTCTGGTCCTCCAGTGGACCGAGCGCCTGCGCCCACAAGCTGTCCTTGCGACCGTCCCAGAAGAACCACGGCCCGGCTGTCACATCGACGACGGGCATTGTCCTGCGCACCCCTTCGCTCAATCCCTGCGCGCGTGGCAGGCCGTCCTGGAATTGCCGGTCCGGGTGATGACAGCTTGCGCACGAAACAGCGCCGTTCCGGCTAAAGCGTGGATCGTTGAACAGCAGTTTGCCGAGTTGAGCTGCTTCGGGCAATGCGGCGACCCGGTTCGACGGGTCGATATTGATGGCGGCGGGCGTCAAGCGCATCGCAGCCAGTTGTGCCTTTTCGTCGGGCGTCCAGTGATCGAGGTCCACCGTGCCAGTGCCGCTGTTCCGGCCGTCTTGCGCGTGAGCGAGGCACGCGATCCAACCGTATGCGACGACGATCGCAAGCCGCGCAGCCAGAGCGCGTACGTGTTCTCCCGATGCTGAACGCTTCCTTTCGCGATTACGCCGCCATCGTCGCAAGCTGTTTCTCCGGAAGCAGGCGCATCGCATTATGCGACATCAGCCACGTGCGCTGATGCGGCGACACGGCCGACAACGGGCCATCCTGCGCGGTGAACATGTCCATGACCTTTCGGTGTCCACCCGAGTTCCGGAACACCGGCCAGTCGGTGCCGAACAGGATTTTGTGATTGATGCCCATCCTGAACAGGTCGGCGAGCGCGGCGCGCCAGCCTTGCGGATGCATCGAGGCGAGAAACGCGCTGATGTCGAGATACACGTTAGGCCGGTACGCACACAGGTTGACGCATGCTTCGACGTGATGGATCGCGCCGTGAGCGAGAATGAAATTGACGTCAGGGAAATCCATCGCGGCGCGCTCGAGCAGGTCCGGATGCGAGTACGAAAAGTCAAGCGTCGGACTGGTCGGGCCGATGTGCATCAACACCGGCAACTGTCGCGCGTTGCAAAGCTCGTAAAAGGGGTAGAGCAGGCGATCGCTCGGACTATATCCGCAAGGCGGATACAGCTTCAGGCCGGCAACGCCATAGCGGTCGACGCCTTTCTCGAAGAGCGCCAGCCCATCCGGGCCCCAACGCGGATCGACACCGCCGAACACGAAAAAGCGCCCGGCGTGGCGCGCGAGAATCTGGTGATGCTCGGCGAACATCTCGTCGATGGTCAGCTCGCTCTTCATCACGTACGTGAAGTCGGGCAGCAGCAGCACGGCTTGGGCGATGCCGGCCGAATCCATCTCCTTGACGAGCGCATCGCCCTGATGGTCCTGGCTCAGCTTCACATACATGTCGAGCAGTTCGCCCAGCGATTTCTTTACGCCCGTCGCCGCGAGCCGCACCTTGACGTTGCGGCACAGTCCTTCGAAGAAAGCAGGCGGGATGAATCGCGTCGATGCGATGTGACAGTGAGCATCGATGACGAGCCCGTCGTAGGTCGTGCCGCTCATGCTGCTCACGCCGCTTGCGCGCCGGACCGCGGGGAATCGGCGACGCGTGCCTGAAGCATGCCGAGCGAGCGTGCCTTGAGGTCGGCGACTTTCTGCATCATGAAGTGTCCCGCATGCGTCTTGCCTTGCGCGCGAGCGTAGTCGGGCAGCACACCGTAGGTCTGGAAGCCGAAGTGGTCCCACACGCGATAGGCGGGCGTGTCGGCGCGCACATCGAGCGTGACCAGTTCCACGCCATCGGCCTCGCATTGCAGCGCAATCTCGACGAAGGCGGCGGGCAGCACGCCGCCGCCGCGAAATGCTTCGTGGATCATGCCTTTAGCGAGATCGGTGATATGGCGATTGTTCGGATTGAGATTACGGCGCAGCGTGCACAGACCGATCAGCGTGCCGTTATCCGCGAGGATCGCGAGCAGGCGGCACTTCTGCGCGGCGAGGTTCGCCCGCAATTCGACAAGATAGTGTTCGGCTTCCGTATCGCTGATCGCTTCGGCAAAACCGATGATCGGTGCCGACTGGCTCGTATGGCGCATCAGTTCGACAATCTGTTCGCCGAGCCGCGCATCGACGTCCGGCGGCCAGCGGTAGATGACATGCGACACTCGCGCCTTTTCGAAGACGATGGCGTAATGCGCGTCATCCGCCGCGACGGTTCTCAGGGAGTCGTTCATGGCTGCCAGGATCGTGTTAGAGAGATTCGAGCGCGAGCGCGTGAGCCTCGGTCGCTTCCGTCGCGGTGTCGAGATCGCGCAGAATGTCATGCAGTCCGTGTGCGCTCAGCCACTCGTCGTCGTAGATGGTTTCGAGGTATTTGACGCCGCTGTCCGGCAGCACGAGCACGATGTTCGCCGGATCGTTCAGCCGTTCCACATAGCACCGCGCCGCGTGCGCAATCGATCCCGACGAGCCGCCCAGCAGCAGCCCTTCGTCCAGCGCCAGTCGATGGCAGCCGGCGAAGGCGTGACGGTCCGATACCTTGACTGTTTCGTCCACCAGATCCGTGAGGATGTTGCCGGGCTTGAAGCTGAGCCCCGAGCCGTTCTGCAGATGCGGCACGTACACCCCGCCGAATACCACCGAGCCTTCCGGTTCGACGCCGATCACGTGGGTGCGCGAATCGCGCTCCTTCAGGTAACGCGCGATGCCGCTCAGATGGCTTCCCGTGCTCGCGGACACGACGACTGCGTCGACCTTGCCCGACAACTGGTTGACGATCTCGGGACCCGTCGAGTAGTAGTGTGCGTCGATGGCTGCGGGGTTGTTGTATTGATCGAGGTTGATGCAATTCGGCGTGGTCGCCGCAAGCGACTTCGCTACGGCGATGCGCTTTTTCTGGTAGCTGCCCGTTTCGTCGGGCTGATTCACCATTTCGACCTGGCCGCCAAACGCGCGCACGACGTTGGCATTCGCCTTCGGCGTCTTCGGGTCGAGCACGCAGATAAAGCGGTATCCGTGAATCGCGCACAGCATCGCGAGCGCATGGCCCATATTGCCCGAGGTCGATTCGACAATCGACCAGCCCGGCTTCAGACCGTAATCGCGCTCGGCCTGGCGCAGCAATTGCAGCGCGCTGCGGTCCTTTACGCTATAGCCTGGGTTGTGGCACTCGAGCTTGCCGAAAACGCGAATATTCCGTTGCTCGTTCGAGAGGCTCCTGAGATGAAGCAAAGGCGTATTACCGATCAGTTCGACCAGACTGTTTGCGTACATGGGAAATCCTCCAGCCAGCAGTTTTTTCCTGGCCAATCCAGAGACCGCGAGGCGCGTGCTATTCGCTAACCATTCGCCAACGTGTCGCGCTTCGGCCAAAGGCGTGGTTGATAGTGTCACTCTAGTGAGATGCAGAACCTGCGTGTAGCTGTCCGTTAGGGCAGTGTGGAGCGACGATCCCGCACGTCATATTTCTCCATGCACGACGGTTTCGTTGTGTTCCGGGTGTGCTGCTTTCAATGTGGACGCGCGCGAGAGCCGCGGGTGCGGCGAAGCGGTTGCGGGACCATCGGCGACGAATGCCCGCATCAAGTGTGCGAGCAAGTCGCTGTTCTGGTTGATCAGGTGATGACTGGCGTGGTGCAGTTCAAAGTGCAGAGGCCGGCACAAGTCAGCGCAAATAGCATGCGCACGAATCGAGCATGTCATGCTGTCGTTCTTCCCGGTGACGAGCATGACGGGCAGATCACCGAGTTCGTTCGGATGACGCGCCACGATGTGATGCGTGCGAAAGTTCAGCAACTGTCTGCTGTATTCCACCATGTTCGACGCGGAGAGAAACGGCGCGTGCAGCCAGTGAACGGTCGCGCTATCGGCGAGTTCGAACACGGACGGCTGGGGGTCGCCGCCTTGTGCGTTTGCTTGCCGCTCGAGCAGCGCGATCATCGACTTCGCCATGCTTTGCGCGGCCTGTGGCGTTCGGTCGACCAGTTTGCACATCGTATGCAGGTTCTTCTCATAGACCGAGTCGGAGCCCACATGATCTTCCGCGCCGGCGAACGAGGGGGCGAAGAGACTCAACGACGCGATGGTGTCCGGTAACGCACGCGCCAGTTCGATCGCGTACTTCGCACCGCCGCACCAGCTTGCCACATGACAGGTCTCGTAGCCTTCCTCGGAGAGCATGGCCGAGACCGCTTCGGTGAAGCGTGGCAAGGCGTCGTGCGTCGAATAGTAGATTCGCGGTAAGGAAGCGCCTTCGTGTTCCGTTTCGTCGTCGATCGCAAACACGGTGAAGCGATCGAGCAACGCATGGGCAAAGTCGTGCCAGACATCGTTGGACAGGCCAAACGCGTTGACCAGCAGAATGGCGAAATGGCCATTTCCGACGCGCAGATAGCTGTGACCTGTACGAGTCGATTTGCGCTGCACCCCCGCAAGTTTTCCAAAGCACGGTGCGGTTCGCCGGCAATGCGAGCCGAGTCGAGTCGCCACACGATACGTCACGAGACTACGCCAATCGAATCCGCCTGGTGAGAGACGGTGCACATGTATCGCGTTGCTGGTCTGTGCCTCGTGCGGCCCATCGTCGAGGGCAAGAGTTTCGGCTACATGGCGCCGTTCCTGCTCGATGAGCGCGTCGATCGTTGCGGTTCCGGACTCGCTGCCGGCGTCGCGCACGGGGACGTTCGCCGCGTTCGCAACGGTCTGTACCAACGCGCGCCATGTGAACGACGCATCCGCCCGAAGCACGTGGACGCCGGGCACGCGTGTCGATGCATCGTCGGATGCGAGCCATGCCATGACGGATTCGACCGTTAGCAGGTGCACGTCGCCGGTGTCATCCGCCGGAAGCGCGAGCGGCTCACATTCAAAGTATGCATCGGCGCGACGGCGGACTTCGAAGATCGGGTTAGCGATGCTATCGGTGAGCGCATCGAGCGGCATGCATACCGCGTTGGAATCCGCGGCGTCGGAGTCTGTGGCCTTGCAATCCGCTACCGCGTTAGCCAGTACGACAATACAGGCTTCGGCAAGCGTATCTGGGGCATAGCCGAATACAACGCCGAGTATCTGTAAAAAGCGCCCGTACTCTTCATGCATCGCCAGCAGGGGATCATCGACAACCAACCGCAGACGTTCCGCTCGCCCTCGACGCAACAATGCCTGAATTGTTGGGGACTGCACCGCGCAAGCGCCGTTAGCAAGCGCGCACAAGGCACTGACGTCCCGCTTCGTCAGGAATACAGTCGATTCGCCACCTTCCGCCACACGACCACCGCCCGCCATGCGTTCGCAATAACGTGCGAATTGAAATGCGAGCGGATGCACGCGATCTTCTGCCACACCGGTAGACATAGGCATAGGCACCTCAGACCTTGACGGCAAGCAGTGTTTCGACAAGATCGACGGCATCGCCGACAGTCGCCAGATTCGCGACGGCTTCCGTGTGCTCGGCGAAACTGATGTCGAAGCGTTCTTCCGTCAGAGCCATCAGCGATAGCAGCGAAATGGAATCGAGCATCAGATCGCCGGTCAGCGTCGTGTCGCGCGTAATCGATGCCGGCGCTATGTCGATTGCGACGATCTGCGGGATCAATCCGGTGAGCGCGTCGAACACGTTGACGTGATCTTCCATGTGCTTCTCCATTGGTCACAGGCGTTCTGTTTTATAACCGCTGCGCCGGGCCCTGAAAACCTGAACTGCCGTACAGGGTGAGGCAGGACCGTCCGAACGGACAGGTTTCGGTGACAGCCATTGGGCTTTACAGTCTGATTACCCCCAACCGACAGGGAACGACGATCATGACGCCAGCCGCTGAAGCCGTTGCATTGGACAAGGAAACGTTTGCACGCGCATTGCGCTCGACGCTCGAAGAACAACTCACACTCGATCATCCGATTTTCAGGGAGCTGTTCACGCCTGAGCGGAACTGGAACCTGCTGAAAATCATCACGCTCGAGGGCTATCAGATCACGAAATATTTTCTCGAATATATCGAGAATCTGTATTTTCTCTGCCCGTATCCGGAGCACAAGCGGCGTCTTCTGTACAACCTGTTCGAAGAAGAGACAGGGCGTTTTTCGAAGACCAAGAACCATGTCGAACTCATGGAAGATTTCATTCGCGCGCAAGGCATCAGTGACGAAGAGCGCGATGCATGGACGCCGTCGGACGCCACGCGCGAACTGATCGACTATCGCCTCGAGAACTGCAAGGGCGAGGCCACGTACCACATCGGCGCGGCGGCTGTGATGATCGCCAGTGAGGGTCAGAGCCTCGAAACGCGTGCGGGCGACGCGCGCCACACGATTCTCGCGAGCTGCTATGGCCTCACGGAGGAGGACACGCGGTTCTTTTCGGTTCACCAGAAGGAGGACATCGGACACGTCGCCGAAGGCATCCAGCTCGTATCGGAACTGTGCAGGACGCCGCAGGCGCAGGAAGAAGCACTCTTCGCGGTGCGCCACACCTGCCGTCTGTTCTGGAACATGTATGAGAGCGCCGCGCAGAAATACTACGCGCTCGGTGCCGATGCCGGGGCCGAAACGTCGCGGCTGGACGCGTGACATTCATCGAGGAGCGTACGCCATGAGGCTCGACGAAATTATCGGTCGTCTGTGCGGCAAGCCCCATACGTTGACCTTCGTCGACGACAAGGGCGGACAGACCACCAGGACATTTCACGATCTGTTCGTCGACGTGCTCGCGATGGTCGAGCACGGCAAGGCGCGGGGACTTGTCCCCGGGTGCCGTGTCGGCATCGCGGCGCCGAGTAGCTACGCATGGATGGTCTGGGATCTGGCATGTATCGAACTGGGATGCGTGTCCGTCACGTTTCCGAACGACAGGCTTGCGCAACCCTGCGAGGCGTCGATCGATCAGTATCAGTTGACCCTCATGGCCGTCGATCCTGGCTGGCTCGATGCCGATGCGCCACGCTCCGATCGTGTGATTGATATCGGCTTCGTGCCCGACACAGAGGGTAGTCAGGCAAACCAGGTTCGCCGCCTGCCACGCGTGTCGCCTATTGTGATCCAGCATTTGCCTCACACGCATTCGATGGTGTTCAGCTCGGGCACGACGGGCAAGAACAAAGGCCTGATCGTCGGCCGGTGCGGCACGGAAAATCTGCTCAATCTCTATTTCGAAGCGTTCGGTGTCGAGCCCGGCGATCGCTTTCTGACGTTCCTTCCGTTCGCGAATTATCAGCAACGGATGATCTACTACTTCTGCCTCTATCACGGCATCGATTTCGTCGCCGTGCCGTTCAAATTGTTGTTCGGCGGCCTGAAGCAGCAGCGGCCTACGTTCGTGATCGCACCGCCGATTCTCTACGAGACGCTGCAAAACCTCGCACGCGCCGGTGCCGGCGCGCAGCAAGCCGAGGGTGACGCACTTTCTCGCCGGCTGAAGGAACTGACGGGCGGCAACATGCGCTACATGATCACCGGCATGGCCCCCATCAAGCGCACGGCGCTCGATTTCTTCTGGGAATGCGGCATTCCACTCTACGAGGCCTTCGGCATCACGGAGGCCGGTATGGTCGCGTGGAACAAGCCGGGCTGCGTGCGCGTCGGGACCGTGGGGCAACCCGCCGAAGCAGGCTCCGTCTCGCTGTCGGACGAGGGCGAGGTGATCGTCACGCGCAGTGCGCTGCTGTCGCTGGGGTACTTCGAAGCGTCGGAGGAGGACGCGCGCACGACGTTCGTCGGGCCGAATTCGGTAGCGACGGGCGATATCGGAGAGTTCGACGACGAGGGCTTTCTGCGTGTCATAGGCCGCAAGAAGGACGCGATCGTCACGAGCAATGGCGAGAAGTTTCATCCGGAGCCGATCGAGGCGCTGCTGCACCGCGATCCGCGCGTCGAGGTCGCTGTCGTACTGGCGGGCCAGGGCGCGGGTCTGAACGTCGTCATTTCGACGCGCCGGCATGACGATGCCGAGGTCACGCAGACATTGCGCGCGCATGTCGCTTCGGTCAACGAGACGCTTCCGGCGCAACGGCAACTGACGCACATCGTGTTCACCGGCAGCGAGTTCACCGTCGAGAACGGCTTGCGCACGAAGAATCTGAAGCTCAACAGGCGGGCCATCGCCGCAGCCTTTCTGCGGCAGGCATGAATCGGGGCCGCCACGCCGTGAGCGCGCAACGCGAGAACGCAACACGCCGACAGACCTGACCCGCAACATTCAAGAGACTGTTCATGACCTCACATCCGTTTCCGACGACACACGAGCCCGCGTCCATCATCGAGACGCTCGCCGCATGGAGCGAGCGCGAACCGGATCGCACCGCGCTGACGATCCTGCGCGACGGGGAGACGATCGAAAGCGAAAGCACGTTCAGCGATCTGAATGCGGGGATGCGGTGTATCGCAGCAGGTTTGCGCAGCCGTGTCGCTGCCGGCGCGCGCGTCATTCTGCTGCTTCCGACGAGCTTCGAGTTTGTTTGCACATTCTACGGCTGTCTTGCCGCGGGCATGATCGCAGTGCCCGCATTCCATCCGCAGCAGCCGCGCAAGATAGCGCAGTGGAAGAAGCTGCAGGCCATCGTTGAAAACAGCGGCGCATCGCTCGTAGTCGCTCCTGTCGGCTCGATCGATAAGCTGCGGATGCTGCGCGAAAAGGAAGATCTGTTCGCCGGTTGCGATTTCGCTACCTATGAGGAGCTGTGTACGGCCGGCGCGCCCGCGGCGGATGCGCCATTGCCGTTGCCGACGGGTTCCGATCTCGCGTTTCTGCAATACACGTCCGGTTCGACGGGTACGCCGAAGGGCGTGATGATCACGCATGCGAACATCGTCGATAACCAGCGTGTGATTGCGGACCTGATGGGGCACAGCAGCGAGACGCGCATGCTGTCGTGGCTGCCGCTCTATCACGATATGGGTCTGTCGATGATGCTGCATCTCGCGTCGATCGGCACCAGCGTGATCCTGATGTCGCCGTTCGCGTTTATCCAGCAGCCGGGGCGCTGGCTGAGGGCGATCGCAGCGCATCGGGCAAACACGTCGGGCGGTCCGAACTTCGCCTATCAGCTTGCCGCGTTGGCGTTGCAGTTGCCGGAAGACACCCAGCCGCAACTCGACCTCTCTGCATGGAAGGTGGCCTTTTGCGGCGCGGAGCCGATCAACCGCAATACCGTGGCCACGTTTCTCGAGGCGGCTGCGCCGCACGGTTTCGCACCGCAAGCGTTCTATCCGTGCTACGGCATGGCCGAAGCCACGCTGCTCATCACCGGCGTGAAACACGGCGAAGGTGTCCGCTACCTTGAAGTCGACAACAGGCAATTGTCGGCGGGCGTCATCGAGCGTGCGCAGGCAGGACAGGCGGATATCAAGAGCCTCGTGTCGTGCGGCTCGACGGGACGAGGCACGGAGATTCGCATCGTCGACTCCGCGGGCGCAGCCGTCGCCGATCAGTACCGCGTCGGCGAGATCTGGGCGCGAGGTTATCAGATCATGACGGGCTATTACGGCCAGCCAGAAGCGACGGCCGCGGCGATACGGTCCGACGGCTGGCTGCGTACCGGCGATCTCG
>Ga0154001_1000690_pt1 | contig 10766 bp, 10 predicted proteins | sample TSNJ085MetaG_FD_104699 | JGI IMG/M metagenome (GOLD analysis project Ga0154001, IMG submission 104699) | Attine ant fungus gardens microbial communities from New Jersey, USA - TSNJ085 MetaG | ecosystem: Host-associated > Fungi > Mycelium > Unclassified | place: USA: New Jersey, Wharton State...
ATGATCTCGTCGTATGTCGGCGAGAACAAGGAGTTCGAGCGCCAGTATCTGGCCGGTGAACTCGAACTCGAATTCACGCCGCAAGGCACGCTCGCCGAGAAGCTGCGCGCGGGCGGTTCGGGCATTCCGGCGTTTTTCACCAATACCGGCTACGGCACGCTGATTGCCGAAGGTAAGGAAACCCGCCAGTTCGGCGACAGGCAGTACGTGCTCGAACATTCGCTGACCGCCGACGTCGCGCTCGTCAAGGCATGGAAGGCCGACAAGTCGGGCAACCTGATCTACCGTCGCACCGCGCGCAACTTCAATCCGATGTGCGCGATGGCGGGCCGCATCACCGTCGCGGAAGTCGAGGAGATCGTCGAGGTGGGCGAGTTCGATCCGGACGCGATCCATACGCCGGGCATCTTCGTGCAGCGCATCGTGCTGAATGCGCATCCGGAAAAACGCATCGAACAACGTATCGTCCGCGCGAAAGGAGACTGATCATGGCATGGACTCGTGACGAAATGGCCGCGCGCGCGGCGCAGGAATTGCAGGACGGTTTCTACGTGAACCTCGGCATCGGTCTGCCGACGCTGGTCGCGAACCACGTGCCGCCGGGCGTCGAAGTGTGGCTGCAGTCGGAGAACGGCCTGCTCGGCATCGGCCCGTCGCCGACCGAGGAAGAAGTCGACGCGGATCTCATCAACGCGGGCAAGCAGACCGTGACCACGTTGCCGGGTTCGTCGATTTTCTCGTCGGCCGACTCGTTCGCGATGATTCGCGGCGGCCACATCAATCTGGCGATTCTCGGCGCGATGCAGATCAGCAAGAAGGGCGATCTCGCGAACTGGATGATCCCGGGCAAGATGATCAAGGGCATGGGCGGCGCGATGGACCTGGTCGCGGGCGTCAAGCGCGTGGTCGTGCTGATGGAGCATGTCGCGAAGGGCGACCAGCACAAGATTCTCGAAGAGTGCACGTTGCCGCTGACGGGCGTGGGTGTGGTCGACGAGATCATTACCGACCTCGGCGTGATCGAAGTGACCGATGCCGGCCTGAAGGTGATCGAACTGGCGCCGGGCGTGACGGTCGACGAGATCAAGGCGAAGACCGGCGCGTCGCTCGACGTGAGCGCGGTGAGCTGAGCTTGTGGTGACATTGCCGCTTCGCTTGAGACAGGCGGGGCGGTGATAGGCGGTTTTTGGGGCGGGCGAGACGCGAGTCTCGCCCGTTCTGTTTTTGTGCATTCGAATCTTGCATGCCGTCCTACGCCTTCCGGCTAATCCTTATCGCGCGGCGAAGCGGTTTACAATCGTCGGCAGATCGAGCACATGATGATTTTCGTTGTGATGTCGGTCATATCGCTGCCGTAGCGAGCTGTGTTCAAGATCCCGCGTTCAGGATCCCGTGTTCAAGACCCATCAGCCGCGCCTTTGCAAGGACCTCAGATGACCGCAACGACTTCCGCTTCCACCGCCGGGCGGCCCGAGCCGCGTCAACGTTACGTGCAGTGCGCGAGCGCCGCCGGGCTGCATCGCGTCGCCTATACCGAATGGGGCGACCCGGACAATCCGCGCGTGCTGGTGTGCGTGCATGGACTTACGCGATCGGGGCGCGATTTCGACCGCCTCGCCGCCGACTTCGCCGAGACCTATCGCGTGGTTTGCCCGGACGTGGTTGGCCGGGGCTTGTCGTCGTGGCTCGCGAACCCCAGCTTATACGGAGTGCCGCAGTTCGTCGCCGACATGGTCACGCTGATCGCGCGGCTCGACGTCGAGAGCGTCGACTGGTTCGGCACGTCGATGGGCGGTTTGATCGGCATGGGGCTCGCCGGTCTGCCCGCAACGCCGATCCGCAAGATGCTGCTGAACGACGTCGGGCCGCACCTCGAACCGGCGGCCGTGAAGCGTATCGGCGACTACCTCGGCAAACCGGTGCGTTTCGAAACGCTGCAGCAAGGTATCGATTACGCCGCTGAACTTGCGCAAAGCTTCGGTCCGCTCACGCCGGACGAATGGCGCGAAATCAATACGCCGCTTTTGCGCGAACAGGACGGTGCGTGGGTGCTGCGCTACGACCCGCGCATCGCGCAGCCGTTTGCGGCGGTGACCGAAGACGCCGCGAAGCTCGGCGAGGCCGCGCTCTGGCATTCGCTCGCAGCGTTCCAGGGACCGGTGCTCGTGGTGCGTGGCGAGCAGTCCGATCTGCTCTCGCGTGAAACCGTCGAGAAAATGGTGGCGAGCGGCCCCGCCGTATCGAGCGTGGAGATTCCCGGCGTCGGACACGCGCCGGCATTTCTCGCGGCAGACCAGATCGCGATCGCGCGGCGGTTCTTCATCGGTGACGGCGCGAACGCGTCATAATATTAGGCTCCGCGTGGCATGGACCGTTTGTGGCCAGTGTCGCGCGGAATGCATTTCGACCAACCTACCCGTTCAGGATTTTTTATGGCAGTCATTCGTCATCACGTCGGCAAGCGTCTTTCCGAAATCGCCGTGCATAACGGCACCGTGTATCTCGCGGGGCAGATCGCCGAAGACACGGATCAGGACATCACGGGTCAGACGCGCGAGGTACTCGGCCACATCGACCGTCTGCTGGCTGAGGTGAACAGCGACAAGTCGCAACTGTTGTCGGTGCAGATCTACATCTCGGACATGGTGCACTTCGCCGGCATGAACGCAGTGTGGGACGAGTGGGTCGCGCAGGGCGACACGCCGCCGCGCGCCACCGTCGAGGCGAAGCTCGCGAACCCGAAGTGCCTCGTCGAAATCGTCGTGGTCGCGGCGCAGCGCGGCTAGGCCACGCCCAATGCTGCATGCCCGTTACGCAGTACCGTTGTTGCAATCCCGTTGATTCGTCTGGCCCGGCGGGCCGTCGCACCATGAATACCGAAACCGTTACGAACGCGCCACATCCCCATCCGTCCTTCGACGAAGCGATGGCGTTCGTACGCGAGCATGCGGGCGAGGTGCGGCTGTCGTCGGGCGAACTGCTCGCGGATCACGCGGCGGGCACGGTGTCGATCATGCGCACGCTCAACGTCGATCCGCCGGCCGTGCTGGCCGCGGCGCTGTTTGCGCTGACGCCGCATTTGCGCGATCCCGAGCGCGTGATCGCCGACAACTTCGGCGAGGAAGTCGCGCAACTGGTCGGCGACGTGCGCAAGCTGCTGCGTCTCGGCACGGTCAGCCTGCGCGCGGCGCAGAATGCGATGCCCGAAGCCGGGCGCGATGCGCAGGCCGCGCGCCGTGCCCAGGTCGAGGCGCTGCGCAAGATGCTGCTCGCGTTCGCGCAGGACATCCGCGTGGTGCTGATTCGGCTCGCCTCGCGCCTGCAGTCGCTGCGCTATTACGCGGCGGCAAAAGTCACGCCGTCGCCCGACGTGGCGCGCGAGACGCTCGATATCTACGCGCCGCTCGCGAACCGTCTCGGCATCTGGCAACTGAAGTGGGAACTCGAAGATCTTGCGTTCCGCTTCGAAGAGCCGGCCACGTACAAGCGCATCGCGAAGCTGCTCGACGAGAAGCGTGTCGAGCGCGAGAGCTATGTCGCGCAGGCGATCGAACGATTGCAGCAGGAGCTGGCCGCCGCGCATATTCATGCCGAGGTGAGTGGCCGGCCGAAGCATATCTACAGCATCTGGCGCAAGATGCGCGGCAAGGAACTCGATTTCGCCGAGCTTTACGATGTGCGCGCATTCCGTGTGATCGTGCCGGATATCAAGGACTGCTACACCGTGCTCGGTATCGTGCACAACCTGTGGCAGCCGGTGCCGAGAGAGTTCGACGACTACATCTCGCGGCCGAAGCCGAACGGCTACAAGTCGCTGCACACGGTCGTGATCGGCGACGACGGCCGCGCGTTCGAAGTGCAGATCCGCACGCAGGAAATGCATCGCTTCGCCGAATATGGCGTGGCCGCGCACTGGCGCTACAAGGAAGCGGGCGCGCGCGGTTACGGCGGCACCTTCGCGGCGAACGAGAAGTATGACGAGAAGATCGCATGGTTGCGCCAACTGCTTGCGTGGAAGGACGAAGTGTCCGAGGGCGAGCATGGCGCGGAGCGCGCGGCGCAGCCGTGGGAGCAACTGCGTCAGGCCACGCTCGATGACGACCATATCTACGTATTGACGCCGCAGGCGCGCGTGATCCCGTTGCCGCACGGCGCGACGCCGCTCGACTTCGCGTATCACCTGCACAGCGAGCTCGGGCATCGCTGCCGCGGCGCACGCGTCGACGGCGCGATGGTGCCGCTCAACACGGCATTGCAGAACGGGCAGACGGTCGAGATCGTCGCGGTGAAGGAGGGTGGTCCGTCGCGCGACTGGCTCAACCCGCAGCTCGGCTATCTGCAGAGTTCGCGCGCGCGGCAGAAAGTGCGCGCGTGGTTCAACGCGGTCGATTTGCAGGAGCACATCGCGAACGGGCGCGCGATGGTCGAAAAGACCTTGCAGCGCGAGGGCAAGACCTCGGTCAATCTCGATCAGCTGGCCGCGCGGCTCGGCTTCAAGACCACCGACGATCTGTTCTCCGTGGTCGGCAAGGAAGAGTTCAGCCTGCGGCTCGTCGAGCAGGCGCTGCACGATGCGCCGCCGCCCGCGCCCGAGGTCGATGCACCGGAGAAATTCGAGAAGCGCAGCAGCGGTGCGAGCGTCGCGCGCGGCGCGTCCACGGGCGTGCTCGTGGTCGGCGTCGACGCGTTGCTCACGCAGCTCGCGCGTTGCTGCCGGCCGGCGCCGCCCGACGATATCAGCGGCTTTGTCACGCGCGGCAAGGGCATGTCGGTACACCGCAGCGACTGCGCGACGTTCCGCCGTATGGCCGAGCGCGCGCCGGAGCGCGTGCTGCAAACGGCATGGTCGGCGGATGTGATGAGCGGGCGCGGCCACTCGGTCTATCCGGTCGATCTCAGCATCGAAGCGACGGATCGGCAAGGACTGCTGCGCGACATTTCCGAAGTGTTTGCGCGGGAAAAGATGAACGTGATCGGCGTGAAGACGCAATCGCGCCGCAACGCCGCGTTCATGCAATTTACCGTCGAGGTGTTGAGTTCCGCGCAGATTCAGCGCGCGTGCACGCTGCTCGGCGAAGTGACGGGCGTGGTGCGGGCGTCGCGCAAGAACTGAGGCGCGTGATGCGTTGCGAGGGTTTGCAGGGCAAGCGCTCGCGCGTCCGTTCGATGAACGGAAATACTGCTCGCGACCTCAACGTGAAATTTAAAGTCTCCGCATAAAAGTACTTGCCAAGTTTTTCTGGACCCCATATACTCTCGTCTCTTCAGGCTCGTAGCTCAGCTGGTTAGAGCACCACCTTGACATGGTGGGGGTCGTTGGTTCGAGTCCAATCGAGCCTACCAACGAAAAAGAAATTCCGGCTTGGCCGGGGTTTCGCAAACTGCAGTAAGCGCCTTGGCGCAAAAAGGCCGGATACGGCTGAGGGCGAAACGGTTATGGCACCGCGAACGTTGACCGAAACTACTTCGGAGCGACGCTAGTCGAGGACCACTTTCGCCAATGTAGTTTGCAAGAAGTGTGAATGCGGCCCCTCGAAAGCGGGGCCGCATTTTTTTTGTCTTTTTCTTTTTTGACCTGCTTGTATGTGCCGCGCCGGTCGGCACCACGGAGAACGCAATGGTTTCGATACGTTTGCCTGACGGTTCTGTTCGACAGTACGAGCATCCGGTGACCGTCGCCGAAGTGGCCGCCTCGATCGGCCCCGGCCTCGCGAAAGCCGCGCTCGGCGGAAAAATCGACGGCGAGCTCGTCGACACGTCCGCGCTGATCGATCGCGACGTGGCGCTTGCCATCGTCACCGAAAAGGACGCAGACGGTCTTGATATCATCCGCCACTCGACGGCGCACCTGCTTGCGTACGCGGTGAAGGATCTGTACCCGGAAGCGCAGGTCACGATCGGGCCGGTCATCGACAACGGCTTCTATTACGACTTTTCCTACAACCGTCCCTTCACGCCGGAAGATCTCGACAAGATCGAGAAGCGCATGCAGGAACTCGCGAAGAAGGACGAGCCGGTGTCGCGCCGCGTGGTGTCGCGCGACGAAGCGGTCGAGTATTTCAAGAGCATCGGCGAAAAATACAAGGCCGAGCTTATCGAGGCGATTCCCGCCAGCGACGAAATCAAGCTGTACTCGCACGGCGGCTTCACGGACCTGTGCCGCGGCCCGCACGTGCCGTCCACGGGCAAGCTGAAGGTCTTCAAGCTGATGAAGGTCGCGGGTGCGTACTGGCGCGGCGACTCGAAGAACGAGCAACTGCAGCGCATTTACGGTACGGCCTGGACGAAGAAGGAAGATCAGGAAGCGTATCTGCACATGCTCGAAGAAGCCGAGAAGCGCGACCACCGCAAGCTCGGCAAGCAGCTCGACCTGTTCCATATGCAGGACGAGTCGCCGGGCATGGTGTTCTGGCATCCGCGCGGCTGGACGTTGTGGCAGCAGGTCGAGCAGTACATGCGCCGTCGCGTGAACGACGCGGGCTACCTCGAAATCAAGACGCCGATGATCATGGACCGCTCGCTGTGGGAGGCGTCGGGTCACTGGCAGAACTATCGTGAAAACATGTTCACGACGGAATCGGAAAAGCGCGACTACGCGATCAAGCCGATGAACTGCCCCGGTCACGTGCAGGTGTTCAATCACGGTTTGCGCTCGTATCGCGATCTGCCGCTGCGTTATGCGGAGTTCGGTTCGTGCCATCGCAACGAGTCGTCGGGCGCGCTGCATGGCCTGATGCGCGTGCGCGGCTTCGTGCAGGACGACGCGCATATTTTCTGTACCGAAGACCAGTTCATCAGCGAATCGATCGCGTTCAACACGCTGGCGATGAGCGTCTATCGTGACTTCGGCTTCGACAATGTCGAGATCAAGCTGTCGTTGCGCCCCGACGCGCGCGCTGGCACCGACGAAACCTGGGATCGCGCGGAGCAGGGTTTGCGCGAGGCGCTGACGGCCTGCGGCGTGACCTGGGAAGAGCTGCCGGGCGAGGGCGCGTTCTACGGCCCGAAGGTCGAATATCACATCAAGGACGCGCTCGGCCGCTCGTGGCAGTGCGGCACGTTGCAGCTCGACATGGTGCTGCCGGAGCGTCTTGGCGCCGAATATGTCGCCGAGGACAACAGCCGCCGCCGCCCGATCATGCTGCACAGGGCAATCGTCGGATCAATGGAACGTTTCCTCGGGATTCTGATCGAGCACCATGCTGGTGCAATGCCCGCGTGGCTCGCGCCGATGCAGGTCGTCGTCATGAATATCGCGGAAAGTCAGGCCGAATATGCGCAGTCTCTAGCCCAATCGTTGCAAAAACAAGGGGTTAGAGTTGAGGCTGATTTGCGCAACGAGAAGATTAGCTATAAAATACGCGAGCACACGCTGGAAAAGGTCCCGTACCTGCTCGTGGTCGGCGACAAAGAGCGTGAAGCACAAACGGTAGCCGTGCGTGCCCGTGGCGGTGTCGATCTGGGTGTGATGCCTGTCGATACCTTCATTGAGCGTCTGCGCCAGGACGTGCAGTCGTTCAATTGAGCCACTTGGCAGCCCGGCTCGTTTTTTTTAATTTTTAGAGGAAACGTAACATCGCTACTGATAAGTCTGCGCACCGCATCAACGGTGAAATTACAGCACCCGAGGTGCGACTGGTCGGGGTCGAGAACGAACCGCTCGGCATCGTGAAACTCGCTGATGCGTTCCGTATGTCGGAGCAGCAGGACGTGGATCTGGTTGAAATCGCGCCGCAAGCGGTTCCGCCGGTTTGCCGTTTGATGGACTACGGCAAGTTCAAGTACCAGGAAGCGAAGAAGCAACACGAGGCCAAGCTCAAGCAGAAGGTGATCCAGGTCAAGGAAGTCAAATTCCGCCCGGGTACCGACGACGGTGACTACAACGTCAAGCTGCGCAACCTCGTTCGCTTCCTCGAAGACGGCGACAAGACGAAAATCACGTTGCGTTTCCGTGGCCGCGAAATGGCTCACCAGGAAATCGGCATGCGCATGCTCGAACGCCTGCGCACCGACCTCGACGAAGTCGGTCAGGTCGAGCAGATGCCGAAAATGGAAGGGCGCCAGATGATCATGGTGCTCGCGCCGAAGAAAAAGAAGTAAGCGCAAGGCAGTTGGCCGGAGCGGCGGCGCACCATGTGGTGCGCGCTTCGGTGGCAAAAATTTGTAAGGTGCCGTGCCGGGTGTCTGTCACGGTATCGGAAGGTTTCGGAACGGCGCACATGCAAGTAGTGTGCGATGGTTCCCGAAAAGCGGCCGCTGGCGGTATCGGCGGTCTGCATACCAAGTGGAATGGGTTTCGAAGGGCGGGAAATGGCCAACTGGCCGACCGCACACCCATATCCATCTAATAATGGAGTTGTCATGCCGAAGATGAAGACCAAGAAGAGCGCTGCAAAGCGTTTCGTGGTGCGTCCGGGCGGTACCGTCAAGCGCGGTCAGGCCTTCAAGCGTCACATTCTTACCAAGAAGACCACCAAGAACAAACGCCATCTGCGCGGCTCCACGGCAGTTCATGATTCCAATCTGAACTCCGTTCGCGCAATGCTGCCGTTCGCTTAACCCTTAACCGACACTCATAGGAGCGAAACATGCCTCGAGTAAAACGTGGGGTTACCGCACGGGCCCGTCACAAGAAGATCATCAAGCTGGCCAAGGGTTACCGCGGCCGTCGCAATAACGTCTATCGCATCGCCAAGCAGGCGGTCATGCGTGCAGGCCAGTACGCCTACCGCGATCGTCGCAACAAGAAGCGTGTGTTCCGCGCACTGTGGATCACGCGTATCAACGCGGCGGTGCGTCAGCACGACATGACGTACAGCGTGTTCATCAACGGCCTGAAGAAGGCGTCGATCGAACTGGACCGCAAGGTGCTGGCCGACATGGCTGTGTTCGACAAGGCTGCTTTTGCTGCGATCGTTCAGCAGGTGAAAGCCGCCGTTGCAGCCTGATTGCGCTTCTGGCAATTAAAACTGCGTGGTTCGTTGCAGCGAACATCCGGTAGTCCCGGTGACGCTGCAACAAAAACGGGGCTCCTCACCGAGCCCCGTTTTTGTTGGTAGAACCAGTTTTGTTTCGATAGAACACTGACGTTGAAATGATGGGATCAATGGATCTGGACCAGATTGTCGCCGACGCGCAAAAAGCCTTCGCAGAAGCCTCCGACGTCACCACCCTCGAAAACGAGAAAGCGCGCTTTCTCGGTAAGTCGGGTGCGTTGACCGAGCTGTTGAAAGGGCTTGGCAAACTCGATCCCGAAACGCGCAAGACCGAAGGCGCACGGATCAACCTCGTCAAGCAACAGGTCGAAGCCGCGCTGACGGCACGCCGTCAGGCGCTTGCCGAGGCGCTGCTGAACCAGCGCCTCGCCGCCGAAGCGATCGACGTCACGCTGCCGGGCCGCGGTGCCGGCGCGGGTAGCCTGCACCCGGTGATGCGCACCTGGGAGCGTGTCGAACAGATTTTCCGTACGATCGGATTCGATGTGGCCGACGGCCCCGAGATCGAAACCGACTGGTACAACTTCACCTCGCTGAACAGCCCGGAAAACCATCCGGCGCGTTCGATGCAGGACACCTTCTACGTCGACGGCAAGGGCGCCGACGGCCGCCAGCTGCTGCTGCGCACGCATACGAGCCCGATGCAGGTGCGTTACGCGCGCACCAACACGCCGCCGATCAAGGTGATCGTGCCGGGCCGCACGTATCGCGTGGACAGCGACGCGACGCATTCGCCGATGTTCAACCAGGTCGAAGGCCTGTGGATCGACGAGAACATCAGCTTCGCGGACCTGAAGGGCGTCTACACCGATTTCCTGAAGAAATTCTTCGAGCGCGACGACATTCTCGTGCGCTTCCGTCCGTCGTATTTCCCGTTCACCGAACCGTCGGCCGAGATCGATATGCTGTTCGAAACGGGCAAGAACGCCGGCAAGTGGCTCGAAATTTCGGGCTCGGGCCAGGTTCACCCGACCGTGATCCGCAACATGGGGCTCGACCCGGAGCGCTACATCGGCTTTGCTTTCGGCAGCGGCCTCGAGCGTCTCACGATGCTGCGTTACGGTGTGCAGGACCTGCGCCTGTTCTTCGAAAACGACCTGCGTTTCCTGCGTCAATTCGCATGAACCGGCGCGCGCGAGCGCGACAACGCATAGAACGCGGCAGCGCACCCGGTGCGCGCCGCGAGCGTCTCCGGCAGTGCCTGCCGAACCGGCGCACGACCGCCGAGTTGCACGAAGCATCTGCCGGACGTGGACCTAACCTGATCAGAACGTACACAGAACCATGCAATTTCCGGAATCCTGGCTCAGAACTTTTGTCGATCCGCAACTGACCACCGACGAGCTGTCGCACGCGTTGACGATGGCGGGTCTCGAAGTCGAAGACCTGCGGCCGGCCGCGCCGCCGACCTCGAAGATCGTCGTCGGCCAGGTGCTGGAAGTCGTCAAGCACCCGGATGCGGACAAGCTCAACGTGTGTCAGGTCAACGCCGGCACCGGCGCGACGCTGAACATCGTGTGCGGCGCGCCGAATGTTGCGCCGGGCATCAAGGTGCCGGTCGCGCTGGTGGGCGCACAACTGCCGCCGGTCGAAGAGGGCGGCGCGCCGTTTGCGATCAAGCTGTCGAAGCTGCGCGGCGTGGAAAGCCAGGGCATGCTGTGCTCGGCGCGCGAGCTGAAGCTCTCGGAAGATCATAGCGGCCTCATGATCCTGCCGGAAGATACGCCGATCGGCCAGGACATCCGCGAGACGCTCAATCTCGACGACACC
>Ga0154001_1000691_pt1 | contig 10755 bp, 9 predicted proteins | sample TSNJ085MetaG_FD_104699 | JGI IMG/M metagenome (GOLD analysis project Ga0154001, IMG submission 104699) | Attine ant fungus gardens microbial communities from New Jersey, USA - TSNJ085 MetaG | ecosystem: Host-associated > Fungi > Mycelium > Unclassified | place: USA: New Jersey, Wharton State...
TCGACTCGGCGATATCCGGCCGGTTATGCGCCGTCACCATACGCAGACCGCGATCCTCGAATGCCATTTCGCGCGAACCATCGCGCAGGAAATAGCGGGGACCGGCCTGCAGGAAACGCTTCGACACGCTGTCCGGTGGCGTCGCCAGCGGCCCGGTCACCGACGCTGGCGCAGGCCGCCGCGCATCATCCGGCGGCGCTTGCGTCTGGCTGGGTTCGGTCTGCGGGGTGCCGGTCAACGCAGCGGATTCCTCGCCTCCACCCTCGGCGAGAGGCACATCACGGGCATCCGCAACTGGCGACGGACTGGACGTCGCCCAGCCAGGCACCTGCATGCCCTCTCGCGCCGCAGCCAGATCCTGCTGACGCCGCCGCTTCAATATCTCCAGGGCATCCGGATCCACCCAATCGAGCCGGGCCGCAGCCGGATCGTCCTGGTTCATTAATGCCGACGGCCGCTCATCCGGCGCAGCAAACTCGCGCGGCCGTTCCCGTTCGACCGAGTTGACCATCGTGGTCGCATCGTCAGCCCGATCTGCCCCACCCATCATGCCGCGCCCTGACACCTGTTCGTTCCCGTCCATCTGTCCGATCCTCCTGCCTGCTCGCACCCAGCCCGCACCCAGCCGACCCACCTGGTCTAACGATCCGGCGCTTCGGCCGGCTTCGCCTGCCGTTGTGCCTGACGCGTTTTCGCCTCCTCCAGGGCAACGCCGCGCGCGGCCTTGACGCGCTCCCAGGATTTACCTTTGGCCGCGTCGAGTTGATTACCGAATTCCTCGCCGAGTCCCAGTTCGCCCGCCGACTTTTTCAGCGACCGGACTACCTTCTCCATCTGGTCGCGCTGCCGGTCATACGGATAGACCTTCGACTGGTCACCCGTATAGCCGACCTGGACTTCCGCACCGTTGAGCCGCTGATTCTCGTTGCACCACTTCAGACGGCTATCGACGAACTCCATGTTCTGCTTGTCGTGGAACACGACACTGCGCGTCGCCACTTCCTGCACCAGATAGCGATCGGTGTTGAACACTTCCCCCTTATAGAGCCCGTTCTCGCGCGGCACGCCCATCCGGACATCGGCCCCGAAGCGCTGCTGGGCCGAGGCCCGGATCTCCATCGGTACTTCCTTGAAATCGAACAGCGGATTGCCGATCTGGCGCGGCTGCTCTGTGGGGGCATCGGTGCCCGTACCAGGAGCGGCTTGCGGCTTCGACGCAGATTGGCTCTCTGCGTGCGCGGGCGTACTGCCTTCTGCCGTCGATGGGACATCCGGAGAATCCGCCTGGGCGCTCTTTGCCGCAGGGGCCTTGCGGCTACGCCGGGTCGTTTTCGGTTGCTCGGCAACATCACTCATGATGTTTCTCCTTTCTTACTGCTTTAAAAATGGCTACCCGGATACACTGCCGGACGGCCCCTTACCCAGAACTGCTGCACCGACCTGCTCGATCTGTTTGCAGCGGCCCGGATATGCTCAATCCATCGTCGCCGCGCTCGCTTTCTTTGATCGGGATGCCGACGACGCGCGACGCATGCCCTTACCACGCGATGACGGCGTCCCGGCCGCAGACTTGTCCGGCGAGATAATCAGATCAGCCAGCACCAGCGACAGGGGCTCGTCGTCTCCCCAGGCCACCGCGCCCTCACTCGCGTCGGCGGGCAAGGGCATCACCAGCGCATCGGCATCCACTTCGACACTGCCGCCGAAAAACTCGACATCGTTGTCCAGTACGCGCTGCGCCATCTCGGGTGCCAGCGGCTCCGGCTCGCTGGACACTTCGATGCCGGCCAGCTCCGCATCGACCTGCTCCAGCGCGTTACGCAAAGGGATCGCTGGCACCCCGACGCTCGTGAAATACCAGTCAACCAGCGCCGGCACGTCCTCGTCGGCCACGTCCTCAAACGCCTCCGTCGAATCCGGCAGCCCCTGCACGTTCAGGTCGGCCAGGATCTCCAGATGCTCGACTGGCACGGTGAGCCGACCGGCACTGTCCAGATCGGTGCTCAGCACATCGCGCACGCGATGCTCGACGCGCGCCTGGTAGCCCGCCACGTCCAGCGGCCGAACGATCGGTGCCGACAGGATGCGCGACTGAAATACCGGATCGCGGTAATAGACGATCTTGTTCGCCAGGATGGGCTTGGTGTTTTCGAGCAGGATGATTTCGCGGTCCTGCCCCAGTTCCTTTAATTCCTGAGGAAGCAGCAAGGCACGGCGCTGATCGGAGATACTCTCGCTCGGGCCACCCTTCGCGGTCCAGCCGCGTGGCCGGCTGATGCTGACCGACTTCTGGGTGAAATAACCCAGCATCTCCGAATACTCGTTCGCGTCCTTCTGTTCACGTGGTGGATACAGGAGCTGCATCGCGCAGTTCGTGGCGAACGTGCGCGCATCCTCACGCCCATAGACTGATTCGAGCTGCGCGACCGACTGGATGATCGCGAGCAGACGCATGTTGTAGCCGGCCATGTACGACACGGCCCTGGCGATAATCCCCACCTTGCCGATCGACGTGAATTCGTCCATCAGCATCAGGCACTGGTACTTCAGATCCGGATCGTCCTGCGGCAGCTCCTTCGTGTTCAGATTGACGAGCTGCGAGAACATCAGATTGAGCAGCACCGCGGATTCGGCCAGGTGATCAGGCGTGATGCCCAGATAAACGGTCATCTTATTCCTGCGCACGTCGCGCAGATCGAAATCGTTCGCGCTCGTGGCAGCATCCACCACCGGGTTCGCCCAGATCACAAGGGGCGCATTGAAGGTCGCCAGAATGCTGGCCAGTACCCGGTCATCGTTCGCGAGGAAACGGTTCAATGCATCCACGCAGGCACCCGAGAGCACGGTGCCGTAGTTCGCGAGCATCGAACCGAGATACTGTTTGACTGGTTCGCCCCGGCCAGACGACTGGCGTAGTACCTCTCCGATCGTGACCGGGTAATCCGGCAGGTTCAGATCGCCGGCGCCCTTTCTCACGCGCGCGTCGCGCAGCTCGCACAACAGGAGCGTGAGCCCGAGGAACAGATTCCGGGCCGAATCGTTCCAGAACGAATCGTGCCCGCCCGACGGATACAGCGCGTAGCCGATCGCGAGGATGTCGCCGACCCGGAAGATGCCTTCCGAGATCGCCGACAGCGGGTTGTAACGCGCCGTGCGGAAGTCCTCGGCGAATGGATTGAACAGATGCACCTCATGGCCGTGTGCCTGCCTGAAGCCAGCCGTGACCGCAAAATTCTCCTGCTTCACGTCCAGCACAACCGCGGAATGCTCATACGACAGAAGATTGGGAATCACGATCCCCACACCCTTGCCCGAGCGCGTCGGTGCCGCCAGCAGGACAAACTGCTGGCCTGCGAACCTCAGATAGCGACCGCGCCACACGCCGACCACGAGCGGTGGGCCGGCCAGCTTCGACGCAGCGGCGGCAACCATGGCGCTCATAGCAGGCCCGCCTTTCGGATTTCCGCCTCGGTCGCAAAGCGCGCGCTGCCGTGCAGCTCGCGTTGTTCCATCTGCGCGCGCACGACGCCGATCAATACCAGCGGTCCAACAAACGCCAACCCACCACCCACGACGCCCGCGACTGCGAGACGCTTGCCATAGCCGTGCAGCCAGCCGTTCGACCAGTCCGTCAGCGCGTCGATATAACCGAAGCCTCCCGCCTGCAGGGGGTTATGGTGTGCAAGCGCGAAGAACACGAAACCCGCGATCCAGAGCGCGGCGATCGAGGCGACGCCGAGCACCACTAGCACGCCGACCGTGATCGTGAGCGCCCGGCCAGCCGCCAGCCAGCGTGCACCGGAATCGAATGGAGTTCGCATGGCGCGTGTCTCCGGTCGCGTCAGAACGGCACACCGTCTGCCGCATCGTCGAATCCGGCCGCCGAATTTGCGGCGGCGGCATCGGCATGCGACTCGTCGCCCGATGCGGGCGTCTGCGGGACTGACTCGCCGCCGCCGTAGACCGCAAAAGATGGTGCAATCTGGTCATCGATCAGGCGGCGATGGAATTCGAGTTTGACCTGTGCACGCGCCTGGGCGATCAGCTCACGGCTGTCGAGCCCCTGCCCGCGCAGCACCGCGATCTTGTCCTGAACGAGCGTTTCGGCCACGCGGAACAATCCGCCGGGACCACGGATCTCTTGACCCTCCGCATCCCTGAGACTCACGGCATGGTTCGCATAACCGTTTTCGATCTTGCCGAAGGCGGTGAGCCTCACGCGGTCTCCCGGCGTGACGCCCAACAATTTCTGCACGAGCATCTGCGCGGGGCCGGTACCCAGTCCCAGCGACACCAGATAGGCCTCATCGCCATCAACGAGCTTCACACGCAGATAGGGGTAACTCTGGCCGCGGGCCGCGTCCTGCTGCTCGGCGTAGTACGCGGCCACGATCTCGCCCGACAGCGCTTCGGACTGGAGGCCGCGCGCAGCAAGCTGCCGGCGCGCCTCGAGCGTCAGCCCGGTATGGCCCGTAAAGCCCGCCCTCCAGGCATCGGGATCGAAACCGTCCCGCACCTCCCGCAGGATGGCCACGCTTTGCGGCGTCGCCTCCATTAACCAGCCGACCACCGGGTTATAGCCAAACCACAACGCGCCGCGCTGCCTGATCTGCTCTCGTGCCATGATCGCTTCTCCTTTTCGGTCCTATTGGGACGCTTCCAGTTTCTTGACGGGATCGAATGCGATCTCGGTCATCCGCCGGACCTTGCCGGTCTGGCGACCCTGCGCATCGAATGTGGGCCGTGCCTCCAGATGTGCGATCACGTCGACGGTCAACGTCAGCAGGCGTTTGAGTGCCGCATCGTCATAGCCCTGCGCCTCCCGGTGTTCCTTCGCCATGAGCGCGAAACGCTCCAGGGCCACGGCAGGCGAGCGCGCGTGATAGGTGCAGAGCGAGCCCTCATGCCCCGTCGTCATCAGCTTCAGGAAATCGAATGCCTCCGCGCCGCGCAGTTCCGCGAGCAGTACGCGATCCGGTTTCATGCGCATCGCGCACGCGATCAGATCGGCCGGCGTCACCTTCGCCTGGCCCTGGCCGCCCTTGCTGTAGAGCAGATGCACGACGTTCTGGAGATGCGGCAGAAACAGCTCGCGCACGTCCTCGATCGTGATCACGCGCTCGGTCTTGCCGATATAGAGGGACAGCGATTTCGTAAAAGTCGTCTTGCCCGAGCCCGTGTTGCCCACCGGCACGATGTTCTTGTGCTCCGCCACCGCCTGCATGAAGAACTCGACGAAGTGCTTCGCTTCGAGCAACTCCACCAGATGCCGATCGGCCGGGCTCAGTGCACGGCGCATCCGGTCCAGATCCGCCGGCGCACGCCAGACGGTATCCCTGAAGACGCCGCGACCACGATAGGATTCCATCGCGATCACCGACGACGTCGGCTTGCGGATCGTGAACGAGATCGTGCGCGGCGGCACGGCCGGCGGCATCACGATCTGGATACGCTCGTCGTCCGGCAGCAGCGCGGAGAGGATTGGCCGCTGTGCCGAAATGCCCTGGCTCGTGAAGGTCGCGACCGCCACCGCAATCGCTTCCAGCCGTTCGGCCGTGAGGCCGGGCATCTCGTGAATGCGCCAACCCGTCTCCGTTTCGGTCAGTGCCCGGCCCGCGTCGTTGATGACCAGCTCCGTCACGCCATCGGTCGCGAGCAGCGCGGCGATCTCCGGCATCAGGATGCGCAGCGCCGCATCGGCCGGCAGACGCTCGTCGATATCGTGCAGGCTCATCACTTCGCCTCCAGCTGGTAGACGTTGCTGAAGTCGATGTCGCGGGCAAGCACGATCAGGAAATCCGCCCCCTGGTTCTTCGTGATCGTCGGCGGAATATTGATGGTGCTGTTCAGCACCTTGTCCGCCATGTCGTTGCCGGTCTGCTGGGTGTTCTCGAACACCACCGTGCCGTTCGACGAATTGCTGCGCGAGGCCAGATAGCCGATCGAGTCCTGTACGAGCGACAGCAGGAAGGCCGCGCCCAGACGTTCGCCCCAGTGGTTATCCACCGCGCCATCGATGCCCATACGCCCCAGCGCATCGGCTGCGGGCGAATCGATCTGCACGAAAACGCCACCCGGCGTCTGGATCCGTGCCGACAGGATGAACACGCGCCGTTGCCCCTGGGCCGGTGCAGAACGAAACTCGGTATTGACCGTCGAGCCACGTTCGATCAGCAGCACATGGCCGTTATCCGAATACACATCGGACGTGACCGTGCAGGCGCTGATTCCAGCCAGGGTCGAGTCGAATGCCGTGTCCCCTGCGCAGGCGATCTTAGCGCCCGCCGACAGGCGCAGATCGCGATTCCCAACGATACCTGCCTGGGTCGCATGTATCTGGGTCGGTGTGAGGGCCGCCGTCAGTGCATTGGAAGGCCTGCCCGCCGCAGCGGTGGCTGGTGTCGATCCGGGCAAGCTTATAGCCGCCCCACCCGATCCGGCCGGCGCATCGCCCGATCCGACAATCAGATCTGCGTCGTACCAGTTCGCGACCGGATGCGATGCCGACTGACCGTTCGCAAGTGTCGGCGAACCGGCGCGAGGATTCGGCGTTGCTGCCTGTGTCGCCGACGCGGCCGAGGCAGCGGATTGCGCCACGACCGACAGCGGTGCCGCGCCGGACGCGCTCGATGCGGCCTGCGCCGCGGTATCAAACGTGCGCCCGCCGGTCGGCCTGTCGCTCGCCACATCACGCGCATGCCTGGCATCGGCCTGATGCAGTGTCACCACGCGATGCACGCCCCAGATCGCACCGGTCAGGGTCACGACAACGAACGCCAGAATCCCGAGCCAGCGCTTCGCGATTCCACCAGCATCCTGCCGGTGACGGTTGAGATCCGGGAATCCGTCCGGATGTTCAGGTCTCGCCGGTTCAGCACGCTCGCCCGCCGCCGCGGTGGAAGGCCCGCTAACCGGGTTCGCCGCATCGGCCGTGGCTGCCACCCCGGTCGGCGCCTCACGCTGCGGCGTCGGCGGCACATCGTACAGATCGGCATGCGCTGCGTCGGTCTGCGCTGCGCCCGGATCGTTCACGCTGCGCGGCTCCGGTCCCGACTCAGACGATTCCGGTCCCGACGAAGGGTTCAGTTCGTCATTCATCGCGGCCTCCCTGCGTTGCCTGCCCGTTCTGCGATCCGGGCACTTTCAGCGTCCGCGCCACACCCGGCACGGTCGTACCGTCGACCGGCGGCACACCGTTCAGGTCATACGCGTTGTTCCACAGTTCGACTGCCTCGTTGCCCAGACGCAGCACCCAGCGTCGAGCCACTTCGTGCAGGACGATCCGATCTCCCTCCATGTGCCTGTCTGGCACGTGCTCCGAACCGTCCTCGGCCACCCGGAAGACCGAAGGAATCTTCCGGTTGCCCGGGATCTCGACATAGGTAAACCGGCCGTCGTCCCACATTGCCGACGGCACGATATCGTCGGAGCCGGGCACGGCCTGCATGGTGTAGGAAAGATTGCGCCGGGCAGCGGGCGCCGCCTCACGCTGCGCAATCAGATGCGCCTCGGTCCGGGCTGCATCGTGCGCAGCCAGTTCGTCCCGGTACGAAAACGTCACGCGATACATCGCGTCCTCACTGCCGGTTAGCGTGGGCGGCAGAACCACCAGATCGAACGCGTAGTCGTGACGATCGGTATGCACGATCAGGTTCGTGTTGTGCGCATGACTGCCTGGCTTCAGGAAGATGTCGGAATCGCCCTTGCACGCGGAAATCTTCCAGTCGGGCTCAGGCGCGTCGGCACGATCCGCGCTGGGCGCGCGACCGCAGCCCTCCACTTCGCCGCTGTCGCCCATCCCCACCCGCTCGATATGCTCGCCGGCCCCCAACACGATCTGGGTCCCGGCCCCCCGCTGGGTCGTGATCTGCACGACTTCGTTCTCGTCGTACAGCACCTGCCGTACACGGCTGTCGCCGCGATAACCCGGCACCTGAGTCGCGAGCGCCGACATGCTCGCAAGCGCCACCGCGCCGCACGCGATGCTCCACTGCAAAACGCGCCAAACCGGATTCGGATTCATCGCTGGGCCTCCGTTGACGAGGCAGGTGAGGTCACGTCGGATGCCGCGCCGGATGTCACACCAGACGCCGTGCTGTCCTGGCACACGCCGTAATCCGCGTCACGGCTATAGGCCGTCACCTTGAAGCCCAGCGGATTGAGTGTGCCTTCGCGCTCGCGCTCCAGCAGTCTGGGTTTGTACTGGTAGGCAATCGTCGCGAGGAAACATTCGGGCCGCCCCGCCTGGCCGTGATCGACCGTCGTACGCATAAAGCGCACGACGGCCCGCCCTGGCTCCCCAGGCGGCAGGCTCGTGGACAGGATCTTGATGAGGCGTTCGATATCCGGCCCGAGTGACTTGTCGAGCGCATCGGGACCGGCATAGATCTGCTCGTAATCGTGCCCGGCCCGGCCGTCGCTCATTGCCCGCACGGCGTCGTAGTCCATCTGCAGGAACGGCCAGAAGTAACGCTCTCGTGTCTGGACGTAGGTCGTGAGCCAGTGCTTGTCGACGAGCTCGGTCAGCTTGATGTGCCGGGCATCCAGCACGTCGATGACCTCGGCATCGCCCGTCAGCCGGTCCACTTCGATGGGCAGCGGGATCAGGCGATAGAACGGCAGCATCGAGACGAACGCCACCGCACAGGCCACCGCAATGACGGAGGCCACTTTCGCCACCTGCCAAGCGCGACGCTCGGAGCGCTCCTGCATCTGGACGATGGATGCTTCCCAGTCGAGTGCCGAAGTCGAATGTTTGAGAAGTGTCATGCTGCACCTCCCGCATGGTTCCAGGTCAGCGCAGGACGCGTTACTGCGTCAGAAGCGGCCGGCACCGGATTGACGGGCACCTGATCACGGCCATCCGGCATCGGCGGCGAATTCGATACGCTACATCCAGACCCGATTACGATCAGGATACCTAACATAATTGAAAGAAAGTTCTTCATGATCGGGATGGGAGGATTAGTTGAACGTCACCGGCGCCAGCCGGTCCTGAGCGCGCTGGGCGCTCGACGAGCGTTGCAGGTCGAGCTCATGCTGCTGTTCGGCGACAAGACGGTCTTCGGTCTCAGCCATCATCCTGAATAGTTGCAGCTTGGTCGTTTCCTGCTGGATCGCCGCCTGCTCGCCGGCGATGCGCCCCTGTAATTCCGCGATCCCCTTCGGGTCCTGCGTCTGGTTGATCTGCTGGACCAGTGCCTGCACCTGATTCAGTTCGTTGAGTTCGGTCTGATAAGCCTGTTGGGCCAGTGCCTTGTCCTGGAAGGGCTTGTTCAGCGTGCGCTGGCAAATCTGCTGGTCGACACCAGACTGGTTCTGACAGTCGTAGATTTCGCTAGCCGAGCGCAGGGCCTGCGCAGCGCCCGTCAGACCTGAATACCCGCCCTGCTGGATCGCCGTATAGATGCTCTGCCAGTTGGCCGGCAACGACTGCGCGACGACCGGATTGCTCAACAGGCTGCCGAAGCCGCGCACACCCGTCAGCGAGTTGTACGTCGTCATCAGCTGCTGGACCTGCTGCTGCAGGTTGCTCACCGTAAGCAGCATCTGCGCGACGGCCGATGCGTCGAACACGGGAATCCCCTGCGCACGCGCCGCAGACGGCACCGTGGCCACGAGAACCGATGCGCACAGTGCTGCAATGAGTCGGCCCGCCTGCCGGCGTACCGGTTTGCCTGCCGTGAATGTCTGTTTCATGATCTTCCTCATGGATGTCGGGTCATCGATCAACCTGCGTTCAGGCCGCACCAGCGCGATCCGTACTTGCCCGGTTCAGGTTGTCCATCACGGCACGCTGGTAGGCCGGCCGCGCCCTGACGCCCGGACGGCCCGACCCGCCCGCTCCGCCGCGCGAAATGCTTCCCCCGCCGCCCGCCCCCCTGCCCAGAAAGAGCTGACTGAGTACGGTGCCGGCTGCTCCCGCCACTGCCCGGCTCGCGAGCCCCGCCGCGAATGCGCCAACCCCCGTCACGGCACTACCGCCGCCCAAGGCCGCCGCGACCGAGGGCAATTGCCAGCACAGCATCGCGAGGAAAATACCGGTCACGAGCATGCCGAGCGCATCGATGAAATACTGGTCGTCGGTGACCGTTGCGGTAGACGAACCCATCATCTGGTTGACGATCGCGGAGTAAAGGTTGCCGCTGTCGGATGCTGCCGGCAGAGACGACAAACCCGTAAGCGACGCCGTCTCCGACGAAAACACGGCCAGCGCAATGCCAAGGAACGCCGCGATCAGGATCTGCATCAGGCAATAGGTCACGACCTTGCCCGTCCACGCGTCGAAGAAGCGCCGCGATGGCTCGAATGCACCGCAGGCGATGAACAGTGGGCCGATGCCGAGCACCAGATCGAGGAACACCCGGGCCAGCACCGTCTCGAGGCAGGCCACCAGCAGGAACACGCATCCGCCGATGGCCACGATGATGGCGCTGGCGAGATACCCCATCGCCGCGCCGAAGTCGGTCAGGCCCGACTGCGAGGCATGATTGACGTCGGCTGTCACGACGGCGCCCAGTTGCGCGTCGTAGCAGTCGAGCGCGGCATAGACACTGCCCGCCGACGTGGTGCTGGTCCCCGTGATGCCTGACACGCTGGCCGAGCAATTGCCGCCGCCCGCCTGAGCGATGGTCTGTGCAAGCATCCCCGTGCCGTTCTCCACATCCGTCAAGACCGTGGATTGATAGATCCCGCTGCCCAGTGCAATCGCCAGCATGATCGCGATCTTCGCCGCCCGCCAGGCAAACACCGGCA